>JAEEGI010004016.1_pt1 | contig 34720 bp, 25 predicted proteins | sample 8958751 | NCBI WGS metagenome assembly JAEEGI01 (sample SAMN16246545, study PRJNA631951) | gut metagenome | biome: gut microbiome; feature: rumen; material: KS-attached | host: Bos | place: Iran: Karaj | collected 2018-10
AAGGTCTCGCTGCCGACGGTCAGTGCATACCATGTGTTCCTGTTCCACGAGTTGGCAGAGTAGCACGACTGCGTGAGGCTGGCACCGCGCTCCAGTCCGCCGATGGCAATGATGGTGCCGCCTGTGACGTAGAGCTTTTTCTTTTCCTCGCTGTTGGCATCGATGGCCACCTCGGGTGTAGAAGCGCCAATGGCATAGATTACGCCACCTTTTATATATACGTTACCGTTTGCATCAATGCCGTCGTTGCCAGTGGAGTGGGCATAGACGTAGCCGCCGCTGATGGTCAGGTCGCCGGCATTGCTAAGGTTCTTGGTATCGTCGTTATACGAGGCATTGATGGCATCGTCCGAGGCGTTGACGGTCACATGGCCGCCTGTGATGTCGATGCTGGTCTTGCTCTCGATGCCCTCGCCGCCTGCACCTGTGGTGGTGACGCTGATGACGGCTTGGTCGCTAATCACGATGGCACCGTCTATCTTGATGCCCTTGGGCGATGACTTGTAGTCGCTGCTGTAGCTGTCGAGATCCCTTGAACTGTTAACGGTAGAAAGCGTACCGTTCGATGATGCGACAACGGCATTGCCACTGGTTTTGATGATCGTCGTGCCACCCGTAGCCGTCAGCGTGCCGTCGCCGTTGATGCCCTTGCCGCCAGCGCCAGTACTGGTCAGGTTCATCGTGCCGCCGCTGATGACGGTATTACCGTCGGCGCCCAGACAGGCCGAGGCCTTGGTCTTCACTTTGTCACTGTCCCACACGCCACCGCCAGTGGTCTTCACGGTGATGTCGCCGTCGCTGATGCGCATGTCACCCTCGCCCTTGATGCCCTTGGCGGCGTCGGCGGTGACGGTGATGTTGATGGTACCGCCCTCGATATAGACATTGCCGCTGTCCTCGTCTTCGTGGTCAGCGGTTTCGCCAGTGGAAGCATCGCCGTCGATGTCACACTGGATGCCGTCGTCCTGCGTGCCGCTGATGTTGATCGTACCACTCTCCATGAGGAAATACTCGGTGCAGTTGATACCGTCGCCCACTGCCGATGTCACGTTGATGGTGGCGTTTTTGATGGTGAAGTACTCGCCCGTCTTGATGCCGTGCTTCACGTTACCCACCACGTTCAGCGTACCCTTCTGTGCAAACTCAGCGTGGCCCTTGATGTAGAGGCAACCCTTTTGTGATCCGCCGACGGCATCGACCAGGGTGCTGGTGGTGCCGGTAATGGGTTTCACCTTGATGCGCTTGCCGTTCTGGATATGTACGGCGGCACCGCTATAAACCGGTGTCGTGTTGGTCAGCGTCAGGCCGTTCAGCTCTATCGTCGCCTTGTACGAACCCGACATATAGAACTCGCCGTCCGTCGTCGTACCGCTTAGCGTGTAGGTGATTTCCTCGGCCAGATCATCGCTCTGGGCTATCGACACGTGAGCGCCGCTGATGGTCGGCGTGACGTACTGCGCCACATTGCCGGCCACCGTTACACTGGCCGATGTGCCGTCGTAACTGACGCCAATCGTGCCGTCGGCAACTTTGCTGTTGTCCACCGTCATCGCGTCGATGTCGGCCAGCGTAAACGTCTTGCCCATGATGGCGACAGTCTCGCCATTGGTGTATGTCATCTCGCCCGTCTGTGTGGCTGGGAACTGGTAGGTGACGTTACCAACCTTGACGTTCAGCGTCTGTGCATCACAATTGACAATTGATAATTGATAATTGACAATTAAGGCCAAAAAAAGTATTCTGAATAGCTGTTTCATTTCATCACGATTTTATAAGTTCTATTCTTCGTCTTCACGATATATACGCCTTTTTGCATCTGCGCCTTGGTGACCTTGTGGCCTTGCAGGTCGTAGATGTCTGTGTCTTCGTCGAGTGTTGCACTGGTGATGGCCTCGATGCCCGTCGTCTCGTCGGTGTTCGAGAAATACATCTTGCTCAGGTTCGACAGCGTGAACGACTGCGTTCCAGCTGTCAGTGTTGTTCCGCTGATGGCCAGCGTCAAATCAGCTACGGCAACTGATGCCTTCGCCCCGTCCGTCGTCTCAAACGTCAAGTAGGTATAATCTTCGGCCTGCGCCGTCAGCGTCCCTACCAGAATTGTCAGTAATAAAAAAAACTTCTTCATTTTTACATCGTCTTTTGTTTACGCTGCAAAAATAATAATAATAAGGCGCTTCACCAATTTTTTTCAACGAACCCTCTGATTCGTTCAGTAAAACCCTGGCCCCATTGCCTACGACGCTGAGGAGGAATTATTGGAAATCAACAAAAACCGAACCAGAAAGCGAGGTGTGTGATGAAAACAGTACAGGCAGTCAACGTGATGTATCATTGATTAAGCCAAAGAGCAAAAAAAGGATCATAGACCATGAAAATACCTTTGTCTGCGGTGATGAGATCCTTGTCAAGCAGACTGCGTATTGCAGCCGTGACAACGCTGACAGTCTGTAGATGGTATTTCTTGATAAAAGCCTTGCTGGTTATAGACTTTGCTTTCCCTTCCTTAGAAATAGCAATAAATACCTCGCGCTGCTTCTCTGGAATCTTTTCAAGGAGATCGGTGTATGTTTCTGAAAACATGTCAAGAATATATGTCACAGCACTGTCAACCATGTCTATAGTGCAACAAGCGCCAGCTGGTGTTTTCATGAATAGTACATTTAATACTTTTTGAATGCACGAAGTAACTGCATCGAAGCGTTGGTAAACCTCGCCAACAACATCTGATTCAATAGATTTCCCATATTTTTGGAACTGCATCTGTGCAAATTCCGTGTATTTCTCTACTGAGATGGGGCGCAGGTTCATTATTAATACCGATTGGTAGAACGGCCTGGATGGTGATGTGAAAATTTCTCCCATCAAATGACGCTTAGATCCAGAAAAAATGAAAGTGGCATTGTTGCACTTTTGAATGTAAGTACGCAAAGTTGCCTCCATGTTCGGTGCGTCAGAGTAGTTGGCAATTTGCTGGAATTCGTCAATGGCAACCAGACAGGGCTTATCGGCCTTCCTAAGATATTCGAAAATTTCATCAAGTGTTGTGGCCGGATAATCTATGTCTCCAAGACCAAGGCTCCATGTTGGAAAGTTATTAACATCGTATGTGATTTCTGAACGTAAAGAGCGAAGTACACTTAAAAAAACTTCCCATACAGCTTTGCCTTTGGGCTTTAACTCTTCAAGAATAGTTTTGCCGAAGACATTGACAAAATCACGCAGACTAGTGGTCGCATAAATGTCAATGTGGAACGTATAGTATTTTCCTTTGATTTCATCTTGTTGAAAACAATGGTGTATGAGGTCTGTTTTTCCTACACGGCGTGGCGCTATCAATGCCAAATTATTACCATTGGTAGTGAGTTCTACCAATTGTTGGGTTTCGCTTACTCTGTCACAGAAATATTCTGCTCCTGCATAGCCTTTTGTTACGAAAGGATTATCCATATTACTCTGATTTTGAGTGCAAAGATAATGAATTTATCAAAATTATCCAAATTAGGATAATCCTATTTAGGATAATTTATTACTTTAATCAATTTTTCGCCAAAAGTGTTATTAGTGATAGGTTGGAGAAATGCTGTTTTACTTGAAGGTGTTAAGGATACCTACAACTTCTTTAACTTCTTGATCGGTCAGGACTTGGCTGATGGGAATGCTGAGTTCTTGCTGGTGAATCTGTTCGGTAACGGGCAGGTTCATAGTGTTCCACTCTTTATAACACTCTTGCTTGTGTGGTGGAATGGGGTAGTGGATGAGGGTCTGTATGCCCTGCGCCGTCAAGTATTGCTGCAGGCGGTCGCGTTCAGGGCAAAGGATGGGGAAGATGTGATAGACGTTGTTCGCGTCGGGCATCTGGCGGGGGAGTGTGATGAGAGGATTGCTGATATGCTCGTAGTAGTAGCGGGCAATCTGCTGGCGTCGGCGGTTGTCGGCATCCAGGTGGCGAAGCTTTACGCTGAGCACGGCAGCCTGTATCTCGTCGAGGCGGCTGTTGCGCCCCTTGTATCTGAAGACGTATTTACGCTGTGAGCCGTAGTTGGCCAGGGCGCGTATGCAGTCGGCCAGTTCACTGTCGTTGGTGGTTACGGCACCGCCGTCGCCCAGCGCGCCGAGGTTCTTGCCGGGATAGAAGCTGTGTCCGGCAGCATCGCCTATGCTGCCTGTCCTTTTGCCTCTATATCTGCATCCATGAGCCTGTGCATTGTCTTCAACAAGTTTAAGGTTGTATTTGCGGCATAATTCACCAATCTTCTCGGTATAGGCACAGCGACCGTAGAGATGGACAATGAGAATGGACTTGGTACGTGGCGTGATAGCCTGTTCGATGAGTTTGTCATCCATCTCCAAAGTATCTATATCGGGTTCCACCAGTACGGGCTTCAGACCGTTTTCCGTGATGGCTAGGATAGATGCAATATAGGTGTTGGCAGGCACGATGACCTCGTCACCAGGCTGCATCACCCCCATCTCGATGTAGGCACGGTATATCCAGATCAGCGCATCGAGCCCGTTGGCTACACCTACACAATAGTTTGTGCCTATATATTGTGCATAGTCTGACTCGAATTGCTTGTTGGCATTGCCTTGCAGGTACCAGCCTGAATCAATTACGCTGTCAACAGCCTGTTTTATCTCATCGGCATACAAATCAGTAATGCCTTTTAAATCCAAGAACTTGATCATCTCTGCTCTTTGATGTATGACAGATACTCGTCGTAGTCGCGGATGTAGTCATCTTCGCTGTAGCATTCCGAGGCAAGTACCAGACAGATGCTACCCGAAGAGAAATTCTGTTCGGCAGCCCAGATGCCTGGAGGTACGTGTAGACCGAAATAGGGACGGTTCAACACTGTCGTACATTTGTGGACACCGTCCTCGAAAGCCACTTCAAAACTTCCACTGGCGGCAATGATGAACTGATGGCACGAGCGGTGGGCATGTGCGCCGCGATCTTCGCCTCCCGGAATGTCGTATGAGTAGAAGACGCGGTTGATGGGAAACGGTACATGGATGTTCTGGTAGACATATGTCAGGTTGCCTTCAACATCGTGCATCTTTGTCAGCTCGCACAGTGAACAATCAATAACACTACGGCCTTTCTGAACAAAATGACTGTTAGCAGGATTATTGATTCTGACTGATGTTTTTGAGTCATTCATCAATGGTACGAAATCCTTATTATCGGTCCATAATAAATATTCCTGATAATCAGAAATGTAATCTTTCTCATCATATTCTGTTGATGAAAGAACCAATGCCAGTGAGTTTGTAGAAAAATTGGTCATCGTCCGCCACATACCTTTGGGGACGTATAATCCATAGTAGGAACGGTTCAGCGGAAAAATGGTTTTGCAATGGCCATCGTCTATCTCGACATCGAAACTGCCCGAGAGAGCCACGATGAACTCCTCCGTCTCCTTGTAGGCATGGCCACCGCGGTCTTTACCTCCAGGAACGTCATAAATCCAATGAACCCGCTTGATATCAAACGGGATGTTCTTCATCTGCTCGATGGTTGAGAGATTGCCCCTCGGGTCCTCTATCTTGGGTAGTTGTATGATCTCAGCGCTGTTCATATTTCTTCTTTAAAAAACGTCAGAAGTCATATTGGTTTAAAACTTCTTGCCGAAGGCAATATTGAGGAATGTCAATATCAACAATTTGGCATCAAACCACAGGGAGCGGTGCTCCAGATAATACAAGTCTAATTCAAGGCGGCGCAGCATTTTCTCCATGGTGTCGGTATAACCGTTATACAGCGTGGCATACGATGTGACACCGGGTCGAATCTGGTAGAGAAGCTCATAGCGGGAATCGTGCTGCATGATCTGGTCGATGTAGTATTTGCGCTCAGGGCGGTAGCCTACAAACGACATGTCACCGATGAATACGTTCCATAGCTGGGGCAGTTCGTCCAAATGGTGGTTGCGCAGGAAATGCCCGATTTTTGTCAATCTGGGGTCGTCATCTAATTGCAGCAATTCCTCGCCGTTCTCTTCTGCATTGGTCTTCATGCTGCGGAACTTATAGATGAAAAATGGCTTCCCTCCCATACCGATTCTTTCCTGCTTGTATATAGCAGGCCCACCACTAATTTTGATGGTTAGGTAGCATGCCAGCAGCAGTGGCGAAAAGATAATGAGGCAAAGTGCAGATAGGACGATATCAAAGAGACGTTTCATGCTGCCTTTTCATCTTGAGGTTAATACATATGTTGACCAAGCAATATAGAACGATGTCGATGGCCAGCAACCATGTTGGATTAATCAGAGGATAGAGCGTGTAGTTGATGGCACCATAGACCACTGCCAATATGAGGATGAATGCCAGCGCCTGGTGCTGTGACAGTCCTGAACGCATCAGCTTATGATGAATGTGGTTCTTGTCGGCATCAAACAGAGGTTTGTGGTGATACATACGGTGCAGGGTCACCCTAACTACGTCTGCCGCAGGTACGAAGAGCAGCGTTATCGGTACGATAAGGGCTTCCATGCGTGTTGGCCAGATGGCTGTGTTGTCCATAGCACACTTAACGGCCAGGAATCCTAAGGTGAAACCTAAGGATAGTGAGCCGCTGTCACCCATGAAAATCTTGGAGTTACGCTCCGTGGAACCAAACAAATTGAAGTAGCTGAAGGCCAACAGTGCTCCTATCAGTCCAGCTACTAGCACGTTGTACGTATGTAGAAAGACTTCGTAGTGTACGAAATAGGCCAGAAATCCGAACAGTGCCAGTATAGACAGTCCTGCTGCCAAACCGTCGATGCCGTCGATGAGATTGATGGCATTGTCAATGAATACGATGATGAATATTGTCAGCGGAATGCCGACATAGTTGGGTATCTCATAGACACCAAAAAGACCATATAGGTTATTGATGTATAGTCCGACGAAAGGCAGCAGACAGGCCGTGGCTATCTGTACCGTAAACTTTGTTTTGGCACTAAGTCCAGCCATGTCATCGATGATGCCCGTCAAATAAATAACACCCAGTCCAATCAGATAGGCAGCACTCCATGTCTTAATCGGCAATCCGTTCCCATATTCTCTCGAGAGGAATATTAGAATTATGGAAAAAGCCGTCAGCATACTAGGTAGGAATGAAATACCTCCCATGCGTGGAATGGCTTTTTTGTGTACTTTCCGTTCGTTAGGAATGTCGTATAGTTTTTTGCGCTTGCAGTAATCGAGTATCAGGGGGGTGAACACCATCCCGCATACAAGACTCACCAAAAATGCACCCAGTAGATATATTATCATACGCTTCTGTCATAGTAATTATATATATATAACTGACAAATGCCATGATTATTGTATGTTGGGATAATAATAATCCATAAAGTTCATTTAAGAATACAATAATTGTGCTTTTTGTCGCGTTAGTAGTATAAAGAGAATGTAAGATTATAGTGAAAGTTTCTATTATTACAGCTGCCTACAATAGTGTAGCCTCAATAGAGGACACGATAAAATCGGTATTGGCACAAACGTATGCCGATATTGAGTATATTGTTGTAGATGGTAACTCGAATGATGGCACCTTGGAGGTTGTCCGTCGGTATGAACCTCGTTTTGATGGGAGGATAAAATGGATATCCGAGACGGATAAGGGCATTTATGATGCCATGAATAAGGGCATTCAGATGGCGACAGGCGAAATTGTGGGCATTCTTAACTCTGATGACTATTTCACGACCCATGATGTGATAGAGCGGATGGTTAAGGTCTTCAGCGATGATAGCAGCATTGATGCCATATATGGCGACGTACATTTTATCCACGACGGTCAGCCGGAAAAATGTGTGCGCTATTACTCATCCCGTCATTTCCACCCGCGCTGGCTTCGCTTTGGTTTCATGCCGGCCCACCCGTCGTTCTATTGCCGTCGTGAAGTTTATGAGAAAGCGGGACTTTATAAAAACGACTATGCCATAGGTTCTGACTATGAGATGATGGTTCGGCTGTTTTTAAAGCATCGTATCAAAGCCCGGTATTTACCGATGGATTTTGTCACAATGCGTACTGGTGGAGCCAGTACGAAAAACATTCACAGTCGTATGGCACTTATCCGAGATGATGTTCGCGGCTGTCGAGAGAACGGAATCTACACTAATTCCTTGATGGTCAGTCTGAAATTTTTTTATAAGATTTTTGAATTCAAACTTTCTTCTCTGGCGTTTGTAGGATTGTTTGGTTTGTTTCTATTTCTTATTGATATATATTTTTTTTATCCACCGATGGCATGGTAGTAGTTTCAATTGCTTCTGTGTCCTGTTGCCTGCAATGAATTTCAGTTAGAGCTTTGACGAGCTTGTCATTATCTGTTCTGTTCCGAATAGCTATACGGATGTATTGTCCGTTGGTAAGAGCCGTTTTATTACTACATTCTTTTATGAAAATGTTGTATTTTTTTAATAGTTGAAATACTAATTCTCGTGAAGTCAAACCATTCACAACCTCGCAAAGGAAGAAGTTGGCCTGTGAGGGTATAACTCTCAGATATTTAATAGATTGCAACTCGTTGAAAAGGTGTTGACGCTCTTCAATAAAAGCAAGACATGCTTTGTCATAGTCCTTGCCGTATTTTCCATAAATTTGCATGTAGCATTCACCGAAGGAATTGATGTTCCAAATAGCAACATCTTTTTTGATTTTACTAATGATGTTAGTATTGGCACTGGCCAAGACTCCAAGGCGTAGTCCTGGAACTCCAAATGATTTTGAAATGCTTTTGATAACAATCAGGTTATGGTTGGCTTCCAAATAGTGATTTTGTAGAAGCGTGTTGTTTTTGAAGTCATCAGTGAAATCAACGAAAGACTCATCAATCACAATATTGATGTTTCTTTCTTTAGCCCATGAAACAAGGGAGAGTAAATCACTGATGGGGATGAAGTTGCCTGAAGGATTATCAGGATTGATAATCAGCAGTTGTGAGATTTCCTTGTCATCATAATATCCTGTAATGTCTGCGGCACTATATCTGAAATCGGCATTGTTGGGAATGAAAGGTACTATTTGCTTCTTGTCAACCCGATGAGGATACTCTTCGAAAGTGGGATAGATCACTCCAACCTTACCGTTTGTCTGCTCCATAAAGCTTTTGATAAGTTCGGCAGCGCCATTCCCTAAAACAATATAATCTTGCTCAACATCAAAATACTTTCCTGCCAAGAGCGAGTTGACATACATTCCAGAGGGATAGTTTTGTAGCAACGAGACAAAATTAGATTTCATTTCCTCAATCATCTGCTGAGGTGGGAAGTATGGATTAACCAGATAGCAGAAGTCTAAAAGTCTGGGGAAGCGCCAATAGCCTCCATATCTGCTAGAATATTTATTGACAAGGTGCTCATCGTCGGCAAAAATGGTTTCTGCAATATCAAGGTCTTGTACATCGTCAATCTCATACCATTTCTCATCACCAATTGGTAGTGCTTTCATGCCAGACTTGTCAATCATGGTAATGACACGGAGAACTTGTTCGTAATACTCGTTGTTTCCTAATGCCTTGCTGTATGCTTCTAAAAAGGGTACGTATTTCTGAACGCAGAAGTCGCGGCTGAGTTTATAGATATTGATAGTCTTATAATAAGATTCAATTTCAGCATATTTAAAGGCTTGTTTAGGAACGAAACTCACGATGTTGTAATCATCGTCAACACGCACCATGGTTCCGTCCATCCAGCTCTCGTACTTTGCAACCAATGCAATGTTGGGTGCTGTCGTGTCAGCAATTATTTTAAAAAGGCCATCGGAGAATATCAAGTCAGACTCAATCAGAATCGTATCGTCCTCCTGCAATTTTTCCTTTGCCAGAGCTAAGGAATAAATGTTATTAGTCTTGTCGTAGACAGGGTTGGTAATGTATTCAATGTTCAGCTTATCTTGATAACGGTTTCCTATATGTTCAATGACATTTTGCCCCTTGTATCCAACGACTATGATAACGCGGTTGAGGGAAAGTGATGTCAATTGGGTCAATAGTCTGTCAATAAGACGAATGCCGTTGACGGGAAGCATACACTTCGTGTTGTCTTTTGTGTATTTGCCGAGACGTCGGCCCATCCCAGCTGCTAATATGATGGCTTGCATGTTTTTATGATTTTATTAGTGTTCTTTTGGCGTAAATCTTCTGGATAAAGTCGTCAACGATGGGTTGCTCTTTTTTTTCCTGTAATTTCTCGAGTAATGATACGGGTAAGAGCTCCTTAACATACATGATGGCCAGTTGCTTATATCGCTGTATATTGGATAGATGAAACTCAAACTTTTGCGAGGGTGTCATCCAGTCTTCACCGTATTGGTGGGTCAAATAATCTTCGTAGTCTATTGGAGCCATGTAGGTCTGTCCCAAAAATTCCATCGGTGCTATTTCTTCAACGTATTTTTTCTCGCAAATGTCCATACAGCAGTGCATCAGGCTTGGGTCTTTCCTATAGGGGGCAAAGAAATACAGGTCGATGTACTCTCCCTTGCGGATTATGGAAAGGAATCCGCGACGCTCAAAGCGGGCAAGTTCGAACCCCGCTTCCCTGAGTTCGAATAGCATAGAGAGGAATGCTGGCATATCGCTCTTGAGCATGACCAAGTCAATGTCTTCATCGTGAGAGATGAAACCATGTTCGCGAACGGCACCAAGCAGGGTGCCGAAGAACAGCAGAAAAGTCAGATTGTTTCGGTCGCAAACTTGCTTTAGCAACTGAAGATTCTCGTTGGCTATATTCTTGTCAATAGGTTTAATGCCTTCAAAGATAGGTACGAACTTATAGCGATATTTCCCTTTTGGGGTAGAAATGGTCTTGAACATATACTTACTACCTAATGAATGATTTTTTTGATGATTTGTTTAATGTGATAGGGTATATTCCTTTTTATGACGGCACTCCATGAGTTGTCGGTATGATAGAAATAATAGTCAAAATTGTTGTCAGGCATGACATATTGTGGATGGGTGAGGGGGAAATTCAACTCATGGCTCTGAATATAAATATCTGAGAAGGATGTGTGAGTAGCTTTTGAGTCGTTTCCAATATTGGAAATCAGATTTTTTTCAGGGAAAATACATAATTGATTTTGAGAGGCCAGTGAAAAATACCACTGCCAATCCCATGCAGAAACACGTCTTTTCTGAATCATTTCTATTTGATAGTTCCACCTGCTCTCTTCTTTGCCATGATACCCTCTGTTTGCAAGGACATTTGACCTTTGGGTTGTCAGAAATGCCATGTCTATATCCATATTCTTCCATGCGCGTCTCCATGTTGCCCATCCCCAGCATGCAGCATATTTTGAAAAACAATAAGAAAAATGCATTTTATAGTGCTCAATCTGATTTGTACCCGCAATCATTCCGATTCTGTTGTCATGGGAAAATCTGCCAAGCAGCTCTTCTGTATAAATGAAAAAACTATTGTTTGCTATACAGTCATCTTCCAGAATAATGCCTTGCTCCTCGTTGGTAAAGAGCCAGTTAATGGCTGTATAGACTCCTTTGCCACACCCAAGGTTCTGCTTTTGGAAGAGGGTGTGAACGTCGCAAGGCCAGTCCACGGCAGCAAGGATGGCTTGACGGGTGGCATCGATATCTTCCTTTTCTCCTGTCACATTCGTTCTGGCTCCGTCGCATGCTAAATATAGCTTCTGAGGTTGAACTTTTCTTATCTGTTCAAAGCTCTTCAGTGCCACTTCCTTACGTCGGAAAAAGACAAACAATATGGGTATTCGATACATTTTTTAAAGTATTGCGTTCTTGATAGCATTTAAGAATCCATGTCCGTATTTCAAATCTGGCTCAACATAGTTGCCTTCTGCCCATTCATTCCATGAGCGGAGGAAGAGAATACGATGTTCGGCTTGCTTGTTCTTAATAAACTCTATTGCTTGCTCTATATGCTGTTTGAAATTCTCTGGTGTCGCATGAATGTACACCCCTTCCTGATCACCGGTTCGTGGCGTACGATCCCATCCTGGAAAGAGGCTCGGAAAGACATTTTCCCAACTGTCCTCTGGTGCAAAGAAGTGCTTGACAACTTCTGGATAATTGTATTTGAGTGCTGGCAGGAATGAAAATTTCTCATGTAACTTAAAGAGAAGGGCTCGTTTGTACTTGCCTTGTACAATCATCTCAGCACGCGATTTGCCTAATGAGTTGATGCCGTCAAAACCCAGCGAAAGGAATTCATTGTAGACTTTGGCACTACTTTTCAAATCAGGCATGACACGTCCTTCACCAATACCCCCTTCAGGCAGACGGACGCGAGTGTTAGTAGAGTTGCACATGGCCACAAAGTAGAAGCCTGGCAATCCGTTTTCTTTAGCCTGTTTTTGCCAGTCGTCCATGAATGCCTCAACATGTATAAAACGGTAAGGGTCATAGATGAGGAAGAGCAGTTTCCCGTCGACGGTGATGTAGCGTTTGTCTCTAAAGGCCGGAAGCATCGTGTTGAAGTGAAGAACGTTGTCTTCATGTCCGAGGTATAATTGTTCAGCAATCATACCATCTTTCATTCCTTTCTTCCAAGTTGATGTGCTCCAGTCATGGTTGGCCCATGCCAGACAGAATGGAAAGTCGGGCTTGCCAGTTGCAACCACTTCATTGAAAGGACGCTCCAAAAGACGTTTGCCATTGCCAAACCAGTAGTGCCAATAGCAGAAGCCTTCAATACCTGCTTCATGAGCTAATTCAGCCTGAGCCTCACGGATTTCTGGCATCCTTAAGTCGTAGAAACCTAAGTCGGCAGGAATGCGTGGCTGATAGTGCCCCCGGAACAAGGGTTTAGCCTTGGCCACGTTTGTCCATTCTGTGAACCCTTTACCCCAATACTTGTCGTTTTCAGGGATGGGGTGGAATTGAGGTAAGTAGAATGCTATAACTCGTGCTTTCATATATTATATAACGCCCGGCGACGCTTAAAATTATATTATATGGAGGTTTTCTGTCTTTATTCCGGCTTCCTTAATATGTTAATTAATGGTTTGGTCATTGAGATGGAGTGTTTTTTAGTGGGAATCTTTCTAATAACACCTCATGATACCTCAGATAGGCATATAAGAGGACTAAGGTAAGGATGCGCAAGTTGCCTCCGTCTGAGAACGAAAAAAGGTACATTCCACCTTGCATACAAATGCAAAGTGTAAAATACAAGAGTAGCATTTGATATAACTTGATAGTTCCGTCTCGAGGACGAATTAAATAGATAACAAGCGCATTGAAGAAAACAAAGATAAAAACGGTGGGAACAGGGCCAAAGTCAATAACTATGTCTCCGACAAATGTGGAGAAAATATCGTCGTCGATTTTCAAATTATGATATTTATCCCGTCGCTCTGTGTAGTTCTTTGGAGTGTCAGAGTCGATGAGCCTTTTCACCAGATTCAGGGTGCGGTCGCCATTACGCGTACCTCCTGCATCAAGGGCGAAATTGTTGAAATAAAGATTGCCCTGTCCTACATACCAATTTAGAAATCCTGCAACGCCACCACCCATATTTCCGAATCGGCTGACAGTGATAGCTGCTATGGGAATGGCAATGGCAATTATACAAGAAAAGCCGAACATCCGGATAGCCCGGTTGATTCTCTTCGATATAAATTGCTGGAACATGGCATAGCCGATAATGGCAGTAAGTACTGCGGTAATGACTCCTCCTCGCTGACCATGCATAATGGGGATGAGAATTCCTAAGATGATGGCGAACAGCAGTCCCCCTATAAGCCAGACGTTCTTTTTCTTCAGTGTCATGTAATAAAAGAACAGGAAGATTGTGATGTCTGATAGTGAATTGTAGATGATTGCTGGTATGTTTGATATGCCGCTGCCAGCATCCTCTGCTTCTTCGATTTGCTCCATATAGGCATCTTTTCCAGCATCAGCTTCAGTGAAGAGCTTGACGAAGCCAGTGCCAAAGTTTGCAATGATGTCAGGCACCAACAAGATGGAACTAATGATAATGATAATGCTTGTGATGGCTAAAATGCTTGTCTGTGGTGATTCTATTTCCCTTACAGGCTTGTGGTGGATATATATGGCTGGTGATAATGCAACCATCAGCATGCAGTATAAGTAGATATATGGGAACACTTTCAACGGTAGAAACAGGTCGGAAAACATATAATCATTAAGCGTCAGGAGTGAAAAGACGGCATACATGATATATGTGGACATGATGGCCGTTCCTCCGTCAAGCGTATGGGACTTACGCTGATACCACACCAATGTGACAATCCATGTCACAAGATAGCCTGTTGTCAATATGTTATCCCAGATTACTTGTGACATATTCTTTGGTTAATGATATTTTTTGTCATGGAAGATAGTAGAAGCCTCTCTTTAGGGCTAATTCCAAACAAATATGTCGAAAGAAAAACAAAGGAAGGAATGCTTAGGACAGAAAGGACGAAACTCCACAGCGTATTCTCGATTTGCGAGTTGATGGCCACTGCAATGATGCTATTGATAAATAGTATGATGATAGCGGGTACGACAAACGAAAACAGGTATTCCTTGATGGAGAAACCATCATAGAAGCGTTTAAGGCAGTATAGCCTTACTATATGTGCTATCAAGCAGACGGCTATCATGGAGAGAAATACACTGTATGCTGGCAGGTTGAAGTGGAAGAATAACCATGTGAGTGGAAAGCACATTAGAGTAATACTTTCAACAGGTAGATGGTACTCCTTGATATGGCCAGAAGCCTGCATAACAATTGTTATCGGATGATGCATTGCCAGACAGACTATATAGACAATGATGGCACGTGAAAAAAGGATGATGTCTGGCGTTGTGTGACCAAGCCATAAAGAGAGAATGGTATCCATGTTGAGGATGATGGGGATGGCAATGGCTAAAAGCGTGTAGTAGATGAATTTATTGCTCACTGAGAAGAGTTGGTTCAGATAGTCGTTTTGTTGTTCAGCGTATGCTTTAATCATAGGGGGACGGAAGGCCAGTACCATGCTGTTGCTAAGTGTATTGAATGCATTGTTGATTTGCAAGGCAATGCTAAAGGCCGCCACGATGATGGGACCGAAGTAGATGTTGAGAAGTATGGTGTTCCCCTGTATCATTCCCATGCTGGCCAATGAGCCAAAGAGTGTCCAGGCAGAAAAAGAAAGTAGTTCGCGGTATAGTGCCTTTCCTTTTGTCTTTTTGTAGTGGCACTCCATATATCTATGGTGTCCTACAGTTGCATACATGACTGCTATGATAATGGCAGTCACAGAAAGCCCCGATGCATACAAAATGAGATGGTCTGTGCCTGACCATGTCAGACTATAGGCTGTCAGAAACTTCAGTAGGCATTCAACAGTGGAGATGGTGGTGTATACGCCCATGTCTTCGTGCGAGAATATGGCGGCAGTGTATGGAATCTGCAGCATGGAGCACGCTAATATCAGTATTGAGCACTGGTATATCCACCATGCGGCATTCATGCGGTCGGCAGGTATCACCAGCTGAGTATAGAAAAACCACAAGCCAATGCTTTCCAACAACAACAGCAAAATGACAGTCAAAACTATCATGATGTCCATGCTGGCACCGAAGATGTCTTGTAGCTTCTGAGAATCGTTCTGCCCCATGGCGTAGGAATAAAACCGTTGGATGGACAGAGCCACGACACCGCTGAATACACTTGCCGCTGTCACTAATCCGGCAACAGTATTGAAGATGCCGTAGTTTTCTTCACCTAAGCCATTGAAAGCAAGCCTTACCGCATAGAGGTTGACAATGGTCAGTATCAGCATCCGCACGAACAGCACGATGGTGTTCGATGCTATGCGTTTTGACTTGTCATATTTGTCGGCTTGATTCATTTGGCAGTCAGTATGGTCTTAAGATTTTGCAGGTCTCACAATGTCATACAAGATGTATGCACATGTACCCATAAAGGTGAGCAAAAGCATGATGACGACAAACATAATGCGCTTAGGACCTGCAGGCTTAATAGGAACGGCTGCACCTTTAAGCGTCGTAAATACTGGTGTACGTTCCTGGACTTTTGCTTTTGCTGCTTGCAGCTGGTTGTTAATGGTGCTGTAAGTATTGAACTTTAATTGCATGTCGTTCTCCAGTTCTTCTACTTTCAACTGAACGCTTTTCAGGGCTATGCTGGTGTTTGCATCAGAGAAGCCTGCATATAACTGACGGCTTTTCTCATAGTCGTTTTTTGCCTGTTGTGCTAATTGCTTATAGTATTCATAGTCTGTACGGGCCTTGTTGGTCCTGTATTCTGTTATGAAGTCCTGAAGCTGGAATTTTACGGAATCTGCAACAGTTTTGCATACAAGAGGATCTTGGTCTTTTACAGTAATGGTGATGACTCCAGTTTTTTTGTCTGTCTTGAAGTTGACACGTTTAGCTATGGCTTTGGCTATGTCATCTTCGGGCTTAGTGAGATAGTAGGGATCGAATACTTCTCTTGAAGGCTCAGACTTTTTGGTAAACAGACTTTTGATGCTTCCAATGGCCTTTGTCCACCAGGGGTATTTCTGGTGTTTCTTAAGATAATCGTGGTAAGTGGCTTTTGTCACTCCGTTCTTGGTGGTCACCTGGATGTTGAACATATTAGTGACAAATCCGTTATCCTCCATTAAATCAGGATAGAGAAGGGGGGTAATGGCATCAGAGCTCTGCATTTCTCCAAGGTCAAGACCGAATGTCGAGGCGATGGAACCAATAGCTCCACCAGACATTGGATTTTCTGTCTCTGGTGCCAGCGTGGTTTCTGTATTGTAATAGCGTGGCAGACTAAAAATATAGATGCATGACAGGACGAAGGCAATAGGAAGTGTCTTGTAAAAAAGATGCTTCCGCCTTAGTATTTCTTGGAAAACACGCTTGTAATCTATGCCGTTGTTTCCGCTGTTTTGTATCATGTTTTCTTCCATAGTTTTCCTTTTTCATCTGATTGGCAATAGTGCCGGTATGTTTTTAAAACTCTGATGACGTTTTTTTTTCTCTTGACTGCTCTTTCAATATTTTGTATCTCCGTTGCAGCGCAACTAGTACACTACGTTCAGCCAATGGGTTGAGACCGCGGAACGTGGTATGCCGTTTCAGTTCATCAAGCGGCATTGCCAAGAGTAGTTTCGCAATACATTCATCGGCAAAGGAATTAGAAACGACATTAACGCCAGTAAAGTCGAGGATAATTTTGTCGTTACTCTTAATCAACGGCAGCAACTTTTCTCGAAGTTTCTGACCCATGTCGCGTGTGCCGAAATCCGTACCATATTCTATGAATCTGAATTCTACCATAGCGATTCCAATTCTTCTGATTCTACAAATGTTTCGTTATACTCATCCTCGGCATCAGCTCTATGGTCAACAATCTGGCTGGGATCAATTTCTTTTTCAGTGGCGATTTCCATATAGATAAGCGTGCCTTGCCAAAAACCATTTTCTAATATGGATTCCGTTCCGCTCTCTCTGATGAGTTTGTGGTTTCCAGAATGTAGGATAAACTTTTTGCCGATGCTGTCAATAAGTCTGGAGGTAGTATATAAACCAAATCCCATACCTTTTCCGTCGGTTATTGTATCTTCAAGGCATAGCTTCAAAGCCTCTGGCTCTGTAATATTGTTGAATTTATCGTTTTCCGCCAAAGAAGCAAGCACCCCCATGCCATCATCTGCAATAAGTATGTGAATAGTGTGGCAGGAGTCGTTATAATACGTTATGGCTGTTCCTAATGGTTTCCCGGAATGGATATGTACATTATCCATTATTTCATAGAGGCAATAGCTCAGCGCCTGCAATACGCTGACCTCTATCTCAAAATGAGAGGTCAATGCATGGATGACATTCCTATAAACAGTGTTTAGTGTCTGTGCATCAAACACGTCAATAGAAACGTTATTCTTGCCTTTGAAGTATTTGTTTAATAGAAATGCAATATCCATATTCTTCTCTTACTTCGTCAGGTTGGCAATGGTGGCAATCATGGTGCCGAGTGAGGCTGCGGTAGTGCCGAGGCTCAGCCATTGCTGGAGACCGAATCCCTGTCGCGGCTTCTTGCTGGGAACAACAATCTGGCAGCCTGGCTTGGGACGGTTATTATAGCTGGCCTTGGCCACCATGCCGTTCATGTAGATGATGATGGTCTTCGACTTCTTGGCTGAAGAGGTGAAACCGCCGGCCTGATCGATATAGTAGCCCACGCTGCGACCCTCCTTGTAGCGTACAGTGTTGGGGTAGAGCACTTCGCCATTAATGGTGACTGTGCTGGTGAAGCGCGGCACGACGATGCGGTCGCCCTCACGCAGGATGGGGTCGTCGCTAGTGCCTGGGTTCTTGAGTGCCTTGTCAAGTTCGATGCCGACGGGGTAGTTGGCGTTGACCATGAGCTTGCTGATGTCAATGGAGTCCTTACCGGAGTTGCGCTGGGCGGTACGTAGCATCACCTCCACCTGCTCGCGCTCCTCCTGGGTCATCCTGCGCAGTAGCTTGGCACCTTCGGCATAAGCCTGGCTGGTGAGTCCGCCCGCCAGCTTGATGACATCGCTGAGGCGCTGATGCTTGTTGGTGAGTGTGTAGGATCCTTCAAACTGTACTTCGCCCTCGATATAGACGTTTTGCTGTATGGTATAGTCGGGGGAACGGCGTACGTAGACTTCGTCATAAGGTTGTAGAGTGAAATCGGGCTCTCCGTTGATGGCGTAGTCGGGGGTGAGGCTGAAGCTGAAGGTCTGGGCAATCACACTGTCTGCCTCTGTCGCATGAGGATTGTTGACGCGGCGTGCCACGTCAATCTTGACGAGAGAAGCTGCCTCGGTGGGACCTCCAGCCTGCAGGATGAGGTCTTCGATGGTCTCATTGTCCGCATAGCGGTAGACGCCGGGGTAGTGTACCTCGCCGTTGATGGTGACCGTCCGTTGGGTGTTGTTCTCTTCATTGCTGGCAATGTAGAGGACGTCTTCATTGCGGAGGGGAACGTCGGGTGTGGTGCCTTCAAGGATGCCAAGGACATCGAGTCGCAACGCTTCCAGGGTACGGTCGGCTTTCATGCGGTGCATGACGGCATGCTGTGCGATGGCTCCTTCCTTCAGGCCTGCTGCTGCTTCCACCAACGCCTTGACGGTGCTGATGTTGCCTCCCACTTGATACATACCGGGACGCATGACGGCTCCGCGTATCTCTACCATGTTCTGGTAGCGGGCGAGGGTAGAGTCGACGCTGACGGAGTCTTCGTCCATCAGCTTGAAACTGTTGAGGTCGAACTCGCCGACGCTGAAGACGGAATAGCCTGCGCCAGCCTTGCGGTTGACACGGATGGCTTTGGTGTAGGCATCGCCAGTGAATCCACCGGCATATTTCAGCAGGGTGGCGGCGCTCTCTGTCTTTTTCATCTCATAGAACATGGGGCGTTTCACCTTGCCGGTGATGTTGACAAGTGCCTCATAGGGACTGACGGTGATGACGTCGTTATCCTGCAGGCGGACGTCGCCGCTGAGCTTACCGTTGAGCAGGAAGTCGTATACGTCGACGCTGGTGATGAGCTTACCGCGACGGTAGACCTTGACGTTGCGCAGCGTACCGATGTCGTTGGGACCGCCTGCCATGTAGAGGGCATTATAGACAGTGGCGAAGGCCGACATGGTGTAGGTACCGGGAACTTTGACTTCGCCGATGACGCTGACAGTGATGGTGCGCGTCTGGCCGAGGGTCAGGTCAATCTTGGAACCCTGATAGCGTGGGCCGAGGACACTGCGCAGCCGGGCCTTGGCCTGACTGACGGAGAGTCCGCCAAGCTGGATGACACCAATGCCGTCGATGGTGATGGTGCCGTCGGGCGAGATGGTTTCTGTAACGCTCTCCTGAGAGGCTCCCCAGATGTCGACGTTGACGGCGTCGCCAGGGCCGAGGCGATAGTTCTGCGGGGTGGCGAGATTCATCGAACTCTCAAACGTGAGGTTCTTGTTGTTGAACACGTCATGGCCGAAAATCTTGCGACGGGACTCGGACTGTTCCCTATAATATTTCAGCGAGTCGGGCATCATGAAATCCATGGACCTGTCCATGTCCATAAAGTCAGCGTCGTTGCTGTCATAAGTGTGGTTGATGGTCTGGTTGGAGCTCTTGGTGTCCTTGATCCTGAACTGCGAGGCTCGCTGCTTGTCCAGCAGGCGCTGGTCTTCGCGCAGTTCGCCGTTGGCCTCACGCATGCGGTCCTTGACATGCTTCGAACCAGCCGTGATGTCTTCTGCACCCAGCGTGCCGTTCTTGACTTGCTTCTCGTACTTTTTCTGAATACGGCGTATCTGGTCGATGTTGACACCGCGCTGCATCAGTTGGGTGACAATCTGCTGGCGCGATACGCCACGGGCATTCTGCTCCATAACGTAGTCCATTACCTGATTGTCGGTCATTCCCGACTGAGCCCATCCCATGGTGACTGCCAACATGAGACAGGCTATCATCGTAGCTATTCGTTTCATAATAACGCGTACATTATATTTATAATAAAAACACGCCATAGCGTGAAATATTGCACAAAAGTACACATTTTTTCCGAAAAACGAGCCTTTCGAGCAAAATAATTGTCAAATGTTTGTTGTCAGTCACAAAATATTTTGTACCTTTGCGGCGTAAATACGTTACAATTCTTGGGGTTGACTGGATTTGACAGCGAGCCGAGATGGTACGTAAGCATGCGGAGTGACGGCTGTTGACTCCTTAATCACGTCGGTCGAAAAATTAATTGGCAACACAGAGTATGCTCTCGCTGCTTAATCGAAGTACAGTAGATTACGAGCTTAATTCTTCTACCAGGTAGGAGAACGAGACGTCGCTCCGAGGATGTAGTTCCGAATCCAGAGATTCAGCGGCGCAGGTTAAATCGGAAATAGTCTTGTCAGGCCTCGATGGCGGGATGAAATTTTAGAGGATAAGGTTGCGATTGGTGGCCCAGGTCTTGTCGCATCACGAAAACGTAGTCTGGGATAAGCATGTAGAAAGCGTATGGTTTCCTCGTTTGGACGAGGGTTCGATTCCCTCCAGCTCCACTTTTCTAAATAACTAACTAAAATCTATCATTATGAATAAACGTCTACTTTTGCAATCTCTTCTTGCTCTGTTTTTTACCTGTGCCTGGGCACAAGGCCCCAACGATACTGGAGTCTACTACTCTGATGCTGACGGCAAAAGTGGTGCGGCGTTGAAGACTGCCATGTCTACAATTATCAATACGGGGAAGAATGACATCACTTATGACGGTCTGTGGCAGGCTTATGCGACTACAGACAAGCGTGCGGACGGCTTTCTGCGTGACTGGTATTCCAATACTACCAAATATGTCATAGGAGGAGATAAACAGGGGAAAAGCTATAGTAAAGAAGGTGACAGCTATAATCGGGAGCATACCGTTCCTCAGAGTTGGTTTAGTGAGCAGACACCGATGAAGTCTGACCTTGTGCATGTCGTTCCTACTGACGGTTATGTTAACAATCGACGTAGCAATTATCCTTTTGGTGAAGTTCTAAACGTCACTTATTCATCCAATAATAACTATTGTAAATTAGGCTCAAGCAAGACTGCAGGTTATTCTGGTACTGTTTTTGAACCCAATGATGAAATCAAGGGTGACATCGCACGTATCTATTTTTATATGGCTACTTGCTATGAGAAAAAGTGTAGCAGCTGGTCGGGTGGTGTCTTCTCCAGTGAAAATCTTGGATTGAAAAACTGGGTTGTAGATATGCTGATGGCTTGGTCGAAACAAGACCCTGTTGATGACATAGAGAGGGCTCGTAATGATGCAGTACAGAATACCGAGGTGACGCTCAAGGGCGGTAAGAAAAAACAAAACAACCGCAATCCCTTTGTAGACTACCCGGGCTTGGAGGATTACATTTGGGGTGACAAGCAGGATGTGCCTTTTAGCTATGACAACTACAATGGTGGTGAGCAGAACTACGTAGCCCGTCCTACTTTTTCGCACGATGCAGGTACCTATTATAATAGTTTAGAGGTAACTCTCAGCTGCAAGACGGACGGTGCCTCCATCTATTATACACTCAACGGCGAGGATGCCTCGGAGCAGAGCATACTCTACGAAGGTCCCATCACGCTGGATGTTTATGGCACCTATGAAATCAGGGCCATTGCCATCAAGGACGGCAACCGCAGCGCACAGGCATCGGCAACATACACCGTCAAAGAACAGCCCCAGCCTGGCGATGATGTTGAGATTGCTTTGAACAATGCGTTCTTTGGTATTACTACAACAAGCACCATTGCTGCTTCTATCAGTGAAGATTTTGTTAAAGAGGAGAACGGAGTGACGTTTATCTATGCACTCGGAACTGGCCAGCAACGCTATGCTAATGCCAATGAAATCCGTCTTTATAAAAACAACAAGTTGACTGTTAGCGTGGCAAGTGGAACAATTGTCGGACTGGACTTTACGATTGGTGATAAGAACAGTGAATTGTCTGCTAATACAGGCGTGTTTAACGGCTTCTCGTGGACGGGTGACGCCAAGGAGGTCGAGATTACAAGCGCTGGAAACACCGCCCTTCGGAAAGTGGTGGTGAAACTTGCCAATGGTGCTTCGGGCATTGATATGGTTGAGACGGATCATCATCAGCGTTTGGACGGCTATCGCGTTATTTATGACCTGAGTGGCCGTCGCGTGACGAACCCGACGCGAGGTCTGTACATTGTTGACGGCAGGAAGGTGTTCATACCATAAAATAACTTTGTCAGCGGTTCCAAGTCGGAATCCGACAAATGGAACAATTTTAACGGACTATGGAGGCGTAACGCCCTCATAGTCCGTTAATTATTCACAATTTATGCGTTTTTATTTGGCGGGTGTAGAAATAAATTATACCTTTGCGCGCTCTTTTGTGGTTGATATAAATCAAGAAAGTGAAAGAAGGATGAATTATTTTTTTAAGATAACAATGAAGAAGGTTTTATTATCCTTGACATTCATGGCCATGGCCATGACGATGATGGCTATCCCTGCCAAGAAGGGAGTGACAAAGATGCTGACGCTGGCCGATGGGACAACGGTGAAGGCGCAGCTTGTGGGCGACGAACACGGACACTATTGGAAAGCAGAAGACGGCAAGGCTTATACCCAGATGGCAGAGTCGGACCTCTATCAGGTAGTGGAGGCTACGCAGATTATTGAGAAGGCCAATGCCCGCCGAGTGCAGGTGAATGCCCGCCGCAGTCAGCGTATAGGGAGCCGCCGTGTAAGCATAGGCGAACAGACGCACTACACTGGTAAGAAGAAAGGACTGGTCATCCTGATGCAGTTCAAGGACACGAAGTTCAAGACGGCTAACAACCTTGCCAAGTACAAGAAGATACTTAACGAGGAGAACTATTCTGAAGGCAACTTCAAGGGCTCTGTAGCCGACTATTTCAAGGCACAGAGCGGTGGTGTCTTTGAACTGAACTTCGACGTTGTAGGACCCTATACTGCAGCCCAGAATTATTCCTATTATGGAAAAGATGATGGCGGCGAGGGTAACGATCAGCACGCCGACGAGCTGATAGTCGAAGCTGTGAAGGCAGCACATAATGATGCTGAGGCTGATCTCAATTTCCGGGACTATGACTGGGACAACGACGGTGAGGTCGATCAGGTATTTATTCTCTATGCCGGCAAGGGACAGGCCGATGGTGGTGCTGCCAATACCATCTGGCCCCACATGTACTATCTGGCAGCTACGGGTCAGGCTCAGACTATTGACGATGTCGTTGTCAATACCTATGCCTGCTCGAACGAAATTATGCCTGACGAAACTATTGAGGGCATCGGCTGTTTCTGCCATGAGTTCTCACATTGCATGGGATTCCCCGACTTCTACGACACCAGCTATAGCGGTTGGTTCGGCATGGGCGACTGGGACCTCATGTGCAGTGGTTCGTATAATGGTGATACGTTCCGGCCGGCAGGCTATACGGCTTACGAGAAGTATATGTCGGGATGGTTGGAACCACTCGAACTCACTGAGGATGTGAAGGTGGAGAATCTGAAGCCTACAAGCGACGGTGGTGATGCCTATATCCTCTATAATAGTGGCCATCGTGACGAATACTATATGATAGAGAACCGCCAGTTGAAGGGCTGGGATGCCTCGCTGCCTGGTTCTGGTCTCATGATTACCCATGTGGACTTCGACAAGACTATCTGGGAAGAGAACAATCCCAATACCAAGGTGACTCAACAGACTGTCAATGAATATGCTCAAGAGGGCTATACGATTCATAAGAACGACCATCAGCGCTGTACCTTGATTCGCGCCAATAATAAAAGTGATGATTACTCTTATACAAGCGATGTGTATCCTTACAACAAGTTGGACAGCGTGACGGCAACGTCGAAGCCTGCCGCTTCGCTTTATAATAAGAATGCTGCCGGAACCAAATACATGGAGAAGGGTATCACGAAGATCAAGAAGAACACTGACGGCACGATGTCGTTTGTTTATGGAACAATCGGTGAAGACCCGGAAGATCCTGAAGACCCTGAACTTGAGGAGGGCACTTTGTTTTACGAGTCATTTAAACTTTGCAATGACAAGGGTGGTAATGACGGCAGTTGGAACGGTCAGGTTGCCTCCGGTGATTTCCTGTGTGACAATGCAGGTTGGGAGTCTGAGAAAGCCTTTGGTGGTGACAAATGTGCCCGTTTCGGTGCGAGCGGTATACCCGGTGTTGCCACGTCGCCCGCCTTTAAGGTGAATGGTAAGGCTAAGCTGACCTTCCGTGCCGGTGCCTGGGATGGTAGGAGCGACGGTACTGTGCTGAACCTCTCAGTATCCAATGGTACTATTTCTACCAAATCGGTGACAATGGAAAAAGCTGCGTTCACGGACTACGAGGCTACCATTACCGCCACGGGTGAGGTGCGTATAACCTTTGCAGCCGAGAAGGGACGCTTCTTCTTAGACGAGGTACTGGTGAAGGGTGAAAAGAACGCCACTGGCATCAGCAACGTTAACGGGAACGGGAACGTTAACGGGAACGGCCGCATCTACACCCTCGACGGTCGTTACGTTGGAACATACTTCACTCGTCTCAGCCGTGGTTTATATATTGTCAATGGCCACAAGGTCGTGATTAAGTGAGAGAAATGAGAGCTCGCTCACATTTCCGAACGTGAACGAGCTCGAACGAAGTTCAAAGGTCGTGAAATAAATTATGAATTGAGGATTGCGAATTCGCAATCCTCAATTCATATCTCATTATTCCATTAGTCTTTTCAGCAGTTCTATGAGCACCCGCCAGATGTCGTCGATGGTGCTCAGTTCCACACGCTCACTGGTGGAGTGGGGCTCGACGATGCGCGGACCGATGCTGGCTATCTCAATGCCGGGGTATTTCTGAACGAAGAAGCCTGCCTCCAGCACGAAGTGCATAGCCACCATACGGGGACGCCAGCCTAACACGTCGTTGAACACGTCGGAAGTTAGGCGCAGGAAGTCAGACTGCTGGTTTTCCGCCCAGGCCGGAGCCGACATCATCAGTTCTGAGGTCGCTCCATATTTGGCAAAGGTCGCTTTGATGTCGTTTGCCAGTGCCTCCATATCGGCATCGATGAAGCTGCGGGTGTGGGTCGATACGAAGATATGGTTGTCTTCAGTACAGATGCGACCGACATTGTTCGATGTCTCTACGGTGTCCTTCATCGTCTCGCTCATCTTCACCACGCCCTGCGGTGTCTGTTCCAGACAGGTCAGCAGTGCCTCAAACGCCTTGCGGTCGATGACCGTATTTTGAGGCTCGCATTTTGTGATGCTACAGTGGATGCCGGGGTCGTTGGCACCGTACTCCTCGTGCAGCCATTCGTTCATCGTTTCCTGCTGCGACTTGACAAACTCTGCCGCCTCTCCTGAGGGAACGCATACCACGATGTCGGCTTTTGAAGCGATGGAGGCGTTGGCTTCCCCAATGTTGATGCTGGCCACGTCGAAGTCGTATTCATTATAAATGGCAGCGAGGATGGCCCAGGCGGGGATGACGGCACTGCAGCGCCCTTTGTTGATGTCAACGCCCGAATGGCCGCCCAATCCACCTTCAATGCTGATGTGATACCAGCGGTGCTTGCCGCCAGGGGCTGGCTGCCGCTCGATGGGGATGCGGTGGAATTGCAGGGTGGCGCCTGCGGCTCCTGTGGTGATGGTGTCGTAATCCTCGGAGTCGAGGTTGATGACCTTGCGGCCCTTGAGGAAATCAGGCGACAGGTTGGCGGCGCCCGACATGCCGTCTTCTTCGTTGGTGGTGGTAATGACCTCTAACGGACCGTGGGCAATGCGGTCGTCAGCCAGTACGGCCAAAGCCATCGACAGGCCGATGCCGTTGTCGGCCCCCAACGATGTGCCACGGGCTTTCATCCAGCCATCTTCCGTATAGGCTTCGATGGGACTGTTCAGTGGGTCGGCCATACCGACGCACACCATATCCATGTGGTTGAGCAGCACGACGGGCGTCGCCTGTTCGTAGCCAGGGGTCGCTGCCTTACGGATGACAACACAGTTCTGGGCATCGCGCTCGTAGTCGAGATTCAGTCGTCGGGCATAGCTGCAGAGAAAATCAGCCACGCGCTCCTCATGGTGTGAGGGGCGCGGAATGGCATTCAATTGTTTGAAGATGTCGAAAACGGCATTGACGGATGGTGCTTGTGTCATAAGGCTTAGATGTTTGGTGTTTCCCATTTCTTGGTTTCTGTACAGTTCACCTTGATGGTCTGACCGCCGATGGAGAGCACGAAGTCACCCTCCTCCAATACCCATTTGCCGTCATAGCCTACGAAGGCAAGGTCGTTGGCAGGCAGCTGGAAGGTCACCGTCTTCTGTTCACCGGGTTGGAGCTCCGTTTTCTGGAAAGCCCGCAGACGGCGGCTGTCGGGGGTCAGCGAGGCAATGAGGTCACTGCTGTAGAGCAGTACGCTCTCCTTGCCGACACGGTTTCCCGTGTTCTTTACGTCGATGCTGACTGTCAGTATATCGTCGGCCTTGAAGTTGCTCTTGTCAACCTTGAGGTTGCTGTAGCTATAGGTCGTATAGCTCAGACCGTAGCCGAAGGGCCACTGCTGGGTCACCTTGGCGTCGTAGTCGTAGGCTCCGGCCATCGTGCTCACCTGCTCACTGACCTTATAGTCGTAGTTGATGAGCGAATTGATTTCCTTAGGATAGGTGTAGGGCATCTTGGCCGAGAAGTTGGCGTCGCCACAAAGCAGGTTGGCGAGTGCATCGGCACCGTAGCTGCTGGGCAGCAGGATGTCGATGACGGCCTTGGCCAGCGGTTCAATGTCGGCAATCAGGCGTGGACGGCCTTCGTTGAGGATGAGGATGACGGGCTTGCCCGTCTTGGCCAGTGCCTTCACGAGGTTGCGCTGGTTCTCCGACAGCCACAGGTCAGTGAGGTTGCCAGGTGTTTCCGTATAGGAGTTCTCGCCGATGCAGGCTATGATGACGTCTGCCTGGGCAGCAGCGGCCACGGCCTTGTCAATCTGTGGTTCGTTCTCCTCCCAGTATTTTCCTTTTTCATTGTAAGTGACGCCCTGTTCCAATACGATGTTCTCGCTGCCGTACTTGTTGCAAAGAGCTTCGTAGATGGTGTTGTACGGCGCTGCCAGATCTTCGGCATTCGATCCCTGCCAGGTATAGCTCCATCCGCCGTTCAGACAGCGCATCTGGTTGGCATTGGGACCTGTCAGCAAGATGCGGCAGCCCTTGGCTAACGGTAGGATGCCACCCTCGTTCTTCAACAGCACCTCTGACTCTTCGGCAGCTTGCAGGGCTTTGGCAGCAAACTCTGGTGAGCCAAATTTCTCATAGCCCTTGCCACCTGTATTCGGTTTGTCAAAGAGTCCTAAGCGGTATTTTACACGCAGGATGCGGCGCACGGCATCATCGATGCGTGCCTGGCTCACCTTGCCTTCCTCCACCAGTTCCTTGAGCAGGATGCAGAAGTCAACGCTGTAGGGGTCCATCGACATGTCGATACCAGCGTTGATGGCTATGCGGATGGCATCCTTCTTGTCCTTGGCTACCTTCTCACGGCTGAAGAGGTTGTTGATGTCGGCCCAGTCAGTCACCAGCATACCGTCCCACTGCAGGTCTTCTTTCAGCCACTGTGTCAGGAACTCATAGCTGGCATGGACGGGCATGCCATTGATGCTGGCCGAGTTGACCATCATCGTCAGGGCTCCTGCCTCGGCAGCAGCCTTGAAGGGAGCGAAATATTTCTCGCGCAGCATCTGTGGCGACACATAGGCAGGGGTACGGTCCTTGCCTGAGAAGGGAGCGCCGTAGGCCATATAGTGCTTCACCGATGTCGCTACGTGGTACTGGTCGATGTGGTTGGGATCAGAGCCTTGGTAGCCCTTGACGGCTGCTTCCACCATACGGCTGTTGACCACGGCATCCTCGCCGTAGCTCTCCCAGATGCGCGGCCAGCGGGCATCGCGGCCCAGGTCGATGGTAGGGTTATAGACCCAGGGGCAGTTGGCAGTGCGGCTCTCGTATGCCGTCACCTCAGCGCCAATTCTTGCCAACTCGGTATTGAACGAGGCTGCAATATTGATGGGCTGTGGAAATAGCGTACCGCCCTGAACGTAGGTCACGCCGTGGTTGTGGTCGAGACCGTAGATGTCGGGAATGCCGATGTACTTCATCGATAGCTTCTGTATGAGCGGAATCCACTTCTGCCACTGCTCGATACTGGGAGCACGGGTGCCGGGGGCATTCAGGATGGAGCCAATCTTCCATTTTGAGATGAGTGTGTCGAGTATCTCTTCATTCAGTTTCCATACCCTTTTTGTCTCACCTTTATAGATATCTACAGGGTAGTTGCCCAATTTGTCGATGATTTCAGCGTCCGTCATCTTCAGCAACGCCTCAGTGTCAGACTCGGGACGTCCATACTGCTGCATGACAGAGCGCACCTTCTCGCGGTCTATCTGCGGGTTGTCAACAGTCATCTTCCCCATGATGTCGAGGTTCATTTCAAGCATCTGGCCGATTTTTTCGTCCAGGGTCATCTTCGACAGGGTCTTTTCAATCTTAGCCTCCAACGCTGCATCGCGGGGGATGGCTGGTTTCCTGTTTTGTGCGGTGATGGTGCAAGCAAAGACCATCACGAGTAATGATACAGTTAGTTTTTTCATAATTAATAGTTAATATGTTATTGTGATTTCTTCGTTGGCTTTGATGTTTGTCTTGCGGTTGCCGACATAGAGCCAGCCTTCGCCCTCGGTAGCAAGGACACGCACCTGCGTCTTGTCCATATAAACGTGGATGATACCATGTGGGGTGGGAACGTCGCCCTCCATCCAGTTGAGGTCGCCCAGCGTTGGACGTATCTCGAATTCGGCATAGCCGGGCTTAGTGGGACAAACGCCGAGGTAGTATTTCCCTAACAAATAGACGGGTGAGGCGCCCCAGGCATGGCAGAGCGACTTGCCGTAGGGACGACCGTACATGGCAAGATGCTGCACTCCCGTCTCTGTGGGGACATATTTTTCCCAGAACGACGTAGCACCCTCGCGCAGCATACCGCCCCAGTAGTCGCGGATTTCCTTCAGTACTTTGTCGTGGTGGCCCATCATGCAGAGGGCTTCCAGTTCGTAGAAGCGCATATAGGGGGTGGTGATGGGCTCGATGTCGGGGTTCAGCATAACGCTCTGCATAATCTCCTTGCGCTCCTCCTCGTATGACAGGCCATAGAGGATGGCAAACATATTGGGGAACTTGGTGATGTGCCTGTTCATCACGCCATCTTCGATGGCATGGAAATAGGCTTTCTGCTCGTAGCTCCAGAAGGTCTGCTTGATTTTGTTGCGCAGTTCCTCTGACTTGACGCGGTAGTCGGTCTTGATGTGTAGCACCTTGGCACAGAGTGCCATCGTCTCCATAGCCTTGCAGAACAGGATCTGCTCAAAGCAGAGCACGCCGCGCTTATGCATGGGGAAGTCCACCCAATCGACGAATATCCAGTCGTCGGGCTTTCCCTCAGCCATTCCTTGTTCGTTGAGACGCCCTTCGACATAATCCATCAGTGTCACCATGCGCGGCCACATCTCGCGGACGAAAGCTTCGTCGCCGGTATAAAGGTAGTAGTCGAGAATGGACTTGAACCAGTAGAAGGTATAGTCCATGATGGTGTTGACGTGAGCCGTGACGGGGTCTTTGCCGCGCAGTTGGCGGATGGTACGCTTCACACAGTCAGCATCGAAGCGCAAGTAGTAGTTCATCAGGTACGACTGGATGGCATCGCCCGACCATGTCCAGCGGTCACGCTTGATGCCGTCCATAAAGAACTCGCGGGTTGTCAGGTCCATCGTGTAGGCGGCAACGTCCCAGATGCGGTTCAACTCGTCGTCGGAACAGCGAAAGGTGCCGCAATGGGCGAGGTCGTGAGGGGCGTACTCATAGTCCATCAGCACCTCGTCGTAGGTGGTGCCTGGTTCTGCCTCGATGTAGACGTAGCGGAAGGCTTTGGAAGTTGCCGAGGCTGAGCCTCGGCCTACGGAACATACGGGACAGGAGAGGACGTCGAGGGTCTCGCAGTGGTCTTTGTCGAGGGCTTCTTCGCGGCTTTCACCGTAATAGACGTGGATGGTGCCCTGCAGGTTTTTGACCTTCAGGTAGCCGAAGGTTTCGCGGCCGAAGTCGTAGAGGGAGCTGTTTGTTGAGATGGTGTCGCAACATACAGGACGTTGCTCCTCGCGCTCCAAATGGTAGGTGGAGGGTGGGGTGTCCGGACTGTCGAAGTGCCACGAGCCTACAGGTACATAGATGCCTGAGCCGTGGGGGACGCCGTTCTCGTCAATCCATAGTTTATCCTCGTAGGTGGCCTGCCACGTAGCGTCGGTATGGATGGTCTTCCCTTGGATGAAGATGGTAGGCGGGGTGGCTTGGTTCCACACCTTCAGGCTGAGCTTGTGAGTGCCTTGGGGGATGCTCTGGCGAGAGGAAGGATACTGCAACTTCCCGTCTATGGAGAAGTTGTACTGCCCTTCGGCAAAGATGGCTATTTCTTCTTCCTCGCTTGTCTCAACGGTCTTGGTGAATTCCACCGTCACGTAGTGCGAATCCTGTTTCCAGAACGGTGGAAACATGGCGCCACGCTCCGTGCGACGGTTGTTGAAAATGTTGCCTAACCAAACTTCAAAGTCGCCGGGATACCATATCCAGGTGGGCTTTGAAACAAAGTATAATTCATCATTCATAGTTCGTAATTCATAGTTCATTGTTCCCGTTGACGTTCTCACACCTAAAGGTATGAGCGAGCGAAGCTCGTTGCCCGTTCCCGTTTTTAACGCCTGCTTTTTGTTTGATGTTGTCGCTGACCTGAGGACCGTTGTTTTCCCAAACGTTGCCGGGACCATTGGCATTTTTCAGGAACTTTTCTTCGGGTGTCCAGTTGTCGCGGATGGTGATGTTGCTGCTACCCTCGTCAGTGTAGAGGTAGAACCAGTGGTTAGGGTCGTGGACGTAGGAGGGCTTGGCAATGTCGCGTACCACATTCTCGCTGATGACGGTGCCGGGCTGGTTGCCGAGGGTATAGATGCCGGCACAATCGTACATGTGCTGAGCATAATTGTAGATAAGGTTCGCACGCACCTTGTTATCTTTCATCACAACCAGGTCGCGGTTCCAGCCCCAGCCTAAAGAGATGCCCGTGTAGGACACATCGTGGATGGTGTTGTGCTCGATGTTGATGCCACTGACGTAGCCCGCGCAGATGGCCACACAGCCCCAGTCTTCGTTGGTGACGTCGTAGAAGTGGCAATTCTCGACAGTCTGGTTGGTGCATACCTCACGGAAGTCAGTCGGCTGGTAGGGTAGGTGGGTTTCGAGTCCTTCGGGCGAGAACGAACCGCAGACATAGCCGTTCATGGCAATGTCTGTGAATGTGCAGTTGCTCACGCTGCCGCCTTTGCAGAAAGTGATATAGTCGAGACCGGAGCCTCCCAAATGCTCGAACAGGCAACCTTCATAGTTGCAGTTCTCCGTATAGCGCATTTCGACGGCAGCATCAGCACGTCCCAGCCAGCCTTGGTTGTCCAATTTGTGGTTGTTGGGGCGGTCTATCTGTGGGCGTAGTTTATAGGCTTCGACGAGATACATGCCTGCCTGCAGGGGTACGTGCCCCTGCTCCGAGGGGCGCATCCATGTGGTATGGCTGAAGGTGACGCCCTTGACGGTGATGTTCCTGACAGGGCGTTCCGCCGTACCGATGACCTCTACAAGCGTTTCCAGCACAGGAACAACGGCTTCCTTAATGGTTTCGCCTTTTTGAGGCATATAGTAGAGTTTGTGTTCGTGGATGTCATGGTACCACTCACCTGGTTCATCCAATAGTTCCTTGGCATTCGTCAGGTAGAAGGGGGAGGGATGATGCGTGTCGGGCGTCATGGGCGACGGCCATGGGTGTTCAAACTGGATTTTATCTTCAGGGTTGTGGAAACGTATGGCAGCGGAGTCGCCTTGTATCTCTATGCTCTTGATGCGCAGGTTAGAGGTACACCACATCTCATGCAAAATCATTTCGACAGATTGGGAATTAAGAACTGAGAATCGAGCATTGGCGACCGCCTTTTTCGGTATCCATAGCACATGGTTCTTCTTATCGTATGTCAGGATGCGGTGCATTTGTTCGAAATCGCTGACATCGCGGGCTCTTGTGGCTTTTTGCCCATTGATCCAGAGTTGACGGAAGTCCACAGGACGACCGTTGAAACAGGGAACATCGGCCACCAACAGTCTGCCTTGGCGCTTCCAGTTTCCAATGACCATACCGCCGCTGATAACGGCCTCCTTTCCCTCAATGGTCAGTCCGCTGTCCTCAGGGCGCAGCCTTAGAGGCTCGTAGAGATAATAAGTCCCTGCTGCGAGGTGGATGGTCACCTCGTCAGCCTGTCCCAGTCGCCTCATCTCCCGTGCTTTCCGCACGGCATCTGCCAGCGACGAGTCGGGTGTGATATGGATGTCGGCAGCATAGATGCTCGCACATAAGCAGCATAGCAGCGCGCAAATCAGTCTTTTATAATTCATAATGCATATATTATATACCTTATTTATATAAAGACGCGCGAACTGTTATTTTGTCATCTGATTATGTTCTTTGCTATAAGTTATGCCCGCTTTCTTTACGCTTCAATTTTTCTTGTGCTCTCTTTGATAATGAGTCGGGCATTGACAGTGACGTGCTCCACGCTGTCGTCGCCATTGATTTGCTTGAGCAGTAACTCGAACGTCTTGCAACCCATTTTCTTGAGGTTCTGTTTTACAAATGTCATGCGTGGAAAGGTCATTTCAGACACCCAGTCGCTCATGAAGCCTATTAGTGCAATATCATCGGGAATGCGAAGCCCCCGGCTCAAAATAGCTTGAAATGCTGAAATCGATAGCATGCCGTGGGCAACCAGAATGGCATCGGGTGGCTCTGGCAGGCTTAGCAGTTCCATCGTGTCTGACAGACCGGAATTGAAACTGATTTGATTGCATTTCACCATGTCTTTCTGAATAGTCATCCCCCGTTCCCGCAAGGCTTCCAAATACCCATGCTTTCGGTCGGCGGTCTGCTTCATCTGGTTTGGTCCGCCTATGAAAGCTATCTTTTTGGCACCGCTGTCAATGAGGTGCAGTGTGGCCTGTCGTGCAGATTCAACATCGTTAGCCCCCACAGTAGAACAGTCCATATCTGCAGTTCTATCAAACAACACAAAGGGAATGTGTTTTTCTTTGAGTCGCTTCAAGTAGTCATCTGCTGTAGAATCTCCTGACGGACTCTCTTGTGAGAGGCAGAGTACAATGCCCTCAACATGCATATTCAGCAGATGTTCTATGCAGTCTTCCTCATTTTGGTATTTGTCGCCTGAATCGGTTATGATACACATATATCCGTTTTTTCGGGCTTCTGCCTCTATCCATTTGACTATATGTGCATAATGGGTGAATGACATGTCCGGCACTACAATACCAATCGTATGGGTCGTATTATAACGGAGACTCATGGCAAAGGGATTGGGACGGTATCCATGTGCCTCTGCAATTTCGACGATTTTCTTCTGAAGGTCAGCGCCGACACCGGCAATACCTTTCAGTGCCCTGGATACGGTTGATACATTGATACCCAGCATTCGGGCGATGTCGCGCTGTGAAATACTCTTCTTCATACGATGCTTTCAATAAATTTCTACAAAATTGACGAATTTCTTTTACATATATAACGCATCATATTCAAATGTTATACGCAACGCGTTGCGTAACCTATAAAAAGGACCCCGTCGGATTTCCCAATCCGGCGGGGTCGTCATGAATATAGGATGTTTTTATGTTGTTCTTGTGTTGTTTTCAATGCAAAGATATGCAGAACAGGTAGATATTAAACAATCTTTAATAGAAAAAATAAACGCAACGCGTTGCATTTTGGGTCAGGTTGTTAACGTTACATAAAACGTCATTTTTACGTTATACTTTTTGACCTTTTTTGCGTCTTTAATTTAACTAACGTTTATGCATCATTACAAAACGTCACTATGCGCTATTTTACAGTCATGCTCCTGCTGCTGGCCGTCACCCCCGTGTCAGCACAGAATCTGAAACTCAACGACCTCGGCTATTTCGAGCGTCGGGCAATCAACGTGCTGGTTTTCAGCAACAGTTTTAACGGAGGTTTCAACGACGAGAAGAATTCCGGCATTGAAATCATTCATCACGGCGTGCGTACCGTACAGGGTGG
>JAEEGI010004022.1_pt1 | contig 34712 bp, 27 predicted proteins | sample 8958751 | NCBI WGS metagenome assembly JAEEGI01 (sample SAMN16246545, study PRJNA631951) | gut metagenome | biome: gut microbiome; feature: rumen; material: KS-attached | host: Bos | place: Iran: Karaj | collected 2018-10
CCTTGGGGTACGGGCTGAAGGTCAGGATTTACTACATATAGCTGATAGTTAGGCAAGGGACGACCGATAAGTGGACGTTGATAGTCGCCTTCCAGACGGTAATAGGATGTAAACACTGTACATTCCGTCGGCCCATAACCATTGTATAGAGTATATGATGACGGAGCTGTCATCGGCATGAGTTTTTCACCAGCAACTGTCAAAACGCGAAGCGAATGGTTTTCAATAGACGTTGCAAACAAATGACCAACCTGGGTTGTCATGAATGCCACCGTAATTCCTTGCTCTTCCATATAATTGTTGAGCAGAGGAAGGTCAAGCCTCATTTCACTTGGGATGACATAAATACAGGATCCTGTTATTAAAGCAGGAAACAAATCCAGCATGTGGCAATCGAATCCAAAGTTGGCATAAGCCATCACCCGGTCATCAGTTCTAAGTCCGATCTCTTTGGAATACCAGTGACAGAAATTGACCATGCTATGCTGTTCAAGAGCTACGCCCTTAGGAACCCCTGTTGAACCAGATGTATAGAGAACAACATAGTGGTGGTCGGGTTGGGGACCAACCAAAGCTATTGTTGTCTCTGGGAGATTATTCAGTTGCTCATATGTCCATACCGTGCCTTGGAAATCTGGTATGGCATGACTTACACGGTTACCCTCTGAAAGAATGAGTCTGACCCCTGCATCCTCGCACATGTATTGCAGGCGGTCTGCAGGAAATTGGTAGTCAAGCGGCATATATGCTGCTCCCATTTTCATGATAGCCAAAGGATAGACAACCATCAAATCGGAGCGATCAATCATCACACCAACCGTTTCTTCTGGCTTCACTTGATATTGCTCGGCCAAATAGGCTGCCAGACAATCCGTAATAGAATCCAGTTCTTGATAGGTATAACATTTATCCTTGAAAACCAAGGCTGGTGAATCCGGTTGTTCTTTCGCCTTCTTACGGAAAAGACTAACAAGTGTTTCGTTCTTGTTGAAGGGCATGTCCTGTCCAGCGCCCAAGATGGAGAGCTGGTCATATTCCTTCGCAGTCATTAATGGAAAGTCACTCAATCGGATAGTTTCGTTACCTATAATTATCAGTTGGCGGAGAATCTGCTCATAACATTGGGCAAATTGTTTAATGAAGAACTCAGAATACCGGTTTTCCTGATAGGCGATGACCATCTGTAACTTTTGAGCTTCTGGGAGAAGTTCCACAAAAAGACACTTGCCTGTGGCATTTTTCGTGAGTGATTGTGGATAGAAAACGTGCCCATTAATAGTCAGTGCTGTCTGAAATCCTCCCTGATAAGCGAAAAGCACTTCGCTGTTAATACAATTGTTAAGAGCACATAGTTCAGCAAAAGAGAACAGGTCGTGATTCATACTGCCAAGAAGCTCCTCCTTTGTATGTTGCAGCCATTCTCTAATGGTCAAGTTTTCATTCCACGAGACGTGTACAGCGAGGGTCTTCACCATCATTGCTATAGTCTGTTGCGTCTTAAGACTTTTTCTGCCGTTATAGACGGTAGCAAAAAGCGCCTCATGATTATGTGTAAATGTGCCAAGCAGATAACCGAACGCTGCAGTGGTAAGCACCTGAGCGGTTATGCCCAATCTGCGGCAGGATTGTTCAAGCGCTTCATGGTCGATAGAAATCAAATGGGTATATTCGCCAATCGATACTTGTTCAGAGTTATTGTCAGGGATTGGTAATGATGTGATGTCAAGGACGCCAAACTCCGTTTTATTCCATTCAGCGGCTAAGCTATAGTTCTCAGTAAGTCGTATGGCTTCTTCTTCCTGAGCCACTTCAAACCCGCTCCATGTCTCTTTCTGCAGTACATTTGCTTTATAAGCAGAACTAATATCATGAAGCAATATCTGCATCGATGTACCGTCAAAGATGATATGATGAAAATCTATGAATAGATAAACGCTGCCACTTGTCTTCAGGATTCGAATACGGAATAGCTGATCGCTGAGCAGAAGAAAAGGTTGTTCAAGTTGAGGCTTCAACTCCATAAATTCAGTCTCGCTCAAACTCTCTACCGGCTGATGATAAGGCTCTTCGTCGTTACGGCATTGACGTGGATGCCCTTCTTCGTCAACAAACAATCGGGTCTTGATGTAGGGATGTGCTTCGACAACAGCCTCACAGGCACGTGCCAATCGATTTGTATCAATATCGTCAGTAAGTTTAAATAACATGGCATTGTTATAGAGTGTCTTTCCCTGATGTGGCATACACTCTACATAAATGCCTAACTGGGTCTGGCTAAGTGGATAGTCCTTATGCTTTGCAAAAATGATGGGTTCAGTGTGTGCGCAAGCTTCAGCTATTTTTTGGGGAGTGCGATTTGCATATATCATTTGAGAAGAAAGCGCTAAGTCTGGACAAAGCGTCTGGACTTCCATCACTCTGATACTGTCACCGCCAAGTTCAAAGAAATCATCGTCAATACCAACACGGTCAACCGATAGTGACTTTTCAAATGCTTTGCAAAGTTGGCATTCTATTTGATTTGTAGGTTCTGCGTAAGGTGGTCGAACGAAACCTTCTGCTTGAACGGTAGGGGCAAGCAGCGACTTCCGGTCTGTCTTTCCACTTGGAAGAAGAGGGAAACTATCCATCCTCACAAAATAGGCAGGAACCATATATGCCGGCAGCTTGGAGTGTAAATACTCACGGATAGTATCTTCCAATATGTTTCCACTGGCGATATAATAGGCACATAAGTATTGTCGGTTCTTATTGGTAAAGCCCTTAACGATCGCATTCTTTACACCATCAACCTGCTTGATGACCGCCTCTATTTCGCCAGGCTCAACGCGCTGACCATTGATCTTTACCATCCAGTCTTTACGATTGACATAGATGATATTACCGTCTGGTTGTTGACAAACGATATCTCCTGTATGTAACCATCCACCACGATAGAGACTTTCTGTAAGCTCTGGCTCTTTATAATAGCCAGGGGTAAATGGCCCCCGAACGCACAACTCACCTTCTTCCCCTGGTGCGACAGGCTTCTCCTCTGTATCCAAAATGCAGAACTCTACATCTGCGTCTGGCTTACCGATAGGCGTATTATCGTATTCTTTATCTACAAAAAATGAAAAAATAGCGCCACCTGTTTCTGTCTGGCCGTAGCGGTTATAAATCTTAAATTCTGAAGAGGCTATTCCTGAGAGTCGTTCAGCAGCTGCTATGACAACTTTCAGATGAGATGACTTGTTGTGAAAGTAGCCAAGGGCTGAGGGCGGAATGAAAACAAACTCTATTTGGTGTTTGGCCAAATATGTCTCAAACTTACGAATATCCCTGGTGGTCTCCGATGGAATGATATTGGCTATTCCACCTTTGATAATAATTGTATATAATTGCTTACAGGCAACAAAATACATAGGAGCCGTGATACCCGCGACGGTTATTTTATTCTCATCGAAGATGAATTCATCTGCCGGTGGAATTCTAAAGGTTGCAAAGGTATCCATCACTCCTTTAGGAGTTCCTGTACTTCCTGATGTATAGAACAGCGCATTAATATCTTCTTCTTCCGGGAGCACATAGTGCTCTGTCGGTTCTGCCTTCATCATCTCCTGAATAACCTCGTCATTAATCAATAAGGGTGATTCGCAATGATGCATGATAGAATCAATACGGTCTTTGGGATATTTATCGCCCATGGGGACGATAGCATGACCTGCTAACCAGATACCGATTTCTGCTGCCACATACTCTATGGAAGTCGGCAGACTGATACCTATGAATGAGTGAGGGGGATAATTTTTCTGCTGTAAGTAACCTGCCACTCTGCAAGCCATTGTGAAGAGCTCTTTATATGTGGTCTGTCGCTGGCCATTTTGGTCAACGACAGCAATCTTGTCTTCATTTGTCTTCAATGAATCCAATAGCCTGAGTATGAACTTTGCTGTGTTTTGTTGTGGCATGTATTATTTAGTAATGGGAATAGTGAATGTGAAACTGGCACCCTGGCCTTCCTCTGATTCGAATGTGATCTTGCCATGATGCTTGTTCTCAATGATGTCGCGCACAATATTCATTCCTAGGCCGGTTCCTTCGCCTATGGGCTTCGTGGTGAAGAAATTTTCAAAGAGCTTCTGTTTTACTTCATCGCTCATTCCGACTCCATTGTCTGTCATCTTGATGATGCAGTTGTTGTCCTGTCTGCTGACACCAATGCTCACCTCAGGCTTGTAATCCTCAGGTGCACTCTGCGATTTCTTCCACACAGAATAAAGCGCATTGTTCGTGATGTTGAGAATAGCACGACTCAGATCCTGTGGGATGACCATCATCTGGGGAAGCCCTTCCTCGTATTGTTCATGGATGCTGACATTGAAGCCTTTGTGATTGGCACGCATGGCATGATAACTTAGCCAGATATATTCTTTCGCTAACTTGCAGACATCTGTTGGGAGATACTCGTTTTCTTTGCCGCGTGATACAAGAAGGATTCCACGGATAATACTGATAGCCCGTTCGCCATGCTCGACAATTTTTCCCATATTCTCCTTGAGATCTGCTACGATATCCTCTATATCTTCACGATCTTCTTCTGGAATCTTGTCTTCGTTGTCTTCCACAATCTCCGTGAGGTCTTTCAGCAGTTTGTCTGACATCTTGCTGAAATTAATCACGAAGTTCAGCGGATTCTGGATCTCGTGGGCAATGCCGGCACTGAGGATTCCCAGGGAAGCCAACTTCTCTTGCTTCTGCAGTTGTTCTTTGAGGTTCTTGATTTCTTGTTCCATAGCTTATTGGGTTATAACGGGCAATGTAATCGTAAACTGAGTATATTCATCTTTGACCGATTCAACGGAGATGTTACCGCCATAGTTCTGTATGACGTCGTGACTCAGATAGAGTCCGATACCAGAGGCTTCTCCTGTGGTCTTTGTGGTGAAGAAGGGGTCGAAGATCTTATCGATGATTTTCTCTTCAATACCGATACCGTTGTCTCGGATCACGATGCTGACCATGCCGTCGGCTAGCGTCGCATTCAGTGATAAGACGGCATCATAGGACTTACGCTGCGCCTTCTTTACGATGGCATAGAAGGCATTTCCGATGATGCTCATAAAGGTCTTACTCAACTGTTCGGCATTTCCACGCACCATCAGTCCCGACTCAGGATAGTTGAATTGCGTAGCAATATGATATTTGGCAATCTCTTCCGCATAGTATTTGCTGACCATCTCCTCGTCTTGTTTGAGTACGGTAGTAAGATCCATCTCTACAATGCCGCCGGTCCTGTCTTTCAGCATTTCCTCCATCGCTTTCAGCGTACGGGTGGTGTTTTGACCGTGCTCGCCAACTTTCTGCAGATTGCCTTCCAGCATGCCCAACACATCTTTTGTGTCTTCATAATTCTCTTCATCCATGTTGTCTTTCTCGTCATCGATATTGGCCTCAATGTCTTTCACGAGTCCTTCAGACAGCTTCGAGAAATTATTGATATAGTTGAGCGGGTTGAGAATACGGTCGATCAGGCCTTGTGTCAATTTACCGACAGTGGCCATCTTCTCTTGACGGATCAGCTTGTTCTGGGCGCTATGCAGGTCGTCAAGAGCTTTCTCCAGACTCTCAGACTTCTCTTGAATCTCGTCCTTCTGTTTGACGACCTCTGCCGTACGCTCCTGTACCACCTTCTCCAGTTGCTGCTTGTCTTTCTCCAGCTGACGCAGTCTCAGTTGAACCAATCCATAGATGCAAGCGCCGAAAAGCAGGATATACAAGCAGATCATATACCACTTCAGATAGAAGGGATAGGAGATAGCGAAATTGAACGATACGATTTCCGTCTCATGACCGAAGCCGTCGCGGCCTTGGATTCTTAAGGTGTATTGTCCATATGGCAGATTGGTGAAATCCACATCCTGATCGTCCGACCAAGCACTCCATTTGCCGTCGTTTAATTGATAGCGATATAGATTTTCACCGATTAGCGGCACATAGTCGAGTGAATAGGTGAAGATAATAGAGTTCTCATTACTCTTTAAGAGTAGCTCTGAGGCAGGCATATCCCCATAACCGCCCCAGATCACACTGTCGTTTCGCAGTTTGATGGAGCGTATCAGAAGATTGGGCTGCGTGTTAAGAGCAGGATCGTTCACCTCTGTATTGATAATGGTAAATCCCGCGTCGTTACCAAACCAGATTTCGTGGCCTTGAACGAACATGGCGCGTATCGTGACTTTGTCAATAGGCTTGAGCAAGTGGTTCATGTCTTCCTCTTTCTTGTCATCTTTCCATCTGTAAACGGATTTGCCTTCGTTGTTGGTCAGCCATGTGATGCCAGTATCATCCATATAAGAGAAAAGAGGGTAGGGGAATGGCTTTTCAGCCTCAGCATCCACCACCACGAAGGCATTCTTGGTAGGCACAACCGTGGCGGCAGAGGTAGCCTTGGACTGGTAAGGCTGGAATCCTTTCTGCTCGTTCTGCTTGCACCATACCTCACCATAGATGTTTTGAAGCCAGATATAGCCTTTCTGATCTTTCATGATCTTTGTAACTTTCTCCAGCTTACAGACCATGTTCCTGGCATTCGTAGCTTTGTTGATGGCATACACACCGTCGATTTCACCACTCAGTATCTCTGTACCAAGGTCGAGGAAAGCATTCGATGCCATAGACGACAATTGCCTGATGGCACCGTTGGCGGAAATACAATAGATACCGTTGGATGTGGCTGCCATCAGTCCTTGATTTGTAACTGTCAGTTGCCAGCAGCCATGGTTGCCGAGCCCTACATTCACAAACCGTCTTCCTTCCTGACGGAACATACCGTCAATGGTACCGACATACTTTTTCCTGTTAAACTCGGCGATGGATAATACCTCTTCCGACAGTCCTTCGTTACGTGTGAAACAAGAGAAAGCCGATGGTATAGCTATTGAGAAGATGCCATTCTCGGTGGATCCCCAGAGTTTTCCGTGACCGTCGTAAGCGATATATACCACATTGTTTGTGCAGAGTCCGTTAGCTTCCGTAATTGTATAGAGTTCCTTGTCATTGGCATCGGTAATCACAAGACCTCGACCGCGTCTGACAACGGCATTCAGTCCATTACCAATCGGCTCTTTCTGAGTAATATCCGACAGGACTTCCGCTTTGTTGTTCTCGAGCAACTCGTTGATGTCAACAATGTCAGATAGTCCAATGCCCAACCGCTCCTTACTGACCTGCCTCTTAACATGATACTGATTGTCTTTTACTTCATAGATGTTTCCGTCGTTGACGAAGAAGTTCAGTGAACCGTCTTTCTCTTCCCATATCTCCTGCACCTCTCCTCGGAATCCACCCTGTTTTCCAATAGACTGGAGATACAACTCGCCATTATCCTTCGTCTGTATCTTACCAAAATAGTTATAGCCACCCGTCCAGATGTCTTTGTTCTTATCCTTATAGAGCACGGTGACGCGGGTGATGCCAGGTGTGTGGATGGTGCGCCATTCCACATTATTATAATACAATAATCCTTCAAAATTGGCTATAAATACGCTTCCGTCGTCTGTGGTGACCACATCGAAGTTACGGTTATGGGCATAATAGTCATCCGGCGTGTAGTTCTTGATGAAAGGTATGCCTTGGGCTGCAGCAACGCAAGTCCACAACAGCATCATGCCATAGAGTATTGCTCGTTTCATTGCTTAGCCTCCTTTCCTTTTTTTGAAAGGAACGACTCATACGGTATCTTCTCACCAATATAATAATTCCATTCGGTCTGTGTGAAGTCACGCTTCAGTTTGTGCTTGATTCTATCCACCATCAAAGGTATGGAGATCAGAACCTCTGACAGATTTCCTTTCTGATCACTCAACCAGAGATAGTTCTTTGAGCGGTCGAAGTTGAAATAGAGTATCCAGTTGCTGCTGGAAAATAGAGTGATGGGCTCAACCTTGTCACTGTTGGTAATCCAGAGGTTGATGGTACCGTCGTAGCTTGAGGAGAAGAGACGGTTCTCATGTATCCTAATCTTGGATACGCGTGAACGGTGCCCTACCAGTTTGCGGATGTTCCCTTTCTGGTCGAAAAGATAGATGGTTCCGTCCTTCATTCCATAAGCCTGTAAACTGGAGTCGTTAGAGGCGACATATGCTGTAACCTGACCTGTGACGGGAACTTTCCGAGTCTCAATATCTTTCAGGTCCTTGACGATATGCATGCGCCCTTTGTCATCGAAGAGTACTAACAACTGATTAATGCGTGCCGCCATGACCAATTTGAAATCCATGTTCTTTGTGCCCACAATAGTATTGGTGGCCAGGTCAAGTTTTGCTATATTATACTCACCAATCACAAACATGGTTTTCCTGTCTTTACACAAATGTAAATTAAAAGGCCTGACCAGAGGCATCTCAAGAATCTTAACGTCTTTACCGCTTTTGACATACAAACTACCATTGCGGCTAATGGCGTAGATAGTGTTGGTGTTGGGAACGATAGTGACGTCGCGGAAGTCGAAGTTCTTGTCCTTGAAGAGTGTGGTCGTCTTCAATTGATTACCGTTGACCTCATGACTGAATATCTCACCATAGCTGCTGACAGATACGAGTTGATTATCGCTCTGTGACATAAATTCAAGGTTATAAACAGCGTCGCTATGACGGCTCCAGTCAACCATGCTTTGACTGGACTGAGAGAGTGCCTGATAGATTTCGGGATAATACAAATCACCATGATACCTGTCTGTATACACATAGGAAGCGTAGCTCAGCAGATCACCAATTTCCTGATTCCCTGCTCTGAACTGCGTGATTGCTAAGGCACCGAGCGAACGCCCCAGTGCCAGGTAGCTGAGCGCTTCTGCCGTGCGTCTGTTCGCTTCCGCTTCCAGACGCTGCTGCTCAGCCATGTCATAGGCGTCAAGTGCCTTTCTCTCAGAAGCCAAGGCATTGTTCTGGGCAATGATCGCATTCTGTCGTTCTTCCTCAGAACGTTGTCGCATCTCGTTGGCCACTTGCGTTTGTTCTTCTGCCTCTTCGCGCTGTTCGTCAGAGATTTTCTTCTGTTCGTAGGCGATCTCCTCCATTTGTTTGCTGACGCTGTACAACACGGCAGACTGTTTGTCACGTCGTTGTAGTTCAGACAATTTGGCCTTCAGCTCGTCAATCTCCTTGTCAGACGAATTCCAGCCCCTGAATCCTACGACTGTAGTACCAGCCAAGATGAGTGCTGCGACACTGGCTATGATGAATTTCTTATTCACGTCGTCTTACTCCAACTTGGTCCTATTTTCTCTTGAGTGCAAATAGGGTGATGTCGTCACTCTGCTCAGCCTCGCCGGCGAAGGCTTTCACGTCGTCCTTCACCTTGTCGATGATCTCCTGACAGCTGAGATTGCTGCACTGGGCGAGCTGTTTCTCCAGTCTGCCCTCGCCGTATTCCTTATCTTCGGTGTTTATCGCTTCCGTCACGCCGTCAGTATAAAGCAGCAGCGTGTCGCCCGGCTCCAGCTGGAGGGACTCTTGGCTGTACTGGAAATCGTCGAAGGCGCCTGCCACGATGTCCTTCGACAGGGGGAGCATCTCCACGCTCCCGTCGGCCCTCACCAGATAAGGCGGGTTGTGGCCGGCGTTGGCATAGGTCACCTCACCGGTGCGGATGTTGTAGATGCCGTAGAACATGGTGACAAACATATTGTTCACCGCCTCCTGTGAGAGCAGGGCGTTGCTGTAGGTCATGCACTCCGCCGGACTGACGGCCCTGATGCCTGTGGCACGGAGGAGTGTGCGGGCCACGGCCATGAAGATGGCTGCCGGCACGCCCTTGCCGCTGACGTCGGCAATGGTGAATCCGATGCTGTCGCTGTCGATGCGGAAGAAGTCGTAGAAGTCGCCTCCCACGTCCTTGGCAGCGTTCATCGAGGCGGCGATGTCCATCGAGGCCGTTTCCTCGGGGAACGGTGGGAAGATGCGGGGCAGAATGGCCTGCTGGATCTCACGGGCCACAGCCAGGTCGCCCTTGATGCTCGTCAGTTCTTTGTGCTCCTTCTGCATCGTCTTGATGTACTGGATCTGCTCGATGGCCTTCTCGATGGTCACGCTGAGGTCGTCGAGGTCGATGGGCTTCGTGGCGAAGTCGAAAGCACCGTTGTTCATTGCCTGGCGGATGTTGCCCATGTCGCCGTAGGCCGACACCATGATGCACTTCAGGGCGGGGTTCTGCATCTCGTTGATCTTCGTCAGCAGTGTCAGACCGTCCATTTCGGGCATGTTGATGTCACTCAGGATGATGTCGAAGTCTTTTTCCTTCAGCAGCATCATGAGAGCCTCCAGACCGTTGTGGGCAAAATGGAAGTCATATTCGCCCTTTCTGATTTTCCTTCTGAAATATTGTGTCAACAGCAACTCGAGATCGTTCTCGTCGTCGACACTGAGTATTTTTACCGGCATAGTGAAAATTATAATTTACTGATTTACTATTACGATTAATTAAATATGAGTGCAAAATTACAAAAAAATATCTACTAATGACATAAAGCGTGCGAAATTTATGTTTTTTTAGTGTCCTTTGTGCCCTTTGTGTACAAAAAAGCACTATCTTTGCACCCGAATCGGATAAAATCGTAAATCGTAAATCCGTAAATCGTAAATGACTTTGCATGTCTTTAACCCCGAACACGACCTTGCGCTGGCTTCCGGCCTGAGCAATTTCACCGCCCCTCATGCCGGTCGTCGGCTGAGGGCAGACCTTGGCTATCTGCCGGCTCTCTGGGCCGGCGTAAACGACTGTGTGTTGGTGGAGCATGTGGAGCAGGCCCGTCGGGTTTACGGTCGCCTGCGGGCGAGGGTAGGTGGGTCGCCCTGCCGGTTTGTCGACAAGTCACAGTTACGTAACCTTCCTATCGACCGCGTGGAGCCCTGGGGGTGGGATCTGGCCTTGCGTGCAGCCCTTATCCGTTATGGTGTCAGTCCAGAGACCTGTTCTAGCGAGGCGGAGATTACCGGCGTCCGTAAGTACTCCCACCGCCGTTATGCCGCAGAGGTGCTGCGGTTGTTGGACTGGAATCCTCCTGCCGAAGTTTCTTCCGTCGAGGCGGTGGAGCAATGCCTGTCCGCTTCTCCGCGTTTGGTGGTCAAGGCGCCTTGGAGCAGTAGTGGCCGAGGAGTGCGTTTCATTGGCGGCGAACTCTCAGACTACCAACGTGGTTGGCTCCGTAACATCATCGCTCAACAGGGATCTGTGATGGTCGAACCTTTTTATCCGAAAGTCAAGGATTTCGGCATGGAGTTTGAGGCACTTCCTGACGGCCAAATCCGATATTTGGGACTCTCTCTCTTCGATACTCGCAATGGGGCATATACTGGCAATGTCATTGCGCTCGAAGAGGATAAAGTCGAAATGATAAGTCATTATATACCAATCAGTTCAATATATTTCATTCGTGAGAAGGTGATGGATGCCTTGAGCCGTGTCATCGCCCGTCATTATGTCGGTCCTTTCGGTGTCGATATGATGGTTCTGTCCATACCTGACAATCAAGGATTTTTGATTCATCCTTGTGTTGAAATCAACCTACGTCGCACGATGGGGCACGTAGCTATAGAAATGGCCAAAGCTTCTTCATATGCATTGGCCACTTCCTCTCATTTTCCCCTGCCTCGGGTGATGCAAATCACCCTTTCCGACAAGTATCGGATTCATATCCTCAGACTGCACTAATCTCGTATTTTCAGAAGGCTTGAAGGTACGGGTTGTAACGGAGTTCGTAGTCGATGGTCGACTGCGGACCGTGACCCGGCAGGATGATGGTATCGGAGGGCAGTTTCGCCAGTATGTTGGTAAGGCTGCTCATTAAGTCTGTATAGCTGCCACCCTCGAAGTCAGTACGGCCGACGCTCATTCGGAACAGTGTGTCTCCGGTGAAGGCGGTATGCTCCTCAGTACAGTAGAAGACGACGCTGCCGGGGGAGTGACCGGGAGTTTTCAGCACCTGTAGGCTGTGGTGGCCGAAGCGGATGACCTCGTCAGTGGCAAAGAAGCGGCCTACGGCAGGGTATTCGCGACGGAGCGGGGCACCGATGATGCTCTGGAAATTATGAGGAATGTCGCTGATGATGAACTCGTCTTCCTTTGCGGCCTCCACTTGCAGGCCATAGGTCTGGTAGATAGTGTCGATGCCGAGGTTATGGTCCCAATGGCCGTGTGTAGCGAGGAGATGAACGGGTTTCAGTCCCTGACTGCTGATATAGTCAGTGATAGCCTTACGCTCGTCGTCGTAGTAGGCGCCGCAGTCGATGATGACACATTCGTTGGTTTCATCGCTGACCACGTAAGTGTTCTCCTGAAGCAAATTAAAAGCGAAAGTCTTTATTGTAATCATGATGATGAATGGATTTACAGATTAACGTTTAACGTTATAACGGTTTAACGACTTAACGATTTAATGACTTGACCGGTAAATATATGACATATTTGCCTTTATACCAGTCTTCTGCGAAGAAGGTGCTGATGTCGGTGGTTTCGACGATGTTGCGGAAGGGCTGTGTCTCGGCCTGCAAGTCGCCGCCTTTAAGACAGATGATGCCGTTGGGCAGGGCGTTGAGTTGGGGCTTGGCAATGTTCTTACGGACGATCTTCACGAGGTCGGGCAGGGGCATCACGGCACGGCTGACGACGAAATGGTACTGTCCCTTCTCGTCCTCTCCCCGCAGGTGCTCAGGATGGCAGTTGGTGAGGCCGATGGCCTGACTAACCTCCTGGGCCACACGAATCTTCTTGCCTGTGCCGTCGATGAGCTTGAACTCACAGTCGGGGAAGAGGATGCCCAACGGGATGCCGGGGAATCCGCCGCCGGTGCCGAAGTCGAGGATGCGCGTGCCTGGACGGAAACGAATAGCCTTGGCGATGGCCAGTGAGTGGAGCACATGATGCTCGTAGAGTTGGTCGATGTCCTTGCGGGAGATGACGTTGATCTTCGCGTTCCAGTCGTGGTAGAGGGCATCGAGGGCCTCGAACTGCTCTCGCTGCCGTTCCGTTAACTCAGGGAAGTATTTTAAGATTTTATCCATTGAACATTAGGGATTGAACATTAGTGTTCGAACGAAGAGCGGAGTATTTTGTCCATAGCCACGTAGGGGATGGTCAACTCGGTGCTGCCGATGGTGTAGGGGGCAATCTCGTCGGGGTTGTAGACGAAGGTGATGGCATCGCTGCCGAGAATGAAGTTCTCGGGCACGTAGATGTCCGAATGGTTCAGGTAGCCATTGTCGTGGAGCGCCTTCATCGTGGTGAAGCCAGTCCTCTCCTGGAGGGCTTTCAGAAGAAGGGGTTTCAGTTGTATCTCAAAACCGTCGACGAAGATATCCTTTGTGGTCAGCTGTCTGCCGGTCTCGGTGTCGAAGTTCATGATGACCTGCTGGTTGACGGCATGGTCGCCGCCTTCTCGGTAATTGATGTCGGCCAGATAGACCAGTGTTCCCTTGCTGCCAGCCTGTGTGTGGCTGTTGATGATATAGTGGTAGTGGTACCACGCTTGCTTATGGGGGGCGTCATTGTCTTGGTCGTAGAGCGGCTGCAGCATCTTGATGTAGTTGTTGGTATAATCCGTAGCAAAAGCCTCGGCAGACTGCTGCATGTCGTCATCGTTATGGCCCACCAGGCGTTCTGCAACGGTGGCGTTGATGATCTCGCCGGCTCTCCCGCTCTTGGCGGTGGCTTGTTCAAGGCGGATGTTCACGCTGCACATCGGCGAGAGGCTGTCGGTGGTGATGGCAACGGACTTGTTGACCGTGACAGTCTCAAAAGTGATCGTCTCAACTTCCTGACTGCAGGCACAGAGCAGCAGGACAAAAACAGAGGTGTAGAACAGTCGCATATACATAAATCATTAAATCAAGTGCAAAAATACACTTAATTTTGGAAAAGAGCAAATTTCTCGCAGAAAATCAGTAATTTTGCACCCAAATTTGAAAGTTGATGAGACAAAATAAGTTTAAGGCAGCCCTTTTTGACCTCGACGGCGTGGTGTTCGACACCGAGCCGCAATATACCGTATTCTGGGGTGGCATCTGCCGTCAGTATCATCCGGAGCATCCAGGACTGGAGCACGAGATCAAAGGCCAGACGCTGACTCAGATCTATGACCGTTGGTTCTCGGGGCCGTTGCTGGCGGAGCAGGAAAGCATCACCAGCCGGCTTAACGACTACGAGCAGCAGATGAGTTACGAATATATCGCAGGCTTCGAGGCCCTCATCGCCACCCTCCGTCACCATGGTGTCAGGACAGCGGTGGTAACCAGTTCGAACATTCCCAAGATGGAGAGCGTCTATCGTCATCAGCCTGGGTTCACAGCCCTCTTCGATGCCATCCTGACATCAGAGGATTTCGACCGCAGCAAACCTGATCCAGACTGCTATCAGAAGGCTGCGCAACGGCTTGGTGCTGAGAGTGTTGAGTGTGTTGTGTTCGAGGATAGTTTTAACGGCCTTTGTGCCGGTCGTGCGGCAGGAATGGCGGTGGTCGGACTGGCTACGACGAATGCTGAGGAAGCCATCCGGCCGCTGTCGGATATTCAGTTGAAAGACTACGAAGGTCTGACGCTCGAGCGTCTGGAGGCACTGTTGTCTTCGCCGGAGGTGTCATATAAATAATCAGTTATGAACGCTCAGAATACCTCTGTACATATCCGTCTGTGGCAGTATGAGTTCTGGTTGCTGGCCATCTCAGAGTTCCTGCTGTCGATGTCGGTCTATATGCTCCTGCCGACGATGCCCCTGTGGCTGGCTGGCGACCAGAATCTGAATGGGGTGGAGGCTGGTCTCGTGATGGGAGCCTTCGGGGCAGGATTGTTTGCCCTGGGTGCCATCGTGAGTTTCCTGATAGAACATTATCGCCGTAACATCGTGTGTGTCGTGGCCATCGCGTCGGTAGCAGCCTTGTTGGCATTATTGTATTACCTCGACAGCCTGCGCTATCAGTTCGTGGAATTCCCAGTCTTGCTTCTGTTGCGGTTTGCGATGGGAGCGGCCTTTGGCGTGTCGCAGATGGTGCTTTGCAGCACGCTGATCATCGATACCTGTGAGAGTTTCCAGCGCACGGAGGCGAATTTCGCCACGGGCTGGTTCGGGCGCATCGCCCTGGCTCTGGGACCTTTGGCGGGTCTGCTGTTGCTGAGATATACCGACCACTCGATCGTCTTCCTCGCTGCGACGGGCTGTGCGGTGGCCAGTCTGGTCTTGGTCTTGATGGTGAACTTCCCCTTCCGCATCCCGGAAGACGATGTGTCGTTCTTTTGTCTCGACCGCTTCTTCCTGCCTCACGGCACCGTACTGTTTATAAACCTGCTGCTGGTCACGGTGGCTTTCGGCATGTTGTTGTCGTTGCAGTTGTCGGTACGTTTCTATGCGATGATGATGTGTGGTTTCCTAGGAGCCCTGTTATGCTGGCGCTTCGTGTTCCGCGATGCGGAGTTGAAGAGTGAGGTGGTCACAGGACTGATCCTCCTCGGGGCTGCGCTGATGATGCTGCTCACCCGCAGCACACTGCCGATCGTCAGTTATGCCGCACCGATGTTCTTCGGACTGGGAATGGGACTGATAGGCTCCCGTTTCCTGCTGTTCTTCATCAAACTGAGCCGACATTGTCAGCGCGGCACGTCGCAGAGCACGTTTATGCTCGGGTGGGAGAGTGGCATCGCCATCGGTCTCGGACTGGGTCTCGGTTGTTTCGAGGGCGCACCTCAACAGTTGATGTTTACGTCACTTTTCCTAATGGTTCTGGCCCTGGCCGCCTATCAGTTCTCCCACAGCTGGTTTATGAAAAATAAAAACCGATAGGCGACCGCCTATCGGTTTTGTTTTTATCCGTTCATCGACATGAGGAACTCCTCGTTGTCGCGGGTGGTGACGAGCCGGTCGCGGATGGCATTCATGGCCTCCACGGGGTTCATCTCGGCAATGAACTTCCTCATGATCCACATTCGGTTGAGCGTCGTCTCGTCATGCAGCAGATCGTCGCGGCGTGTCGACGAGAGCACCAGGTCGATGGCCGGGAAGATACGCTTGTTCGAGAGCGAACGGTTGAGCTGGATCTCAGAGTTACCCGTACCCTTGAACTCCTCGAAGATCACCTCGTCCATCTTTGAACCGGTATCCACGAGTGCGGTGGCGATGATGGTCAGCGAACCGCCTCCCTCGATGTTACGGGCGGCACCGAAGAAACGCTTAGGTTTCTGAAGGGCGTTGGAGTCGACACCACCGGTAAGCACCTTACCGCTGGCAGGCGACACGGTGTTGTAGGCACGTGCCAGACGGGTGATGGAGTCGAGGAAGATGACCACGTCGTGACCACACTCCACCATGCGCTTGGCTTTCTCAAGCACGATGCCGGCGATCTTCACATGACGGTCGGCGGGTTCGTCGAAGGTTGAGGCGATGACCTCGGCATTGACGGTGCGGGCCATATCAGTAACCTCCTCAGGACGCTCGTCGATGAGCAGCATCATGATATAGGCCTCGGGGTGGTTGGCGGCGATGGCATTGGCGATATCCTTCATCAGCACGGTCTTACCGGTCTTTGGCTGGGCCACGATGAGGGCACGCTGACCTTTACCGATAGGCGAGAAGAGATCGACGATACGCACGCTGGGGTTCGTCGTAGCCCTGTCGCCGCAGAGGGTGAACTTCTCCTCGGGGAAGAGCGGTGTCAGGTGCTCGAAGGCCACGCGGTCGCGCACCTCAGCGGGGTTACGGCCGTTAATGAACTTCACGCTGCACATGGCGAAGTATTTCTCCGACTCATGGGGCGGACGGACGGTACACTCCACGACATCGCCGGTCTTCAGACTGTATTTCTTGATCTGCTGGGGCGACACGTACACATCATCGGGCGACGAGAGGTAGTTGTAGTCCGAACTGCGGAGGAATCCGTAGCCGTCGGAGAGACACTCCAGCACGCCATTGGCGGTGATGATCTCCTCGAAATCGAATCGCGGGGCATTTGTCTCCCTGACATTATAGACGGGCTCTGACTCCTGGGCCTGATGACCGGTTGGACGGTCGAACATATCGAGCGTGGGGATGGCGGCATTGTCCTCAATGGGGATGTCGACGATAGGGATGAAGTCAGTACCGTCGCCGGGATCGCCCATCCACACACCTTCAGGGTCGACTTCGTCGGTAGAGGGGTCTTCACGACGGGTGGCCATCTTCTCACGCAGCTTCTCGATGGCGTCGGCCGTGTCGGCATCTGCCTCGGGTGCGAAGTCGGTAGCCTCAGGAATGAAGTCTGCAGCTTCGGGTACGAAACCCTCTTCAGCCACAGCCTCCTGCGGTTGTTCGGCTTCGGCAGCCTCCTGAGCTGCACGGGCAGCAGCCTCCTCGGCTTCTTTCTCTGCCTTCGACTTACGTCCACGACGCTTGGGAGCCTCCTCTGCAGGAGCAGCCTCCTTGGCAGGCTCTTCGCTGACGGGCTGAACAGGCAGGTCGCTGAACAGAGAGGGAGCCTCCTTCGGCTTCCTGCGGTTGCTCTTGCTGTCCAGGTTCTCACCGTCCTGACCTTTCACCGTATAGACCTTACTGGTGTCTTTCTTAGCGATACGTGTGCGTTTCCGTTTGACGGGCTCATCGGAAGCAGCACTCTCGGCAGCCTTGTCAATGATGGCATAGATGACATCAGACAGTTCGCTGTTCGGCGTCACCTTAACGCCTAACTGATCGGCAATACCCATCAATTCGGGTATTTCCATTGATTCTAATTCTTCTTTTGTATACATAATATATGCAATAAATTCTAATTTGGAATTTAAGTTTGAGATTAGGAAAGTGCTTGACGGACGTCGGCACAATTCTGAAAAACGCTGCAAAGTTACGCATTATTTCTTAAATCACCAAATTTTTCCTAAAAAAAGTTGTACTTTGGCTTCGCCGAAGGTACTCTCGCTTGAAAATGCTCAAAAATATTTGGCATTTTGCTCGCTTATTCGTAACTTTGCGCCCAAATTGTTAGAAAGATGGAGATAAAGAAAGCAGAATTCACCCTGAGTGCCCCGATGGAGTCGATGTGCCCGAAGGACAATAAACCCGAATATGCCTTCATCGGCAGGTCGAATGTGGGCAAGTCGAGCCTGATCAATATGCTCACGAACAACAAGAAGTTGGCCAAGACGTCGGCAACCCCGGGAAAGACGTTGCTCATCAACCACTTTATAATTAATAATGAGTGGTATCTGGTCGATTTGCCCGGCTACGGTTTCGCGAAACGGTCGAAGAAGGAGGTGGCGAGACTCGAACAGATGATCAGTGGCTACATCCTCCAGCGCGAACAGCTGGTGAATGTGTTCCTGCTCGTCGACATCCGCCTCGAACCCCAGAAGATTGATCTGGAGTTCATCCAGTGGCTGGGTGACAGCAGCGTGCCCTTCGCGATCGTCTTCACCAAGGCTGACAAGCTCTCTGTCTCGAAGGCCACCCAACAGGTGGAGGCATACAAGAAAGTGCTCTTGGAAACGTGGGAGGAACTGCCACCCATCTTCGTCACCTCGGCCGAGAAACGCCAGGGCCGCGACGAAGTGCTGGACTATATAGATCAGATTAATAAAGGATTATAAATAATTTAGCAACGGACTACAGGATTGACAGGACTGATTCATTCAGCAGGAAAAAGACCTTAAGTCGTGTAGTCCGTTGCAAAAAGGAAACATGGCAAAGGACACTCCATACTTAGACGTGCAGCAGCTGACGAAGTCGTTTGGCTCGTTGGTACTGTTCCGCGACATCAGCTTCTCCATCGCTGAGGGGCAGAAGGTGGGACTGATCGCGAAGAACGGTACGGGCAAGTCGACGCTGCTCTCCATCCTCTCCGGTGTAGAGGGTTACGACTCGGGAGACATCATCTTCCGCCGTGACCTGCGGGTGGGGATGCTCGAACAGTCGCCCGTCTTCGATCCCGCCGAGAGCGTCCTCGATGCGTGCTTTAATCATCAAGGTGACGAGGAGAAGGTGTTGAAAGCCAAGCAGATTCTCACCCAGCTGAAGATCCGCGACCTCTCACAGCCGATGGGACAACTCTCCGGTGGACAGCAGAAGCGCGTGGCGCTGGCCAACGTGCTTATCACTGAACCCGACCTCCTGATCCTCGACGAGCCGACGAACCACCTCGACCTTGAGATGATCGAGTGGCTGGAGGGCTTCCTCAGCCGGGGCAACAAGACGCTGCTGATGGTCACACATGACCGTTTCTTCCTCGACCGTGTCTGTTCCGTCATCCTCGAACTCGACGACCAGACCATCTATACCTATCGTGGCAACTACAGTTATTATCTCGAAAAGCGCCAGGAGCGTATCGACAACCGTCGGGCAGAGATCGCCCGTGCCAACAACCTCTATCGCACGGAACTGGAGTGGATGCGGCGTATGCCGCAGGCCCGTGGACATAAGGCCCGCTACCGTGAGGAGGCGTTCTATGAACTGGAGAAGGTGGCCAAGCAACGCATCGAGGAACGGCAGATCCGCCTGAAGTCGCGTAATGTCTATATCGGTTCGAAGATCTTCGAGTGCCAGTATGTGTCGAAGGTGTATGTTTCGAGGAACGAGGCGCTCGACCGAAGGACGCTTGCTACCGGAGGGACGCAAGAAGGAGGAATGAGGAAGGAGAATACCAAAATTATCCTCAAAGATTTCTACTACAATTTCTCCCGCTTCGAGAAGATGGGCATCGTGGGCAATAACGGCACGGGCAAGAGCACATTTATTAAGCTGTTGCTCGGTCAGGTGCAGCCCGACAGTGGACGCTTCGATATCGGCGACACAGTGCGCTTCGGCTATTTCTCCCAGGAGGGTCTGCAGTTCGACGAGCAGATGAAGGTGATTGATGTGGTGAAGGACATCGCTGAATACATCGACATGGGTGGTGGAAAGCACCTGACCGCCTCGCAGTTCCTGCAGCATTTCCTCTTCACACCCGAACAGCAGCACAACTACGTTTATAAACTCAGTGGTGGCGAACGACGCAAGCTCTACCTCTGCACCGTGCTGATGAAGAACCCGAACTTCCTCGTGCTCGATGAGCCGACTAACGACCTCGACATCGTTACCCTCCAGATTCTCGAGGAGTACCTGCAGGACTTCCCCGGCTGTGTCATCGTCGTCAGCCACGACCGTTACTTTATGGATAAGGTGGTCGACCACCTCCTCGTCTTCAAGGGCGACGGCGTGATCCAGGACTTCCCCGGGAATTATACGCAATACCGATGGTTTTCGAGGAACGAGGAAGGAGGAACGAGGAAGGAGAATACTCCTGCCTCAGACAAATCCCGTTCCTCAGAAAAGCTTCCCTCTGACACATCTCATTTCTCAGATAAAGTTCCCTCAGACACATCTCATTCATGCGTCCCTTCAGTAGCAAGCGACCAGAGGTCGAGCGCCTCCTTCCTCGTTCCTCCTTCCTCGAAACGAAAAATGACCTACAAGGAAAAGCGCGAGTTTGAACAACTGGAACTCGACATTGCAGCCCTTGAGGCCGAAAAGAAACGTATCGAGGAAGCCCTCTGTGGCGGTACAACCTCTGTTGACGAGATCACCGCCATGAGCAAGCGCCTGCCTCTCCTCAATGACGAACTCGACGAAAAGTCCTTCCGCTGGCTCGAACTCAGTGAGATATAAGTAAGGACAACAGGACTATAGGAAAAAGTCCTAAAGTCGTGAAGTCCGTTGCAAAATAACAATACCGCATACAGTAATCATAAAGTTCAAAGTTCAAAGCTCAAAGTTCAAAGTATAAAATGTTACAACAACAATATCCCTCTCAACTGTTAGAGCGTGCCGTCTCTGAGTTCGCGAAGTTCCCCGGTATCGGCCGAAAGACCGCCCTGCGTCTCGTGCTGTGGCTCCTCCGTCAGGAAAGCTGCGAGGTGGAACAGTTTGCCGACGCCGTCAGCCGCCTGAAGCGGGAGGTCAAGTACTGCCACGTCTGTCATAACATCAGCGACTCAGACACCTGTCCCATCTGCGCCGATCCCCGTCGCGATGCCTCGGTGGTCTGTGTCGTCGAGAACATTCAGGACGTGATGGCCATCGAGAACACCCAACAGTTCCACGGCCTCTACCACGTGCTGGGCGGCATCATCTCACCCATGGACGGCATCGGGCCTTCCGATATCGAGGTCGATTCACTCGTCAGTCGTGTGGCAGAGGGGAATGTCAAGGAGGTCATCCTCGCCCTCAGTCCGACGATGGAGGGGGATACCACCAACTTCTACATCTACCGCAAACTCGCCCATACGGGGGTGAAGGTGAGTGTCATCGCCCGAGGTGTGGCCGTCGGCAACGAACTGGAGTACACCGACGAGGTCACGCTCGGTCGTTCCATTATGAACCGTACACTATTTGAAGAAAAATAAGAAATGAAGAAAGTAAGCAAACAACTGATGGCGTTCTACATCGCACAGATTGCCCTGGCGCTGGTCATCATCGTACTCTTTGAGACCGACGTGCTGCCTGTGGGCGTTAAGGCCGACGACAAGCAGTCCGATTTTGTGATGGTTGCACTCATGGAAATCATCTCCCTCGGTGCGGCATTCCTGGGACTGCGACTGTTTAAGTTCAAACCCATTCACGACGATCTCGTCAGCCGTCCAGAACGCGCAATGTGGAAGTGGGGGATGAGCCGTCTGCTGATCCTCGAGGTACCGATGGTCATCGACACCTTATTATATTATATATATATGAACACGACGTTCGGCTATTTGGGCATTATGCTCCTGCTCTGTCTGCCGTTTGTTTTCCCAACCCTTAACCGCTGTCTGGATGAAACCAGGAAAGAGTGAAAAGGTGAAAAAGTGAAAAGGTGAAATGAAATTAAGTATTGTCATCGTCAACTATAACGTTCGCGCATATCTGGAAGAGTGTCTCCAAAGCGTGAGGAAGGCCCTTGAAGGCATCGAGGGCGAGGTGTGGGTGGTCGACAACAATTCCCAGGACGATAGTGTAGAAACGCTCCGTCGCGACTATCCCTGGGTACGGCTCGTGGCCAATACGGAGAATATGGGATTCGCCCGTGCCAACAACCTCGCCATCCGTCAGTCACAGTCCGACTATGTGCTGCTGCTCAATCCCGACACCGTCGTCGAGGAGCCCACGCTGCGTGGTGTGCTCGATTTCATGGACGCTCATCCCGAAGCGGGTGGGGCAGGGGTGATGATGCATAATGCCGACGGTACCCTTGCGCCCGAGTCGCGTCGCGGACTGCCCACACCGTGGGTGGCTGGACTGAAGATGCTCGGCTTCACCAAACGATACTATATGAGTCGTCTGCCTTGGGACCAGCCCGGACGCATCGACGTCATCAGCGGCGCCTTCTGTATGCTGCGTCGCAAGGCCCTCGATCAGGTGGGACTGCTCGATGAGGACTTCTTTATGTACGGCGAGGACATCGACCTCTCCTACCGTCTGCTCAAGGGCGGCTGGCAGAACTGGTACCTGCCGTTCTCCATCACCCACTATAAGGGCAAGTCCACCCAGAAGACCGACTACCGCTATGTCCACATCTTCTATCAGGCCATGCTCATCTTCTTCCGCAAGCACTACAGCCACCTGAGTTTCTTCTACGCCATCCCCGTGAAGATAGCCATCTATTTCCGTGCCTTCATCGCCCTCATTGACATCCTCCGCAAAAAACTCCATCTATGACATCTCTTACCTCTCACCTCTCACCTCTCACCTCTTTAAGAGCCATCGAGCCCGAAGACCTCGACCTGCTCTATCGCATTGAGAACGACGTTCGCCTCTGGAACGTCGGCACGTCTAACGTACCTTATTCCCGCTATGTGCTACACGACTATGTGGCCAACGTCACCAACGACATCTATGCCGACCGTCAGGTACGGATGATGATCGACAACGCCGAGGGACAGACTGTCGGCATTGTCGACCTTGTCAACTTCGATCCCGCCAACCGTCGTGCCGAACTCGGTCTTATCATCCTCAACGACTTTCGCCGGCAGGGTTATGCCACTGCCACGCTCCATCAGATATTCGACTATGCCCGTCGTATCCTTCACCTCCATCAGCTCTACGTCTATATCGATGAGCGCAACGAAGCCTCGCTGTCACTTTTCCGAAAGGTGGGTTACACCTCTTCCGGGCGCGTACCCGACTGGCTCTTCGACGGTGAGAACTATCACGACGCCTTGCTGTTTCAGTATGTTTTATAGGTCTTAGGGGACTTGAATGGCAAAAAAACGTTAAATTCGGCCGCGCGATAGCAAATTCTTCACTTTTCACTCTTCACTTTTCACTTTTTATTTGTACCTTTGCACCCGCTTACAGAAAAGCAGTGTTCTTTGGTGCGTTAGTTCAGTAGGTTAGAATGCCTGCCTGTCACGCAGGAGGTCACGAGTTCGAATCTCGTACGCACCGCTCTTTTTCATTCATAGCGCATAAGTTTTTGGTGCGTTAGTTCAGTAGGTTAGAATGCCTGCCTGTCACGCAGGAGGTCACGAGTTCGAATCTCGTACGCACCGCACAAGCCCGTCCCTTTTCAGGGGCGGGCTTGCTGTTTATTCCCCTCCTGAGTAGGAGGGGTCAGGGGTGGTCTGATCCGCCTCAAACTCACTTCGGCCCACCCTCATAGCAGACGCCGATTGAATGGGCATTGTGGTTCACGCAGTGATCACCGATTATCCATTCCGGTGGGCCCCTGCAAGATAAGTATGTAGGGCATCGCCCTGTAGATAAATTTGTTTGTATAGCGTCATCCTGCACAAAGAATGGTGGGTTGTAGGGCCGTGCCCAACACAAAGAATGATGGGTTGTAGGGTGTAACCCCGCAAAAAAGTCTTGGAAAAGCTTTTAAAAAGACTTAAAAGTTTGGTCAGAACAAAAATTATGAGTACCTTTGCACGGTTAAAAACGCGTCAGCGGGCTTAAAAAGTGCCTTAAACGCGAAATCGCCCAATTTCGGCGCAGCAAAAAATAGTAAATCGAAAATATGTAAATCGTAAATAAAAAAGATGGATCAAACATTCGACAACGACAGAATCATTAAGATCAACATCGAGGAGGAAATGAAGTCCAGCTACATCGACTACTCTATGTCAGTCATTGTGGCACGTGCCCTTCCCGATGTCCGCGACGGTTTCAAGCCCGTACACCGTCGTATCCTATATGGTATGATGGGCATCAACAACGTATCTACACAACCTTATAAGAAATGTGCGCGCGTCGTAGGTGAGGTGCTCGGTAAGTACCACCCCCACGGCGACAGTTCCGTCTATGGTGCCCTCGTACGTATGGCACAGGACTGGAACATGCGCTACACACTGGTTGACGGTCAGGGTAACTTCGGCTCCGTCGACGGCGACTCCCCTGCAGCTATGCGATACACCGAGTGCCGACTCTCGAAGATGGGTGAGCACATCATGGACGACCTCGACAAGGAGACCGTCGATATGACACCAAACTTCGACGACTCCCTCGTGGAGCCCACCGTCATGCCGACGAAGATTCCCAATCTGCTCGTCAATGGTGGTAACGGTATCGCTGTAGGTATGGCCACGAACATGCCCACCCACAACCTGGGTGAGGTCATCGACGGCTGTTGTGCCTATATCGACAACCCCGACATCGACACCGACGGTCTGATGCAGTATATCCCCGGTCCCGACTTCCCCACAGGCGCCTACATCTATGGTCTCTCGGGAGTGCGCGACGCTTACGAGACAGGCCGTGGCCGTATCGTGATGCGTGCTAAGGCTGAGATCGAGAGTGGTGAGACCCACGACAAGATCGTCGTCACCGAAATTCCCTACGGTGTCAACAAGGCCGATCTTGTGGCCTATATCGCAGACCTCGCCAACCAGCACAAGATCGAGGGCGTGGCCAATGTAAACGATGAGTCAGGCCGTCAGGGCATGCGTATCGTCGTCGACTGCAAGCGCGACGCCAACGCCAACGTGCTCCTGAACAAACTCTTTAAGATGACCGCCCTACAGAGCTCATTCTCAGTGAATAACATCGCTCTGGTGAAAGGCCGTCCCCGTCTGCTCACACTGAAAGAATGCGTCAAATACTTCGTCGAGCACCGCCACGATGTCACCATCCGCCGTACGCAGTACGACCTGCGCAAGGCTCAGGAGCGTGCCCACATCTTGGAAGGCTTGATCATCGCCGTGAACAATATCGACGAGGTGGTACATATCATCCGCAACAGCCAGACACCCTCCGACGCCCAGCGCAACCTCGAGAAGCGTTTCGAACTCGACGAGATCCAGTCGAAGGCCATCGTCGATATGCGTCTCTCTCAGCTCACTGGCCTGCGTGTCGATCAGCTCCACCAGGAGTACGACGACCTCATGAAACTCATTGCCGACTTGCAGGAGATCCTCGACAACCCCGAGCGTTGCAAGCAGGTGATGAAGGACGACCTCCTGGAGGTGAAGGAGAAGTACGGCGACGAGCGTCGCACGGAGATCATCCCCTTCGACCACGAGTTCAACGCCGAGGACTTCTATCCCGACGATCCCGTGGTCATCACCATCTCCCATATGGGTTACATCAAGCGCACGCCGCTGGCCGACTTCCACGAGCAGGGCAGGGGAGGTGTCGGTGCCAAGGCCGCCCGTCATCGCGACAACGACTTCACCGAATACATCTATCCCGCTACGATGCACAACACGCTGCTCTTCTTCACCCAGAAGGGCCGTTGCTACTGGCAGAAGTGCTACGAGATCCCCGAGGGCGACAAGAACTCGAAGGGCCGTGCCATCCAGAACATGCTCAACATCGATCCCGACGACTCCATCAACGCCGTGCTGCGCATCAAGAACTTCAACGACGAGGAGTTCCTGAAGTCGCACTACGTGATGTTCGCCACCAAGCAGGGTATCATCAAGAAGACCCGCCTCGATGCCTATAAGAATGTACGTGCTGCCGGTGTCATCGCCATCAACATCAACGAGGGCGACGAGGTGGTAGGCGTCCGTCTCACCAACGGCAAGAACGAGATCCTGCTCGCCAACCGCAACGGTCGTGCCGTCCGCTTCGACGAGAACGACGTCCGCACGATGGGCCGTGTCTCTACCGGTGTCATCGGTATGCGTCTCGATGGCGGCGACGATGAGGTCGTAGGCATGGTCTGCGTCAACGATCCGAACGTGGAGACCATCATGGTTGTCTCTGAGAACGGCTACGGCAAGCGCTCTGAGGTGGAAGACTATCGTAAGACCGCCCGTGGCGCGAAGGGTGTGAAGACCCTCGCCATCACCGAGAAGACCGGCCGTCTGGTAGCCATCAAGGTGGTCACCGACGAAAACGACCTGATGATCATCAACAAGTCCGGCATCCTCATCCGCCTGAAGGTGGCCGATGTCCGTGTCATGGGCCGTGCCACGCAGGGTGTCCGTCTCATCAACCTCGCCAAGAAGAACGACACCATCGCCAGCGTCTGCAAGGTGCAGCACTCTGAGGAAGAGGAAGAGTTCGAGGAGGCTGAGGTGCTCAACGAGGAGATCCCCGCCGATGCCACCATCGAGACCGTCGAGGCCCCCGAGGCACCCGAAACAGAGAATAATAACAACGAACAATAACATTTCTAACAAATCCAAACAATTATGAAAAAAATCATGATGATGGCAATGATGGTTGTAGCCAGTGCTACGGCCTTTGCCGGTGACAGTGACGCCTTCAAGGCGCTCAAGAAGAATCTCAAGGGCCTGGGTTATGCCGAGGCTGAGACTCTGGTGAAGAACTCTATCGACCAGCTGGCCAACGCTCAGGAGAAGGCCGCTGCTTACAACATGCTCGTAGACCTCGCCTATGATGCCTTCAACAAGCAGAGCATCATCGTGACCGAGAATCAGATGGCCGTGCAGATGGGTAAGGAAGAGAAGCCCGTCGACAACGAACTGATGACCACCTCGGCCTACAATGCCATTGTCAACGCCATCGAGTGCGACAAGTACGACCAGCAGCCCAACGAGAAGGGCAAGGTAGCCCCGAAGTTCTCAGAGAAGAACGCCCAGCGCCTCTGGATGGGTCCCCGCAACCAGCTCGTCAATGCCGGTCAGGAGGCTGTTCAGAAGCAGGACAACGCCAGCGCCCGCAAGTACTGGACGATGTTCGTCGAGAGCGACGGTGCCCCCCTCTTCAAGGCTTGCGACCGTGAGGCACAGAAGCCCTTCTTCGGACAGGTGGCACGCTTCGCTGCCGTCTTCGCTTATCAGGACAAGGATATGGACAAGGCCGTTCAGCTCTGCGACATCGCTATGAAGGACAGCGCTGAGTACGAAGGCTGTCTGAACCTCAAGCTCGAGATCCTCGGCAGTGAGCTGAAGACCAAGGAGGACTCCGTGAAGTTCATCGGCCAGCTGCGCGACATCTATGCCGAGCACAAGGTCGACGGCGTGATGGAGAAGCTCTACAACATGCTCTCTTCTGTTGGTGACAAGGCTGCTGCCGACAAGGTGCTCGACGACGCCCTCGCTGAGAACCCCAACAACTTCGTGGCCCTCGCCGACAAGGGTCTTGGCATGCTCAACGACAATCCCGCCGAGGCTGCCAAGTATCTGAAGCGCGCCGTTGAGCAGAAGCCCGACAATGCCGCTCTCCAGACCTATGCAGGTACTGCCATCAGCATCACCGCTCAGAACACTGAGGATCCCGCCCAGAAGAAGGCCCTCTACCAGGAGGCCATCAAGTACTACGACAAGGCTAAGGAGCTCGATCCCGACCGTCTGAACAGCAACTGGGGTTACAACCGTTACAACGCCTACTACAACTATTACGGCGAGGATGCTCCCGAGACCAAGCAGGCCGAGGCTGACTCAAAGTAAAAGGTAAGAATTAAGTAGAAATCAAATCGCCCGCCTCCGTGCTTTACGCAGGAAGCGGGCGATTTTTTTGTTGTCATGTCTGTAGAAACATGGTCTTTCTCCGATTATCCCTTGGCCTCACCGCAAAGTGTAACCAAATGGCGCCATAGCGATTCTTCTCTATCAGGATTTCGTCATAGTCCTGCTTCGTCTCGTCGGCGTAGTCCATTAGGATCACAGCATATCTCATCGCCTGCTCAATCCCTGCAACCCTTATATCCACGGCACAACCCGTCAGATGATTGCTCGTCGGTGATCCTCCCACCTTCCTATTCAGCTGAGGCGAACGATAACCACTGTTAATCACAATAGGTTCCACATTCTTCGAGGTCTCATAATCCTCTCCGGGCTTCAGACAGTAGAGGCTGTTATAGGTAAACCTCAGTTCCTCTAACCACTCGCAAACCCTTTTCAAGTTCTCGATGGCCTCATGACTGGGGATATTATACACCTCAGCATGCTTGCTTTTCGTTACCTCCCCGAGCGTGAAGTGCTCGGAGAGGTTGATAGTTTTGTTGATATTTACTTCGCTCATATTTTTTTTGTTTAATAATACATACTTTGTAAGGTTGTAAGATTGTAAGGTTGTAAGGTTTTACACCTTTTTGATCCAACACTTACCATTCTTTTCCACCCAACCCTCAGTTTTCCATCGGCTGATGATGGTGTAGAGAGCATTATCTCCTATCTCGTTACCCTTCAACTGTCGCAGGTCATGCATATTGAACGGCGACGGCAGACGACCGAAGATATTCCCATTCACCGTACCACTGGAGTTGTCGTTACTGTCGGCATAGTGCTTAGCCAACAGGGGCCTGAACACCTTCAGTTGCATCTGAAGCGTATATTCGGCCATTTTCACGGCAAAGTCCACACACGCGTTCGACTCCTTACCTGCCAGCAGCATAAACACCACGCCACACCTGAACCCGATCATTCCGGAACGGCGACGGAAGCGGTCCTTGATGATGTCCATCTCCATCGAGGCCTCCACACGCTTGTCCTCCAGCCACTTGTTGATTGCCTTGCGCAACTTGGGAGTCTCATAGAATCCCGTAGCCGTGCGAAGCATGGCCGTGGCCTGGCTGATTCGGCTCATGTCGGCATCCGACAACTCCTTGAACACCGTGATCTTCTCAAATAGGCCGTCGGGCATCTCCGAGAGCATCATACGGCTCGACAGGCCGTTTTCGGCGTTCGATTCATTCTTGCCAGAGAACATCTTCTTGGTTGTCCTCGGTGTTCCGAGAATGGTCCACGAATACGCTACCTTGACGTCCCCGCTCTCTGACTGGTCTGAGTTATAGTCCACACCCCAGCGTTCCCGTCCGAAGGCATTACGGTAGATATCCCACTTCTGAGCCCATGAACCGCCACCGTTCGACTTCAACAGCGTCTCGGCTTCTGAACAGATGGAGTACAGACTATGCCCCTGCGACTGCTTCAGTCGTTTCAAAAGTTTCGAGCATGAAATCGTAATAGGCACCACTCTGACCACGCCCTTCGGAGCCTCCTGGGCACGTTCATTGGCCTTACGCTGACGGTTGGCCTCTCGAACCTTGTCCTCACGCTCACGCACCAGTTCATCATCATGACGCAGATCCACCAACCATCTCTCCACGGCCTCTTCGATGCACGACTTGTTCGATGCCTGTTCACCGATGATGATGGCCATACCGCCCAGATAACCTGTCTTCCCGTCACAGTAACGGTACGACACTCCGTCGGCCAGGGCCATCAAGGCTGGCATCTGCCCCACGATCAGAGCTGGCCACATCTTCTGGGGATAGGGCTTCAGGCTCTCTTTCAAGCCTATCGGCAACTTGCTGAAGTCAATGATGATCATGGGCGACTGGCTCAACGGAGCCGATCCCTCCGTGCCTGTCTCGTCAGCCTTCAGCGACTTCAGGAAAACCTCCTTCTGCTTCAGGTTCATCGGTCGGTTCAGATCCACGTACTTGCTGTAGAAGTTGCTGACCAGCGTCAGGCAGTCTTGTTCCTTCGAGTATTCGGGCATCCTCAGCCGTAGCACGCCGAGCAGTTCCTCCTGTGGCATCATCTGGCAGAGTGTGGGCAATAGCAATTTCAATGTGTTATGCCTGACCCCTTCCCGGTTCAGAGTCTCCAGGCTCAGTTCCGTCGTCTTCAGCGTCTCGTCAAACGCAGCCAGTGCCCTCGCACCCGGCTCCACTGGCGCACATGGGGACTGTCCCTTCTGTGAGAAAGGAGTGTCAGCGACTGGATTACAGAGGGACTGTCCCCTGTGTGCGCCACCCTCCGAAGCGGAAAACTTTGCCACAACCTCCTCACTTAACCTTGCTGGCCGTAGCTCATCCCCGAACATCAGTTCCTCGTCGATATAGAGGATATACTCCCTGCACGGAATGTAGATGGCCCTCTCAGGCTCATGAACCGCCTGATCATATTCCACGTCGCCCAACTCATGCGCCATCCAAGCCTGAGCCTCCTGACGTGTCAGCCCTTCCGGAATATCAAAGAGTACGGCAAAGCCACCACCGCCGATGGAGATGTTGAACATGTTGATGCCCAGATCCTTCTCCCGACCCATGATGTGTCTCGTGTAGATCTCACGCCCGGCAGGATTGCCGTCCACGTCGATGATCGCCTTGCCTGAGTCCACGGGTTCGCCCTCACCGCTCTTATAGCCCTTCTTGAAGTGGGCGTGAGGCGTGTAGAAAAACGCACCGATCTTCAGCTCGGCCTTCTTAGCCTTGTAGTCCTCCTTGGTGAGTTCCCCCTCAGGTGTTGCTCCAGGGCGTCAGCCAGCTCGGCACAGATGCGTCCGGTCTCGGGGCTGTCCACCCTCTCGTTGAAACCCTCGACCGTGGCAGGCACGGTCTTGGGCTTCCTGATGTTGTCTCCTAAATCAATTCTTGACATATTAGAGAATTAAAGTTATACACCACCGATGATATAATCGGTCACTACGGCCTGCTGAGCCTGGTTCTTGTCGGCCTCCATAGCCGTCAGGATGCTATCCGTGCCCATACTCAGAGGATACTTCTCACGCCACAGCAGATGCTTGTCCGACTTCCACATGGTCCCGTAGTCCGTGTCGCCGGTCTTACGGTAGTTGGCATGCTTCGGTGCCGTGCGGTTCCAAAGCTTCAGGGTTAACACATGGGTTTCCTTGTCGATATAAAGTCTACCCTCGAACGATTCACCTCTCAACAATCCGGCTAAGATAGCCAGAAAATTCGGAATATAAATAAGTTTCTTCATAATCTTGTCGATGTTGTGTGAGTGAAGGGGTTGTGTCGGAATTTGGCCATTTTCACTACGTAGACTTCCTCCACTGACACCTTCGACCCGATTAATCTTTAGAGCTCCTGAATGTCTGAGATGTAAAACGTGTTCTCATGACGTGTTTGGTGGTTCTGATCCTCCCAGGTACGGTGTTTCCAGTTACCCCTCACCACGTAAGGCACGTTCTGGTTGTACTGGGTGTCACGGTTCTTCGAAGCGTAGTCGCCCGTCATCTCACCGTAGAAGGTGTCACCACCATGCTTCATAGTAACGCCCCGGCTCTTGAAATACTCGGTCGTACCATCCTGTTTCTGATACTGGCGCTCAGAGTATGCGCCAACCTCAACTAACACTAAATGCTCCATAATGAAATGAATTTTAAATGATGAATATTATCTCTTTCTTAGCAAGAAGAGTAAATGGTCTTTTGTCTCAGCCAACAGCTCGATGCGCAGTTGGAAGTACTCCTGTTTCGGGTCGAGTTCCAGCAGGTCGATCAAGTGGTTGGCCAGTTCTGTATTGTTGAACTGCAGCCCGGCGGTACCCGGTCTGAACTTCACCTCGATACCCCGTTGACGGTTGAACATCAGCACTACGTCGGTAGTCTGACGGCTACGGGTGAGCAGCATGTGGGTCGAGAGCTTCTTGGCTATCATCTTCGAGTGCTCCATGTTCAGCGTCAGTCGCTTGCCGCCCCGCAGGCTCAGCGAACAAGTATCCTTCGGCAGGCCCAGGCATGAACTCTTCGAATGGATGTCGATCACTTCCAGGTCGAGGCCTTCCAATTGCACCGCTTCGCTGTGCTCGGCTCGCTTCTGTTTAAGAAGTTTGGTCCATTCCTTATTCAGGGCCAGCCAGAAGTCTCTGCCGTAGATGCCTTTCGGATAGATGAAGGCCTGCGGGATCACGATGTCGGCCCGGGTCAGTTCGAGGTAGTCTTCCAGATTCTTGGGGTTTATCGACATTCGGTTATCATTGTATGTCTTTTCGAACACCAAGTAGGCGTTCTGTTCGTCGAGGAACTTTTTGAAGTCCCGTATTTCATTTTGTGTCATAAGCTAAATTTTTTATTTACCGTCGCCCCCTTTCAGGCGACCTTTAAATGAATGAATAATTTTTGATGATTAAACAATGTATGTACGTGTGTATGTACGAGAGAGATTGTCAGCCTTTCAGTTTGTATCAATAAATGTAGCAGAGCGCTTGCAAACTTGTTCTGAGCGTCCTCAGGTTTGCGAGTGCAAAATTAGGCACAAAAAAAAGCACTGACAAGGTTTGCCAGTGCTGTTGCCATTTTAGTTGCCAAAGTTGACTAATTTGTTGCCAAAGTTGCCAAAGTCCGTTTTTCCATAATTTCGTCAATTCTCTCTCCTAATCGTATTTCTCTGCCTTGCGCGCCCTTCTCTTTCCATTTCGTAAGAGGCCAGGTGATAGCACCACGACGGGCAGGGTCACCAACAGAGAACTTATTGCAGTCCTTGGGAAAAACTTTCTTCCAAGGCCAGGTCTTCACATCTTCCACAAACTGGTCTATACCGCCTTGATATCCTCTCTGACGGAATATCTGATAGGCCGTTCCCCATGAGGCATCACCCCACCAAAGTCCTTCTTCAAGAGTCAGCTCGCAGGCAACTACCATATCAGATGGCGATGGAGGTTCCTTCTCTATATCACTACTTTCATGGGTATCCTTTTGAGGCGTTCCATGGTAGTGATACACAGGAGCATTGTAAACTTGATAGTTATAGGTTTTGTTGACTGCAGGTTTGCGGATGAGTTCCGCAATGACTTTTGTTGTCATTTCCTTAAAGGCTTCGAGCATCTGCAGTGCCTCCTCGAAACCCTTCGATCTTTCTGTCAGTTCTTCTTTAGAGTTTGTCATTTTTAATTCTTTTGAGTTAATTAATTAGTTATTTGTCGAATCCTATTGTTGGAATCTGACTGCAAAGTTAATAGAAAGGTTTTTCATAAGCCGACTGACATCACTTAAATAATGCTATAGACTAAAAATATTATCAAAAGATCTTCTGTGTGGTGATAAAAGGACTAAAGAATGTTAATGCCCGTTTTGAGCTCCCAAAGACTATTTTTTCGGCAATCTAGCTAGGAAATACCATTTTGTAAGTTACAATACGGTAGTATTACAAATAGGAAAAGATTAGTTTTGCCCATAATCATTGACATTTTGATAATTAACATTTATTGGTACTCTTATCACCACACAGAAAAAAGATCTAACAATTTTAGTGTATATTATAGAATTAGGAATCCGTCTGTCCTCCACACCTATTATATTATTATAGGCTGAAAACGAAAAATATCTCCAAATGTTTGGCGGTTTCAATTATTATCCCTATCTTTGCAGCACCGAAGTTAAACTTAATGCACAATAATATGAGCAACATCGAATCAAACAAAGGCGAAATCGTCATGTATCAGCCCGATGAAACCATCCGGCTGGAGGTCAGAGTAGAGAGTGAAACAGTATGGCTCACGCAACAGCAGATGGCAGAATTGTTCCAGACCACTAAGCAGAATGTGAGTCTACACGTTAATAACATCTTCAGAGAAGATGAATTAACAGAAAGTTCAGTAGTCAAGGAATCCTTGACAACTGCAAAAGACGGCAAAAGGTACAAAACAAAGATGTACAATCTTGATGTCATTATTTCTGTGGGCTACAGAGTGAAATCAAAAAGAGGTACTAAGTTCCGTCAATGGGCTAATCGCGTTTTGAAAGAATATATCATTCGTGGATATGTGTTGAATCAACAATTGAGAATGCTTGAAGAGAGAATGGAAAACAAGTTCCAGGATTATGATTCTAAACTAAAAGAGATACAAGGTAAGGTCAACTTCTTCGTCCGCTCCTCCCTGCCACCAATAGAAGGCATCTTCTACGACGGGCAGATCTTTGATGCCTATGTGCATATTGTCAACCTCATCAAACAGGCGAAACAATCCATCGTACTGATAGACAACTATATCGACGAAACAACGCTGACCATGCTTAGCAAACGATCATCCAACGTCTCTGCCACCATCTACACCAGTCAACATGTGCAAAATTTGCACCAATTCCAACTTGACATCCAACGACATAACCAGCAATATCCCCCCATCGTTGTCAATTACTGTCAGCGAAATCACGACCGCTTTCTCATCATCGACGATGTGGTCTACGTCTTCGGGGCCAGTCTGAAGGATGCCGGCAAGAAGCTTTTCGCCTACATCCGTATGCAAGAAACCTCAGCCTCGGAACTGCTGAACAATATCAGATAAACCCATATCCCGTCGTGAAGACGGCACACATTTTGTTTTTTGCATAGTATTATGTTTAAGGTTAACATTTTCAGAAGCCGCCGGCATGTGAATGTCGACGGCTTCCAATTAATATAATCGCTCAATCAAATCAGGCACTGTTATACTTTATGATCTTTCCTTCCCCTTTATTCCTTATAAATGCTTCCTAACAGAGTGTCTTTAAAAGTACATGACCCACGATGTGGGAATGAAACCCAAAGAACCGATGCGTTTGCGGCAATGCCGCAAACGTGAAGTTACCATTTTCAATGGAAATGCCTACCTTTGCTGTCGACAAGCAAGAAA
>JAEEGI010004023.1_pt1 | contig 34711 bp, 36 predicted proteins | sample 8958751 | NCBI WGS metagenome assembly JAEEGI01 (sample SAMN16246545, study PRJNA631951) | gut metagenome | biome: gut microbiome; feature: rumen; material: KS-attached | host: Bos | place: Iran: Karaj | collected 2018-10
GGGAGAAAATAAAGCAGGCTTTTTCTTCAGAACCGGATTACTGCGAAATTCCTGGTGTGTATACCGATGAAAAATACTACATTGATGCCGCTAGTGTCCTTTGTGCGGGGTGTCTCCCTGTAGCTGGCGTGGAAAATATTCTTGATATGTGTGCGGCACCAGGCGGAAAAACGCTGATTCTGGCAAAACGTATGGAAGAATCGTGTTCGCTACTTGCGAATGAACGTTCAAAAGACAGATATTGCAGACTGGCAAAAGTTATAAAAACTTTTTTGCCGGAGGCGATTTATAACCGTATAACCCTTTCATGTGCCGACGGTTCAGTTTTGTGTAAGAACGTAAAAAATAAGGAGCGTTTTGACAGTATCCTGCTTGATGCTCCATGTTCTTCTGAACGCCATGTACACAATGACAGCAGATATCTGGCGCAATGGTCTAAAAACAGGATAAAAACCCTATCTATGACACAGTGGTCTTTACTATCCTCTGCATTTATAATGCTTAAGAAGAACGGGTATGTCCTTTATTCAACTTGTGCGCTCGCAGATCAAGAAAATGACGGGGTTATAGGACGGCTACTGAAAAAATATGATACAGCGACAATTGTCGATATCGATATAGATGCGCGGAAAAATGATTTGCTTAACGAAATGAAGTGGCTTAATCATCTTCCGGACACAGAAAAGACGGAATACGGATACAGGATAATGCCTGATGTTGAAAACGGGGCAGGCCCTATCTATTTCTGTCTTGTAAAAAAAATGTAGACGAAAGATAGATTTTCTATTAATATCAGTTACGAGGTTCTTATGTCTGATTTTAACAGTTCCAAAGAAAAAAAATTACAGCGGATAATTGAATCAGAAAAAATATTGAATGAGATTCAAGATATGGACGTACTTCTTGAGCGTGTCCTTACGGAAGCAAGGGGTATTGTTCATGCTGATGCTGGATCTATATATATACTAGAGAACAATATACTAAAAATCCGTTATGCCCAGAATGATACACAGCAAAGAAAACTGGGTCCTGGACAGAAACTTCCGTTTAAGTATTTTTCGTTTCCAGTTGATGAAAAGTCAATGTGCGGTTCGTGTGTAATTACGAAAGAAATTGTAAACGAAGCCGATGCTTATGCAATATCTTCTGATAAGAAATACTCTTTCAATCGTCAGCCGGATATGCTTTCCGGTTATAGAACGCAATCAGTTATTGCAATACCGCTGATAAGCCCTTCCGGTAATGTCCTTGGAGTTTTGCAGATAATTAATGCACAGGATGAGAATGGCAGCATAATCAGCTTTGATGATGATGCGGAGCTTTATCTTAAGCATTTTGCTTCTAGCGCGACACAAGCTTTGGAGCGAACATATCTGACCCGTGAAATGGTTATCCGTATGGTAGAGATGGCGGGATTCCGTGATCCTAAAGAAACTGGAAATCATGTAAACCGCGTCGCAAGCTATGCTGTAGAAATCTACGATAAATGGGCTTATAATCATAAAGTACCGCCGCTGGAGTTCAACCGCTTCCGCGATACATTAAAGATTGCCGCTATGCTTCATGATGTAGGAAAAGTCGGTATATCAGATTTGATTTTACGAAAACCAGGCCGTTTTACGGAAGAAGAATTCTCTGTAATTAAAGGCCACACATACATTGGGGCTTGTCTGTTCAAGAACAAACAGTCTCCGCTTGACAGCATGGCGTATGACGTTGCGCTTCATCATCATGAGTGGTGGAATGGCAATGGATACCCCGGCAAGATAGACATGGATACGATAGATATCTATCAGCCTCTGAAGAATCAGAAGGAAGGGCTTAAAGGCGAAGATATTCCGCTTTCGGCAAGAATCGTAGCTGTCGCCGATGTTTTCGATGCACTTTCTTCTAAGCGTGTATACAAGGAAGCTTGGTCAGAGGAGAATGTCCTTATTGAAATGCAGCAGAATGCAGGCAAGCAGTTTGATCCAGAAGTTCTGATGGCTTTCTTTGAGGTTATTCCTAGAATCCGCGAGATTCAGGCTTCTATGCCTGATTTGTAACCGAAAATTTTTTAAGTTTTTTCTGTATTTCTCTATCAAAGCAGTTTGCGAAAAGATTTGCTTCTTTTTTCCCGAAAGCTGAGTTTTTCTCGGAAATAAGTCCGTTTTCGTACAGCGTTTTGTTAAAATCTCGGATTGAAAGTTTTTCCCGTATATTTTCAGCTGTAAAAAGAGTTCCTCTGTCGTTTATGACTGTTATCTGTTTTTCAACAAGGCGGCTTGCAAGAGGAATGTCGCGTGTTATCGCTATGTCATCGGGTTTTATGCTTTCTACAATTATATTGTCGGCCGCGTCGGGAGTAGTGCCGGCTATAATCATTTCAAAAAGCTCAGATTTTGGTGACGGAATAGGGTGGTTTGCTACAAAATATGTTTTAAGTTCAAGGCGTTTTGCGAAGCGGATTATTATTTGACGGACATCAACAGGACAAGAGTCCGCATCGACCCAGACGGAAAAAGGAAGGCTCATTATAAAACAGTGCTTATTTTCTCTATCATTTTGAGGGTAAGTTTTTCTGCCTCAAAAAGGTCGTCGTTTGTTGGTTTTCCGAGCGTTTCGGAGTTTTTCTTTTTTTCTTTATACAGTTCGTCACAGAGCATTATCCCAGTAAGGATAGCTTGTTTAATCGGGTCGCTCAGTCCCGTGTTTTTTTCTATCTGTTCGGAAACTTGTTTGTAGTATGCAAGAAGATTTTCTAGGTAGGCGGTATCCTCTTTTGCTTGTATAGCAAAAGAGGTTCCCAGTATATCAATCTGAAGTGTACCCATAGGGCTTAGAAAATATCAAACTGACCGTTCTCGCTTGTCTTTGGCGAAAAACTGTCTTCAGCTACATTTTCAGTATCTGACTCTTCGGACGAATCCGCAGCTGCGTCAGTTGCAGGCTCTTCTTCATGTATCCTTATGTCCATTTCAGCTGGTTCTGTCTCCGCAGCCAAATTGTCGCTGATAGGCGCAACGTCTGCTGCAGAAACAGAAGAGCTTACTGTGTCCTCAACCACATCAAGGCGGTTCAATACACTCAGTATGCCTTCTTCAACCCGGTTCTGTTCCTTTTCAAAAACGGAAACTTTACTATTAAGCTCAGCGTTCTCTTTTTCAAGAATGCTGATTCTGTTTTTAAGCGCAATATTCTCGTTTTTAAGCTCAACGATTTTTGAAACCGCGCTTTCTACTTTCTTTTCTAGTACGTGAACCTGGTCAAGAGATATCATCTGTTATGCTCCGAGTGCTTTTTTTGCTGAGTTAACTACAGCTGTGAAAGCTGCAGGATCTTCAACAGCCATGTTTGAAAGGGCTTTACGATTGATTATGATACCAGCTTTGTTGAGACCTTCAATAAAGCGTGAGTATGTAATATCCTGTGCGCGGCATGCAGCGTTAAGACGTGCAATCCAAAGAGAACGCATATCGCCTTTTTTATCACGGCGTCCTACATAAGAGTCGCGCAATGCCTGTACTACGGCATCTTTAGCAGCCTTGTAGTTTGTTCCTCTTCTTCCGCGGAAACCTTTAGCAAGCTTAAGAATCTTGCTGCGGCGGTTATGACGTTTTGTACCATCTATTGCTCTTGACATATAATACTCCTAAAATCCCTGTGATTAACCGTAGGGTAAAAGCTGTTTTCTTACGCGTGCTGCATCAGCTTCGCTAAGAATACCGGAAGCTCTAAGGTTTCTCTTTCGTTTTGTTGTCTTCTTTGTCAAAATATGACGAAGGTTCATCTTCTTGTACTTGACTTTTCCAGTACCTGTAAGAGAAAACTTCTTCGCGGCACTGCGTTTTGATTTCATCTTGGGCATCTTACTGTTACCTCATCATTTTTTAGCTTTCGGATTGAGAACCATCGATAAGAATCGGCCTTCCATAGCTGGCTTCTTCTCCATGACGTACTCATCGCCAAGCCTTTTAAGAACTTCTTCAAGAACTACATAACCGAGTTCTGTGTGTGCAAGTTCCCGTCCGCGGAAACGAACTGTAACTTTAACTTTATTTCCTTCGTTAAGGAACTCCTGCACATGCTTTGACTTAAAATCAAGGTCACCTGAGCCGATTTTTGGCTGCATTCGGATTTCCTTGAGCTTCAGCAATTTCTGGCTTTTCTTGGAGTCACGGAGCTTTTTCTCCTGTTCAAACCGGTACTTGCCGTAATCCAGTATTTTGCATACTGGAGGATTCGCTGTAGGTGCTACTTCAACAAGGTCGAGCTCATGCTCTCTAGCCATTTTAAGGGCTTCGATGGTAGGGACAATACCTTTCTGTTCGCCCTCACTGTCTATAAGTCTGACTTCCCGAACACGAATCTGCTCATTTACACGCAGACCCTTTTCCTTATTTTCTGCCAACGATCCTCCTTCGTGCCGCCGTAGCGGACTTACAAAACACGTTTTAGTTAAGCATTTTATGACATAATAACAAAAAAGATGCAGAAATGTCTAGTAGTATCGCGTTATTTCCGTGGTTTGCGTATCATCAGATTCTGAAATTGCTTCTTGTACTTGTTTTTTGTCTTTATTTTATGATACTTTTCTTATATGTATTTATTTTTGTTCACAATTATTCCGCTCTGTTATTTTTTATATCATGAGATGGAGAAGAAAAGATATGCGGTTCGTGGAGCCGGCTTCAACTTTTTCTGTGGTTCAATAACTTCTGTTCTATATTGTTTTGTTGGCTTCCTTGTGTTTTCTTCGTACAGGGTGCCTGAATTCAACTTTAGAAATAATTTCGTCTATTTTTTCCTTACAGGAACGATTTATCCTGTCGCCTGCTGCGTGCTCCTGTATCTTTTATTCGGGAAAAATGACTGGAAGTTCAAACTCCTGATGTTCAGCGATGTTGTTCCTTCCTTTTATGCAGTATTCTTGCCGTATAGGATTATTTCTGTCTACGATATTACGGATGCGTTCACTATTTTTGTACTGCCTGTAATTGTGGTAAGTTGTTTTTTTATCATTAGAAAAGCAGCTGTTTACGTTGCTGTTATAAAAGCGGCTTTGTGGAAAAAAATCGTGTTCGGCTTGCTCGCCGCCGGGTTGTTCCTTGTTATGCCGGCTTTGACGGAGACAATGTATTATGTCGCGTCTCCGCTGTGGTTACGATGTGTTGCTGAAATTGGAATAGTCCTGCTTGCGGTAGGCTCTTATTTCCTGTTCAAGGGAGAAGTTTCTTTTGAAGGCGAGTTCCCGGCGGCGTGGAAGAAACCGGAAAAAATGCCGGATGAAGAAAAAGAGGCAAAGCAGGCAGAAAAGAAGAAAGCGAAAAAAGCAACCGTAAAAGTTGATAATGGTGATGCGCCAGCTGTGGAAAGCGGCAGTGCCGAAAAAGCTGATGTGATGCCTGTCGTTGAAAAAGAAGAACCTGTTTCTGATGCGGCTCCGACAGATGCTTCGGATTCAGTTCCGGTGGACGATAAAAAATCCGAAAAGAAACCCGCGGAAAAAAGCGCGCAAAAAGCCCCGGCATCTTCAAAAACAAAGAAGAGCGGAAAAAAATCTTCCAGCTCAAAAAAGAAAAAATAACCGTGTGGCGGATAAAACATTTACACGTTCTTCGATATGTATAAAAAAAACGCTCCTTAATGAAGTTTGCTTCAAAAAGGAGCGTTTTTTTATGCCTGATGTGACGCCGGAACACGGATTTTTGCGCGCCCGGCATCGTTTAGGTAAATTAGTCGAGGTGACCTGCTGAACCAAGAACTTCGATGTTCTTGTGCATGTACATCTTCTTGAGCTCGTCGCGAGCTGGTCCAAGGTACTTGCGTGGGTCGAATTCGCTTGGATTCTCGACGAATACCTTGCGAACGGCAGCTGTCATAGCAAGTCGTCCGTCTGAGTCGATGTTGATCTTGCAAACAGCTGATTTTGCAGCCTTGCGGAGCTGCTCTTCTGGAATACCAACTGAGTCAGCGAGCTTTCCGCCGTATTTCTCAATCTGCTTTACGTACTCTACTGGAACTGATGAAGATCCGTGAAGAACGATTGGGAAACCTGGGAGTTTCTTCTCGATTTCTGCGAGAACGTCGAAAGCAAGTGGCGGTGGAACGAGGATACCGTCTGCATTGCGTGTGCACTGCTCTGGCTTGAACTTGCAGCGGCCATGGCTTGTTCCGATTGAGATAGCGAGTGAGTCAACACCTGTCTTTGAAACGAAGTCCTGAACTTCCTCTGGTTTTGTGTAGTGGCTCTCTTCTGCCGCAACATCATCCTCAACACCAGCAAGAACGCCAAGCTCGCCCTCTACTGTAACGTAGTCTTTCTGGCTGTGTGCGAATTCGCAAACTTTCTTTGTAAGAGCAACGTTCTCGTCATAAGGAAGTGAAGAACCGTCGATCATAACTGATGAGAAGCCCATCTCGATACATGATTTGCAGAGTTCGAAAGAATCACCGTGGTCAAGGTGAAGAACGATCTGCGGGTTAGCGCATCCAAGCTCTTTTGCGTACTCAACAGCACCCTGTGCCATGTAGCGAAGAAGTGTCTGGTTTGCGTACTTGCGTGCGCCGGATGATACCTGAAGAATTACAGGTGATTTTGTTTCAACACAAGCCTGGATAATAGCCTGAAGCTGCTCCATGTTGTTGAAGTTGTAGGCTGGAATTGCGTATCCGCCTTTAACTGCCTTAGCAAACATCTCTTTTGTGTTTACAAGGCCAAGTTCTTTATAGCTTACCATATAGCCTCCTATATACGAATATGGAATAATTTCTTGAAATGATTCTATGTAATTGATTGAAAATAATCAAGAGAAACGTCGCTTATGCCGATAATGAGTTTGACAAAGAATTTGCTTATAAATATAATTAGTGGAATAGCAGGGCTGTATGGCTCATCGTCAGAAACTCAGCCTGCTTATCATAGGTAAATGCTATTTCATTCAGTGTTTATACTGAAAGGAGTGTTTGATGAAACAGAGCGGTTGGGTCTGCTTATGTCTTATTCTGGCATTGTGCTTCAGTTTACCTGTTTTTGCACAGCCCAGCGATAAGAGCGTCGAGACAATTCTTATTGATGATTTCGATGATCAGGATGCAGTGGACTGGACTTGGTCCGTGCAGGCAAGTAAATACGTTCATGTCGGTGATGATGAGAACGATCAGTATCCGAAATTCGGTTATGTAGAAGGCATTCCGAATTCCCTTAGGGCATATCGTGATGCTGATGATGATTCTACGCCATTAGTTTTTGGTTCTCAGGTTTGGTATGACCGCAAGGGTGACAACTGGATGGAAATTTATCCGGCAAACAAAGATACCGGCGAGCTTTATGAGATTCCACTTTCAGGTAACGTGACTCAGATAGATTTCTGGGTATGGGGTGCAAACTACAAATACTCCTTGGATATTGTTACCCGTGATTGTAATGGTTCTGTTCATGTCTTCCCAGCTACGGTTCTTACATTCAACGGATGGAAGAATATCGTCGTTCAGATTCCTACATGGCTCAAACAGCAGTCAAGACTTCGTTCTATCGAAGACAACATGAAATTCCTTGGTTTCAGAATCACTGCTGATCCTAACGAATATGCCAACGACTTCGCGGTTTATTTTGACCGTATAAGATATACTACGAACACACTCAATACTATCTATGATGGTTACGAGCTGCGCAATTCACAGTTCGATGTTCAGGGGAGGTAGTTGAATGAAGAAGCTTGTTGCTATATTGATAGTTCTGGCAGTTTTTACAGCTGCTTTTGCACAGCAGAGCATGTATACAAATGATCCGTCTACCGATGCGGATTCAGCCCATCAGTCATTAAGAGAGATTTCTCTTGACTTGTTTGAGCGCGAAGGTTCATGGAACTGCCGCATATCTCCGGATTCAGGCATAATCACTGGCCGCCTTTTCGACGGTGGTCCGTTCACTGACCTCGATCCAGAAGAAAGAGCGGAAGAAATCAAGCTTCCAGAGGAAGTTACTGATTCTCCTAACTCAAAAGTATACGGCGTAAAGATTGAATTCTTCAAAAGAGGCGTAAACTCTTTCTTCATCACAGCTGCCCGCCCGATTCCTGTTGAGGGTGTTGCAAAAACTGTTTCCGTATGGGTGGCAGGCCGTAACCAGGCTCATTCCCTTACGCTCCTTGTTCAGGATTATTTCGGAAACAATTTCGAGCTGTACATGGGAACGCTTGCTTTCTCTGGCTGGAGAAAGATGACAGTAACAGTACCTGTTTCTCCTGATGGAAAACGTGGTATCGTTCAGCAGAGCCCATTCTGGGGCGAGCGTCCAGGTCTTAGAATTGTAGGTTTCAGAGTTGACTGTGACCCAGAGACAGCATACGGTCAGTACTATATGTATCTTGATGACCTTCGCGCTGTAACTGACCTCTATTCTGTAGAGAATTTGGACGGTGATGATCCAAGCGATAACTGGTAATATCAAATACTGATGAAGCGAATGCTTCATATATAGAAAAGACCTGTGCGGGGCGTTAGAACGACGCTCGTTGCGCAGGTCTTTTTTTTGTCCGTTAACAATGGCAACACTTGGCAACATATCGGCGGCATGTCGGTATAAGAAAAAAAGTCACGAATCAACTTGTTTTGAGCCGACCGCTTCTATGAACCTGTAATACGAGGTTTTCCCCTTTTTGAACGCAAATTCGACCGCCTTCGCTTTTTTCAGAACCCACAGAATTCTGTAGTTGTGCTTCCCGCAGCCGGCTTCATACAAATCTTTCGCACAGAAAGGCGTTCCGTCTCTGAATAACTGAACTTTTTCAGGCAGAATGTCTATGTATGACGCAAGATTGCTGAATATTACGCTTTCCTGCATTGAATCAAGCTTTCTGCCCGTCTTGTACCAGTTTCTTTTAAAACGCCTGCTTTTATTCGCAAGCTGAACAGGCTCTTTTGTCCGTATCCGCCTTTCTGTGCAGCTGACCGGAATAACTTCCAGCGTAAACCATGGCTCTCCCAAAAGCGGATATATGCCCATCAGCTCTTCGTAAATATCAATCATCGAAAGGCGTTTCGGGCTTCTGCGTCTTGAAATCAGTTTTCCCTCCTCATCGTAAAGTTCTATCCTGAACTCTGTTACAAGCGGATGAACGACGCGTATTTTATGGTTGTCCTTAAGCTTAAGCAGCTTGGGCAGCAGTTTATATAATCCTTTTGTTTGTATTTCTATAACCGTTTTTTCTGAATCGTCACACAAAATGTCGCAAATCACATCATTTTCCTGAACTTCCATCTTTCCGTCATATTTTTTTGCGTACATTTCTTTGAGTGTTTTGTGCAGTTCTGTTTCGTTATAGGTATTTATCATGATTATAACTATACATACGTGTACTTTAAAAGTAAAGATATTGTTTTTTTTCGAAAAAAACATTTATTTTCAAATTGACAAGTCATTTTTTTCGAATAAAATGGGAATTGGGTGGGAAAAAGTGGAGATTAGTGGAAAATAGTGGTATGGAATTGCTAACTGGTGAGTACCGGAACACTTTGGATGAAAAAGGACGAATTCTTTTTCCGTCAAAACTCCGGACAGCAATAACAGGAAATGTTCTCGTTATAACCAAAGCAATGGACAGCTGCTTGTGGCTCTATACTCCAGAGGAGTGGAAGACCTTGTCCGACAAGATTATGGGGTCTTCTTCTCCTTTTGATCCAAAGTCAAAGCTTGTTGTAAGGCACTTAATTGCGCCCGCGCAGGAAGTTGAATTTGATAAATCGGGTCGTCTTTCAATTCCCCAAAGTTTAAGAGAGTATGCCGGTCTTTCAAAAGATTGTGTAATACTCGGAATAAGTAGATATATGGAGCTTTGGGATGCAGCGAAGTATCAGGAATACAACGAGCAGAATGAATCTGCTCTTATTGATGCCGCGTTAAGTCTGACAGATATCCATTTCTAGTTTTCGGAGTGTTCTGTAATGGAGCAAGAAAGTGAGGTTGCGGGGGTGGTGAGCAATCTTGAGATTGTCCATACGCCCGTTCTGCTTCATGAAACATTAGAATACCTGTCTCCTGTTGGCGAACCATACGCTGATGACGCGTTTATGGTCGATTCTACGTTGGGAGAAGGCGGGCATTCCGAGGCGTTTTTAAAACGGTTTGAAAATTTGCGTATAATCGGATTGGACGCAGATCCGAAAATTCAGGCACGGGCCAAACAAAGGCTTATGCCTTTTGGAAACCGGATGAGTTTTCATCAGGGCTGGTTCAACGATTTTTATGCAAATTATCCGGAAAGTTTGCCAAAGCCCGATCTTATACTGTTCGACCTTGGAATTTCGGTTTTCCATTACGAACGGTCAGGCAGAGGCTTCTCGTTCCGGTATGACGAGCGTCTTGATATGCGGTTGAATCCCGACGCTGGCGATTCCGTGGAGACGGTCGTTAATACCAAAAGCGAGAAAGAGCTTGCGGATATTATATATATGTATGGTGAGGAGCGGTATAGCAGACGCATTGCATCGGCTATATGCGAGGCAAGACGGATGTCACGTATAGTTTCGTCAAAAGTGCTTGCCGATATTATATATAGGGCTGTTCCGGCTCCTTACAGGCACGGAGCTATTCACCCGGCGACAAAAAGCTTTCAGGCTTTGCGGATTGCCGTCAACCATGAGCTTGACAACATTCCGCCAGCGTTGGCGTCGGCTTTTTCGGTTCTTAAGACCGGCGGAAAAATGGGCGTAATTACGTTTCATTCGCTGGAGGACAGAATTGTAAAGAATATATTCCGTGATTTGGCGAAAGCGTGTGTTTGTCCGCCGGAGCAAGCGATTTGCACTTGTGGCGGCAAGCCGAGGGCGGAGCTTCTTACTCGTAAGCCTGTTGCGCCGACTGATGACGAAGTTTCTGAAAACTCGCCTTCAAGAAGCGCGAAGCTTAGGGTTATCCGTAAGTTGCGTTAGTGAACGAAGGGGAAAGAAATGAAGAAAGTGAACAGTGTTAAAAAAAGCATTTTGATGTGCGTACTGGCTTTGGTAGTTCCTCTTTTGCTTGTGGCGGGACTTTTTCAGGTTCATCGCTATAAGACGCTGGCAGCAGATGTGGACGAGCTTGATTCGCGTCAGTATTCCATAATTGATGGAAATCGTAGGCTTGTGGGCGAGCTTAGCTTGCTTACAGGTTCTGACAGAATAGAACAAACTGCGGTCGATGAATACGGCATGCAGGAAGCAGAAAGTGAAGACATAGTAAGGGTAAAAGTTGGTACAAAATGATTGATGGGAGTGCAGGTTCCCTTTTAGGTGCGGAAGAACTTCTGGAAGCCGTAAAGGGAAAAAACATCGGACAGAAAATATTTTTCTCTTCTGTGGTTACAGACAGCAGGAATGTAAAGGAAAACAGCCTTTTCGTCCCGCTTGTAGGCGAGAACCAGGACGGTCACACATATATCCGGAGTGCGGTTGAAAAAGGTGCGTCTGTCGTTTTTGCCGTTGAGAAAAACTGGAATGCACTTCCTGAAGCAGATAAAGAATACTCTGCCGCAAATGCAGCGGTGATTTTTGTAGAGAATACGCTTTATGCTTTGCAAGCAGCCGCAACTGCTTATGTAAAAAAGTTCCCGGAGCTTATAAAAATTGGAATTACTGGCTCGAACGGAAAAACGACGACGAAAGAGATTGCCGTTGCTGTTCTTTCCCAAAAATATAATGTTGTTGCTACGGAAGGCAACTTTAATTCCGAGACGGGTCTTCCTCTTTCTGTGTTTAATATAAGGAAAGAACACCAAGCAGGGGTGTTTGAGATGGGTATGAACCGCCGGAACGAGATAGGCGAGCTTGCCGGGGTTCTTTGTCCTTCGTTTGCGATAATCACAAATATCGGGACTGCCCATATCGGAATTCTCGGTTCAAAAGACAATATTGCTGAGGAAAAAAAGAAAATATTTTCAAAATTCACAGATAGCTCCTGTGTGGGATTCGTGCCGGGCGACGACGAATACGCGTCTTACCTTGCCGACGTTCCAAAGGGGAGTGTGCAGTTCTTTGGTGCGGAATACCAGAAAAACGTGACGGACGTTCATGTTGACGGCATAGGCGGTACATCTTTCAAATACTGTGGAGTGCCTGTGGAACTTCCGTTACCAGGCAAGTATAACTTTAAGAACATGCTTGCCGTCGTCGCCCTTGCAGAAAAACTTTTCGTTCCGGCGGAAGCTATCCGTAAAGGAATTGAGAGCGTTAAGCCGCTTTTCGGCAGAAGCCGTGTGCTTCGTGGCCGTTTTACGGTCGTTCAGGACTGCTACAATGCGAACGCTGAGTCCATGGCTGAAGCAATCCGTTTTTACGGAGAATACGCTAAAACAAACGGTAAAATAATTTACGTGCTTGGTGACATGCTGGAACTGGGCGCGGCTTCTGCCGAAATCCATAGAAAGACGGGCGAGCTTGCCGCCTCCCAAAAACCGTATGCCGCTTTTTTTGTCGGCAAGGAGATGGTTGGCGCGTATGAGGCGGCGTCTGACTATTGCAAAAAGAATAACGTTGATACACGGCTTTTTTCAGAGCCGTCTTGTGATGATGACAGCGTCGGTAAAGTTGCCGCCGCCGTGCGGGAACTGCTTTCTGACGGAGACCTTGTGCTTGTAAAAGGCTCAAGAGGGTTGCGGCTGGAACGTATAGTTTCTGTGCTTTGCGACAAGGCGGAGGCGGCGCTATGAGCATCGGTATGTTTGCGGAACGCCCCATAGGTCGCAAAAAGACAGATGCGGGACTTGTTGTTTCTGTTATTCTCCTTCTGGGACTTGGTCTTATAACGCTCTATGTAAGTTCTGCAAGCTACGCGGCGCGCGCCAAAGACAATGAGTTCTATTTCCTTGATCGTCAGCTTCAGGCTGCCGGTTTTGGACTTATCCTTCTTGTTGTTGCTTCATGCATAAGCATGGAGTTTATCCGCAAATTGCTGCCTGTAATCGTTGTAATTTGCTTTTTGCTTTGCTTTTTGCCGTTCATACCGGGTCTTGGTGTCGAGAAAAACGGCGCGCGCCGCTGGTTCGCTCTGCCGGCGGGCGGAACGTTCCAGCCTTCGGAACTGGCGAAAATAGGCGTTGTTCTTTTTTTGGCGAACTTGTTCGACAAGAAAAATGACAAACTTGATAATCCTGCCGTATCTGTTTATCCGGCGGCTTTTGGTCTTTTTGCGTTTGTTATCGTCGTGTTCCTTCAGGACGATTTCTCGACAGCGTTTTTTATCCTTATCCTTGGGTTTATCCTCTTTTTTGTTGCCGGCGTATATTTGCGCTGGTTCGCGGCTTTTTGTGTTTTTGCCGTCCCTGTCGCCCTTCTGTTTGTTTTCAGCGAGGAGTATCGTGTGAACAGGCTTATTGCTTTCTTGCGTCCTGACTACGATATTCACGGAATGAACTTTCAGCTTGCCGCTTCACGCCGTGCCATTACAGCCGGTGGTTTTTGGGGCTCCGGTTTTGGAACTGGTCTCCGTTATGCACGGAATATCCCAGAAGTTCAGGCAGACTTTGTTTTTGCCGGTTGGTGCGAAGCCATGGGATTCTTCGGTGTGATTATCTATTTTGCCATCTTGCTTTATTTTGGGTGGCGGGTTCTTAGCATTGCCCGTCATGCAAAAAATCGCTTTGAATCATATACAGCCATTGGATGTGGCGCGTCTGTAGTTCTTCAGTCGCTTTTGAACTGCGGTGTTGTTTGTGGCGCGCTTCCTTCTACGGGAATAAACCTTCCGTTTTTTTCGGCCGGTGGTTCTTCTGTTATTGCGATGATGATAGCCTGTGGGTTATTGATAAATATATCGAGAAAAGAATTTGAAGTAGTTCCGGAGAATTTATATGAGTGACGGTTTCGTTTATACAGAGTACGGACGATATTTTGAGCAGGAGGAGAAGCGGCAGAAGTCTGTCGATAAGAAGTTCAGGGTTCTTAAGATCCTTGTTCTGGCTCTTTCTGCGTTCCTTATACTAGACGTGGTTCTATACGCAGTTGTATTCCCATGCTTTTCTCCGGCCCATGTAGTTTTCTCCGGCCTTAAAACTATTTCTTCCAATGATGTCCTTAGGGACACCGGCATGGACTTTACGACGTCCTGGCTTAGTTTTGACCGAAAAGAATTTGCGGCGCGGCTTGCTTCAAATCCTGCGCTCGACGCAGACAGCCTTGTAGTAGAAAAAAAGTTTCCGGATCAGGTACTTGTTCATGTTTCTGAGCGTATGCCTGTCGTTGTTTCGTTGATGAACCTTGACGGAAGGACGCGTACTGTTCAAATAGATAAAAATGGTGTAGTATTCTCATCTGCCGGCTTCCGTAATAACGGTGCTGTTCCTCTTGTTACTGGATTGGAGCTTGAAAAAGTTACGGAAGGTTTTCATATCGCGCCTGCATACAAGCCGCTGCTCGATCAGATTATCGTTTTGGCTGAGACAAACCCCGCGTATTTTTCTGCTTTGTCGGAGATACACGTTCAGCCGCTTGCGTCAGGCAGTTATGAGTTGGTAATGTATCCTATCCATTCCCGCACAAGAATTATAACCGACCGCTCGCTGTCGGAGGAAACGCTGCGGTATATGCTGGTTGTCCTTGATGTTATCGATTCTGTTGATACGGATGTTGAGGAAGTGGATATGCGTTACGGCTCCATTTCATATAAATGGGCCGGCAAGAGCGTAAGTCTGGAGGAAATTCGTGAGTGATGTAATAGTTGGCCTTGATATTGGAACTTCTGTTATAAGAGCCGTCATCGGTGAAATTGACGAAAACGGTGTCCTTCAGATTATAGGTGTGGGAAAAGCTCCTTCCACCGGCCTGAGAAACGGCGTTATCGTGAATATTCAGGCAACGATGAGCACTATAACAACTGCGATTGATGGCGCGGAGTTCATGTCCGGACGCGAAGTTTCGGCTGTCATAACCGGAATTGGCGGTGCTCAAGTTGAAAGCGTCAATTCAAGAGGTGTCGTTGCTGTTGCCGATCATGGCAGAAATACACACGAAATTACGCAGGAAGACGTAGACCGCGTAATAGAAGCCGCAAGCGCGGTAAACTGGCCGCTTGACAGGAAGATTCTTCATATAGTGCCGCAGACATACATTGTTGATGGTCAGGGCGGTATAAAAAAACCGGTGAACATGCTCGGCGTAAGACTTGAAGCGGAAGTTCACATCGTTACTGCGGCATTCACTTCTTTGCAGAATATATTGCGCTGCATCGGCAGGGCGGGATATGAAGTTGACTGCGTTATGCTCAAAACGCTCGCCGCGGCACAGGCAATTACGACAGAAGAAGAAAGGGAGCTTGGCTCGGTTATAATCGACCTTGGCGGCGGCTCCACAGACGCGCTCGTAATTGTTGACGGTGCTCCTATATGCACTGCTTCTATTCCTTTGAGCGGCAATCACATAACAAACGATATATCCATAATGTGCTCGATTTCTTTTGACATGGCCGAGCGTATAAAGAAAACTTCTGGCTGCTGTTGGGAGCCGCTGCTTGAAAGCGGTGAGATGGTCCCAATTCCTGGCGTTGGCGGAAGACCGCCGGAAGAAGTTCCGCGCATCGAAATCTGCCGTATAATCCAGCCAAGAGTAGAGGAAACACTCGTCATGCTCCGCGACAAGATTGGCGCCATGATTAAAGACAGACAGCTTTCTGGCAACGTAATCCTGACGGGAGGCGGTGCGCAGCTTCCTGGAATTATTGATGTGGCGTGCAGCGTATTCGACACTAATGCAGTACGAATAGGCGTGCCTGGTAATTTCGGCGGTCTTCAGGACGAGTACAGAAGCCCTGAGTACGCGACTGCTGTTGGGCTTATAGTAAGCAACTTGGACAAAAAACATGGCTCGGAAGCGCAGGGCAGTGAAAAGAACGCTGGAAAGAAGAAAAACGTTTTTTCTGCAATAGGAGGCTGGTTCAAAGAGTTCTTTTAGAGCAAAAATCCGTTGAAAAACGTTGCAAGCGGTACTAATTCTGGGTATTTTAAGAATCTGTACCACTTTTCTTTTTTTTTCGTATGAGATAACATAGTTGTGAGATAACATATATAAAATGGGTGGAGGATATATATGGAATTTTCATTAGTCGAGAAAACAGCCAGTCCGACTGTCATAAAGGTTATCGGGGCCGGCGGTGGTGGTTCGAATGCAGTTAACCGCATGATTTCTGCCGGTGTAAATGCTGTTGAATTCATCGTTGTCAACACTGATTTGCAGGCACTTAACAGTTCTAATGCGCCTGTAAAGCTCGGTATAGGTTCTAAGCTTACGGGCGGTCTTGGTGCGGGCGGTAAGCCGGAAGTCGGCGAAAAAGCTGCTCAGGAAGATACCGAGACAATCGCCAACGTGCTCAAAGGCGCGGATATGGTGTTCATCACCGCCGGAATGGGCGGAGGAACAGGCACAGGAGCGGCTCCTGTAATTGCGAAGATTGCGAAAGAGCAGGGCGCACTTACTGTAGGTGTCGTAACAAAGCCGTTTAATTTTGAAGGTAAAGTTAAAATGCAGCTTGCAGAGGAGGGAATTGCAAAACTCCGTGAGCAGGTTGACACTCTTATAATAATTCCTAATCAGCATCTTCTTAAGATTGTAGACAAAAAGACCCCAATAAAGAAAGCTTTCATGATTGCAGATGATATTCTGCGTCAGGGTGTTCAGGGTATTTCTGATGTCATCACAACAGCCGGAGAAGTTAACTGCGATTTTGCCGATGTCCGTTCATGCATGGAAGACAAAGGCGACGCGATTCTTGGCATAGGAGAAGGCCGTGGCGAAAACCGTGCCGTTGATGCCGCTTCTCATGCTATAGACAATCCGCTTCTGGAAGATTCACACATTGACGGTGCAAAGAACATACTTATCAATATTACTGGCGGCGAGGATCTTTCTCTTACCGAAACAGAGGATATTATAAGCACCATCACTGCTGCAGCAGATCCGGCCGTAAAGCTTAAGTACGGAACTGTAATTGATCCGTCTTTTGACGACGAGATAAAGGTAACTGTAATTGCGACAGGCTTCCCGTCTGATTCATCTTCAAGCGGTTCTGCCGAAAGCTTTAACGGGTCTGAGGACGTAAAAAACGATTCAATTTCCGACGGAAACTACGTATCCATCTCGGATTTTAAGAACTTGAACGGCAACGGAAAAGATTACACTAGCTCGATTTTCTCGTCGGGTGGAAGGACCTCAAACCGTGATGGACTTGATGTTCCAACGGCGATGCGGACGAACCGGATTAACTTCGGCAAATCGTTTGATAAGAAATAGCGTATGAACGACGGTAATAACGGATTCAGCTCCATAATTACCGGTTTTTACGATGAGCTTGTAACGACGGAGCGAAAATCGCATCTTACTGCAGAAACGTATCGTTCTGCCATCTTTCTTCTTGAAAAATGGTGCATTAAAAACGACGTTGCGCTTAAGGATTTGTCAGTCCGTCATCTGACACTGTATTTCGCCGAAAGAAGACTTGAAGCCGATGAGCTGACAGTGGCAAGGGATATTTCTGCAGTCCGCTCGTTCGGAGCATACCTTGAAAGAAACGGAATTTGGGAAAGAAACTACAGCCTTCTTCTTGAACGTCCAAAAGCGCATCGCCCTTTGCCCCGTGTTTTGTCTATTGAACAGATAGAAGAAATCCTTTCTGTTATAGATGTTTCCACCCCTCTTGGTATACGGGACAGGGCATTGTTTGAGCTTATGTATTCTTCGGGTTTGCGCATAAGCGAGGCTTCCGGACTTTTGCTGCAGAATGTCCACATTGACGAACGTCTGCTGTGGGTTCGCGGTAAAGGTGATAAAGAGCGGCTTGCTCCGTTTGGCGGAGAAGCCCTTAAGTGGCTAACACAGTGGCTTTCGGAGGCTCGCCCCCTTATAGTCGGCTCCCGCGTAGTTCCGTGGGTTTTCGTGAATTATCAGGGTAAGCAGTTTTCCAGAAAAGGAATATGGAAGCGTTTCAAAGAGCTTGAAGCGCAGGTGGGGCTTGATGCAAAAGTCCATACACTGCGCCATTCGTTTGCGACGCATCTTCTTGCAGGGGGCGCGGATTTGCGTTCTGTGCAGGAACTTCTGGGGCATTCAGATCTTTCGACCACGCAGATATACACGCATGTGTCTAATGATGAGCTTCAGGCATACCATTCGGAATTTTTTCCGGACATAAAAAAAGAGGAGTAGGGCGGAGGTATTATTATGAGAAAAGAAAGTTTGCGTTTTTTCGGTGCGTTCAGTGTTTTGGTGGCTGTTTGTGTCTGTCTGTTCGTTTCCTGCGGACCTAATGTAAATTACATAAAACGTGTTCAGTCTTTAGAAGAGAATGTTTCCAGTCCTACGACAATTGACGAGCTTACCGAAGCAATTGAAAAGTATCAGGATCGTGTTGAAGATATAATACAGGCAGAGGCTCAGACCGGCATTTGGTGGAAGATTCTTGCCACACGGTATATGGACCAGAATATGTATGGCGAGGCTTTGGAAGCATTCAGAAAAGCCGTGGCATATTATCCTGCGAACCAGAACCTTTATTACTGGATCGGAGTTTGTGCCGGTTATATGTCTAAATCGGCGCTTGATTTTGACGCTGTAGGTGAAAATCCTAAGCACAAAGAATATCTTGCTCTTTCAGAGTCGGCATATAAACGTGCTCTTGAACTGGAGCCGACTTATGCACGCGCCCTTTACGGACTTGGCGTACTTTATGCGTTCGAGCTTGATCAGGGCGATAAGGCTATCCCGCTTCTTGAAAAACTTCTTACAATCGACACAAAGAACATAGACGCTATGTTTGTCCTTGCCCGTGCTTACTATATGAACTACGATTTTCAAGCTGCCGTCGATATGTACGACAACATAATTAAATTATCGTCTTCAGAGACGAACAAGGCGGAGGCAGAGGCTAACAAGAAGGTTGTGCTCAATGCGCTCTATTCAGAATGATGAGCCTGTCCTGCGCGCCGCTATTGCCCGCCTGACGTGTCTTTCGCATGCAGAACGCCTTTCTCTTCTGAAAAACCTTGACAATGTGTCCGCTCTGGCATTACTTTCTAAAGTAGACCTTTGCAAAATGATAAGCAGGGATGTTTCGGGAAAGCTTCCCGAACTGGAAGTGCTTGCCGCCCGCGCCGAACGCGACGTTCTTATTATGGAGCGGTACGGCATTACGCTGCTTATTCCCGGCGACGCGCAGTACCCGAAGCTCCTTCTGGAGATTCCCCAGCCGCCGTTCGCTTTATATTGCAGGGGTTGCCCCGATACGCTTACAGGTGACTGCGTAGGTGTTGTTGGTACACGCCACCCTGACAGCGAAGGACTTAAGGCAGCCTTTAGTTTTTCTGCAGATTGCGCATCCGGCGGAATTACGGTTGTTTCCGGGCTGGCGTTCGGCATAGACGCTGCGGCGCACAAAGGCGCGCTTTCCGTTGAAGGTGGTAAGACTGTTGCCGTTCTTGGATGCGGCGTTGACACAATATACCCTTCAGCGAACAAAAGGCTTGCTGCCGAGGTTATCCGGCGTTCAGGCTGTATTGTAAGCGAGTATCCGCCCGAAGAGCCGGCTTTGACATGGCACTTTCCGGAGCGCAACCGAATTATTTCGGGGCTTTCCGGCGCGACAATGGTTGTGCAGGCTCCTGATAAGTCCGGTGCACTTATAACGGCAGATTTTGCGCTTGAACAGGGACGTGACTTGTGCGTGCATCCGGCGGCAATTCCGTTTGCGGAGAAAAACCGGAAAACCCCAGCCGGTAAGGGCGGAGTCCTTCAGCTTGTGGAGGAAGGCGCGCCTGTAATTGCTTCTTGTGCGGAAATAAAAGCTCTTATTTCCGGCAGAATGCATCAGGGGATGCTTGATTTGTAAGAACTAGAGGAATTATGGCTACTTCATCAGTTAAGAAAACGACAAAGAAAAAGACTACAAAGGCAACAAAGTCTGCGGGCACGTCAAAATCTGTATCCGCGAAATCATCCGGTAAAACGACACTTGTTGTTGTAGAGTCTCCTGCAAAGGCAAAAACAATAGAAAAATATCTTGGTAAAGGGTACATCGTTAAAGCTTCGATGGGTCATCTTATCGATCTTCCTAAATCAAGATTGGCAATAGAAATAGACAATAATTTCCAGCCGGAGTATATAACGGTTCGCGGTCGTGCCGCCTTGCTCAAAGAATTGGAGAAAGATGCTAAAAAAGCTGATACAGTGCTTCTGGCAAGTGATAATGACCGTGAGGGAGAAGCAATCGCCTGGCATCTTTACAACGATTTTGTGCCTAAAACTGATGCATCCGTACGCCGTATCGTGTTCAACGAAATTACGCCTGTTGCTATAAAAGAAGCGGTCAAGCATCCCGCGGATATAGACGAGAACAAGGTGAATGCGCAAAAAGCCCGCCGTGTTCTTGACAGACTTGTCGGCTACAATCTTTCACCGCTTTTGTGGAAAAAAGTTAAGAACGGCCTTTCTGCAGGACGCGTTCAGTCTGTTGCTCTTCGTATGATTTGCGAGCGCGAGCGCGAGGTAGAGAACTTCTTCCCGGAAGAATACTGGACGCTCGACGCGGAGTTTACAGAAGGCAGACAGAAAATACCGGCTCAGCTCGTCCTTTATAAAGACAAAAAGCCTGATCTTAAGAACGAGAAAGATGTTAATAAGATAATAGAAGTTATCAAAAACGAAAAATGCGTTATAACTGACATAAAAGAAACTGATCGTACCGTAAAGCCAAAGCCGCCGTTTACGACATCAAAGCTTCAGCAGGCAGCGGCAACAAGGCTTGGATTCACTTCAAAAAAGACGATGCAGCTTGCACAGCAGCTTTACGAAGGTATAAATATCGGTTCAAGCCGCGTCGGTCTTATTACGTACATGAGAACTGACTCCGTGCGTATTTCTAAAACTGCGCTCGATGATGTGCGCGCATGGCTTTCTGCAAACTACCCGAAAGAGTTGCCGCCTTCTCCTATAGAATATGCGGTCGGCTCAAAAGCACAGGATGCGCACGAGGCTATTCGCCCTACATATACAAAATACACGCCCGACTACGTTAAAGAATATCTTTCAAGGGACCAGCACCGCTTATACACGCTTATATGGGAAGCTTTCGTTTCAAGCCAGATGGTGAACGCCAAAAGCCGCACAACAAGCATCGATATAAAAGCGGGTGATGCTTTGTTCCGCGTGACGGCGGGCAAAATTGTTGAAAAAGGTTTTTACAGCGTTATAAAGCTTCTTTCATCAAAAGAAGAAACTGGCGGTACGATTCCGAAAGTGAATAAAGGCGACGTCCTTAAAGCAGAAAAATTCACGCCGGAACAGCATTTTACACAGGGGCCGTCACGCTATACGGACGCGTCTATCGTAAAGATGCTTGAAGAAAAGGGTATTGGCCGCCCATCAACTTATGCGCCGATTATCTCAGTCCTGCTCGAAAGATATTATGTGAACAGAACTAATAAGCAGCTTGTTCCGACCCCGCTCGGCAGAATGATAAACGATATTCTTGTTGAATCGTTCCCGGACGTTATCAACGAAAACTTTACGGCTCTTGTAGAGACGCAGCTTGATGACGTTGAGGAAGGAAAACGCGAATGGCCGTTGATGATGAAGGAGTTTTTCTTCCCGTTCAAGAAGCGGGTGGACAGCCTTATGTCAACGCTTGAAAGCGTAAAAGGCTCAATGGACATACAGACAGGCGAGGTTTGCGAGCTTTGCGGAAAGCCGATGCTCAAAAAACTCGGCAGATTCGGGTACTTCCTGGCGTGTTCCGGATTCCCGGCATGTCACAACACAAAGTCAGTTTCGCTTGCCAAGTGTCCGCGTCCTGGCTGCGGCGGAAGCATAGTCGCCAGAAAGTCAAAGGGAAACAGCAAAGAATTCTACGGTTGCACCAATTATCCTAAGTGCGACTTTATTACATATTTCAAGCCGACAAGCACCGTCTGCCCCAAATGCGGACAGTTCATGGTCGAAAAATACGACAAAAAGCACGGTTCCTTTAAGTCCTGCATCAACCCGGAATGCAGCTATCTGCATACGGAGCAGTAGCGATGGATAAGCTTGATAAGCTTTTGTCAGTTGAGGATGCCGCAGAAGAGTTTCTTGTTTACTTGGGTGGTGTTAGAAGCGTTTCTCCGAACACGCTTAAAGGCTATGGCATTAACTACAAAAAGCTTGTGGAGCTCTTGAAAAAACAGATTCCGCCTACACAGTGCCGCAACGACGGCTCGGAAGGAATTCCGCTTGAAAGCGTAGAGTTAAATCATCTTAGATCTTGTATGGGTACACTCGTCCGCGAAAAACAGGCTCCGGCAAGCGTAAACCGTTTTGTGGCAGCCGTCCGAAGTTTATTTGCCTATTGCCAGCGTCTTGAGTATATTTATAATAACCCTGCGTTGGAATTGAAGACGGTAAAAAATCCGGTGCGTATTCCAGACTACATGACGGAAAAAGAAGCGGACACGCTTTGTACCGAACCGCAGAAAAATCCGCTTCTTTGGCCTGCGCGCGACCATGCTCTTTTTGAGATGCTCTATTCGTCCGGCTGCCGTGTTTCAGAGATTGCAGGGCTTAGAATGCGTGACATAAAAGCCGATTACCGTTCCGCGATTGTTCACGGAAAGGGTAATAAAGACAGAATTGTGTTTTTTTCGGACAAGGCAGTCGAGGCTTTTAAGCTGTACCTTGTGGAGCGGAAAACGCATATAAAGAGCGATAAGCCTGTTTCGTCCGTGTTTATCTCTCAGCGCGGAACGGGGCTTTCCGTGCGCGGTATTTACGGCATTGTGGACAGATATTCCTCTGTAGAGGGGACAAACCGCCATGTTTCGCCGCATTCGTTCAGGCATTCGTTTGCAACGACAATGCTCAATGCGGGCGCGGATATCCGCATCGTACAGGAAATGCTCGGGCATTCCAGCATTTCTACGACGCAAAGATATACGCATGTTTCAGCTGCAAAGCTGGTTGATATATATAATCGTGCGCATCCGCACGGAGAAGAAAGATAAATATTCTGTTCGGCGTGTTTTTGGTACGCTGCAGATGAAGGAAAGGAAAGATAGATGAGTTATCCTAAAGTTCGCAGTACAACGGTTATTGCGGTTAAAAAAGATGGTCACGTCGCAATGGCTGGCGACGGTCAGGTTACGATGGGCGAAACAGTGATGAAAGGGAATGCCCGCAAAGTACGGCGCATGTATGATGGTAAAGTTCTTACCGGTTTTGCCGGTGCGACCGCCGATGCGTTCAATCTGTTCGATAAATTTGAGGCGAAACTTGGCGAATATAATGGTGATATAACACGCGCGGCTGTTGAGCTTGCAAAAATGTGGCGCACTGACAAAGCTCTTCGCAACTTGGAGGCTTTGCTTCTTGTCGCCAACAAAGAAAAAATCCTGCTTATATCAGGCAATGGCGACGTTATTGAGCCAGAGAACGACATACTTGCGATCGGTTCCGGCGGAAACTACGCTTATGCAGCGGCGCTTGCTTACACAGAATCTTCGAACTTAAGCGCGCGCGAGATTGCCGAGAAAAGCCTTAAAATAGCTGGAAGCATCTGCATTTATACGAACAATCACATCACGGTCGAGGAACTTTAGTAATGGATACGATTATGGACACGAACTCAAACAATACAGAACAGAAAAAAGACAAAATACCTTTGGAAGAGCTTACCCCAAAAGAAATAGTAAAGCAGCTCGACACATATATTGTTGGTCAGCACAAGGCAAAAAAATCGGTGGCAATCGCACTGCGCAACAGAACGCGCCGTCTTAAGCTGCCGGAAGAAATCCGTGATGAGATTGCGCCGAAAAACATTCTGATGATAGGACCGACCGGCGTTGGAAAAACAGAGATTGCCCGCCGCCTTGCGAAACTTTGCGGGGCTCCGTTCCTTAAAGTAGAGGCTACAAAATATACGGAAGTAGGTTACGTAGGACGCGATGTTGAGTCTATGATCCGCGACCTTATGGCAGTCGGCTATAACATGGTAAAGGCTGAGTTTCAGGAGAATCTTAAAGCTAAGGCGGCGGAGAAAGTGGAGGAGGCTCTTCTTGATCTTTTGCTGCCTGGAAGCGGTGAGAAAAAAACGAAGAAAAAAGCTCCTGAAACTAACGGAGAGATAAAACAGATTTCCGATATTTCTGTCGCGCTCGGTAATATTTTTGAGAATGCAGAAAAACAGCAGGCTCAGGATGTTGCCGCCGAGGAAAGCGGTTCCAGTAAAGAAAACAGCAGCATGAACGAAACGCGCGAGAAATTCCGCGTTATGCTCCGCGAGGGCAAGCTTGAAGACAGACAGGTTGAAGTAAGCCAGAGACGGCAGGCTCGTATTCCGTCATTCGAGATTTTTGCAGGCGGCAACATGGAAGACATGGAGTCTGCGATGCAAGGAATTGCGACGATGATTTCCGGCTCTACAGGTGGCTCCCGCCGCCGGTCTGTATCGGTAAAAGAAGCGCGTGAGATTCTTATGGAAGACCAGCTTGACCGCATGACAGACCCCGACAAAGTTGCCGACGAGGCTAAGACACGCGTTCAGCAGATGGGAATTGTCTTTATTGATGAGATTGATAAGATTGCGACCGGCGGCGGAACGTCGCGGAGCGGGCAGGATGTGTCGCGTGAAGGTGTCCAGCGCGATATTCTGCCAATTGTCGAAGGTTCGAACGTTAACACGAAATTCGGCGTTATCGACACGACACATATTCTTTTTATAGCGGCTGGTGCATTCAACGTCTCTAAGCCGAGCGACCTTATTCCGGAGCTTCAGGGAAGATTCCCGCTCCGTGTAGAGCTTGATTCCCTGAACGCGGAGGACTTTAAGAAGATTCTTACAGAACCGAAGAACGCGCTCACAAAGCAGTACATAAGTTTGCTCGGAACGGAAGGCGTTACGATAAACTTTACGGAAGCGGCTATTGACCGCATGAGTTCGCTTGCCGCCGACGTAAACGCGCGTGTCGAGAACATTGGTGCAAGGCGGCTTCATACAATAATGGAAACGCTTTTGGAAGACCTTTCGTTCGAGGCAGACGAGCATAAAGGCGAGACAATCGATATTACGCCTGATTACGTTGACGAGCGGCTTAAGGGCGTCGTCCAGGATCAGGACTTGTCGAAGTATATCCTGTAGTTTCTGGTCACGCTGGGAAATATTCCGGATAGTGCGTTTTTATTTCCTCAACGTCCACATGAAGCCGTGACAAATGCTTTTCAAGAAGCTGCTTCGCGAGCGCCGGGTTTTTGTCCTCGAACGCCTGAACCATAGCTCTGTGGTCATCGACAATCTTTATTTCTTTTACGGAATGAAGGCTCATGGAGCGGAGCCTGTCGAAGTGCACGTTTAACAGCTGAACCATGTAATAGCACTGCATCTTGTTGCTTATGCGGTAAAGCGACTCGTGGAACTTGTTGTCAAGCTCCATAATCTTTTCAAGTGTCTTGCTCGCAAGGTAAAAGTCCTGCAGGCGGATGTTGTCGCGCATTTCGGAAATATCCTGCTCAGTCGCCATTTTACATGCTTCTTCAATTACAGCGCACTCAATCGTCCTTCGTGCGAAAACAGCTTCCTCAACAAGTTCCAGGTTTATTCTAGAAACAGAGCATCCGCGTTGCGGAAGAATGTCCACAATCTTGGAGCGTGAAAGTTCAAGCAAAGCTTCGTGCACAGGGGTTCGTGAAACATCGAGTTCCTGCGCCACCTCTTGCTCGCTTATCATGCTGCCTGGTTTTATGTCGAGATCTATAATATTGTTCCTTATGATTCTGTAAGCGTATTCACGGCTCGATTCATTAGAAAACTTTGGTGTGATTTTCAATTGGAGTTCCCCCTGTTTCTTCTACCCTTGATGACAACAGGTAGCAGTACAAGAAAGCCGGTCTTAAGCACAGCCTCGACCACTGACTGAAGTATAATCTCAAAAAGATTATAATCCTGATGACTCATCGGGATAAAGTTAGAGCATGTTTTACCTACGGCGAAACAGCCGCATGCTATTGCAAGCAATTTTATGCTTTTTTTCTTAAATATGGCGGCGTTCTCTCCGTCAGCCTTTGTGTACATAATCATAACTTTAAGACCGATGAAGAAAAGCACTGCGGATGCTGCGTACGCAACTACAGCGATGATATCAAAAATAAGTTCATACGATTTTTCGTAATCCATATTGAATATATCCTTTTTTATATTATGCGGCGCACGATGCTATATCGAACAACGCAAAATGCCAGTTTCTTTAATTAAACCAAGATGTTTTAAGTTTAACCATAGGGGAAATGTACTATTGACAGCTGATTTTTTTGACTGTAGGCTGACTATAGTAAATAACTAGTATGCAAGTATGCAAGTATGAAAGTTCGCTTGCAAACAAGAATACTAGTATATAGAAAAATGGATATGTAAAACAGGAGGAATTAATGTCAAAAAAGACGGACGTACCGCAGCTTAAAACAGGCTGGGGCAAACATTTTGCCCAGTATTGGCAGCTGTACCTGCTGATGCTCGTCCCGATTGTTTATTACGTTATTTTCAGATATATTCCTATGGCGGGAAATATTATTGCATTCCGTAAGTACCGCGCCGGTGGTGGTCTGTTCGGTATTGAATGGAGTGGATTTAAGTATTTCAAGCAGTTTATTGGTGACTCCAGTTTCTGGCGCGCTTTCCGCAATACTCTTTTCCTGAATGTTGTATATCTTTTGTTCAGGTTCCCGCTTACACTGATTTTCGCTCTTCTTTTGAACGAAATCCGTAACCTTCACTGGAAAAAGTTCGTGCAGACCGTTTCTTACCTGCCGCACTTCATATCTATGGTTATCGTTGCCGGTATGATTCGTGAGCTTCTTTCTACGAACGGTCCTATAAACCATATAATTGAGTATTTTGGCGGCGAGGTCATTACGTTCGTCGCACTGCCGGAATGGTTCACTACGATTTTCGTTGGCTCCGGTATTTGGCAGAGCCTTGGATGGGGAACAATCCTTTACCTTGCTGCTATGTCGAACATCAATCCGTCGCTTTATGAGGCGGCCGAGGTTGACGGCGCGGGACACTTCCAGCGTGTTATCAATATTACGATTCCATGTATCATGCCGACTATTACGACGCTCCTTATCCTTGATATAGGTGGTCTTGTCGGTTCTGGTGCTTCGTTCGAGAAGGTATTCCTTCTTTATAACCCAATGACATACGAGACTGCGGATATCGTTTCTACATACGTTTACCGCATGGGTCTTGGCTCCGCTAACTACAGCTACGCTACGGCGGTAGGTCTTTTCGAGGGCGTAATTAACTTCGTCCTGCTTTCAATAGCTAACTTCGTTTCTAAGAAAACGACAGAAAGCAGTTTGTGGTAAGAGGAGGGGAGCAATGTCTGACGTATCTATTAATGCTGTTTCTTTGAAGAAACGTTTAAGAGCTAAATACCGCAGGGAATCACAGGGTTACCGCGTATTCACTGTGTTCAACACAATACTGATGATTCTTGTCTGTATCGCGACGCTTTATCCGTTCTTGTACCTTGTCGCGCAGTCCTTTTCTTCGGAAACTGCTATTATACAGGGAAAAGTCAGTATAATACCTGTCGATTTCAACATAACTACATATATTTCTGTAATCCAGAAAGGTGACTTCCTGCGTTTCTACGGAAATACGATAGTTTATTCGGTAATCGGAACGCTGTGTGCTATCTTCTTCAGCTCTTGCCTTGCGTATCCGCTTTCAAAACCTAACCTTAAACTTAACAAGTTCTTTACGCCGTTCATCATTTTCACAATGTACTTCGGCGGTGGTCTTATCCCGAATTATGTTCTTATGATTCGGCTTGGGCTTCGCGATACTGTTGCGGCGTTTATTCTGCCTGGAATGATAAGCACGTACTACGTTCTTCTTATGAAATCGTTCTTTTCGGGTACGCCGCACGAGCTTGAAGAAGCCGGTGAGCTTGACGGGCTTTCTAAAATCGGTATTTTCTTCAGAATCGTTCTGCCACTTTCAAAGCCGATTATCGCGACGATGATTCTTTTCTATGCTGTCGGATATTGGAACAACTGGTTCACGGCGTTCCTGTACTTGGATTCAAAAGAAAAGTGGCCTGTTGCGTTCTACCTTAAGACGATTATATCCGGTGCGTCTACGTCAGCTGATCCTGGCGAGGTAAATGCTGAAAAGATGCAGATTGCGTCGAACATAAAGGCTTGTTCGATGCTTTTGATGGCGCTGCCTATCATCTGCGTTTATCCGTTCGTTCAGAAATACTACGTTCAGGGCATGATGCTCGGCGGCGTAAAAGAGTAAAAAGTTCCGTCCTGCATTTGTGCGGACGTTACGTATGAGATTATCCGGCAGTCGTCGCATTGCTGCTGCGCGCCGGTTAATTGGCGCTTGATAATAGTTAGCAAGCGTCATAACGGTTGAGTCAAGACTTTCAGCGTTGCGAGCCTTGACCAGTCGTATAGTAAATCTTAGGAGGAAAAACTATGAAAAAGTTAGCAATGATTCTTGTTGCTCTTTTGATGGTTGCGGTTCTCTTTGCTGGTGGAAAGAAAGAGAATAAAACAGCTGCAACTGGCGAAGCCAAGGGTTATACCTATGGCGAGGGTGTTACATTCCATTCAGACGAGAAAGTAACATACACAATGTATTTCAGTGATGCTTCTTGGTATCCAATGGTTGATACATGGAAGACAGAAGGTGTTTTCAAGAAGATCGAAGACGCAACAAACGTTCATCTTGATATCGTAGCTTATGATTCATCTGTTTACACAGACAAGATTACTCTTGCTATCAACGCAGGTGACTCAGCTTATATCATCCCGAAAGTTTACGACGAGAGCAAGTTCGTAGACGGTGGTGCTGTTGTTGCTGTTTCTGATTATGTTAAATACATGCCTAACTTCACGGCTTTCTATAACAAGTACAACATGAAGCCAGATGTAGACACGATCGTAAAGGCTGATGGTAAGTTCTACCGCCTGCCTGGTATGCACGAAAAAGCACTCCAGGACTACACAATGTTCTTCCGCAAGGATATCTTTGATGCAGCTGGCTACAACCTCGTTGAGCTTGAGAAGACATGGACATGGGATGACCTTTATGACATCCTCGTTGGTGTAAAAGCTTACATGGTTAAGAACGGTATGTGCACAGACAAAGACTACATCTGGTCTGACCTGTGGTGCGGTTCTGAGTCCGGACAGGGAACAGGTGGTAACCTTCTTAAGATCATCGGTAACTCATACGGAATCAACGCCGGATGGGCTCTTGGAAACGGTGTTCAGTACGATCATGCAAAAGACGAATGGTATTTTGCTGCTACAACACCAGAGATGAAGGCTTTCCTTACTCTTATCAACAAGTTTGTTAAGGGCGGAATCCTTGATCCAGAAACATTCACACAGGACGATACAACAGCTACGAACAAGTTCTACAATGGTAAGACAGTTCTTATGAGTATCAACCGTGGTCAGTATGCTACATTCACATCAGGTCTTGAAGCAGGTCTTGGAAAAGGCAACTTCGAAACATGGTATGGTATGACTCCTGTTGCTCTTAACAAGTACACAGCAGAAAGCACACGTCTTGAAAACGGTGTTATGATTGCACGCCGCGCTCTTGACGAGCTTGGTGAAGAAGGCTTCATCAAGATGATGCGTTTCGTTGACTGGCTGTGGTACTCTTCAGAAGCTTACACACTCTACAAGTGGGGTCCAGAGGGTGAAACATGGCACTATGTAACAGACCCATCAACAGGTCTTCAGGTTAAGGCTCTTCTTCCTGGATTCAAGTGCGGTGGTCTTGGTATTTCTGGTCCTGCTGAAGATATCGATATCCGTCTCCAGTGGGGTTATGCTGGTGGTAACTTCTGGTATGGACATACAACAGCTGAGAATGCTGATAACTTCCTCCCAGTTCTCCAGGACTTCTATGCACGCCTCGGTAAATACCGCGACGTTAAGCCTCTCGATCCAGCTGTAGCACCTACAGAAGACGAGAACGAGCAGATGAACCTGTGGGCAACACCTATCAAAGATACAATCGCTTCTTGGTCACTCCAGTTCATCCTTGGTCAGAAAGACCTGAACAAAGACTGGGATGCTTATGTTAAGACTCTTACGAACCTCAACAGCCAGAAGCTTGTTGATCTTACAAACACAGTTTACAAGCGCAACAAGTAAATTAGTGCGTATGTTTATGCGGCTGCCTCCTGTTGCCGCATAAGACTTTTCAGTCACGTTTCGTGACACAATAATAGGCCGTCCGGGCAGCACTGTCCGGGCGGTTTTTTTTTATCCAAAAATTGTGCTCCAATCTTTGTCAGAATAGTCACAGTAATGCAAATCCTGTTCGAATATAGTTTTTTCTCTAGGAAGGCGGAACAGTTTTGCAACCTGTTGTAAATCTTTCTTTTTTAGGTTATTGCCATGGTACACAAAGAATTGATCTGTATCGGAATGATAAACGACACGCCCGCGTGGAATAGAGAAGTATTCAGTTCTCAAATGAGCAGGCAAGATAGATAAAGCTTCCTTCCGCAGTTCTTCCCAATAGTCTGCATGGTCTTTGGTTCCGGTGATAGCGTTGCCGTAGTGTATTCCTTTTGAAAGCGGAACTGCGTGTGGAAACATAACAATCCCGTTGTAAAACCAGAAAATGCCGATGAAAGGCTCTGCGTTATTCATTGTTTCATATCCTGTCTAACAGATTTTTGCAAACGTCTTTCTGAAAGAACATTTCATCCTGTGACAGGCCATTTTTCTCTGCTGCCATTGCGAAAAGTCTGCCGCACGTTCGGGCGTCGTCAAGAGCATTGTGCGCATCGTAAACAATTCCGAATTGTTCAGCCAGAAAGGTGAGAGCGTGGCAATTAAACTCGTTCCATGTCCTTCTGGCAATCTGGAGCGTACAGGCGTAATTCGCGTTGGGAATCGGCATTCCATAATAATTACAACATGAGCGGATAACGTCCATGTCAAAACGGGCATTGTGCGCTATAAAATTGATTTGCTTTTTCTCATTTCTCTCTGTACCTAGAAACGGCACGATGATTGTCTGCCAAACTTCCGGGAATTGCGGCTTATCCCGAACATCGTCGTAGCTGATATGGTGGATGTCTATGAATTCCGGCTTAAAATACATTTTCGCGGGCTTTATAAGTGAGTAAACGCTGTCTTTTTCCTTTCCGTCCACAAACCGAACAACGCCAACCGAACATGCGCTGTTGTGAAAACCATTAGCGGTTTCAAAATCAATCGTAAAGTATTCCATTTCCTAACCTCGTGATTATAGAATAACATGGATGGACTATCATACCGTGATAATCCTAAAACTTTTTTACACAATCGGGTTTTACGTAATGATTCCGGCCATCAGCATATATCGGATATAGTTTTCTTGGATATTCAGCTGTTTTAGCCTTTCAGCAAGAATTTCTTCTAGTGAAAGCTCAACAGGTTTTGGAACAGGTCTCCTTGCTTCAGCTTCTTCATTTTTAATTGCCTCCATCAACATCTGTTGAAATAAACCTTTTTTTGGCAGGCTTTTCAACCTTTCGTTTTTTACGGACAGGCAGAGGTTGATAGACTGGATAAACGGGTAAAAACGCTCCAATTGGTTCTATTCTCATAGCTACAGTATAAACAAGCAATCTATCATTTCACGCTTGAGTGCTATTCAAAAATTTGCAGGATACGTGATATTCAAATAAATGCCAAATCACCAAATGAAAAAGCGCCAAATCGCCAAACAAGAAAATTACAAAACGCCGAAAAAATTCTCTACAACTCGCCGAAAAATTTTCTTACAAAACGCCGAAAAATATCATAATGCAAATATAGAAGAAAACCCGAACCAGATCTATCGCGATTCAAATGTGGTTTTCAACGATAAAATAGACTCACTCATTTCGTACAAGAAATGGTTTTTTGGTCACTGGCACAGCGATTGGGGCTATGAACATTACAAAGAATCAAAATATGTACCGTTGTACCATCAGGGAATAGTAATCAAAACCTAGGCCACAAGCTGTTGACAGCAACTGTTTTTTTCGATTCCACAGGCAGACTTCGGTTTGAAAATCTGCCTGTGGGTGTATTACAGTGCGGGGGCGTGTCTACCTTTGTTCGCTCCAGCCGGATGACGGACGCAATGGCAACTGGTTAGGCTTGAGATTGAAGAAAACTTCTGTCCGCAGTATTTGCAAACATACTGCGATTTTTCGCTGCCTTCATAAAGCTTGTGTCTTCCCTTATTTGCTCCGTCTGGGTGGCGTACGCAATGACAACTGGTTAAGCTAGATATTGAAGAGAATTTTTGTCCGCAATACTCACAATAATAATTTGCCATGATAAATCCTCCTATTGGCAAGAATCAGTTTAATTATGCCACAAGTAGTTTATCATATCGCGATAAATGGAATGAAAAAAAGAGTGTCGTTTTTTTTATAGAAATATTTTATTACCTTGTCGCGGAATGATAGAGTGCCTGTGTTATTTTATAGCTGTTATGAACTTTGGAAAATCTGATTGGGGCTAAGAGTGTGGAATTTTGTTTGTAATCATTTTTTTGGGGGGATAGAAATATGGGAACAAGAAAAATAAACAAATGTGACATTATTATTTATAGCAAGAAAAGGGCAATAGGACTTATATATTTTCATCAATGTCATAATGCACCGGTAAAAGTCTTTTCGCAGATGGCAAAGGATTGTCCGGCAAATAATTATCTTCCTGAATGGAAACCTTTGGTATTAAAAAGGATTCTTGCCAGAGCTAAATATTCTGAATACAACTGGCCGTTTGCTGATGGATTAAAATTCACAGCGAAAGGAAGCATAGAAAAAACTTTCTGGCAATTCATTGCGGTAATGTATAAGGAGTCCAAAATAGATATATATGAAAATAACAGCATAGAGCAGTCAGATGTTTATAATAAAATTGAAAGCCTTAAGAAATCTTTTGAAAGATTATTCTCCAAAGCTTCTGAATCAAGCATTCTTTTTAAACAGGTTCATTGCACAAAGTATGTAAGAAAAATCCCGTATAGTGTATTTCTTGATTACAATAAGAGTGATAATCATTGGTATTATAAAAAAAACACAGGAGAAGATACATTTGAAAGACCCTGTATGTCTTTACTAACATGGAAAGCCAATAATCAATATAAGCTTGTTGAAAAAGAATTTGTAGGAACAGTAGTAAAGATTGAAACAATTCCTTTTGCATCCTATCTTGGAATTTATGAAGCTGATGGAGATTATGATGGACACTTGAATAGAACAAAACCCAGGAAAATGAATTCTTTTTACATACCAGTTGCAACAGTTTTTTATCAGAACGGACGGAAAAGACTTGTACCTCTTTCGTGTATAAAAGAGTATGAAGGTTTTGAAAATGGAGCAAACATAGAAAAGTTATTAAGTAATCTTAACCAAATTCGATCGGATAATCAAAATAATAAGATAACTGTTCAAAAGAATGGGGTAATAAAAATAGAGAACACATTATTGTCATTGGATGAATATTGTAAAATTGTAAAAACGAAGCAACAACTGGTTCTTAATTTGAAAGAAAGAAGCTCATATACTTACTTTGGGAAAAAAACTTCTAATGATGTATTTTTCAAAATCCCAGATGATGAATATGAAAAAGTCTTTGGAATAATGAAAGATCAGATAAAAAAAGAATGTGGATTTATACCAGATCTGGTTTATGGGGAAACTAATTTTGACAGATTAATTAATTTTGCCCGATATCCATTTGCACCAGAATTGAATGAATTTTCTACTCTTTTTAATAAACTGCCACTTTCTGGAATATCAAAAGATTATAAGGACAAAGAATGTGTTCATCCTATTGAAGTTGAAGAAGAATTATCGCATAGTCCTGATTGTGTAAAAAAGTTTATCAAGTATTGTGGCTTACCTTATAAGCCTACAATTATTAAAGAATTATTAAAAGGACATCGTAATTTTGCCAGCCTTCTTGGAGTATGGGAATTGGGTTTCAGAAATCAGGAAGCAATTGATATTCTTTTGTCATCTGACACTAGTTTAGTTTTGTCTGATATAGTTTTTCAGCACGGAGCCTTTTGTGATTATATTTTGACAGATACTGAAATGGTCTTGGGACAGAAAGATTTCTCTGAAAAAAATTTCGCATTTGTTGAATCTTTGGAAATCTTTGAAGATATAAATTTTTTATTTGAACTGTTTGATGAAGTTTCCTGTGCCAAACTGACATCGGCTTTATTAAGGCAAGACACTGTGGTTACAGATGCCTTCGATTACTTTAAAATCTTATATTATGAAGATATTCTTTCTGAAGCAATCATAAAAAAAATTGCCAGAGAAGGTTTTACCACTTACAATCACGAAATGCTGATGCGTACCTACAGACAGACACACCCAGAAGAAAAAGAAAAATTCGAAAATCAGAAAATTGTTTATTCTCAGGACGAAGAAAAACTAAAATGGGAAAAGAACGGTTATAAATTCTGTCTCCCCGAAGACACCAACCGCCTTGTAGATATTGGTTATAAAATGAATATTTGCGTAGGTCATCTTTATCGAGACAAAGCTACAGCTAAAAAATGCACAATTGTCTATGCCATAAAAGAAAATGAATATGAATTATGTATCGAAATTCAAAAGAAAAACGACCGGCATTTCAAACTCATTCAAACAAGTGCATTTTCAAATAGATCTCCTAAAGGTAACCTTCTAAAGACATTTAATGAATGGTGTTT
>JAEEGI010004030.1_pt1 | contig 34673 bp, 44 predicted proteins | sample 8958751 | NCBI WGS metagenome assembly JAEEGI01 (sample SAMN16246545, study PRJNA631951) | gut metagenome | biome: gut microbiome; feature: rumen; material: KS-attached | host: Bos | place: Iran: Karaj | collected 2018-10
TTGATTAGAAATTGAATCCAACACGCTTTTATTGTCATGTGTATGTGCTTTATCAGCTGCATCATTCCATGCACGTATAGATGAATCCGGAATAATTGTTCCGCCACCTCCAGAACCACCACTTACATTTTCAATCTAATTAAGCAAATATGCATAGCTGCTGTCTATCCAACTACTGTTGTATGTGGAAATATCTCCTAACAAGCCGTTTCCATATGCTGCCACTTCTTTGTCACCAACAAAATCAAATGGAGTGTGCAATGTACCAGTTTCATCATCCCAATAAAACCACGTGCTGACATCTAAGGCAGTATCTCTCCAATTGACCAAATCTTGTCCAGAAATTGAGTCTAGGACACTTTTGTTATCATGGGTGTGTGATTTATCAGCCGCATCATTCCATGCGCGTATAGATGAATCAGGGATGTGAGTACCGTCTCCAGTAGCACTACTGTCTCCAATATATCCGATCAACCAAGCAAAAGAACTGTCGATCCAACTTGCATTGTACGTGTTGACAACTCCTGATGAGCCATCACGAAATGCCGCAACTTCGTGATCACCCACGAAACTGTACTTGCTGTGGACGAAATCACCGTCCTTATAGAACCAGTCTATCAAATCATAAATCGAATTTAATGTATTTGAATCTAATCCAGAACCTCCAGAGCCACTTCCTCCATTGCCTCCTTGGTCTACCCATCCAAATCTGTTTCTAGGCAGTTTCGGCCTGTTGTTTATTTTAAAATTCATAATCAAATTTCAGTAATTTTTAGATTTCAGAAATTGTCACTTGATTTTTGTCATAACGCAATGAGCATTCTTGTTCCTGAACAGTCATATTTCTATATTCGCGCCAGTTTATTATATCAGTAGGCTTATAGAACTTATCTAAAGAGCCTGCTATGATTCGGTTTCGTTTTGAGTAATGATCGAAATTCTTTTCTACTAAATTATTTTCCTAAATATTTTCAGTATCTTTTTCTACAGAATATATCTCTGTCACAAATTGCTTTATTCCATTATCATCATACATGACAGATGAAAAGCTCTATGGCTTAGAGCCATTCTATGTGTTTATTTTCAATTCGATTGCTGACCATTCCGCAACACATTCTTCATGTATAATATTAGTATATTCTGTATCTTGTTCACTTTTCTCTACATCCTCTAAATAGTTATAGTTTCTGTCAACTTGCACAAATTTAACTTTGAAATTTTCAAAAACTACCCATCTTGGAACTTGACCTTTAAAAAAATCAATAGCTCCAGGATGAATATGTGTATTTATATAAGCCCAATCATAGAAATAAGGCCTATATAATGTAAGCTCCATTTTACCAGAAACACTAGAAATATAAACTGCATGACCATCTTCTTCCAATCCTGTGAAATAACTTACATTACTTCTTATAGGATAACTTGTATTAAAAGAAAGATTATCCTAATAAACTTCTAAATATGTCTGGCCATTCCATAATGATTCATCTCCCCATACAGGCTCTTCTCCTATCTATGTGGAATTTCCTAAAAATACTTTATTTCCAACCTTTAATTTATAGGGAATTATTATGTAAGACGTCTTTTCATTATCATGGTCTTCTCCTTTATAAATCTCATATGTTTCTAATCCTCCATTAGGATAAGCTGCATATGTATTAAAACTAGCATTTGCCCATACATCCCTTAAATTACCCTGGATCATTATATAACTTCTAAGATCTGGGTGGAACATTACATTCATATCAGATTTATATACAAATACAGGAAAAAAACTTTTCTTAAAGAAATCTGCATTCCAATAAGAGGCCTCATGGGTCGTGCTGCCTATTGCATTATCATATCCAATTCCTAAAGAAAACCATAATTGATTTTTAAATTCTAATGAGTATGGCACATCTAAGAAAGGCATAGAAAATCCTTTTGTTACTTTACAGCCAATATCTGTGATATCATCCCCATCATAAGGAGCCTCTAAATCTAATTGGCCATCTCTATTTTCAGGCACTGTAGGTTGAATTGCATCCGAAATAGGCACTAACCATCCTGAAGAACCTGAAGGAAACTAGTTATATTTCAACGGTGAATAAAAATAACAATTGAAATTTTGGGTCGTGAACGGCGCAACACGAACAAAAACTTGATGATATGGCAACAAACGGTCTTTATTATTAGGATAAGTGGTATTTACAATGTAGTAATTACGAAAATTATCAAAGATATCCGGCAAATCCTCGTCTACAGGATAAGTATTAGCGGTAACTTTTATTTCGTTATAAATCTCTGCGAGGGACAAATTCGTGTCAGTGTCAGACCAATTATCTATTTCTATTTCAATAGGTTCATTAGTTTTAGATATTGAAACTACATTATTAGAACCAACTGTATATTTGTAATAATTTATTTGTTCCTCTTCTTCAGTTAGTTTCTTGTTTAATGATTTATCTACAAAAAATCCTTCATCTTCTTCTGTAAAAAATGTCAATCCTGAAAACCTGCATATTTCCGATAAGACTTCATCTAATTTCCATGGACTTTTTTCATCATTGTCATCAAAAAAATTATTTTCATCAATATACAACTGATCAATGAAACTAGATGTATTAGGTAAACGATACGAATCCTATACATAATAATTCTAGATTGATGCCGCCTCCATGCATTTGTCAATTATAGATTTGAAAGAAACTACTTCTTTTGTGGAACCATTTATAGGACTATACTTTATGTATTTTAAAATACAAGTACTTTCCACACATTCTATTTCTAAATAATCGTAATAGGTTGAATAGCCCTGATCGTATATATTTGGCACAGTATAACCAGTAAAAATCAATTTATCATTAGTCTTATCTAAAATCTGTACTCTAGTTCCATCTTTTGTTGTAGAAAATATATCAAAATATGGTTCATGCAAAACAACTTTAATGGTTGCGCTTTTTAACTATGTTACAGGATATATGGTATCATCTGCTGATGTTAAAGATATAGTTACAGGGTCACCAGCAAGCAATAATTCTGTCTAATTACTTTCATCATTATTAGTAATTATTCGTACTTCATATAAAATATCAGATATAGATTTAAATTGTCCTGTGTATAACATAATTCGTTAAAAACATATTTTAATATTTATCTGCTGCAATGATAAATAAAAAAATAATACTTTGTATATATGAAAATCACGGTTAAGGATAAGGAAATTGAATTAAAGCAAACTTTCAGATCGCTTATAATGTACGAGAACCTCACAGAGAAGGCTTTTGAGCCTAAAACGTTCCAGGATATACTGGTTTTCCTGTACTGCATAGTCCTGACTTCAAGTAAGGATTACAGCCTGATTACATTTGACGAATTCATCGATTTTATCGATGAGCACCACCAGGTTTTAGCTGACATGACAAAATGGCTCAGCGACCAATTTGCCGGAAACTAGATGTTAAAAAAAAATTAAAGAATGAAACTGACAGCAGTCAGGAATCTGAACAGCTGCCTGTGCATTACTTCCTGAATCTTTTCGTATTTCAGTTCAGAATTTGCAGTCTCGAGTATTTCATGGATAAGATGTGTATATGGGAAATCAATGATTTAATAGCTAACATACCCTATCTGGACAGAAATCTGTGGGAAAGTACCCGATTGTAGCTGTTCGCACAGGCACAGACACACAGTACAAAGCAGATTGAGATAACAGATTTGCTTAAATTCAAATGGGATCCCGGTAATGAAACACAAAATACCGAAATGAGCAAAGAAGACAAGATCAGACTGCAAAACAAGGCAAAAATGTTAGAGAATCAGATTAAAAATTACATTAAGCAACAGCGATGAAGATAGAATATACCGAACAGTTTGAGCAGGCGACATTGAAACAATTAGATGCTGTAAATCACGGATTGGTTAAAACAGCATTACAGCTGCGAGATGAGGCCCGTGCAAAATTCGTGAACAACAGCAGGAATTACAAGGTTTCAAGGTTCCGCGACGCAATACAGGTGGGTCGTCTGAAAAAAGAGGCACATAAGATAACAATACATGGATTTGGGTCAAAAAATGATAATAACGAGCTCTGGAAAGGTAGATTTTTTATTTTAGGAACGTAGTACCGAGAACAAAAGAAAATCAATGGTAAAACACTTTCTAAACCTAGAAATATCGGTCGAATCAAATCACTGGACACACTGGACAATGTGCTGAAGGAATCAAGTCTGAAACTGCAAAAGAATATACGTGAGTCGCTTGAATATGCGAGAACACACTGAAAATAAAAGCTTGGAAATTTCTTTCCAAGCTCTTTTTATTATATAATCTTGTTTCGTCTGTTTTCGTAATTCCGCAAAACTCCAACAAGTTCATTTCCTGATATATGGAATTCGACATTCCCTGATACATTATTATGTCCTGTTGGAAGCTCACCGTTCAAAATCCTGAACAGGCGGCCCTGTTGGCCTTTATTGAGCACCATTTCTCCGGCATTAACACGTGCGAGCTGGTAATCTCCGATTGTGGTACTTCCCTGTATCATACCGCCGCCTGCATACTTGCCTACAATGCCACCGTTCTTGAATGTTCCCATCAGACTTAAAGCTGCCGTGATGGCTGCAATCATCGCGCTTATTGCCGCAATCGCCTCCCACCATGTTGTTGATGAGCTTACGGCCTTACTCGTACCTTCTGCGACTGCTGCACTTGCTGACGCAGATGCTTTTCTGATATTTCCTGCTGTCTCGGCGCTGTCATTCGCCTGTTTCCTCTGTGAAGCGGCCTCATATATTGCCGATAATGTGTTTACGGCCTCACCAACCTGCTCGAAACCTTGTATCAGATTCTGTACGGAATCAATCGTAGTTGAGATTGCATCTGCTATCGCGAAGAATTTTTCTATCACATTACCGCTCTCAAAACTGTCACCGATACCTTTCCATACGGAATAAAGCTGTTCAGATGACTGAAGCACCTCGTCTATACCCTCCTTGTTCTTCTTCAGTATTTCAGTCTTGTCACCGATACCTATCGTAAGGTCCGCGTTCTGCACGCCTGACAGGTCAAGGTTTGCCGCCTTCAGTTCTATTTCCTTCTGGAGCGGTGTCTTGCCGAAATCCTTGAGCTCCTGTTCCTTTTCAGCAAGGTTTGTCTCATATATGATACGCAATACACCGGGTGGTGTTTCTTTTATTCTGCGTTTCAGTTCGGCGATTTCATCCTCTAATTCCTTTTCAGTCCTGCCTAAGTCAATCGGATTTATGGTAAGGTCTATCGGCTTTACCTTCAGTTCAGGTTCTGTTATTTTAGGGGTAGTAGGTTTCAGCTGGTTGTTCAGTTGTTTTGTGATTTCACCTGCCTGAGCGGCTGCCTCTGATGTCGCATCAGCAAACTGGATCATAGCGATACGCTGCTTACCTAACTTGTCTAGTTCTTCGTCCGATAACTAACTGAGCAGTGTTTTATAAACTAAACCGTTTTCATATTGTTTGTTTATTCCATCGATTTCTCGTTTTAATGCCTCGGCATCGTCTATCACATCAGTGGTTATTACGGCACCAAATGATGTGGTTCCTGAAGGTTGTTTTATTGTGTGCCGCCTTATTGCTTCGCTCAGTGCTTTTTCACGTAATTTTGCTTCTTCTTCAGCCTCCTATTTATATTTCTCGCGGCCTTTTCTCGCATCCATTGTAAGCCATTTGTCAATAAGGCTCATCGCTCCTTCATCAGATAAAGTTACATTGGCTTCAGCTTCAACTATCTTCTTTATTTCATCTGCTGTATCTCCTACTGCAATTTCGGCGGCATCTTTTATTTCCTTATAAGCATCCTTCAAATCCTACTTAGCCTTCTCCTTCTGTTCCTTGGTGGCATCAGGATCATATAATACAGCCCTTGCCGCCTTTATCTTCGACTATGCCTGTGCATTTATGATATTATATGACATGACAGTGTTACCGAGCTGGTCAATTGCAGCTGCGGCTGCCCTTGCTCGCCCTATCAGATTATCCAGTCCATTCTGGAATATAGTGAAATCACCTGTAGTAATTGTATAAAAGAAAGCATTTACAGCGGTTTTTGCCGCATACATATATTCACCAAAAGTATCTGCTGAATTTTGGTTGGAATTGACTAATCGGTCAAATAATTGCTGAGCACCAGCCAGTAAAGCGAATTTCGATATCAATGATGTAATAGATGACAGCATGTCACCTGACAGACTGCCACTGAGTTTCTTAACCTTATCATCAGAATTGTTCATCTAATCCTCAACAGATTTCATCTGAGTTTTGAGCTGCTTGAGCTGTGTCTCTGCTGACTTGATACTTGACGACATTGCCTTACCAAAATCTGATGACTTTGCCGTCTCTGAAAGTGAATTCCACTGAATTCTTAGCTCTTTTATCTAAGAAACAAGCTATTTTTCCTGTTGAGATACGCTTAATGAACCTGATTCGACTTTAGACAGCTGCTTAACAACTCTCTAATAAGCCGTCACTTGAGAATCATTCACATGATTCATCTCTTTCAATTCTTCCGCTAATTTTTTATTCGAATTTGAATACTATTCCAGAATCCTACGGGCTTCCTCTATGGATTTTTTAAAGCCAGATGTGTCCGCAGACAGGATAACACTTAGACTTGACATTTTGATAATGGATATTTTTATATTTATTTAGCATTTGAGAGAAAAACAAAAAATATAAATCTGATATAAATTGCAAAAAACAAAATATTGTATGGAAGAAATTTGGAAAGACATAAAGGATTTTGAAGGATTGTACCAGGTAAGCACATGGGGCAGAGTAAAATCATTATGGTTTAATAAGGAAAGGATTTTAAGACCCAGTAAACAAAGAATTGGATATTTGCATGTAGTTTTATGCAAAAACGGAGAAAAATTTGATAAATTAGTTCATCGATTAGTAGCAGAAACATTCATTTTAAATCCAGATAATCTGCCGGAAGTAAATCATAAAAATGAAATAAAAACTGACAACCGAGTTGAGAACCTTGAATGGTGTGATAAAAAATATAACATTAATTACGGAACATGTAATCAGAGAAGATCACAACAATTAAAAGGAATACCTTTATCAGAAGAAACTAAACAAAAAATGTCTGATGCACATAATAAAAAACCCGTAGTATGTCTAAAAGATAATAAAATAATAAAAATATATAATGCTATACGTGATGTAAGAAACAATGGTTTTTATGATGGACATGTTTGTGACTGTTGTCAAGGTAAAATTAAATCACATAAAGGCTTCAACTGGATGTACCTGTCCGATTATAAAAAATGTTTGGTCAGTTAAACTGATCAAACATTTTAATTTAGTAATTTTATTAAATCAGCTTGGTGTATTACATTTTGTCAACGGTCCATCGCCAGTGAAGGTGCATTCAAAACTTGCTGATTCTCCTGTATTTGCCGAAACAGAAAGTGATGTTATGTAAGCTTTTCCATAATAAGCATGAGTAGCAGTCTATGGGGTTGCCAATGTTTCACTGAACTGTGCAACATTTTCTGTATTTCCATGCGCAATGTTCGCACTTGGGTCAATGCTCCATGCTGAAAATGAATCATTTGCGACGTTTTTCAGCTCATCACCAGCTGCGAGCTTTGTTCGCTCACCGAAATACAGATACACGGGTTTGCGTTTATTCATGGTCTCGAAGAGACTCTCGAACTCCTCACTCGAATATAGGTGCGAAGCGGTGATTTCCCATGCAAGCTGGTTCACGATAACGCCTCTTGTGCCGTTGTAATCTTTTGAGCTGATATCGGTTTGCTCTGTAGTAATGTTAAGGGTGTGAGATGTGCCCCATCCGATACTGCGACCTTGTGTATCGTAGACCATAATCTCGTCGCCGCGAAGTATATTTTTCATAATATATCGATATAATTATTTTTAATTTTAATATTTATCATAAAGAGATTCTGCACTCGAAAATAAGAGTCTGCACATACACATTATCAGAAAACTGTTCGTCAATGCTGACCATCCTACAGTCTTCAAGCTTCTGGCCGTCCATGAAATTCATCCTTGAAACAGTCAAAGCCTCCCTGACATACTGCGCAATCTCACATCCGGTATTGTAGTTCTGATCCACTACGGTCACTGTGAAAGATACGTTGTCCTGATAGAGACCGTCCTTGCTTATGACAGACTGAATATCCGTCTTCTTGTAAACGATGTACGGGTATGTCGTATCAGAATTGGCGATGAGCGGATAAATCCTGCCTTTGCATGTCCGCTGTATATTCTGGTTGTTGAACAACAGCTAAAATATCAGTTTGCCTATTAAAATAGAATTCAACATAAATTTTAATTTAATTTTAATCCTGCACGATTTCCGTATCAACACGTATGCACTGGCGGTTTTCATCAGGCATGATGTTCAGTACGCGATAGAAATCATTGTTGTATCTGATCCTGTCGAATTCGCGTATCGGAACGTATCTCCTGAAAATGAACTGTGTGAGCGATGTGTACACGGTATTGTCATTCTGAATGGTGAATTCACCTGACTTTTTTGTGACTTCTGCACGTGTCCTGTACACTTTCTTGAAATCTCCGTAAATAGTCTCCCCGTATTCGTTAACAGATTTAATTTCTCTGTAAATCTCAACAATCTTGTCAAATATTCCAGCCCTCATAAGTAAATTAATATTTTTGATACAAATCCAATAAGAATTGGAAAGCATGGGGCACCTCTGAAAGGTGCAAAGGGGCAGTGGTCTCGCGATGGTCATATAGGTTGCCAATAAGCAGCAGCATCGCGTGCCTTAACGAATCAGGTATCTTACCGTTTTCATCTGAAATTTCAGCTAGGGGCTAATCTATAAATTTTTCAACAGCTTCCTGTGAAACTATTATCAGACTGTATAAATATTGATCATCATCAGTAAAAATTTCATCAATGTTCAGATGTTTTTTTACCTAAGAGAGAGTAATATAATTCATTTGAAATTCCAGATTATTTTTATTTAAGAAAAGGGATTTCGGCGGTTTTTACGCGCCGAAACCGTATAGTGTTATTATTCAAATTCGCCGAATGCGAAAGCTTCAGGACGCAGCACAACGCTATCGAACCAGGCCTGGATTATCAACACAATCATTGAATTCTTTGCCTATGTATAAGGGTCGACAATAAGATCGAGGCCACCGAATTGTCCTATTACAAGCTGGCTCCAGTCACCATAGACACCTTTCTTTGATGCAATATGTGTGGTGCTCAATACTGGGGTACCGTCAAGCTCGCCATTCGAATACGCATTCAATGCGACGTTCTCGCCGCGTGCTAAAGTACGGAGATTTGCCTTGAATTTTGGTGATACAAGCCATTTCATGTTGCCATAGATATTCTCATCCTCAATATCGGATTCGAGTTCTGCTATAGATGCGAAATCAGTCAAAGTTTCAGCGGTCTGGTTGTAGAAAATTCCGCCGGGTTGCTTGCCTACGATTGGAGCTCCATTGCCGAGAATTGTTGACTCCAATTTTGAATTTAACGCATTTATCAAATCCTGTCTGATTAAATTTTCAACATCAGGTGCCGACTGGAGTATCAGCTGTTTAGAGATATGGCAATAAGCTGTCAGCCTCTTCGGAGAGAGTGTCACACTTGAGAACACATTGCCACCATCCTGTGCAGGAGCGGTTTCAGTTTCCCAGTAAACAGACGTTGGGCCCATGACTGGGATCTGTACATCGGAGCTGAGTCCGGTTAAGAATTTAGCTCCTGCATTTACCAGAACATTTTTCGATCTGAGTGGACCTACTACATCCCAGATTTCGGTTGGAACGATATCTTCGCCCTCAGCAGCTACAGTGATGTTCGCCCTGAGCTCGCCTACAGGGAGCTGGATCTGGCCAGAATATGCTAATCCGGCGTTTCTGAATTCCTGCATACCGCGTGCATTTACCTCTTTGGTTATATCGTCAACGGGCTGGTTATTTACCACGTTGCGAATTGCATTTAATATTGAAAAACGTTTTTCGTTCATTGTTATATGTGGTTTATTTTTAGTTTCAATTTGTTGTTCGGGCTGTGTTTCCACGGCCTCAGGTTGGGTTTCCTCAGCCTTTTCTGTATTATTTATCTGTTCTTCATTCTGATTCTCTTCATGAATCTCAACAACTACATCTTCAGGCGCTGTTTCAGGATTCTCCTGTATGTCGATACATTCCTCGTCACGCTGTTCGGGTTCGGGTTCCTGTACCTTATCCAGCTCGTCCTTTGCTGACATGAATTCAGCGTTTCTGGCCTGAATGTAGGTATCTTCGTATGCAGGATCAACTACTGCGCTTAAATCGTACAGGGCGTCAATCATATATATGTCCCTGCGGTATGTATCACCTTCTTTTGTCCATTTCTGTGCACCTTCTGTGTCAGGTATGGTAAATGCAAAACTACATTGTGAAATATTTCCACATCTTATATCAGCTAGCAAATCATTTCCAAGTGTCGTATTCGGTGCGATAAAACTGAAAAATACACCAGAATCCCGCAGTTCGATAGTTAAATTACCCTTACCCTTGTTCCTGCGTGCCAAAATACGGTCGCGCTGGTGGTTGTATGTGAACACGATATTTGAAGAATCTATCAGTTCCTGTGTTATGGCCTCACGGTGAATTACCTCAACAAAACCTAAATCATTACTAAGGGTTTCAAATGAAATCGCCTTGCCAGTGATGGTCCTGCTCTCTGATTCAGCGCGGAGCTCTGCTCTGTATTCAATCTTGTTCATTGTTTACATTTTATTTTATTTATTTATCTTCTTCCGTTTCAGAAGATTTACCGAATGTATTCTGTGAAATATCAGAATAGCTTACAGTAATCTCATCTGCTCCATCAATTTCTTGATATCCAAGCTGCTTCCTGGCTTCATTGCGCGTTATTATGCCGTTTTGAACAAGTACAGCGAGATAATTTGCACTGCTCTGTGAGTCAGCTTTAAGGATGGAGAGCTCATCAAGATCAATCAAAACATCGCCATCGGGAACAAGCTTACGGTTAAATTCATGTTCGATGATAGAAACATACGTCTAAAGTGTGTGCTGTAGGAAGTCAATTTGTGCTGCTTCTATGGTACTGTAGCTCGAATGTGACAGGTCCATCAGCAAAACCGGACTGATACACAGGAATCGGGCTATCTCTTGCACACTGAACAGTCGGCTCTCGAGGAGTTGGGCCTCGCTGGCATTATTTCCGATTTGTATCCAGTCCAAATCAACAGGCAAAACGGCTATTCCACTTGAATTTCCTGCATGGGCAGAATTCCAAGATTGGGTAATTTCTTGAGTTTGTTTTTTACTGAGATGACGTGAGGACTTTAAAATGCCATTGACTCCCGCACCGCTCGAAAAGTAATTTTCCGCTTGCTTGTCCGCAGAATTTGCGATCCCAAGGGCACGTGACGCGTAATACAACAAACCGCGGCCGATGATTCCGTCTGTCGTATTCTTTACAATGTGGATTATGTCTTTCGGTAAAATAGGCTTTGAAGATATGCTTGGTACAGTATATGTCAGTTTTCTAGTCTCTTGTACATAATTTATCGTATATGTGCCCTTAGGCAGATATATAAGCGAATCAGGAAGACCATTCTTACGTGAAATATAACATAATCCGTTGCCCTATAAAATCATATCTGTAATGATATTTTTAATCAGATTGAATTTCGTAAGCATGCCGTTCTTGAAGACGGAATCGAGATAATGTTCAATCACATTACCATCTTTGTCTTTTATCTGAATCGGCAGCTGAGCAACAGAATTGCTAATCATCTCCACACCACAGAAAACGGCCGATAAAGTCATACTGGAAGTCAGCCTTTCAAAATTCAGATATGAAAGTGTCAACGGATTGAATGATTCATTTTCATCCACGTCAATATTGATATCACGCTTTTCAACCGGTTTTTTACGTAAAAAATCAAACATCTTTTTGTTGTTATATTTTATTATTTATCCTCAGAATTTATTCATCAATCATACCTTCGGCCAGATATCCGCCAAGCGCCGTTATCATTGATATTACAGGGTCAATCTTCTTGGACCGCTCGCCGCCTGCCTTGACCGGCTTGACATTCTCATTCCAGTCCGATTTCAATTCGCAGTTCATGAACGCGAAACGTATAACAGGGTTCCTGTCAATTATCACCCTCTTGTCCAGTATAAGCTTCTCCAGCTCCTTGGTAGGCCTGTTGAAATTGCCCAGGCTCTGGCTGAACACGGTCAGCGGCAGCCCCTCGTTTGTCGCGTTAATCGCCCAGCTCCTGGCGTTCCATTCGTCATAGTACAGCCCGATTAAATCGGTATACGCCGCGATTTTCTTCTGATCCCTGAGTATATAATCGTAATCAGTCGAATTTCCGGGCGTGACGTCAATATACCCGTTGCTTTTCCAGCTCCTGTACAGATCCCTGTTCATCTGCCCGTCAAGGCACGCTTCAGGTATATAGCTGAAAACCTTGAACACATACTTGTCCGGGTATACTGATCGAGATGAATTAGGCGGGAAAAGCACGGCGTTGCATGTCATATCGGATACTGAACCAAGGTCAACACCGTCATAGCAGGCCTCGTTCTTGAAATCCCGTATATCCACCGGCTCCATCACGTCAAGTATATAGAAATCCGGTATCCACTGGTTCTGTGAATGGCAGAACCTGTTGAAATTCTTCGTCAGCACGCCGAACATCTGGCTCGGCTGGTTCCTTGCCATAAGCACCTGGTTTTCCAGGTACTTGTACGTGACTGTCTCACCCAGGCTCGGGGTGCATTTGATCCAGCATTTTGAATCCGCAAAATCATCATCCTCATCAAGCTCGTATATCGCTGAAAACTGGCTGTCATCATCCTTCATGCCGTTAAGTATGTCTATACAGTTCTGCCTGTAATCAAAGAGCGGAAATCCATCTAAGAGAAACCCTGCCGTAGATATCACTATCGCCAGCGGGTTTCGCCTCATGCCCATTGATGAGATTAAGACGTTGTACAGGTCCCAGTCCTTCTGTGAATGGAATTCATCGAAAATGAAAAGTGACGAGTTGTATCCGTCCAGTGATGCTGTATCAGTTGACAATACCTGAATAACGGACTGGGTTTTCGGCACCTTGATAGAATCCCTGTACTTCTTGAAATACTTGCCCTTGGGGTCAATCGATTTAGCGAAATTTTGCGTATGATCCATTGCTATATGGGCCTGCTTCACTGAATTCGCCATGAAATCAACCTCAGCACCATTCTCCTGGAACCAGACATGGATAAGCGCAATTGCGGCGCACAGCGCAGTCTTTGCGTTCTTTCGTGCGCAGAATATCAGCGCCCTGTTCGTGACTACTGTATCATCTGATTTCCACCTGAAACCCCATAATCCTGCGAACACCCACTGTTCCCACGGCAACAGGACAAAGTGCTTGTTCTTGAATATGCCCTGGTAGTGCCGCATCTGGTACACAAACCTGATGTACTTGTCGATAGAATCATAGTCAAACCACATATCATCCCGGTCGAAAAATGACATGAAACGCTTGCAGGATTTCACAATCGCATCACATGCCGTTATTTTCCCTGATATTACATCCAGCGGGTACTTTATATAGTCTTTCGTATAATCTATCATTTTCAGTCAAGAAATTCTTTTAGCACATCCGGATCTTCGGAATCGTCGTTCTGGTTCAGTTTGCGTATCTTCGCCTTTGACAATGGTGAAGATGGGAAATTGCTCAACAGTTTGATAATATTTGACTGGGCGTTCATGAATGTATGAATGTTCTGCTTCTTCTTCAGCCTGGAATCATCCGATGCATCATTCATCTGCATCTGTATTGAATTTGTCGCGTCATACAGTATCATGTAGTTCTACGCAAGGAGATCAAGGATTGGAATGTAATTGTCTTCAATTATGTTGTTGTCGATTATCAGCGACATCTGCTGCCTAACTTCTTTTGAGTAATTCTTATATCTAGCTTTTAAGTCCATTTTATATATGTTAATTTTGGATTATTGTATGTTCCCGAAAAAACGTTTGAAAAATCAACATTTTGTGTGATGCTTTGCGGGGGGTATTCCGGCCCCGTTCTCGATCTCCCTCATGCCCCGGGGTATTTAGCATTGCAAATAAATGCAAACAAATGCAAAAAGAATTTGCAGTAAATGTTAAATCTTTCGTAAGTCGATTTTGTCACCGATTTTCAGGAAATCCAGGTATTTTAGGTTGTGAAATTTCGCATATCGATGAAATTCAACATGGCAGTCTTTACATAGGCTCATTAGATTATTCTCGTCCAACAGTAAATTCCATTTACCTGATTCCGTTAATGCGCTGTAAAAGAATTGTTTATGATGAATATCTTTTGCTGGTGTTATTTTACCGTTCAGTAAACAGTTTTCACATAAAGGATGATGAATCAGATATGTGTATCTGAGCTTCTTCCATGCCTTTGACTGATAATACTTATCTGACTTTAATTCATCATCGTCATACTTTACCTTTGTCTGTTTCGGCTTTATTATCTTTCTGTTTATTGTCGCCATAAATGTAAAAATCTTCCATTATCCAAAAGCCGCTCAATACCCCTACAAAATATATTATAAAAAATTGTATCATAATTTTAGAATATTGGTTTTGCACAAAAGTCTCTTACCAAAGCCATCAGATGCTCTCTGTCACTTTGGTTATCTAATCGATAAAAATAGTTTTCGAATTCTTCGATCATATAATCATCATAAGTCTTAATGGGTTGTGTTGGTTTCATCTTCTCAGTATTATTGATTATATCCAACACATCCTTTATATCATCATTGTTGTTCCGCATATTCTTCGCATATTCTTTTTATATTTATCTAAAATAAAAAATGCTGATGTAATCATATCTCACGACATTAGTACACCAGCTAAAGAAATAAAAAACTTTAATATGAATAGTAATACATCTTATATTTTATGAACAGTTAGAAATATATCCTTATTATTTATTCGTGTTTTTCTGTATTATCAGATATTCTTTATATATTATATCCGATACCCTATGTTTTGCCATTGGATTTAAGTATTTTTAACTTTTTTCTGTGTATTTCATGAAACGTCCGTATTCTAACAGAAACTAGCCTGTATCGCATCCTGTTTTTTCAGGTGATAAAGTTATAAGGCAAGGTGAAAAGAACGCGATACGGAGAGAATCTGGGCATTATTCTGAAATAGATATCTATTTGTGTTTCTGTAAAGCTTCCGATACTCTTCTCTGTACCTCGGATTCGATATACTATTTGATGTACTAGTCATATTTTTTGAACATGTCCTTCATCTGGCTTCTCATCATGTCTATAATGAACTTATCTCTAATCTCATCAGCAACTGAACATTTTTTCTTGTACATATTTGCATTTTTTAATATTTATTTTATAAGCATTGCCGGAATTTCCGGATATAAATATTATGAATACTAAGTATTCACTGTTATTTGTTGATTTTGTTTTAATAATTATTGAAAAAAACCTTAAATCGGTTTCATTGAAGCTGTAACGCGTTTTCTTAATTACTATTTCTTCTTAATTAATAATTTAGGTTTTTATAATTTATTTTCTTTGTTTTTTTTCCCTCCAGGGTTGATTGCCTGGAGGGTTTTTCATATTACCTAATTCACATGACTTAATAACTCAGCTTCAGTCTTGGCGAGACCTGTTAATTGACATTCATCCGTATCTGTATTATTATCTAATCTCAACCGGCTTATGCAGTAGTCACGCCAACCGTCCTTGAACCTTTTTTTGGCGATACTGAAGAAATGCAGTTTTGCGTCTTCCTCATCGTAAGCTGGATTATGGTTCCATTTGTATTCTACGGCATCAAACCCGCTGTACTTGGCAGTATCATTCCTTGAAATCTCATCTGCCCATTCCAGGCCCTGCGGACCGAACGCCTTGCAGTACCGTATCATGTGCATCCATGGATCATGCGTGTTCGAACCCCCTTCCGGTACATATCCGTCATCTATCAGCGCTTCCATTACAGCATACAACAGCATATCATCACTGATGCCTGAATTTCTGCCCCTGAATCTTCTCTTGGGTTTTTCGGCGTGCATATAAGGTTCCTTCATTTTATTGAACGGTATTATATCACCATCCTTGACCATATCAGTCGCATTTGATATGTACCTCAGCCTGGTGATATCCTTGCATGACTTGTCCAATACCACACCCATTTCAGCGAATTCCTCTTCCAGCGCCTGAAAATACCTCAGGAATTCATCGTTGTCGTTATTCGTTTCCAAGGTGACGACGATGAACAGCCCCTTACCTGAGCATGAATCACCTACAGCCAACACATAGGGCAGGTTGAAGAAGAAATGCTTCATCAGCTCCTTCTGCATGTCATCCGCCATGAATGAATTTATCTCAGGGTGTTCAGGGTCTGTGTCAATATCCAGTACGATAACAGGGTTACGTTTAATGACATGTCCCATGTTGCGTTCACCGTCGACCACACATGACAAGGTGGCGCATGGCATATTGTTCATCTTGAATCTCTTGAATTCATCCGAACCTTTGCTCAGTTTCCTCAATTCGGTTATGAGCTTGTCTATGCCCCTTCTCTCATGAGACAGAAACTGACCCAATGTCAATTCATTTGTCTCTGGAGAAGTGCTTCTTGTATTTCTGAAATACGATACATTCAAATCTTTGTAAAATCCTGCTTCCATATCATATTCATGTTATTTTGTAACCTTATCAGTACCAATCAGTAGCCCATTGAATTCCTGCTCAACGTCGCAGTATTCGTTCATCAGCTCAAGGTCAATACAATCTATGTTATCCTCCGTTATTACTATATCATCTGCCGGGAATTTGTCGCTGAAGAGCATGTCACATTCAGTGAAGGTATCATTGAACATACATAGATACTTTTCCCATTCATTCATTGTTTCCGATGCCAATTCATCGGTATTGCATTTTCTTATTTCCATTGTCATTGTTTTAATAAATTATTTTTATCATTTAAACATCTTTTTTTCAAAAATACAGCTTCTAATATATCCAGTGAGGGTTTTTCAATCATTGTTTTAATGTTTAGTTTTGATTACAGCGAAATCCCTATATAGTATATTAATATTAATACCCTACCCTCCCTATATATTAATTATAATTTATTAATATTAATATATAAACATTATAAACATTATAAACATTTAACTTAGGAGTACCTGGAAGCTGTATTTCTGTTTATGATCATGTTTATGTTTTATATCCGTGTTTATATGTGAAATGTTAGTAAATCTATAGTTCCTAAAAGGGGGCCCCTTAGGGCCCTTATGGTTTGAGTAGATTTTTGGTGTACCAGTCGATGTATTTCTCATCAGTGGTCTTGGTCTTAACAGTTTCTTTCATAACGTCTGTCACCCTGGTTTCATCCCGGTTGTTTTTCTGGGGGTCGTCTTTGACGCGCCGTATACAGTCTACTATTTGGTTCCCTCTGATCCTAATGTTTCCTATTTTCCATCTTTCGCCGTGCCATGCGTCAGTCTGCGTGTATTCGGCGAACTTCTTGGCCGGTTTCTTCGGATATACCAGCTTCTGGTTCCTCAGCGCGGTATTGATGCTGGCAAACGTGAATACATCCCGTTTACTGCATACACTGGATGGGCTGTCCGGTATGTATATGCCGCGGTACTGCCTGTCAAGCGCGGTAATATCGTCATTTATGTCACCGTAGTATCCCCTGTTTACTATATCGTCGATCACCTGGTAATATTCGTAGTCATTCTTGAATTCGCTCTGTGATTTCGTCAGCTCATCCATCATCGAATCGGGCAGTGTCAGCTCCATATCTGGATTCTCATCGTACATGTGTTTCGCCTCCGCCCAGAGCTGGTCAACGTATTCGTCTGTCATGTATCTCTTGATCAGCTTTGCCCCCTTGGCCTCATCGCTGCTTATCTGCACTATCCAGTACCTGCGCTCGAACATGTCATCATCCTTGAGAAACTTTTCCTAGTTGGTGTTGCCGCAGAACACGCATGTCCTGCTGAATTTCTCCTCGACCCTGCCATATGGTTTCCTGTACTTGTCATCAGTCTTCGTTAGGAACGCCTTCATCGATTCGTTGTCCGATTTCTTCCACGATGCGAGTTCCTCGAACACAGCGAACCACGTCGAGCTTACCGATGTGTACGCGTCCTTGATGTTGTTTATGTCAATGCCGTCATTCAGCCATTCCGCGTTTTTCGCCAGCCTGTGCCAGAAAAGCGTCTTTCCCACGCCCTGTCCTCCCTGCAATACGAGCATGTTGTCGAACTTACATCCCGGCTGGTATATTCTCTTCACCGCCGCCAAAAGGAACAGCACGCCGAACCAGCTGTACAGCTCCGATGTCTCGCACGCGAATAGATCATGGAACATGTTTCCTATCCTTTTTTTTCCGTCCCATTTTAACGATTCCAGGTATTCCTTGACCGGATTGTATTTGTTGTTCTCCGCCAGTATCACCACCGCGTCATATATCATGTCCTTGCTCTGCATACGCGACTTACTCACAGTTGAGACTTTGCCGCGCAGTATCGACAATTGAGTGTCACTGAAACAGTTGCCGTTCATTTCTACCTCCCGTGACAGTTCGTTTTTACGTATGTCGCATTTTAGGGCGTCCCTTATCACACTGATGTAATTGTCAATGCTCTGCAACGGGTAGCCGCGTCCGTCAACCTCCAGTTTCAGCTCCTACAGGAAGTAGTTCTTCAAATCCTTTTCTTTTTGAATGCGGTCCTGTTCCATCTCGAGCTTTTCCTTGTCAAAGTCTTTATTGAATTTCATGTATTTTGAAATAGTATATTGAAAAGCATTTTCCAAAGTGTACCCCTGCTTTATGTAGTCTTGGTAGCAATTCTCCAATTGATCATATATAATGGGGCTTTTGCATGTTATCACATCATGCCATTGTTTTTTCTGTTCTAATTCTTTATTGAAATCAATTTTCATACTCAATTGTTGTTAATTTTGCGTTTCTTCGTACCCTGTATGATAGGATCCATTATCTGGTTAAGATAATCCTTGTATTCATTCGCATATCTATGCAAATTATCATCTTTATATGCGGATACAGCGTATAAAAATGTGTCAAACTTGAGCTTAAGCGTCAAAGCCTCTCTTTGTTTAATTACTCCAATCTGTGGCATATCTTTAATGAATTATTTTTATTTTTTGTACATTTTATTTATCTCTTTGTTTGTGTATTATTTAGTAAAATTATGTGTTTTTGCATTATTTAACAAAAAAGGATTAGTATTAATACTAATCCTAATCCTCGAAATCCCTTATCCTGTACCCGATCTCTTCATCCTTGTCAACACGTTTAATCGGTTCTGAGCTGCTGTACACCTTATCCAGGAATTTGATACCGTCAGGCATCTTCTCGATCCGTTCAAGCTTGTCAATCGTGTCATCAATGTATTCCTGATTGTCAAAGTTTATGTAGTAAACACGGCCTGTATCTGAAATATAAAACTTATCCTGTTTAAGTACAACCTTGATTTCTCTATCTCCATATTCGTTGTTAAACGTACAATTTATATGTGAGCACCCGTGCACTCCGACAAGCTATTCCTTCACCATCGTGCCGAAAGTTAAAAATTTGAATCCGATGAGCATGAAAGTAGTTTTATGTTGTTTAATCTTCTTCAGTTCTTTCGCCAGCTCATTTTTGTTTGTAATTCTTCTGATCATCTTATATATACTTTTATATATTATATTTGTGTTTCTGAAACATGTTTTGTTCCGCTTACGATTGCTCAGTTTTTATTATTCAAAACTGAAAAAATGCCAATAAAAGCCAAAATATTTCATTATTATATGTTTTTCGGCCGCTTTTTGGGGTAAATGTCAAAAAAAAATCTTATATTTGCGCGCTAATTATTTAAATGAATACTACCCATCTGATATGGCAAAAAAAGAACATACTGACAACACCGAACTGAATCTTGCCGCTTTCCCGGAGGAGGTGACAGAGGACGGTATCAAGATATACGGTGAAACATCACTCGACAACCAGATGGCGGTGTTGAGCCATTTTTTGCATGATGACAATAGGAACGTATCAGCCGAAAGGAAAGCTGAGATTATCGCGGCCATCCGTGACTACCTGACAGATAAGCAAATCCGTCATAAGGGTGAAGAAGAAATGAGTGATGATGAGATTTGGCAGGTCGCAGAAGACCCTGGCCAATATGATTTGTTCGCTGATTTCTTCCAGGTGCCGTTCCCTGCCCCTGAGAATCCAAGATTTACCTTTATAGATTTGTTCGCCGGTATTGGCGGATTCAGAATCGCCTTTCAGAATCTTGGAGGCAAATGCGTATATTCTTCCGAGTTTGACCCCAAAGCACAGGAATCATATTTCGCGAATTATGGTGAGATGCCCTTCGGAGATATAACCAAGGAATCGACAAAAAGCTATATACCACCATATTTCGATATCCTTTGCGCTGGTTTCCCTTGTCAGGCATTTTCATTGGCCGGACGCAGGCTCGGTTTCAAGGACGAGACCAGAGGTACGCTCTTTTTCGAAATTGAGGCAATCCTGAGGGAACACCAGCCGATGGCGTTTTTCCTTGAAAACGTGAAAGGGCTCGCCATACACGACAAAGGCAGGACACTTAAGACAATACTGGAGCATCTTGATGATGCAGGCTACAATGTGGTGCCGCCAAAAATCCTCAATGCCATGGATTACGGTGTGCCGCAGCATCGCGAGCGTATTTATATTGTAGGTTTCCGTAAGAATCTCGGTATTAACATAGATGATTTCCATTATCCCGAACCTGTAACCACCGGTGAGAACAGGCCGAGATTCCGCGATGTGATGGAAGAGAATGAGGTTTCTGTTAAATATTATCTGTCCACCGCATATGTCGATACTCTTGTCCGTCACAGGGCAAGGCACGAAGCGGCTGGCCACGGTTTCGGATATGAAATCATTGATATTGATGGTGTCGCCAATGCAATCGTAGTTGGCGGAATGGGCCGTGAACGGAATCTTGTAATAGATAACAGGCTCACCGACTATACGCCCGTTACGCGCATCAAGGGCGAGGTGAACCGTGAAGGGATCCGCAAAATGACTCCAAGAGAGTGGGCAAGATTGCAAGGTTTCCCCGATGCATTTAAAATTGTTGTAGCCGATGCATCTGCCTATAAGCAGTTCGGCAATTCAGTTGCCATCCCTGCTATTCAGGCGACCGCGGAGAAAGAATTACAAATGCTTAATCTGATATAGTTATGTTCTTCTTCTTTTTCTTTTTCCCAGATGAGACTAACGGTGAAAAAGACAACGGCCGTAGTTTCAGTGAAGTAAAATGGCAAACCAAAGCCAACAAAGGCGAATGGAGCGAACTGTACACATTATTTAAACTGCTTGCGGACCAGAATCTGTTCCCCATTGACAGGAGCCAGCGAATAAGCGCAAGGCTCAGGATGCCCATCTTGTCCATACTCCGCCATACAGAGGAAACCATTTGTGCCGAGTACAGGATCGATGATGAAGGGATTGTCCATATCAACGCAAACGGTGATGAAATTATCGAGGTAGATAAGAAAGAATTCGAAGAAATATCAACTGGAATGCTTGATGCGATTAAGAAGGGTGCATCAGACGCGGCATTTGAGATAAGCTCCATCAATGATTTCAGGCAACGTACATTCTGCCCCAAAATCAAATGTTACTCTAAAAGACTGCCGAATGGTGACAAAGACAAGTCTGACTTGTATATAGTGATTCACGATGCGTTTACAGGGCAATCGCCAAAGCTCGGATTCAGCATTAAGTCCGAATTGGGGAATCCCCCGACACTTCTGAATGCCACCAAACTTACTAATTTCAAATACAGGCTTTCAAAGAACCTGCCTGCCGACCAGGTAGAACAGATCAATTCAATGCTGGATAATAGGGGATACATTGATATCCAGGGCAGAGTCAGGGCAATTATCGAATCAGGTGCATCCCTGGAGTTCTTAACTATCAATCCTGATAAGAAGGGAAAGCCAGTGTTCCTCGAAAATTTATTTGCTGTTGATAGTTGCATGCCAGACATATTGGCGCATCTGTTGCTGATGAGCTATACAGAGGACACTAAAAAATTAGATGAACTGACAGAGAAACTGTCTGCTGAAAACCCTCTCAGATTTCCGATGCAGACTAACAAAAAGTCTTATGAGATTAAAGTAAAACGTTTCGTTTCTGATGTGGCCTTAGGATTGTTGCCTGGTCAGCCATGGGATGCGAGACACCAGGCCGCAGGCATTCTTGTGGTCACTGGATCAGGAAATATTGACTGCTACCATGTCATTTACAGGGATTCTTTGGATGAATACTTATATCACGACCTGAAATTCGAAACTGGTTTTGCCAGCAGACATGGTTTTGGAAAAATTGAGACAGATGAAAACGGGAACCAGATTTTCACCCTCAATCTGCAATTAAGATTTATTAAATAGGACTGACTCAGCTCCTTTTATTGACACATTATACTCGTGGCTACAGAAACGTGGTCACGGGTATTTTTGTATATCAATTGTATATTCTTGTACGATTTGCATTTGTTTTTACATGATTTTATGTTAAATTCACACTCTTTTTAACATTTCGAAAGATTAAATGCTAAATTTTTCCAAAAATTTTATTTTCTTTAAGAAATATTTTTTTATTTTAAGAATAATGCGTATCTTTGCAACACAAAAATAAAAACAATAAAAATTTAATAATATGAATATTACAGTAAACCAAACAAAACAGATTCTAAATTTCGTTCCCACCATTCCCGATTTAACTAGGGTTTTCGATTCAAGGGTGGGTTACGAGTACACTGATTGTTTAGACAGGACTCATTCTTATAATGACGATGGTGAGTCTTTCTTAACATCCCAATATGACGATTCGTATATGGTAACGAGCATTGAATTGCTGTTCCAAAGCGGCAATATGGATGATGACGATACCATCAAGGAATATATGACAAAGACACTTGGCATCTGTGAGGATGAATTCCAAGTTGATTTGAATATGCTTAATGGCAATACTTGGATGAAAATTGTAATTCGATAAAAAATTAAATCATAAAACGTATGGTACACGAACTTACACACGACGAGCGCATCAACATTATCTTTAATTATGTGTACTTCAAGATGTCGAAAAAACAGCGGCGGTTGTTCGACACACTGATTAATTCTGACAACCGTGCGATTTGGAAACTTTACGACTCTTACAAGGACCCAGTGGATTTTTCACTATGCTCTGCAATAGCTCAGGATTATATGAAAGAGTTGGCGGAACAAAGCATTGAAATTGGTGATGTTTCAGGAGAAAAACATTACAAGTCAATTTATACCACTTTACATATGATTAATAGCGACATTTACAACAGCTGTGAAGATCCAGAAACCGATGACCGAATGACTGTTCGTTGGGCATATACAAATCATCGTATATTTCATTTTAATGTACAAAAAGAAATAAAGAACGGTTGGGACATCAACTGGGATTGGCTTCATAAAACTGTAGATTTCAGTGTTATTTGAACATTTTTTTAGCTTAGTTAATCGATCTATTACATTATAAATACATAAACTAATAAAAATTTATACATTATGGAAAAGAATATTTCAAAAAACGTTGTTATTGACAAGCTGTTCGATACACTTTCCTCACAGCTTGACGATTTTATCGAAACCCGGTTTAATACCCTCACTAACCGTTATGACAACCAGAAGGAAGGTGAAAACCTGCATGACCTGATTCGTGAGGACTACTGGGCCATTTTCTACAACCTCAATGCCCTGTGCGATTTCACCAAGGAATCCGTGAAGGCCCTGCTTGAAGACGAAGAATCTGAAGATCACTCATAATTTTCAATAGTTCCAAGTTTTGCTAATCTCTATCTGAAAATCCCGTCCTGCTGAGAAGCATGGCGGGATTGCTTTTGTTTTCTGGATAAAGTCGAATAAAAATATGCAAAATTTTTGCAAATGCCATATCACGAAATGCAAAAATCGCTAAATTGTGCAAAAATAATGGATTTTTATTCAAATTAATTTTTCTGTGTCGCGGAAAGCTGTTATCTTTGTATCACAAAAGAAAGATAATACATTAATAATCAATTAAAACTATTGAAATTATGAAAAAGAATTCAACCCCCACTCCTTACGGTAATCTTCCAAAAAAAGTTATCAAATCAGTTTATGAAAAAATCAGTTGGGCTAATAATGTAGAAGAGGTATTAACAGCTCTCCAGACTGTAAGTGATAAGTACAATCATACTGAGGCTTTTATTCTTCTAGGTGTTGCTATCAGAACTGCTTATGATGATATCCAATTGGCAACACTTCAGGCAGCAGGTGACATCTTTATCAAGAAATATGATAAATTCATCTATCCAGAGATTAAAGAGCCAAGGCTCAGAATGATTTATCTCGACATCGATCATTTGAATTGGTATTAACATCTAAAAAACATACAACTATGGCAACAGTACAAAACACTTTCAAGAACGTATTTACTTACTCGGCAGGTATGGAGCAATGGTGCAGAGATGCCTATCCTGGAACCCTTGAGTACACATTCACCAATGATTTTGCAATAGGTGACTGGTATGGTGAGGAAGGAGTCAGGGATACCTATAAGCGCGTCAAGGAGTCATGGCTCGATGACTATAAGGCATGGACTGAGGTCGTCATCGCGCTCAATCTTCTGGCATGGGCTCATGACCAGTTGAAGAGACATGGTATTGATGACAGGGACCGGTTCATCAAGCTTTATTCAGAGCTGTATGAAGAGGCTTCAGATGAGTTCTATAAGAAGTATGAAAACAACAAAGAAGCCTGTCACTACTATTATGAAATGACGGACTGATTAACCAGCAAACCCGGTCTGAAACACGGCCGGGTATAACAAGAATTATTAACCATTAAAATATTGAAAATTATGAAAAAGATCATGTTTTTTATCGCAATCATCGTAATTCTCTTTACATCTTGTACTTTTCCTTCAAGGGATTATATAAATTGGGAAGATATGGAGTATAATCAGATTCCATATTCAACATTTAATAAGCTTTCATATTCATTGCAGTATAAAATCAAATATAAGCACGACAGTGATTCTATACTTACATTTAAGTATAAAAGAAAAGATACCTTATATTTGGAAGATGGCACGATGAATAAAGTAATAAATGTGACTGATACCTTTTATCTGTATCTTAAAAAGGATTCCATTATATACAGGCCGGTTTATAGTTGTAAAAAACCGAATCTTAGTTTTTCGACTGATGATGAGTTTTATGATAAGACAAATAAAAGATTTACATCATATTTCAGTTTTGACTTTAAGTACAGTAAAAAGGACAAATATTATTACATATTGAAAGATATTCTACCCACTTTGGATACTACGAGTTTTTTTGGCACGTATATAAATTATATTCAGTTTGAAAATGTACCAGCAAAGTATTCTGATTACGCCCTGAATACATATAGTCATGACTATGAATTTTTTTTCAGCGAAAGTCATGTAGTAAAAAAGGGATCTTTAGGTATGATTAACGGTAAACCATGGCCGGAAAAAGAATTTTTCTCTCTTCATGAGAACCAAAAAAGTAAATTCCGTAAATGGCTTACAGGATACAGTGAGATCGATATATGCTATTGATTGGTAATTCATAAAAGAAATGTAATTTGTGTGATTACTCACTAGTTGATATCTTTCTTTAATGAGAATCGGTCACGTTGTGATAACGTGACCGATTTTTTTATACCTTAACCCAGGTGTCTTCCTCAACCTCCAAAGTACCTCTCTGTGTATTCAGCCTGAATGACATCTCCTGTCCGGTTTTTATCTTCATGTTAAGCGTGTACATCCTGCGCATCTCCTTTGAGACTGTTATGCGCTTGATTATTTCATGGCATATATCATACCTGATTTCCGGGTCAGTTATGTTGTAAATGTCATCGACATTATGCATGCTTACCGTCGATTTCCTTGTTGACTTAAGTATCTCAAGCTCTGAAATCCTGTTCCGCCATTCTGTTATATGTCTCTGCTGATCCTTGATTTTCGTGTTCACCTGCATTATCATCTCGTTGCCCCTCTTCTCGTTCAGGAACATGTCGATTATCCTCTGGTTGATTTTATCAACCTTTGCCAGCATTGTCTTTATGTCCTTTTCGGCCACGCTTATCTTGGAATACATTGACGAAATCTCGCCGTCTATCGCAGCAGTGTCCTCGTGCTGCTTACCTACAAGGTAGGATGAGTAAAGCGGCGATACGATGAACCATACGGCAGAATCGACAAGGGATTTCTTCAGCGAGAAATTGCATGACACGCAGATGTACCGGTCTATTGACAGATTGCCTACCATCGTGTGCCCACATTCGTCATGGTAGATTATACCCTTGAGCATACGTGACTTGTCGTTTAGTTTCTTCACGTTCACACCCCTGATGAAACGCTTTTTCTCGCCTACCGCGCGGCATTCATCGAACAGCTCTTTTGTGATAAGCGGCTCCAGCCTCACGCCGTGCCTGCTCTCGTCACCATAATACCGCCTGTCATTCAGTATCGACGTTATGCGCTTTGTCGTGCAGTACACGGAAAGGTTCTGGAAATGCCCCCTGGCCTTCATCTCCTTCGCGATATCCTGGTGCGAGTAATCCCCTGTCCTGTAAAGGTTGAATATGTCGACGATGAAGTTGTTCGGATCCGGCGAGAAAGTGCCGTCGCTGTTCAGTATCCAGCCAAGCGGCTTCTCACCCCCGTTATACCTGCCGTACCTCTTGTTGGCCGCCTTTGCGCACATGAAACGCGCTTTCTTTTCTCTCATTTCAGATTCGCATATAACTGAGAAGATAGAGATGAACATCTCAGCCATTTCATTTATTGAATTGTCCTTGTTAAGCAGCTCGACACGGTTAGGCGCAAGAATAATCAGCTGAATCTTGCGTTCAACCAGGTAATCTATAATCGAAAACAGTATCTTCTTCTTGCGTGATATGCGGTCCAGGGCGAAACAGTATACGCACGTTATGTCCGGATCCGATTCGATATTACGTTTGAGCTCATTCAGCCCGTGTCGTTCCTCTTCACTCAGTTTAATCGCCGATTCCTTGTCGGCGATTGAAATGATATTGCCCTCAGTGAAACCATCTTTCATTGCGGCATTCCTTACAACATTCTCCTGCTCGACATAATCCTGTGATAATGTCGACACTCTGATAAGTAAAATACATTTCTTCATGACTTTTTAATTTAGTTTTGTTGAGTATATGCACTGCTAAATTAAAAGTTTTAGGTGAAACGAAGAAATTTTCTGTGTACGAAATGTGATTTTACGTATCAACGAGGAAAATTAACCTGCTGGTGCTGCATTGCAGCGACACGCGTCCCGACCAGGACTTCTCCATCGAGAAGCTGATGCGTTGCCATCGTGCTCGTGGCTTCGGTACCTACCCAGGTTATCACCTCTATGTGCGACGGGATGGTAGTCTGTATTATTGTCGACCTGTCAGTGAGCGAGGGTGCCATGTCAAGGGACACAATGCCTTCAGTATCGGGATCTGCTACGAAGGTGGCCACTCGTGCAGTCCCGAGTACAAGTACGAGGACAATCGCACGGCTGAGCAGATGGTCGTCCTGGATGAGATCTTTCAGCTGCTGCATGAGGTCTGGCCCGATGCACGCATCGTCGGGCACTGCGAACTCAATCCTTGCAAGGCGTGTCCCTGTCTAGATCCTCCCGCCTCGGCGGAGTATTCTTATATCTTTAAATAAGAAAAAAAAGCATTTGGGGTTGTTTAGGACTTCGTCCTTATGCTGCGCTATATCGTCAGTCATCTGCGAGAGCTAGCTCTCTCATCTGACTGCCAATATATCTCAGCGACCATCTTCGATGGCCTAAACAACCCCAAAGAGAAAAAGGCCTCACTTTTATGAGGCAGAAGAAAAGGGCAAAGCCCAGAAAAAAGACCGTCCGGCTCCCGTTAAGGCGAACACGGATAACACGAAATACACGGATGGTCAGAAGGGCCGAGACGAAATCTGAGTGCGTTTCTGCGTCGCACTCAGGACGGATAAACACAGAGGCATGACGAGAATCAACATTGTGTGAAAGACCACGAATCATTCGAATCTACACGAATAATTTTGGTCGAGATGTGCTATATTTTATTCGTGAGATTCGTGCGATTCGTGGTTCTATTTGGTCAAGGCGTCAGTGTTATCCGTCCAGTGGTCAGCGCAGAAATGACCACTGGTATCCATTAGGGCAAGCTGACTTCCGTGTTATTTGTGAATTCCGTGGTCTATAACCCCAATGTTCAGCGTCTCGCGGGACAAATATCGGGGCCGGATGGTTATTCTGCGAAGCTTTTTTCTTCTTCAAGAATTGAAGACTTTTTCTCTTTGAAAGGTGTAGCACGGCAGGGCCGTGCGCTGGAAAGACATGGATGCAGCTGGGAAGGCTAGCATTCACAGATGCATACAGGTATTTGCAGCATAAGGGTGCTTCAGCACCTACACCTTTCAAAGTTTTTTGTTCTTCTTTTTTTCATCTTAATATTAATTGTAAAATGAAACATATCGTAGAGAGCGTGGAGGAGATGTACCACGCACGAGAGCCAACTGGGGAGGTGATCATTGATGCGGTGGTCGATGCCGTTCGCAAGACCAGGACACAGCGGTCAAGCGATATCGCATTGCTCCTCGACGTAGAACATCGGCAGCTGAACGATGCCTTCAAGATGCTCACGGGCATGAATCTGAGCACGATGATCATCGAATGGCGAATGATGCAAGCCAAGGATCTGCTCGACGACAAGAGCCTGTCTGTGACTGAGGTAGCCCATCGCTGCGGTTTCAAGCGTCAGAAGAACCTTATCCTGGCATTCCGTCGACGGTGGGGAACAACTCCGCAAGCATACCGGACGGGCAAGCTGCTCCGCAACAGCAATTACGTGGTCAACAAGGACTATCATTCGCGGAAGACTGCGCTCGACATCGCGAAGGAGCATCTATCCCAGATTGACGAACAACAGTGATTTTTTATCAAGAATTTGAGAATTTGAGAATTATATCTATTATGAAAAAAAAGCTTTGGAAAAGGCTGGGCTTCGCCCTGTGCTGATGATGAAGTCACGCATCTGTGATAGCGAGCTCTCCCATCTGCATGGCTCACCACCAGCGCACATTCTGCGAATGAGCAGCCTTTTCAAAGAGAAAAATGTCTTCGACAGAAAAAGGGCTGTCGCCCAGAAAAAGTTTGTGGGACGAAAGTCGAGCATTGAAGCTTTTCACTTATAGTGGATTTTCTCCAATTCGATAATTCGTGATAAGAATAGCTGAAATGTTATTTCAGATCGTGGTATGTCCCCCAAGGTACCATGGAGGATATGCCACGATTGTTGTATGTCCGCTATTGTTCGCTGGAGGACATGCTAAGATAGGGGCATGTCCGCTAACTGTTGTTAAAGGACATGCTGCTGTGAAAGCATGTCCGCTAAGGTTCGCTAAAGGATATGCGTCGGAGGTGGATGTCCTCTAACGTTTGCTCGAGGACATGTGAAGACAGATGCATGGCTCCTAAGGTTCGCTAGAGGATATGCGTCGACAGGAGCATGTCCCCCAACGTTCGATAAAGGACATGCGGAGATTGTGTCATGTCCTCTAAGGTTCATTGAAGGATATGTGATGATAGCAGCATATCCCCTAACGTTCGTCAAAAGATATGCAACAATGAAAGCATGTCCTCTAGCATCCGCTGAAGGACATGCTTCTTCAGGATGATATCCCCGAACGTACGTTGGGGGACATGCGGAGAAAAATGAAAAATTCTTACTTTACAGACTGTTCTGCATCCAACAGGTCACAAAAAAAGCAGCAAAGACACTGAAATGCTTTGCTGCTTTTTTGTATTTACTGCTTTATAGTGGGTACGTACAGATAATCAGTAACGTTAACTTAGTTCTAAAACTTAGAACTTGCGCCAAACCATCTTGTTGACGATGCCAACATAAGATTGGATGATCTTGACTACTTTCGTAGAAACATTCTCATCCACATAGTCAGGAACAGGGAGACCATGGTCGCCATTGTTGTTCATATCCACTGCACACTCAACTGCCTGGAGGAGCGACTTCTCGTCGATGCCAGCGATGAAGAAACAACCCTTGTCGAGGGCTTCAGGACGCTCAGTAGAGGTGCGGATGCACACTGCAGGGAAGGGATGACCTACACTGGTGAAGAACGAAGATTCCTCGGGGAGTGTACCAGAGTCGGAAACTACTGCATAAGCATTCATCTGGAGGCAGTTGTAGTCATGGAAACCAAGAGGCTCGTGCTGGATGACACGAGGATCGAGCTGGAACCCTGAGGCAGCGAGACGGTTGCGGCTGCGAGGATGGCAGCTGTAGAGGATGGGCATGTTGTACTTCTCTGCCATTGCATTGATGGCATTGAAGAGTGAGAAGAAGTTCTTCTCGGTGTCGATGTTCTCTTCTCTATGTGCCGACAACAAAATGTATTTTCCTTTCTCAAGGCCAAGACGCTTGTGAACATCACTTGCCTCAATCTCAGCAAGGTTCTGATGGAGTACCTCTGCCATGGGTGAACCTGTGACGTAGGTGCGCTCCTTGGGAAGACCGCAGTCTGCAAGATAGCGACGAGCATGCTCGCTGTAGGCCATGTTAACGTCACTGATGATATCGACGATGCGGCGATTGGTCTCCTCGGGGAGACATTCGTCCTTGCAACGGTTACCGGCTTCCATGTGGAAGATTGGGATGTGAAGGCGCTTGGCACCGATTACACTGAGGCAGCTGTTGGTGTCGCCTAGGACGAGTACTGCATCGGGCTTGGTCTGCACGAAAAGCTTGTAGGCGCAGTTGATGATATTGCCACAGGTAGCGCCCAGGTCATCGCCTACAGCGTCCATATACACTTCGGGAGCCTCAAGCTTCAAGTCCTTGAAGAAGATGCCATTGAGGTTGTAGTCGTAGTTCTGACCAGTGTGAGCAAGAATTACGTCGAAATACTTGCGGCATTTGTTGATCACTGCTGCAAGACGGATAATCTCGGGACGTGTGCCAACGATGATGATAAGCTTCAATTTGCCATTGTCCTTGAAGCGAACATCGCTATAATCGTATTTTGGTTGCTTTTCCATTTCTGTGAATTTATTTAACGACTGGGTCGAAGAATGTGTCGGGACGATTAGGATTGAAGATTTCGTTGCAGTACATCACTGTGACAAGGTCTTCAGTGTCACTGAGGTTGATGATGTTGTGGGTGTAGCCAGGGAGCATATGGACAGCCTGTATGTGGTCGCCATCAACCTCCCATTCCAGAACTTTCCCATCGGGATCGTTCAGATTGCGTTGCTGGATAAGACCATGGCCTTTCACTACTATGAACTGCTCGAACTTCGTGTGGTGCCAATGCTGTCCTTTAGTGATGCCTGGCTTGGAGATGTTGATGCTAACCTGACCACAGTTGAGGGTGTGAACCAATTCGGTGAACGAGCCGCGTGCATCGACATTCATCTTCAATGGGAAAGCAGTCTTCTCGTAGGGTAAATAACTGAGATAGGTGCTGTAGAGCTTCTTGGCGAAACTGCCTGCAGGAATCTCGGGAATCATCAATGTCTTAGGCTGATCGGTGAAACTCTTCAAGAGCTCTACAATATGCCCTAGCGTTGCTTTGTGGGTCACGGGGCAATAACAATAACGTCCATCGGTTTGTGGCAATACTTCGAGTCCATCAAACTCGCAGCGATGCTCCTGACCCTTGAGACAAGCAATCATCTCTTCTACAAGATCATCGATGTAGAGAAGCTCCAATTCGACGCTAGGATCATTGACAGTGTAGGGGAGGTCATTTGCAAAGGCATTGCAGAATGTGGCTACAGCACTATTGTAGTTGGGGCGACACCACTTGCCGAAGAGGTTAGGGAAACGATAGACGAGCACCTTGGCACCAGTTTCCTTTCCGTACTCTAAGAAAAGTTCCTCGCCTGCCTTCTTGCTTCGGCCATACTCGCTGTTGCCAAAACGACCTGTGAGCGAAGCCTGTTGGCTTGAACTGAGCATCACTGGGCATGTGTTCTTGTGTTTCTTGAGCGTTTCAAGCAAAGTGCTGGCAAAGCCGAAGTTGCCTGCCATGAACTCGCTCTGATCTTTGGGACGATTCACACCTGCAAGGTTGAACACGAAGTCAGCTTGAGCACAATACTGGTCAAGTTCTTCAGGTGTCGAGTCGATGTCGTACTCAAATACCTCGTCAATTACAAGGTCGCCATAGCAGCGTGCCTTACCTTCTTTAATATTCTTGAGCTGAGCGCAGAGGTTTTTACCAGCGAATCCCTTTGCTCCTGTTACAAGTATCTTCATAATATTTATAATTTCACACAGAAATCACGGAAACCACGGAAATATTTCTTTGGGCTTAAACTTTTCTGTACTGTGTGACTTTATTTTACTATGTTCGGAATTCCGTTAAGCTCGTTCTGAATATACTCGAGCGAGGCAATCTTGGCCTTGGTCTCTTCGAGATTCAAGCGACGGGTGTTATCCGAGTTGAACTCCTCGATCAGCGCACGCTTAGCATCGCCCTCCTTGAAATACTTGTCGTAGTTGAGGTCGCGATTGTCGGCAGGCACACGGTAGAAGTTACCCATATCCTGGGCCTTGGCTGCTTCCTCTTTGGTAAGCAGCGTCTCGTACATCTTCTCACCGTGACGAATACCGATGACCTTGATCTCTTCTTTCTTCCCGCCAAACAATTCGCAGACAGCCTCGGCCTGAGTCTGGATGGTGCATGCAGGAGCTTTCTGGACGAGGATGTCGCCATTCTGACCATTCTCGAAGGCGAAGAGCACGAGATCGACAGCTTCTTCGAGGCTCATGATGAAACGTGTCATCTTAGGTTCAGTCAGAGTGATGGGGTTGCCCTTACGAATCTGGTCAATCCAGAGGGGGATGACCGAGCCACGCGAGCACATCACGTTGCCATAGCGTGTGCAGCAGATCTTGGTCTCTCCACTATAACGGCTCTTGGCAATAGCCACCTTTTCTTCAATGGCTTTGGTGATACCCATCGCATTGATGGGGTATGCAGCCTTGTCGGTCGAGAGGCAGATGACGCACTTCACGCCCTCATCGATAGCAGCATCAAGCACGTTGTCGGTACCAATCACATTGGTCTTCACAGCCTCCATGGGGAAAAACTCGCAAGAAGGAACCTGCTTCAGTGCAGCAGCGTGGAACACATAGTCAACGCCCTTCATGGCGTACTTCAATGTGCTCTTGTTGCGAACGTCGCCAATATAAAACTTTACTTTGTGAGCAACCTCAGGCATTCTCGCCTGGAAATCATGACGCATGTCGTCCTGCTTCTTCTCATCGCGCGAGAAGATGCGGATCTCTCCGATATCGGTGCGGAGAAAGCGATTCAATACTGCATTACCAAAAGAACCGGTTCCTCCGGTAATCATTAAAACTTTGTCTTTAAAGATTGACATAACGATGTATATGTTTTAGTTTATTTTTAGAATATCATCTTCTGTGATGGGGGCATAGGCTCCATCCTTGGTTTCTAGGATCACACTGCCCGATTCGAGAGATTCGAGAGCATGCCACTGCCCTACCGGGACACTCATACCTACGATGCCAGACTTTGGAGCCAACTCGAATGAATCGGTGAGATTGCCCTCATTGTCATAGTAGTTCTGACGTACTTTGCCACGAAGGACTACGATGGTCTCGGTGGTGGTACAATGGCGATGAATGGGTAGAATGGTGCCTGGCTCTACGGCATTTAGGATACGCTGGCTGTTGTCGTTGGGCGTAGTGCGCAAGTCGAAAGCCGTGCGCAGTCTCGGCGAGGTTTTCGCCTTTGCTGTCAGTTCGTCTAATAAGTTCTGATCGATTAGCATGATTCTTAACAAACATAGCTACGCTAAGGTTAGCCACATATAAGATGTAGTTACCTCAACATCCGCCTATAATTCGGGCCAAATTTACGAGAAATAATTGAAATGGCCAAATAATAAGATAGAAATAGCGCGAAATGCTTTAATTGGATTGAAATAAATGTTAATTTGCAACGTAGATTTGTGCTTTTAGACAATAATAAGAAAAACTTTTGATGAAGACAAAAGCTGACGCAGAAAAGACTGTCCGGATCCTGACTCTCTTCTTCTTTCTTTATCACGAATTGGAGAATTTAAGAATTGTTTTAAGAGATTGAAAAGATGAAGATGGATTCATGACCTATGGAATTGCTTGATAGCAGTTCCATAGGTCATGAATCGAAAATCTTTTAAAATCCTTATAAATAAGTCAGCATTCGGTAAACCCCGTATTGACATTCAAAGACTATGAAGCATTCTCCGAAAAAGTTGGAGTTTTTCGGAGAAACTTGTACAAGTTTGTAGATATTTTCGGAGAATTGTCGGAGACGTTCGGAGACGGTTCAGACCAGCCCTCTCTCCTTGAGAGTCGCGGGCAGGAAGTCATCCAGGGGCCTGGAGTAGTCGCCGTCATATTCATGGATGTGCTCCAGGAAGTAGCTGGTCCACCGCCGGAAGTCGGCTCCTGCAGCCTTGCAGCACCCCATCATGGTGTAGATGATTGCAG
>JAEEGI010004031.1_pt1 | contig 34667 bp, 27 predicted proteins | sample 8958751 | NCBI WGS metagenome assembly JAEEGI01 (sample SAMN16246545, study PRJNA631951) | gut metagenome | biome: gut microbiome; feature: rumen; material: KS-attached | host: Bos | place: Iran: Karaj | collected 2018-10
TGCGCAGCTGACAGGTCGCCTGTGTGGAAAGTATTGACGAACGAAGTGAGGAACCTACTTTCGCACACAGGCTGTCAGCGAGAGCAATGTCCAGAATGGCTGTAAAGTTTTTGCAGGTCTTAGGGCGGCAGCCCTAGGAGAAGGGGTAGCCGATTCTTTAGATGAGGCGTAGGGGGATTCTTCCCCCTTTTCTGCTTATTATAGGTGCTTGTCTACTTGACGTAGTACTTGAAAATAAGTATGATAGCAGATACTTATGTAAACAAGGCTTTGGTGAATCCCCGTTTACCCGAAGTCATAATTTTTCATAGAGGTGTAAAATGTACGCGCTGATTGAGTATAAGGGCAAGCAGTATAAGGCTGAGAAAGATGCCCTCATCCAGGTTGACAAGCTCGACCTTGAGAGCGGAAAAACTGTAGATATTGATACTGTTCTGCTTACAAATGACGGAACAAATGTTGTTGTCGGGGCTCCTTATGTTGCAGGTGCCAAGGTTGTCGCAGAAGTTGCTGACTCCTTCAAGGATAAGAAGGTTCTTGTATACAAATACAAGAGCAAGAAAGATTATCACCGTTTAATCGGTCACCGCCAGCAGTATACGAACATCCGCATTAAGGATATCGTACTGGCATAAGTTGTGCTTCGCATAGCTGGTGAGCAGGAACTGGTATGATAGAAATCAGCCTTGTCCGTTCGGAAGACGGGCAGCTTCGTTCCTGTACGGCATCAGGACATGCCGGTTATGCGACGAAAGGATTTGATATAGTCTGCGCCGGGATTTCTTCCTTGCTGCGGACTGTTCAATGCCTTCTTGAATCTGATGCCGGAATCAGTCTTGTGTCTGATTCCCCTGAACCCGGATCGCTCGCATTTCAGGTTCAGAGCTGTGACGGAGCTTCAAAAGCCCTGTCAGTGCATTGTTGTGATTTTCTTCGGTGCGGCATAAAGCTTGTTGCCGATGAATATCCCGATTATGTATCGTTGCGGGTACAAACTGAATGAAAGAGCTGCTAGGAATTCGGCAGAGTTTCCGGCACGGTCAATACAAAGCGGAGGCATAAAAAATGGCACGTAAAAGAGGCGGTAGCGGCGCTAAAAACGGACGCGATTCAAACCCGAAGTATTTAGGTGTGAAAGCTTACGGCGGAGAACTGGTTACAGCAGGATCTATCCTTATCCGCCAGAGAGGAACAAAAATACATCCCGGAAAGAATGTCGGAATCGGTAAAGATGATACCCTTTACGCAATCGAAACCGGTAAAGTCGTTTATCATGAACGCATGGGAAAGAAACTCGCTTCAGTAGAGCCTGTACAGGCATAAGCTGTAGTGCGGAGTGCGCCGCTTTAGGCGTTTTTGAGCCGGTCAGGGCTGAAAAGCTTTTGAAAGGCTCTGTTTCCCGAACAGATGATGTACCCGGAGCTTTCGTCCTGAACGGTGAAAGCTGCGGGTATTTTTTTTGTCGGAGTATTCTACGGCTGATTTGAGCCGCGCGGCAGTCAGTTTTAGTGCGTATCGAAGTGTGGTGCGCGGCGGTCTGTTTTAGTTGGCGCGCGCGAGCGGTATGAGTTTTAGCGCGAGTTTTTTATGGTTCGCGCGCATGGGAAGGATTTAGAATGATACAGTTTGCTGATGAGGCTATTATAGAAGTCAGTTCGGGCAAGGGCGGCAACGGCTGCATCGCGTTCCGGCGCGAGAAATTCGTTCCGAACGGAGGCCCTGCCGGTGGTGACGGTGGTCGCGGCGGAGACGTGCTATTCTGCGTAAAGAAGAATCTGCGCACTTTGGCGCATTTACGCTACAAACGTGTCTACAAAGCCCGTAACGGCGGTGACGGCTCCGGCGGAAACCGCTACGGCAAGGACGGCGAGGACGTGATTATTCCGTTGCCGCCCGGAACGGCTGTGCGCGACTACGAGACGAACGAGCTTATTTGCGAATTCACTACGGAAGCCGAGGATGATCAGTTCCTTTTCCTTAAAGGCGGAAAAGGCGGCTGGGGCAATATGCACTTTAAGACTTCGACTAACCAGGCTCCGAAGTACGCGCACGCCGGAAAGCCGGGCGAGTACAGGAAGCTCCGCGTTGAGCTAAGCATCATGGCTGATGTGGGACTTGTAGGCTTTCCGAACGCCGGTAAGTCCTCGCTCCTAGACTACTTTACGAACGCGCGCCCGAAAATTGCGCCGTATCCGTTTACGACGAAAATCCCGAACCTTGGCGTGCTTCATGCAGGCGAGGAACGCGACATAATCATAGCCGATATTCCCGGTATTATAGAGGGGGCGGCGGACGGCGCGGGGCTTGGCATACGCTTCTTAAAGCATATTTCAAGAACTTCGGGTCTTGTTTTTATAATTGATTGCAGTGACGACAATTATCTTGGCGCGTATGACAAGCTTCTAGCGGAGCTGGAGTCTTTTTCTCCGGAACTCGTGAAAAAACGCAGGATAATTTTGTGCAATAAGATAGATGTTGAAGGTGCGGCTGTTCGCGCCGCTGAAGTTGCAGAAAAGCTTAAGGGCGAAACCGTTCTGCCTATGTCTGTTTTGGCTCATAAGGGACTAAATAAAGTTAAAGCGGAGATTGTGTCGCTTGTGGACAGTATGGAGGAAAAGACCGCGCCGTCCGCCACCAAAAAAAGCGCGTTTATGCAGGAGCGTGCTTCCTGCTCCGATGAGGGGACGCAGTATCCGGGAAGCGAGCAGTAAGGCAACACGCCATTAGGAGACGCAAGCAGTGAAAATCGCGATGTTCGGAGGAAGCTTCAACCCTGTTCACAATGGGCATATAGCGCTTGCAAAAGCCGTGCATGAGCAGGCTGGCTACGACAAGGTGCTTTTTGTTCCGGCGTATCATTCGCCGTTCAAGGACATGCCTTCCGGGGCTTCCGACGATGACCGCCTTTGTATGCTGCACCTTGCGCTGGACGGCTTTGACTGGGCTTGCATTGAAGACTGCGAGCTTAAGCGCGGCGGTGTTTCGTACACGTATGACACTGTTGAGTTTTTGGAGCAGAAATACGCTGCGTCCGGCGAGCTTACGGGGAAGCTGGGGCTTGTAATTGGCACTGACCTTGTTGCGGGATTCAGCCGCTGGCACAGGGCAGAGGAACTTGCGGCGAAGGTCGATATAATCTTGGCGCGGCGCAATCTGGATGCTCCTTGCGACAAGCCGGAGTTCGCGCATTACGAACTGCAAAATCCGTATGTGGACGTTTCGTCCAGCGAAATTCGCGACGCAGTTCACAAAGCTGCCGGAAAAGTAACTCGTGGCGCAAAAAATGCACTTCAGGCACTTGTTCCCGAAAGCGTTTGTGATTATATTCTTGAAAGGAGGCTTTATGAATAAGTTTTATACCGAACTTGTGGAAAAACTGAGAAAGGACATGAGAAAAACGATGAAGCCTTCTCGCTACCAGCATTCCGAACGGACAGCCGATACAGCAAAAAAACTTTGCGACATGTATGACCTTGACGCGGACAAAGGCTTTATCGCCGGGCTTGCCCACGATCTTTGCAAGGATTACGACGACAAAGCTATCATGGCGCTCGTAAAGAAAGACAAGCTTCCTTTGGACGATGTTGAGAAAAAGCACAACAACACGCTTCATGGCAGGGCTGCGGCTGTTCTTCTTCAGACAAAATATTATGTTGATGACGAAGAGATTTTGGAAGCAATCCGCTACCATACATTCGGTCATGCGGGTATGGGCAACCTTGCGAAAATCCTTTACATCGCCGACAAGATAGAGCCGGGAAGGACTCATATTCCTGCCGGCTACATGGAAATGCACGATGATGACACTCTTGATGAATTTATCATCTCCGTTCTTCAAGAAGGCATGACATATTTGCAGAATCAGGGTTATAATATATCAGCTCAGACTGAGCAGTTTTTGTATTCGCTCGTTCATAACGGAGAAAATAAGGCATGAAGAACAAACGGCTTGGAAAAGGTGTTTTTCTCCTCATATTGATTTTCCTCATTGTAATCGCTACGTCAATAATAATCGTTATGTCGCTTCAGACAGATGAAGTAGGCGATATCCTTAAGAATGACCAGCTCATAAAAATCCTTCTCGTTCTTCACGATGGTGATAACGTCGTCTGGACGGATGTTCTTATTTATTATCCTGTATCGCGTAGAGGCGCTGTTTTCGACATACCCGGCAATACAGGAGCCATTTACAAGAGTATAAACAGAACGGACCGAATAGACGCTGTTTATCGTGAAAAAGGTATATCTACGTATTGCGAAGAAATAGAAAAGCTTACCGGTACGGAAATTCCTTTTATAATGGAAATGACGATGGAGGATTTTTCGTACATAACCGACTTCCTCGGCGGACTACGCATCTTTATTCCGTATCCGGTTGATACAATAGAGAACGATGTTCATTATCTTCTTCCGTCCGGTGCGGTTGTGCTTGACGGAGACAAAATCTGTACGTATCTTGAGTATCGGCTGCCGGAGGATACGTCCTCTGATATTCAGGAAAGAAAGCAGAACTCTGTAGTAGCTTTCCTTTCAGCCGTTAACAGCAATAAATCGTATCTTCTGGAAGAAAAAGTCTTCCCGCTTTTTGCGTCGCATATAAAAGCAAACGTTGACGAAAAAGGCCTTAAGAGCATTTTTTCGGAAATTTCGACAATAGATGCTGACAGGCTTATGCCGCAGACAATTACGGGCCGCGAGAGCGAAGTTCAGGGCGAAACCCTGCTTTTCCCACGGTATGACGCCCAGCTTATAAAGGACGTTTTCAAACAGACGACAACAGCTCTTATTTCTGCGTCGGGAGCTGCGACAAGCCGTGTTTATCTTCTGGAAATCCAGAATGGAACGACGCAGAACGGACTTGCAAAAAACACCGGCGAACTGCTCCAAAGCGCCGGATATGAAGTATTAAGTATGATAAATGCAGACTCGAATGATTATGAGAAAACTGTTATTATCGATCACATTGGAAATGAATTGGAAGCTCAAAGTCTTGCTTCTTTCATAAACTGCTCCAACATCATAACGGATGAGATAAAAGACGATGACGAGCTTGAGGCCGATTCACTTGTAGACTTTACGATTATTCTTGGTCGTGACTTCGACGGAAGGTATGTAAGATGAAATCAATAAAAGAAAAAGCTCTTGAAATAGCAGAGATTGTTAAGGATTTGAAGGGCGGTGACGTTGCTGTAATTGATGTCTCCGCTCTGAATAGCTGGACTGATTTTTTTGTAATTGTGACGGTGAACAGCTCTGTTCATAGTCAGGGATTGTACAAAGCTGTTAAGGATTACGTTAAGGCAAACGATCTTGAGATTCATGTGCCTAACAGAAAGACTCCCGACGGCGACGACTGGAACCTTATGGACATTGGCCCTATAGTTGTTCACCTTATGTCAGCCGAAGCCAGAAGCTTCTATGATCTTGAAAAGCTTTGGAACGGCGGTGAAAGGCTTATGTAGCCTTTCTTGAAGCAAGTATGCCGTAAACGAAAAAAGTCCGAATGCCATTGGCTTTCGGACTTTTTTTTGAGAGAGTGCTGCTCAGAAAATGCAGCACTAAGATGACGTTTTACTCGTCGAAATCGTCGTCGTACTCCATGTCGTCGCCGTCGTAATCGAAGTCGTCATCATCCTCGTCAAAATCATCTAAATCGTCATCAAAATCTTCATCCAGAAAATCGTCGTTCTCAAAGTCATCCAACGACTCATCGTCATCGAATTCATCGTCAAAGTCGTCGTCGGACTTGTCATAATAGTCATCGTCATACGCATAGTCAAAGCCGTACTCGGCCGCAGTAGAGTAATCTAATAAATCACTATCATTCAGCATCTGGAATCTTCCTTTCGAGGGTTCATTAACAACACCCGCTTTTTGCAGGCGCGCCTTAGTTTTGATGCGTTCCAAAAACTATGTTGTTTTTGAAAGCACTTATACTAAAAACATAATTTAGAGTATGTTTATTGTCAACGGGTTTTTTAGAATTCCTTATAAATTATTTGTGAAAAAATGCTAAAAAATCATCAGTATGCGACAAAATGTATATAAATGCGAAATTCTGCATATTTTTCCATATTTGAGCTTTCTGCTTCCGGAAATGGAAGAGTGCAATTGACAGAGTGAACGTTTTTTTGTATAGTAACTTCAACTATGTTGAGTAGTGTGCATGTAAAAGCACCGGCAAAGCTGAATCTGCACCTTAAGGTGTGCGAAAAGCGGCCCGATGGTTTTCATGATATCGAGAGTATCTTTCAGAAAATTCCTCTTTATGATGAATTGCTGATAGAGATGGTGGATAGCAGTTGCACATGTCAGGTCATTTCGCCTGAATTTACCCTCCCTTTCGAAAATACACTTACATCTGCATATAAAGCTTTTTGTTCTTGTACCGGAATTAACGGCGGTGTCAGAATTACCCTGAAAAAGCGCATTCCTTCCGGTGCTGGGATGGGAGGCGGCTCTTCTGACGGAGCAGCCGTTCTTTTGGGCTTGTCGAAACTTTTTGAAGTTGAGCTAACGCCTGAACAGAAACACGAGGCTGCGTCGCGAGTGGGGAGCGATGTTTTCTTTTTCCTGGAAGACGGGGACGAATACAATGCCGCCGTTGTTTCGGGGCGCGGTGAGAATGTTAAATACATTAATAACCGCAGGGATCTTTATTTTGTATTATTATGTCCGGGTGTCCACAGTTCTACTGGCGAGGCTTACAGGCTTGTAGACAGCTGGCATAATGTGAATAGAGCAGGAAATACTCCATTCAATGAGTTGGAAGACATGTATAGGAAGCCCGTTTCCGAATGGACTTTTTATAACAGTTTTACAGAGCCTCTTGCATGGAAGTTCCCGGAAATACGGAAAGCCTTGTCTGATTTACAGCAGAGTGATGCGGACTATGTTCAGATGACAGGTTCTGGTTCCGTCGTTTTCGGGTTATTTGCATCTGCCGAAGATGCACGCAATGCCTATGATATTTTAAAAAGTTCATGGGCGGAATGTTATTATCTTACTTCTCGATAGATTTGCAGGAGGTTTTAAATGCAGATTACAGAGATCCGTATCCGGAAAGTGGCCGCCGAAGGAAAATTAAAGGCCTACGTTACAATTACTTTTGATAACTGCTTTGTCGTACATAATGTAAAGATAATTGAAGGAAAGACAGGTCTTTTCATAGCAATGCCTAGCCGTAAGACCGGTACTGGTGATTATAAGGATGTCGCGCATCCTATCAGTCCTGAATTCAGAAACGAACTTCAGAACAAGATTATCGCTGAGTATGAGGCAGGGCATGTTGAGGAAGCAGGCCCAGGAGACATTGACTGATAGGGCTTGCCTTATGAAACAGCGGCATCAGTAACTTGAAGCTGCTGTTCTTTGAGCTTCCTATTCTTTACAGACTGCGGATTTTTTTCCGTGGGTGTATGGCTATTCCTTTGGGACGTCGTCAAGTGGTAAGACAACGGCTTTTGGTGCCGTCATTCCGCTGGTTCGAATCCAGCCGTCCCAGCTATTAAGTGGGCATGGTTCTTATGCCCTAGCCGGTAAAATCCGGAAATGATGATAAATGGAATCCCTGAAAAATTATTGGATTTTGGAGATTACCACCATAAGGAGTTCGTAATATGGATTACATGACATTAAGTGCAGAAATCCGCACTGAATCAGGAAAGAAATTTGCAAAGCAGCTTAGAGCGGAAGGAAAACTTCCTGCTGTTATGTACAATTCAAAGGGAGAGTCAACAATGCTCTCTGTGAACGAAGCTGAGTTCACAAAAGTTTGGAAGCAGGCTACTCCTACAACTCTCATTAAGCTTACCGTAGGTAAGAAAACGATGCTTGCTTTTATCAAGGATACGGAATACGACATCATCACAGACAAGAATCTTCATGTTGATTTCCATGTAATTGACGAGGACAAACCTCTCGTTGCAGAGATTAAGCTCCAGCTCGGTGGAAATCCTGCTGGTGTTCGTGAGGGTGGTATCCTCTTCAAGGGAACACCTTCAATCAAAATCAAGTGCCTTCCGAAAGACCTTCCAGTTCGCATCATAGCTGATGTTTCAGCCCTCAAGATCGGCGATTTCCTCCACGTTAAGGAACTCCCGCTCGGAGACGGCATCAAGGTAATTTCAGACGGAGAGGCTGTTGTAGCTTCTGTCCGCGCACCTAAGAGATAAGCGTTGCTTCATTGTTTTCACGCTTAAAAGAAGCCTGCGGTCTTTAAGTCCGCGGGCTTTTTTTGTTATTGAGGCTTGATAATTTTCATCAAGCCTCAAAACGACTGAGTCAAGACCTTGAGCGAAGCGCGTCTTGACCAGTCGTATTAATGCTTGATAATTTTTTATGGCAAGCGGCAAAACGTCTGAGTCAAGACCCTGAGCGAAGCGCGTCTTGACCAGTCGTATTATATGGGATATAAGGAAGTGCGGAAACGGCGCGTTTCCTTGTGCTGATTCGTTTATGGATTTACTAGAAGCTGCCAAAAACTCAATCTGTCCCCCCGGTGTCTCCCCGGAAACCCTGCGTGGTAAAACTGTCCTTGCAGCCGTTTCGGGCGGTGTTGATTCTATGGTCATGCTCGATGTTCTTCATAGGCTTTCCGGGGCATTGGGCTTTGCTCTTCGCGTAATTACGGTGAACCACAACATCCGCCCGGAAGAAGAAACTTCCGGTGACGCGGAGCTTGTTGCGGACGTGTGCGCGGCTTATGGCATTCCTTGTTCCGTCCGTGTTTTACGGCGCGGCCTTGTTGCAGAAGTTTCTTTGGAGCGGGGAAAAGGCACAGAAGAGGCGGCGCGATTCCTTAGGTACGAGGCGTTTGAACAAGAGGCTCGTAGCATAGGCGCGGCTGTTGTGTGTATTGCCCATAACAGGAATGACAGGCTCGAAACAATCCTTCAGCGTTTTTTGCAGGGAGCCGGTGTCCTTTCCGCGCCGGGCATGCGGCAACATCGCGGCATTTATGCGCGTCCACTGTTCGACGTTCCGCGGGAAGCTATAGAAGTGTATGCCGCGCAGAACGGCGTGCGTTTCAGAACAGACGCGACGAACGCGGATAACACTTATTTTAGGAATCGCATACGGAATAAACTTATTCCGTTTCTTAACGAGATTGAACCAGGCTGGGATTCCGCTGTTATTCACGGTGCTGAAAAAAACAGCGCGGCAGCCGATGATATAAATAAGGCGATAGAAAAAATCAGGTGGACGCGCGAAAGCAGTTCTGTTTTAAGGATGAGCGCCGCCGATTTTGAAAGCTGTTCGTTTACGGCTAGGGCAGCTATCATTTACGACGGACTGTCTTTATTAAAATGTCCAAAACGTATACCTTATAGTATGATAGCTTCTTTTTCGGAAGGAGCGCGCAAAGTTACTGGCGCGGGCGTTGTTATGGAGCGGAAACATGACAGCGTTTTCCTTACTTTTTCAGGTTCGCGCGGAAACGAAATGAGCGATTCCGGCTTTTTCGTTTTTGTGGAACACCCTGGTAGGTTTGTAGTCGGTGACGAGAGCGTAACAGTGCGCCGCGCCACAGAAACTAGGGTAAGCCCGGCTGTGGACGCGGGTGCGGCAATCTCGCCTGGCACGAAAGACACGGAGCTTTGCGATGCCGCCGGTGACTCGACTTGCGCCCTTTATGTCGCAGAAAACGATGACGGCTGCGTATCTGGTGCATTCAAGCTGCCTGTCGTTATAAGAAGCGGAACATCGTCAGACTCTTTCAGAACCGCTGGCGGAGAACGCAAGCTGCTTTCAAAAATCTTTTCCGAATGGCATGTACCGTCCGGAAAACGAAGCTTAATCCCTGTGTTCGAGGATGAAGAGGACAGGGGAGTATGGGGGAGCCTTTTCGGGTATCCGGATTGGTTCGTGAAAATTGAGTGATTTTGTGATGTTGTAAATCGCGTAGCTGAATCGCGCATAGCGAATCATGCATAGTAAATCGCGCGGCTGAATCGCGTATAGTGAATCATGCATAGTAAATTGTGCGCAGTAAATCGCGCATGGTAAATCGTGCAGCTGAATCGGCTTTACCAGCTTGCTGCTTGGCGGCAAGCGCGACTCTTGCGAGGGCTGGCTATCCGGCGCGATGCTTACGAGCGGCTACATATATATATTTGGAGAAATTAAATGATAAAACTCGGCGGAAAAGAAGGACGCGCAGGCTTTTTATTTTTTGTCATGATGATGATCCTTCTTTGTGCTTATTTCATAATGACACGGACAGATTCTTCGGGGCCGGAGATTTCGTACACCGATTTTCTTGAATACGTTGATATGTCTAAAGTGACAGAAGTCAATATAAAAGACGGAAGAACGATAAACGGACTTTTACAGTCATCTAACGGCCAGTATTCACGGTTCAGAACGCAAATCCCATACGATGACGTAACTCTTATGGAACGGCTTCGGAATGCAGGGGTTGAAGTTTCTGGCAGCAAAACGGAGCAGGGAATCCTTTCTCTTTTGATATCTTATATGCCGTGGTTGCTTACGTTCCTGTTCTTGATGTTTATGATGAAGCAGAATTCTGCGCAAGGCATGAAGGGAATGCAGTTCGGAAAAAGCCGGGCGCGGCTTTTCGACTCTTCCGGCAAAAAAGTCATGTTTGAAGATGTTGCCGGACAGGAAGAGGCAAAAAAAGAACTTGCGGAGATTGTCGATTTTCTTAAAACACCCAAGAAATATCAGGAGATGGGAGCAAAAATCCCGACAGGTGTTCTTCTTGTCGGAAACCCCGGAACTGGTAAAACTCTTTTAGCGCGCGCCGTTGCAGGCGAAGCGGGCGTTAATTTCCTACATATATCCGGAAGTGACTTTGTGGAAATGTTCGTCGGTGTTGGAGCAAGCCGTGTCCGCGACTTGTTCGAGCAGGGGCGAAGAATGGCTCCGTCGATTATCTTTATAGACGAAATAGATGCTGTAGGCCGTGCCAGGGGAGCCGGACTCGGTGGCGGGCACGATGAGCGCGAGCAGACGCTCAACCAGATGCTTGTGGAAATGGACGGCTTTGACAACAAAGACGGCGTAATCGTGCTGGCGGCGACTAACCGCCCTGACGTGCTTGACCCGGCATTGCTCCGCCCCGGCCGCTTCGACCGGCAGGTTAACGTTTCTTTGCCCGACTTGAAGGAACGGTGCGCAATTCTTTCCGTCCATGCAAAGAAAATCCCGCTCGGCGCCGATGTGGTGCTTGAAAAAGTAGCGCGTGCTACGCCGGGTATGAGCGGGGCGGACCTTGCGAACATCGTGAACGAAGCGGCTCTTTTTGCCGCGCGGAAAGGACTTAAATCCGTAGGGGCTGTTGAATTTGAGGAAGCCCGTGATAAAATAATAATGGGCGTTGCGCGTGACTCAATGGTTATGCCGGAAAAAGAACGCGTAATGACAGCGTGCCATGAAGCGGGCCATGCATTACCGTACTATTACCTTAAAAACGCTTCTCCGCTCCATAAAGTGACGATAATACCGCGCGGCAGGGCTTTAGGACTTACTGTAGGTCTTCCAAAAGAAGACTCGTACTCGCATACGAAAGGTTGGCTTCTTGACCAGCTTGTAATAATGTTCGGCGGTTACGCCGCAGAAACGGTCGTATACGGAGAAACGACAACAGGTACGCAGAACGACATTCAGCAAGCTACGAACCTCGCGCGGCGCATGGTTTGCGAATGGGGTATGTCGGACGAAGTTGGTGCCGTAACTTATGGGCAGGAAGATGAGCCTATCTTTATGGGACGCGAGCTTGCCCGCCACAAGGAGTTTTCAGAGTTCACCGCGCACCAAATCGATGTTGCCGTGCGGAAAATCCTTGATAACGCAAAAGAAAGAGCATGCAACATCCTTACAGAGCATAGGGATCAGCTTGATCTTATTACAAATGCTCTTATTGAAAACGAAACACTTGATGACGCGGATATCCGTAGAATTCTGGGATTTCCGGCGGAAGAAGCCGATAAAAAAGTAGAGGTTTAAGATGAGGAAAAAAGTCTGTTCCCTGTTTCTTGTGTTTGCCGCCGCCGCCGTATTTTGTGCCGGCACAGTCAGTGCGGGACGCACAATTGCTATACGGTATCTTAATCTTGCCATAAACGCCGTTTCTTACGGCGATTATGACAGCGCGGACGCACTTGCCGTTACGGGGCTTTCCTACGACGAAACTATCGCTGATTTTTGGTTCATTCGCGCTAAGGCGGCGGCGGAAACCGGCCTGCCTGCCAAAGATTCTATCGCGTATCTTGAAACGGCTGTGAGCCTTACGGATTGGCTTAATTACAACAACACTAACGCCATCATAATGCTTGCGGAACTTTATTATAAAACTGGAAGCTACAACAAGTGCATCAGCGTTTTGCAATCGGCTTCCAAATACACGCTGCCCCAGGCTTATTATCTGCAGGCGGCTTCCCTCTATGCAATAAACAGGGAAAAAGAAGCGCGCACAATCATTTCTTTCGCGTCGTCGCTTTTCCCGGACAACGCGGAGTTTCTAACCCTGTTTTTCAAAAGCGAATTCAACATCATAGAAAATAACGGTGGCACAGTTCATAGCCAGCCATACAGGGAAACTCCTTCTGGAGAAGTAAGCACAGAACTTCTTAAACGTGTTTATTCTGTATACGAAGCAGACCCGACGCTGCTGTTGTACGCGGCTTTTTTCGCAGAGCCGGAAGAATCATATAATCTGATAAAACTTTATACTGCAGGAACAGACTTATACGGTTATGACATCTTCTATCCTTATGCGGCACTGCGATGCGGGTTCATTTCAGAAACAGAGGCTTTCAGCAAGTATGTTGAAATAGCAGACGGCGTATTCAATTATGACATGCTTTTAAGCATGGCTTCAGTAATCAAAAGCGACGAAGGAAAAAGCAAGCTGCTCGGCTTCCTTTCCGGTTTTTCCGGCGTTATCAATTTCAGCGCAAACAAAAACACAGTATATGACTTGTCTTGCAAATACAACTACGGCAGGCCGGACAAAATCGCATATGACAGGAATAACGACGGCGTTATAGAATGGACCGTTGACTGTGATTATGGAACGCCGGTCTTATTCAACGACAATGAGCATAATATCGTTCTAAAATACCACAGCTTTCCGTCCGTAAAATCAGCTGATTTTGCTAACACAGGCATTTCCTATTCTTTTGTGCCGTTCAGTATGAATTGGACTCCGCTCCTTATGGAAAAAGCTCCGTTCGGCGACGTTTCGAATCCTTTCTTTATCCCTGTAGTTAAAGACGGCCTTTCCGAAGAGCCTTGTATAAATGAAGATGATGCGTTTTCCAATGCAAACCAAACCTCGTTCCCGCTTGAAAGAGGTACAACGGCTGTTTTTTCGCTCTACAAGGGCGAGCCTGTAAGGGCTGTTTATTATCTAAACGGAACAGAATACGCCGATGCAGTCTTTAAAAACGGTGTTCTCACCGCCCGCAATGTTGATATGGACAAGGATGGTATTAAAGAGATAAGCGAAGTGTACACGGTTCCTGAGCTTGAACATAGCGAAGAAGAGCTTAAGGCGATTGCAGAGCCTGTTTTTGGAAATATGCCGTATAAGCATGATGTGTGGCTTTCTGAGCTTCGTATCGATACCGACGGTGATTCTATCTTAGACTACAAAACTGTTTATTCAGAGGATGGATGGACGCATACTTTCTGGGGAATGGACGGCTTGGGCGGATATGAATCTTCGTATTCAGAGAATGCAGACAAATCTTTACGTGAGTCGCAGTTCTATCATCCGCTTGATAAAGTGCTTATAACAGCTATGCTGCGCGGTGACAAACTGATAACCGTTTCTATTGGCAAGGTAGTTTATTCAGTTTTCTACGATGAAACCAATGATTTTTACTGGGTATTCGAAAAGCCGGAAAACGACAGTTTTGTACCGGAGATTAAGCAAAAACTTGATGAAAAGGGCAGCGGCCTGAACGTTACAATCATTTACAACATCGACAGCGAGAAGTATGTTGTCGCAGAAAAGACGTGCGGTGTTTATTTTGGAGTCCTTTTGTATGAATAAGCTTTTGCGGCTTTGTGCCTTGCTGCTTCTCGCGTTTTTGGCGACTTCATGCAAGACGTTTTCCGGTACGCCACAAATAAAACCCGACTACACCGACGAGCAGATTCGCCTTTCGGAAGTGGCTAACATAAGGCGCATGATTCCGAACAGTCCTGTAAAAGCGTTGTGGCTTTCTCATCTGCTGCTTCAAAAATCGGCGGATGACGAGGCTGTTGATTCGGCTTTGAGCTCGCTTTTCGAAGACTGTTCTTCGGAAGTAAAAACGCTTATGGAAAAAGCTGTCAGCGATGAGCAGTGGTACGAGGCAGAAAAGCTTTGCAATACTTTGATGTGCGTGTGCGGCCAAGATGCGGTCGCGCCTGATGTTCAGGCTTCTATTCACGCTGGGCTTGGCGAAAAAACGCTCGCAAAACTGGAAACAGCCGAATCTACGGAATCTGCGGGTGCTGAGACAGTTCATAAAACTTCGGACTTCATAAAAGGTACGGTGACTATTTGGGTCGATAAGGGCGTTACCGTTCAAAACAGAATCGGTTATTCAGAAGTCGCGCTCGGTTCGGGCTTTTTTATTGACGAAACTGGTTCCATAATCACAAATTATCACGTTATACAAAGCGAAGTAGATCCAAAATACGAAGGATATTCGCGTCTTTACATAAAGCTTGCAGGAAAACCAGATGACCGCATACCGGCAAAAGTCATAGGCTGGGATGCGTCCGTTGACATTGCGCTCATAAAAGCTGACGTAAAACCCAGTTTCGTGTTCGAGCTTGGTTCCGCTGCTGATCTTGAAGTGGGCGACAGGATAATCGCGGTGGGTGCGCCCGTCGGACTTGAGCATACGGTGACTTCGGGCATTATTTCCGCAGTGGAGCGCGATGTCGGTATGCCGGGCAAAGTCATACAGATTGATGCCGCCGTTAACTCAGGTAACTCCGGCGGGCCGATTGTCGATGAAAACGGCAAAGTTCAGGGCGTTGTTTTTGCGGGACTTTTGCAGTATCAGGGGCTGAACTTCGTAATTCCGGTGGAGTCGCTTAAAGCGGAGCTTCCCGCGCTTTACTGCGGCGGTGAAGTGCTTCATCCGTGGATTGGCATAACCGGGCGCACCAAAAAAGTGTATCCGTCTGATGAAGAGGGAATCGGTGTGGAAGTGCTTTACGTTTTGCCCGCCGGTATAGCCGACTATGCTGACATAAACTCGGGTGACGTTATCTGCTCGTTTAACGGCGTTCCTGTGAAAAACATGGACGACCTTCATAACGCGATGATTCCGGCGGGAACTGACCGCATCGTGGAAATCGAGGTGATTCCAGGTGACGCGGACGACACCAATCGCAAAACTGTTAAAATCTACCTTGAGAAACGCCCCGAATATCCCGGGCTCACGATATACCAGAACGAACTCCTATACAAAGCCTTCTATCCCATCGTCGGCATGGAGCTGGTTCCTGTTTCCTCCGCATCCGTCGGCAAATACGCCGTAAAATCCGTCATAAAAGGAAGCGTCGCCGATGAAAGCGGCTTCGCGGACGGCGACCCGGTAGAAATCATCTCCGCCGAACCAGTCGAAGGCAACAGCTACCTTTACATCGAAGTCTACGCAAAAAAGCGCCGCAAGGGCTATCTTGACGTGACTCTGGGATTCGCCGTTCCTCTGGACAGTACAAGCTTTTTCTAATAAAATGTCGCAAATGACAGATTTATCACTTAAGCGCAATTTTTGCATCGTTGCGCATATCGACCACGGAAAATCAACTCTTTCGGATCGTCTTATACAAAAAGCCGCGATTATTGACGACAGACAGTTTCAGAATCAGATTCTCGACAACATGGACATAGAGCGCGAGCGCGGTATCACTATAAAAAGCCAGGCAGTAACAATCCCTTACACCGCAAAAGACGGAAAAACGTACGAGCTCAATTTTGTCGATACTCCCGGCCACGTTGACTTTTCCTACGAAGTTTCGCGTGCAATAGCTTCTTGCGAAGGCGCGCTCTTACTTGTCGATGCGTCACAGGGCGTCGAATCCCAGACGCTTTCCAACATGTACCTCGCCATGGAGCACGATTTGGAGATTGTTCCGGTCGTGAACAAAATAGACCTGCCATCCGCAGATATCCCTGCCGTAAAACATCAGATTGACCACGACCTTGGGCTTGATCCGGACGGTGCTGTTCTCGTTTCTGCAAAAACAGGCGAGGGCGTTGACGAACTTTTTGAAGCGATTGTAACGCGCATACCGTGCCCAAAAACGGCCGATGACGGTAAGACAAGAGCTTTGATATTCGACTGCCATTACGACCCATACAGGGGCGTTGTCGTGCATCTGAGGATGTTTGACGGCACAATTAAGACTGGCCAGACAATCCGGCTTATGTCGTCCGGAGCAGATTACCGCGTCGAGCAAGTCGGCGTTTTCAAAATAAAGCTTGAAGAAACTGGCGAACTTAACGCCGGGGATGTTGGCTATATAATCGCCGGTATCAAAACTGTTTCCGATGTCCGCGTCGGTGAGACCGTTACCCTTGCGGATAACCCCGCCGAAGAGCCGCTTCCTGGTTTTAAGGACGTTAAGCCTGTTGTTTTCTCTTCAATTTACCCGATGGACTCCAACGACTACGAAGAGCTTAAGGACAGCATGGAAAAACTTAAGCTCAACGACGCGAGCCTTGTTTACGAAAAAGACTCTTCGCTCGCTTTGGGCTACGGCTTCCGCTGCGGTTTCCTTGGGCTTCTTCACTTGGAAGTCGTTCAGGAGCGGCTTGAGCGCGATTTTGACCAGTCTGTCATTTTCACGGCTCCGTCGGTACGCTACCAGGTAACGCTTTCAAATGGCGAGGAGCTTTTCGTCGATAACCCTGCGAACTACCCCGACGCGGGGCGCCTTAAATCAGCAAAAGAGCCGTACATCAAGGCTTCTATTATCACGCCAGCGACGTTTCTTGGCTCAATAATGTCGCTCTGCACCGAAAAACGCGGCGTTCAGGTGAATATGCAGTATCTGGATGAAAAGCGCGTCGAGCTGATTTACGAAATGCCGCTTTCCGAAGTCCTTTTTGACTTTTACGACAGGCTCAAAAGCTACAGCCGTGGATATGCGTCGTTCGACTACGAAGTTATCGACATGCGCGAAACCGACCTTGTAAAAATCGATATTCTGCTGAACGGAAAAAGCGTGGACGCGCTTTCTCAGCTTTCTTACAGAGGAAACGCCGTCGAGCGTGCGCGCCATGTTTGCGAAATGCTCAAAGGCGAAATAAGCCGCCAGCAGTTCAAAATTGCAATTCAGGGCGCTATCGGCAGCCAGATTATCGCGCGCGAGACTGTTAACCCGGTGCGCAAGGACGTTCTTGCAAAGTGTTACGGTGGCGACATCACGCGAAAAAGGAAGCTGCTCGAAAAGCAAAAAGAGGGTAAAAAGCGCATGAAGCTTATCGGTGACGTTGAGTTGCCGCAGAGCGCGTTCCTCGCGGTCCTGAAAACTAAAGAAGAGTAGGTGCGTAACGGATAGAAGTTACCCGGTGTTCCGGGGTTCGCCGTCTGCCGCGGCTCATTTGCAGTCAGCACGCTGACCGCAAACAGCCCAGAAGGGCTGCCCCTACACCCCGGCGCGTAGCGCGTCGAACCGTATTAAGCTTTTCCCGCCTTTAGGAATACGTCCACTTCGGCCCTAACTCTGTTCAAAAAGTCCTGCGTCATGCGGAACCCGGCGGCGCAATCCGGAAAATGCGCGTACAAGTAACCGCATTCCCCAATAAGTTCTTCAAGCTCCGTCGCGGTGCGCGGCTTTTCGCTTCCCGTAAGAAGAGCCTTTATGCGCGTAAGTTTTTTCACTTGATTTTCAACATATCCGCATTCAGTCTTCGCCGCCGGAGTCGCAAAAGCCGGTTCCGCTTCGTTCTGTACGGTTTGTTGCGTGGCGATTTGCTTCGCGACTTCAAACATCACGTCCGGCGAAATGCGCGGAATACCGCTTTCCATGCCGGTTTCGGCGCAGTCAAACAAATTGCTCACTTTTCCATAACGCTTTGCATAAAGCGCGCCGTAACCGGAAAGCGCAGCGTCCGTATATTCCGGATGCGCTGACTTACCGACAATCGTGTGAGCGGTTGGGTTGTATGCCGCCGCTGGAGTTCCGGCGGGTTTCCGTCTTTCCGTAGCGATAAGCTGCGCTGTGTGAGCAGGGGCTCCTTTGCAGTGCGTTTGTCCCGGAATAAACGAAAAATCAAGGCCGCATACAAAAATGGGAGTTTCTTTTTTCCGTAAATAAAGCGCCGTTTCAACCGCATAAAGCCCGACGGAACCCAGCGGCGGAAAAACTGGAATGCCAAGTGAACGCGCCGCGCCCGTAAGCTCTTTCATAAAAGGCAATGTGCAGTATTCGGAAAGAAAAAACGAAACGTTGCCGCCGCAAAGACGCGTAACGCGCGGGCGCGAAGATAAGTCAGCAATTACGTGAATGCCGGACTCCGCCGCGCCTATATACGCTTTTTCAATGGCAAGCTGGCATTCTACCGCAACAACTGCATCAGGGCGGATTCCATTCTGCAAAAGAGCGGGCAGGGCAGCGTCCACACACAGTATAAAAAACTGGTTTCTGGGCGCGGCGAGCAACGGAAGCAGCTTGTCTGTCGAAAGCCCGGCTCCTATAATGAGAATCGGCTTTGAAACACTTTCCTTTTTCAAAGGACGCACAATTTTACCGGAACTTTCGTCCTGTATCGCTTTCAAATTCCGTAGGATGTCGAGCGCGAACATCCGCCCCATGCGTGTAAGAGTTATATGATTTTTCCAAAAAGTTTGTATAAAGTTGTCCGCGTATTCGGTAACTTCCGTATACGCTTCCTCGCTGAACGCCGTTCCGCCGCTCATTTTGACGATTGCGGCGCGTTTGAATGAGCCGGGCGGCGGCACAACTTTGCCGTCGTTAAGAATCTTCGCTATCTCCGCCGGGCTTTCAAGCAGCACGGAAGAAATCCGCGGGTCGCCCCCCGCAAGGCTGGAGCTCCCCGCGCACCCTTTAAAACTCGCGCCATCCTCGCCCCCCGCAAGGCCTGCGCTTCCCGCATCGGCCTCACCAGAAATCAGACACGCACTTTGCTCCAGGAAAAACTCATAAAGCGCCTTGTCAAAGTCCACCGTCAGTATGTGACAGCCCGGCGGCATCTTATCCAAAAGTTCTTGCAAACCATACCCCATTACAGGCGCGTAGCAAAGAATCAGCGTGTCAGGAAGCAGCGTAAGAGTTTCTATGAATTTTAAAACAGCAGTTTTAGGAGAGTATTTTGAATAGAGGTATCTGTTTTTGTATAAAACAGAAAAACCCTGCTGGGTTTGTACCGTACAGGGTTTTTCAATCGTTTCCAATTTGTTCGTCAAAGCTCGTTCAATGTTACATCATTTGTATCCACAAATTGAATACATCGTTTACAACATCCGGGTTGTCAAGAAGAGTTGACTCAACACCTTCTGTAGTGAAGAAGTTGTTTGCCAAGTACAGGTAGTACAAGTCGTTATCTTCTTCGCCTTCTTCTGGTTCACGGATATTCTCTTCCAAAAGCTTAATAACGATGATGTTGTTACCAATCGTTAATGGGCTTGATATTTCGTTCTCTTTCAAAGAGAAAGCTGTCTTAAAGAATGTCTCGTTTGTTTCTGCTCCGCTGAGTTCAGAAATACTAGAGAATGGAAGTGAGCTTACGTAGTTGTTTCCGCCGTAGTTGATGGAGAATGAAGGAATCTCTTTCTTCTCCAGGCCTGCGGCTTCTGCAGCCTCGTCAAAACCGAGCGTTGCTGCGCTTGAAGCAAAGTCGTTCGCAAGGGCCATGAAGTAGTCATCAACAATGCCCTGCTCATTGTAGTTAATGTAGTACTTAACGTCGGCAATTATATCGTCCGTTGTAAAATCCGGAGTTTCGAGCGCGCCGTCGCATCTGAAAATCGCATATCCTGTAGCTGTCTTAAGAATGTCAGTTACACTACCAGTAGAAAGTGAAGCAAGCTTTGTAACATCATCTTCAGATGTAAGGATGTTCTTAATCTGATATGCGTACTTGCTGTTGAGCTTGCCGCTGTCGTCCGTGTAGCTCTTTGCAGAAAGCGTGTTTGCGGCATCGTCGAACGTTATTTCGTTGTTGTCGAGCTGTTTCTTGATGTTCTTTATTGTTTCTTCTTCAGTGGCTGTGATTGCTGAAAGATTGTAGATGTTGAAAAGTTCCTTGTTGCTGTCTGCGAACTTAACAACTTCGCTGTCCGGGTAGTTGTCTTTAGAGAACGCTACCATGTTGAAAGAGCGTGACTTTTTTGTAAGATCATCAAAGAACTTGCTTTCGTTTGCAGAAGATTTAAGTCCGTAAAGAGTGTTCGCAATGTAGGTTGTTGAAAGACCGAAGTTGTCGTTCTTATATCTGCCTGAAATATCTGATTTTATGATTGATTCGCGGAGTGATTTCTTGTACGTCTCGGAAGCTTCGCGGAAAGCCTTTGCTGAATAGTTTCCGTTCTCGTCCGTGAAGTACTTGATCATCTCGCGCTTAATGGCGTTCTCTGCAGGAACGTAGCCGCTGTCGTTAACAAAATCGGTGTACATCATGTCGAGTACGACGGAGTTGAACGCACCTTGGAAAATGCTGTAGTAGTCGTACTGAGAAAGCGTAACGCCCTGAGCCTGTGCCTGCTGCTGATAATACTGAGCGTAGTTCTGGACGGCTGTAAGATAATCTGTTCCGTAACCGTACTCAATATCCTTGCCTTTGTATGAACCGGCAACGATTTTTTCCTGAGAGGATGAGAAACCGCTCATGCTAGGAACAAGAATGAACGTAATTGCTGAAAGAATAAGAATAACTATTGAACCAATCGTAATTCCGAGGCTTTTTTTGCTTTTTCCCTCTTTCTTTTTATTTTCTTTTTCAAAATCGATTTCTTTGGATTTCATAGATAATCACCCTTAATAAATTATTTCTGACGCGGCACTCCGTACATTACAAAATGCCGACAGTGACAGTAGATTACTGATTTTATCACTGTCATTTTTATGTGTCAACTGAATAGCTTTGCGTTGTAAGGCAAATTATTTGCTCAGAAGAATGTCCACGGCGGCTGCGTTCTCTGCTTCTTTTGCAAGCTGGAGTGCCGTTTTGCCCTCATTCGACTTTGCCGCGCGTTTTGCGCCCGCGTTTATAAGAAGCTTCAGCGAATCTGCCGCGTCATTCACAGCCGCGTACATAAGCGCCGTCTGACCCGTACCGTCAACAGCCTCCAAATCAGCCTTTTCTCTTATAAGAAGCTTAAGCACGTCTGTGGAGTTCGCCTGTGCCGCGAGCATCATAGCCGTTCTTGAAGAATCGTTCTTTCCGTAAGGATCGTATGCGTTCAACGCCCAGAAATTCTGCTCCTGCTCTTCTTCAAAAGAAGCGGAGTGCGTCTTTGCATCAACGTTCGCGCCGTATGCAATAAGAAGGTTCGCTGTGTCGTCAGCGTTTCTTACGGCAGACCACATAAGAGCCGTCTTTCCGTAGTAGTCGGCTGCCTCTATGTTCGCGCCGTTGTTCAGCAGAATCTGCGCTATCGGGGCGGAGTCAGTCTCGGTCGCCGTCATAAGGGCCGTCATGCCGATGTTGTTGCGGTTCTCCACGTCCGCGCCGGCGTTCAGCAAAAGCTGCACTGCGTCTGAAGAGCCAAAAGCAGACGCTATCATAAGAGCCGTAAAGCCCGATTCCTGCTTTGCCTCCAGGTTTGCTCCCGCAATGACAAGAAGACTTATCACGTCCTTAGAGTTGTATCTTGCTGCCCACATGAGCGCGGTCCAGCCAGAATCGTCCGCGGCGTTTATGTCCTTTTTCTCCGCGATAAGCTTTGATGCGTCCGTGAACTGATTTGTCCTGGCGGCTTTCATCAGTTCAGTAAAACCGTTCTCGCCAACTGTCTGGGCGGAAATAAGTGCGAAAGTCAGAATGACAAGCAATATTGAAATGGCTTTTTTCATCGGTGTCTCCTAAAGACTTTTGATAGTCCTCCATAAGATTCTAAGGGGTAAATTTGGAATAGTCAACGTTGTGTAAATTATTTTTTATGCGGTGTATTGACTTTTTTTTTTGAGTTTTATATAGTGAACACCGTCACGGGGGCGTAGCGAAGCTGGTTATCGCGTCGGCCTGTCAAGCCGAAGATCGCGGGTTCAAGCCCCGTCGCTCCCGCAAAAGCCCATCCAACCGATGGGCTTTTTTGTATTTTTTTTCTTAATTCGGGCAATAGCGCAGTTGGTAGCGCGCCAGGTTCGGGACTTGGAGGTCGCGGGTTCAAATCCCGCTTGCCCGATATTTTTATTTTAAAGCATCTGCGGTCACGGACGACCGCGAAAAGCCAAAGTTTGCGACAGCAAACTTGTTAAGTTAGTGCGCACGGACGCGCACTAACGTCTCCCCCTCGCTCCCAAGTCCTCACTCGCGGCTTCGCCGCTCGCTCCGGTCTTGTCCGCTACCCCCTCTACGGGGCTTTGCCCCGTACCCCGAAAACTGCCACACGGATTCTATTTTGCTAACGCAAAATCTTTTAACAGCTCGTTAAGGTACGCACGGTCAGCCAAAGCCCTGTCCAAGTCCGCATCCCGCCCGGAAGAGCGCCGTGGTGCGAAAGGGGGGAGATCCGGGTGTGTGCCGTCTCCCGCGCCTTGCGCGTGCCCTTCTTTTCTGCCATCGCGTAGACCTTTGTCGAAGCCCTCTTCCTCAATCCATCTTAAAGGGTCATACATAATAACGTCTCCTCCTTGATTATTTTGTTTCATCATCTTGATGAATTCACGCCGTATTGCTTGTAATCTCTCTTCATTGCAAGACATGATGCGGAAAAAATCAAGCGTCTCAAATGCGTGGCGCAGCTTCCGCCGGGAACCACGATACAGTTCACCGGTCCGCAGACACCGCAGATAAACGACTATCTCGCGGAAGTCGCTCTTGAAAAGCTTTATCTGCTCGTCAGAAAGCCACGCAAGATTCACCACGTTGATTCCGTAGTCAAATACGAACGATTCTAGTCCCGGCGGCACACGGAACAAATCCTTGAGCGTCAGGTTTTTTGTCCATTTACGCTCCGTACCAAAGTACAACACCAGCGTTACTACAGGATAACACTGAATTTTCCCTTTTTCAAGGAACTGTCCCATATAGTTCGCAGCATCATAGCTCATTACCCGGAGCGGCATCATCGGCTCTATGGTTGTCTGGTTTTCAAGCCCGAAAAGACAAAAAAACTGCCACACGGATTCGATTTTGCTAACGCAAAATCATCTATATAAAATTTTGGCGTTACATGGACGGAACGATAAAACTGTGTTATAATCTTAATGGAGTATTTTGCGCATAGCGCTGATGCAAAAAGTATGGAGGCAAAAATGACCTTTTCACATATAAAAAACGGATTTTCTAAAAAACTACCCGGTTCCGCGCCAGACGCTGCTTTCGCACCGAAAGCGGCTCGTGTGTCAGAGCGCCCCGCGTTCGCACGAATCGTGCTTTTTGCGTTGCTCGTACTGCCGTTTCTTTTTGCCTCTTGTAGTAACCTTTTCGACGATATTTCTTCCGCAATAGATAACCACAATTCTTCCGACGGCATGAATAACTTGCAGCATGGCGAGGTCGTCATTACAGGCGGCATCGCTGTGGATTCAAGCAAGATAAGCGGAGCCGTCCCTGCGGAGATGGCGTATTTTGGCGATATTGGCACAACGGCAACAGGACGTTTTGCTGTACCGTCACTGGATACGACAAACGCGGAATATACAGTAAAAGCCACGGCGGATGGGTACTCTGGAACACGCAGTGGTGAGGTCAATTCAACGAACAAAACGTTCTCTATCTCGCTTGTGCTTGGCTACCAATGGACTATTACGTTGGAGATGAAGACACGTAATGCCGATGACTCCGTGACGACAAAGCTTAAAGGAACATACACCTACAGTTCAACACTTTCCAGTTCGAACGTGACGACTCCTGTAAACATCGTCCTTGCGCCAATTGTTACATCGAATGGAACCGGAAGCATTGATTTGCAAGTTGGTACGCTCGGATATGAACTTGACGTTGTTGTGAACAGAGAGCCGCAGGATGGGGCGTGGAATGCCGCTTCACGGGAAATCGGCACAACTGGATCAAATAGTTACAGAATCAACGTGACTGGTTTGAAGAGCGGAGTATATGACATCACGGTAGTAATAAAGTCGGGAAATGTTATTTTTTATACATCAGACCAGGTTATCAATGTATTCGACAATATGACGACAAATACGTGGATTGGCGATGATGAGGGCCCGATTTCTGGTCATACGTTTTCGGTAAATGAACAGTTGCTAAACAACTACAAACGGACGAATTACTATGTCGATGCTAAAGATGGAAGTGATCAGAATGGCGACGGTTCTTCTGAAGCGCCTTTTGCTACGATACAGCAGGCAATCAGTACAATTGGTTCTAGCAACCTGGGTTCTGAAAAAGACTGCGTAATCCGGCTTTTGACTGATATTTCAGAAAATTTTAATTTGGGTACCTCTTCTGATGCGCTTGGGTATGGCTTTGCAAAAAGTGTTACGATAAAAGGCTATGGCGGGAATAAGATAATAAACAAGGGTTCAAATGAAACTGATGTTTCATCTAATGGTATTGTGTACGTACATACACAGTTTCCTGTTGTGTTGGAAAACCTTACCATAAATGGTAATGAAAGTACAAAACGTGGAATTTACTCGGTACAAGATACTTATTCGCTTAAGCTTAAAAACTGTACGATAACGAAATGTTACATCTCTAATACCGGTGGTGGTATATATGCTCAGTCAGGATCAGTTTTGCTTAAAGACTGCACAATAACAGATAATAAGGGATATAAAGGTGCTGGAATCTATATTAACTCTGCGAATGTTACACTTAAAAACTGTACAATGACCGGAAACATTGTTCCTGAAGTAGGAGGTGCTGTATTTCTTAACTCGAATGCAACGCTTACTCTGGACGGCATGACTTCTATTCCGGGAACATTCCAAAATAATGACATAGGTTTTGTCAGCACTACGAAAACTATTTCAATAGGCAACGATTTCAACTGGACGGGGAATAACGGACATATCCTTGTTACTGCCTCAAATGACTTGACAGTTCTTGTTCCTGCAGACAACTCTATGGATGCCGTCGCTCGTGCGGCAAGACACTTTTCTATTCATGACGCTAGCTTCTCAATTGGAACGGAAGGTGATAGTATCGGAAAGCTCGTTCTTAACCCGATTATTTATGTAAGCTCTGTTTCTAGTAGCCCGGCAGGAAATGACACGACTGGTGACGGTTCTGCGGCAAACCCGTACGCGACTTTTACAAAAGCCCTCACAAGGGTAAAATCGCTTAGTACCAGCAATTCCGCCAATTATGTGATTCATGTCAGCGGCGAACTTCAGGACTCTGTTATTTTGAGTACAGGCAGTACTGATGAAGCGACTTTGGGTACTTTCACAAACTCTACACTTACGATTTGCGGTGATAACAAAGCCACGGATAAACTTAAGGGCTCTGATGCAGGTGGCGATAATACTAAATTGCTTGTGGTTGACTGTGCAAACAAGGTAACAATCCAAAACCTGACGCTCTACGGTTTGACAAGTAATGGGTATGCTGCTTTGCAAATCAATTCAGAAAGTGCAAATGTTGAAGTCAACAATTGTGACATAACTGGCAATACTCATACTGGTTTGAATACACCTGGTAGTGGCGGTGGAATTTTAAACAAAGGAACGTTAACGCTTAAAAATTGTAGTGTGACAGAAAATAAAGCCGTTCTCGGTGGTGGTATATATCACAGTAAGGGTGTAGTTACTATTGAAGATTGTACGATACAAAATAATACATCAGAAGGCAATGGTGGTGGTATATTTGTAAATACGAATGCTACGTTGAACGTAAAGGGTAATATCACCATAACCGGCAACAAGAAAGGTACTGGTACTAATGCACCGGCGAACAATATTCATTTGACACCTGACAAAGTTATAACCGTAATCGGTTCAATAACAGGAAGCAACATAGGCGTTACGACAGGGACTGCGCCTACGGCGACGACACCTGTTACGTTCACGAGCGGATTCGGTGCGAACTGTTCCGGTGTAGACCCGAACACAGTATTCACGAGTGACGAAGAATATATGATCTTAACTGGAACAGGCGCGAACGCAGGTGAAGCATACCTTGCGGCGAGCGGCGGTAACATAAACACAACGCTGGACTACAACGTAACGCTTTCTTGCGCCAACACACAAACAGCAGTTGTTGCGCCGGGCTCCGTCATCAAAGTTTCTGCAGCCGTCACTAAGAATGGTACGGATGTTTCTCCTGCGCCGACGGTAAGCGACATTACTTGGAGCTTTACTCTGCTTTGCGGAAGCGACGTCATAGCGACAATCCCGTCAACGACATACCCGGCGGCAACGTACATAACAACAGGCGCTGGCTATGCGTCATTGACAATCCCGACAGACCTGCAGATATACGACGGTTTACCGTACACGCTCCACGCCGTCGCGACATACAAGGACACGCCCGCCAAAGACGCAGACATTGCGCTTACAGGAAGCACGCTCGGCTTTGTCAGCGTAAATGGTACGACTGTTGAGGGTGCAGTAAGCAATTCACTAGTGTTTGTTAGTGGCGGCTCTGTGACAATACCGAATATGTACGCTAGTGACCACGAAGTTACGCAGGCAGAATATGAAGCTGTAATGGGCACGAACCCAAGTTACTTTAACGGTACTAGTGGAAGAGAAGCAGCAAGTGGAGAGATACAGGCGAACCGTCCTGTTGAGAAGGTTTGCTGGTACGAAGCGATTATATATTGCAATGAACGGAGTATCCGAGAAGGTCTTACACCATGCTACTCAATAGACGGAAAGACGAATCCTGGTGAATGGACTGGAATGCCTGCTTCCGAGAACGATACTCCTTGGAACGTAACTTGGGACAATACCGCGAAGGGCTACCGTCTGCCAACAGATGCGGAATGGGAATATTTGGCTCGTGGAGGAAGCGATCTTTCTACGGATAAATACGCCGGAACGGATAGTGAAGACAACATTCGCGAGTATGCTTGGTTCCAAGAAAATAGTCAGGACAAGACGCATGAAGTTAAGAAAAAGTTACCGAACAGTCTTGGCTTATACGATATGAGCGGAAATGTTAGTGAGTGGTGTTGGGATTGGAACGAACAGAAAAACCAGCGATTAGACCGCGGTGCCCATTGGAATCATCCGGTAAATCATCAACTGTATGATCGTTCTATCTATAGCAATTATTCTAACTTTCCGTATTTAAGTTTTAACGACCTTGGTTTCCGTGTAGTCCGCACTATACAGTAACCGCTGTAAAGCAGGGCTGTTTATCACCGCGCGGTAAGCAATGCCGTTTGCACCCCATGCAGACGGCATAGTCACGCTTTTGTGACGCACGTCTCTTCTGCAAGATTTTGAACTTCTTCCAGCGGAAGTCCTGTGCAACGGGCTATTATCTCAGGAACGATACCCTCGGCAAGAAAATTTCGCGCTGCTTCGAGCTTGGCTTCCTGCATGCCTTTTCTGTATTCATACGCTTTCTGTCGTTCCCATTCCATAAACTGCCTCTTATAGTCAGTGTTGTGCTTTACTTCGTCAGCAAGAAGCTCAATTCTCTCTGTAAAAGCATCGCTGCACCCCTGCCCGCTCACGAGCCTCATAAACGCCTTCTGTTCTTCGTTCAACAGTTTATCACAGTTTTCTGAAATGAAAAAGTATTTCAATGCCCTGTCACCCAAAGGAAGCGTCGTATCCTGCCGGCAGAGGTTCTCGAACGTGTACACTGGCAATCCTCTGTTGAAAATGTCCGGTATACAAATGAAGATTATGTACGAGTCCTTAAGATCCTTGTAAAACTGTCCCGAGTTCAAACTGTCAACATCTAGCACACCCTGGTAATACCTCGCGCGTTCTGGTAGCTCTTTTGTATCTGTCGTCTGTACTTCAATATCGAAAACCTTGTCAGTACCTTTCACGTACACATCAAGTCTGACACCTTTGCTCTTCCAGTCGATGTCTATGACCTCCTGACAGTTCATTTTGATTGTCTCAATTTCAATTTCCAAAAGAATTTCCAGAAGTCTCTGGCACACATCGGGATTATCCCGCATCACCTTATAAAATATGAAATCATTGGCAATTGTTGCCCGATCCCATTTCTCTTCCGGCGTTAGTTTTCGGTCGTCCACAATGCGACCTCCTGTTTAAGAGAATATGCAGAATTTCACAGAACCCCTGCATATCTTTTATACGAGCTTGCTTGAGGGAAAAATAAACTTTTTGGCGGATTTACGAAAAAAAATTGAAAAAAAGTACGATTGTTGGCGATATCTGCTTTTACAGCCCGGCATTTTTGATTATCAGCTCTGTTAGCGCGTCTGCGTCGAATGTTTCCGTTATGTCGATGTTCGGCGTTCCTGATGCGGCGCAATCTTCGCGGAAGTGTTTGCTGCACATTATGAGCCGTTCCATATCAAGTTCGTCCGGCATTCTGTGCTCGATCGCGTTCTCGGTGTTTTTTATCGTGTCGAAATTGCGTCTTATGTAATCTTCGCTCATCGTGATGAACGTGCAGTAGATATGTGAAAGATATTCCGGCGTAAAGCTCTGCTTCCATTCACGCGGGATGTAGCAGCCTTCCACAATCATGTTCTGGTCGTTTTCTATGGCGGTTTTTATCATTTCGGCAGCGAACGGCCACAAAAAGTAGCGCATTTCGTAGTCGTCCTCGGTGGTAAGCTCCGTTTTTTTGGTGCGGATAAAAGCCATTTTTAAGTGATCAAGGCTTGTGTACGGAAAATGCGTGCGCTCCAGAAGCTTTTGCGCTATGAGCGTTTTACCAACGTGGCTTGAACCGCCGATAAGCAGAATCATTCTGCGCCTCAGTTTGCCGAGTCCGCGCTAGTCTTGGAGCCCGCGCCGGTTTGTGCTGCGTCGTCAGTACCCGCGCCCTTAGTGCAGTCGCGGATTGCTTCCCGGTAGAACGAAACTATCGCCAAAGAAACAAGCACGCCGCCTACGATGTCGGTAAACCAATGCACACCGCTCAAAAGCCGGCCCATAGCTGTAAGCCCCATTAACGCGATGCAGAAAATCTGTGCCATGAGCCTGAGCCTTTTGTCTGCCAGGTAATGCGCAAAAGCGTACTGTGCCGTTCCCATGATGCAGAGAACGATCATCGTGTGTGTGGAAGGGTATGATGCCGCAAGCTTGCCGTCTTCAAGAACAGGGCGGTAGTTCACGGCGATTTTCTCGAAAAGCACATAAAGCACGATTGTAACAGCGTATGAAACGCCGAGCGCGATTATTTCCTTGTCAACTTTTACAAGGCTTTTGCGGCGGATAAGCTGCAACAAACCGAATACGGCGAAGAATCCCGCTGTAAGGATGGCAAGAATGCCCGCTCCGTTAGAAAAGTTGTAGCACAGAACTTGAAGATTTTGCGAGACATGGCTCTGAACGTAATTGTGGACGGTGGAGTTGAGCTTTGCGAACCCGATTTTTGACGCGAGCGGCCCGATTGCCTGAACGTCCACGAATTTTACGGCTATCGTAAAAAGCACGAACAGCGCGCAGAATAAGAGCTCCAGCCAATATTTTTTAAGAGTTTTGTTCATTTTAGAATTTTATACCTTTAGCCCTTGCACTTTCTTTTATGGCGGCGAATGTCTTGTCGCTTATAACGTGCTCAATCTTGCATGCGTCCGCTGTCGCTGTTTCTTCATCAACGCCGAGCGACATGAGCAGCTTGGAAAGAACTTCGTGCTTTTCGTATATGTTCTCCGCAATCTTCTTGCCTTTTTCGGTAAGCGATATGTGGTTTTCTTCGTTTATTGTGATGCATCCTTCGCTCTTAAGCCTGCCGAGCGCACGGCTTATGCTGGGCTTTGAAAAGTTCATCTCATCAGAAATATCTATAGCGTGTAAATCCGGTTTTTTGCGTGAAAGCAGAAGAATTGTTTCCAAATACATCTCGCCAGATTCTTGTATCATAGCTCCTCCGGTATGACTGCGCGGACGGAATCGCCTGGAGCGAAAATGCGCCTGCGCTCTTAGATTATGTTTTAAAATATAAAGGCAACAGCAAAAAGGGTCAAGGTATTGAAAGGGGGAAGTCTCCCCCTCGGCTGCAATTCGCTCGCGCTCATTTCCGCCTACCCCCTCTACAGGGCTTCGCCCCGTACCCCGCGTTTCGTTAACGAACATAATATGCAAAATTGATATACCATCTGGCATTGCGTAGCTGGCACTCTGTGTTGAAAGTATTGACGAACGAAGTGAGGAACCTACTTTCAGACACAGAGCGCCAGCGAAAGCAATGACAGATAATGAAGGAATTTTGAATATTCTTGACACGTTAGCGTAGAGTAACTACAATATCCGTGAAATGATTGGAACAATAATCATCAGTTTAATTCTTCTTGCGCTCGTCGCACTCATCATCCGCTACATGATAAAATCAAAGCGTTCCGGAAAAAACGTTTTGTCCTGCGGCGGCAACTGCTCTGCTTGCGGTATGTGCGGCTCCTGCAAGTTCCGCAATCAGAACGGCAACTCCCCGGACGCAAAAGCGTAACCGCCGCGCAAAATCGCGCAACTTGTGCCCCCGCGCAACACTCAAATGCCGCGCCCTTTGCAAATGACGCCCCTGAATTTTCTTGAACATCAGCGCTAGTAGACGTACAATAGTTTGTGCGGAGGCTTTTCATGGCAGACAAAAACAAAAAATCAGGTGTTCATTCCTTTCATTTTATGCAGAACGGCGGGCTTATTCAGGTAAAAATCTCTACGATTGATGACGTGCTGAATTTGGCGAGCCTTGATAAAAAAATGTGGACGGCTCTTGCGTGCCCGGTACAGGGGCTTGAATTCAGTGACGAAACTCTTGCTGTCCTTGATATCGACAAAAACGGCCGTGTCCGTGTTCCGGAAATCCTTGATGCCGTTGAATATATAAAAAAATACTTCGCTAAGCCAGAAATCATAATGGAGAAGGGCGATTCAATCCCGCTCGACGCGCTAGGCGAAACGCCGTTTGAATGCGGCCATTCCCCGCTGGAGTCGGCAAAATCCGTGCTTGCAATCCTTGGAAAACCCGAAGCGCAGGAAATAACACTGGAAGACCTTTCCGTTAACGACAAGCTTTTCGCGCCGAATGTGCTTAACGGCGACGGCGTTTTGCCGGCTGAATGCCTGTGCGACGACTGCGCCGCATCTGTCGTAAAAGACATTATCGCCTGTACCGGTGGAGCCGCCGACATAAGCGGCTCTTCGGGGATTACGCGCGCCAACCTGGAAGAGTTTTTTACGAACGCCAGGGCATTCGTGGAATGGCACGAAAAAAGCGCGAAAGATGACCCAAAAATCTTCTTTTTGAAAGATGATACGGATGCCGCCGCAAAAGCATTTATGGCTGTCCGCGACAAAATAAACGATTATTACCTGCGTTGCTCTCTTATAAGCTTTGATGCAGGCGCAAAAGACATACTTAAAACACAGACCGATACGATGTTCCTTGACGCTGACGGCGCGCTTTACGACATGGAGCATCTTTCAGAGCTTCCGCTTGCCCTGTGCGACGCCGGAAAGTCGCTTCCGCTTGACGACACGGTGAACCCGGCATGGCGAGAAGCAATTGCTGCCTTTAAGGAAAAAGTGCTTACGCCGCTTTTCAAAAAAGAAATAGCTTCTCTTTCTGAACCGAACTGGCGCAAGATAGAAAACCTTTTCAAGCCTTATGAAGAATGGTTTTCTGCCATGCCGGAAAACGAAGTAAGCTCCTTGGGTCTTGAGCGCATTCAGACGATTCTTTCCGGCGGCTACGAAGAAAAGCTTCTTTCCATTCTTGATAAAGAAGAGCGTCATCCGCCTGTAGCGCCGGCTTCCGTAGAGCTAAAGAAAATGTTGCTTTTGCGCCGCGACTTTCTGGAGCTTCTTAAAAACTTCGTCTCTTTTGAAGAGTTCTACACGCTCGGCGAAAAAGCCATATTCCAGTGTGGCACGCTTTATCTGGACGGCAGGGCATGCGAGCTGTGCCTTAAAGTGCTGGATATCGCCAAACACGGAACGATGGCTTCTCTTTCTCAGTGCTATCTTGTTTACTGTGACTGCACAAAACGCGGCAACAGTGACGAAAAGATGCAGATAGCCGCCCTTGTTTCTAACGGCAGCACCGACAACATCATCGTCGGCAGAAACGGTGTATTCTACGACAGGCAAGGAAACGACTGGGATGCGACTGTCGTAAAGATTATCGAAAACCCGGTGAGCATAAAGCAGGCGTTTTTCTCGCCGTACAAGCGGCTTATGCGTCTTATTCAGGAAAAAATCGCGAAAATGGCTGCCGACAAAGAAAACGAAGTCAACGAAAAACTTTCCGATGTGGTTGCCACAAGTACGTCCGGTGCTGCCGCGCAACAGCAGGATGCCGCCGCTCAAGCCACTACAGCTGCCCCAAAGAAAATAGACATAGGAACAATCGCTGCGTTGAGCGTTACGTTCACAGGTATCGCCACCGTTGTTGGCGGCATCCTGAATGCGTTCCTTGGGCTTGGCTGGTGGATTCCGCTCGGAATTGTGGGTATTCTGCTGGCTATCTCCCTGCCGTCCATGATTCTTGCGTACTTAAAGCTTCGCCAGCGGAATATTGCGCCAATCCTTGACGCAAGCGGCTGGGCTATAAACGGCAACACGAAAATCTCTACTGTGCTAGGACGTTCCCTGACGCATCTTCCGAACCGCCCTGTCGGTGCTTTCCTTTCTGGCAAGGATCCGTTCGCAACCAAGAAGTTTCCGTGGCGGCGCGTCATCCTTTGTGCTGTTCTGCTCGCTCTTGTCGTAACGGCGCTTGTCCTCATCGTAAAAAATCCGGACGGCATTGCCGGCGTTTGGAAAGATATAAAGGAAACATTCTCGAAGTTTTCATTCTCCAAATGACTCCAAATAATATATTGCGGTTAACGCAATATGATGTATAATGGAATTCGTCCGGTATTAAGCGTATGAAACGAAAATTTGCTGTCCTAGCGAACGGTTGGAACAATATAAGCGTTGCTCAAGCCTTAAAAGGCATTAGGTCCGTTACGGACAAGCTTGATATCGACATCTTCCTTTTCCTTAGCTTTGCAGCAGTAACTCAAACAGAAGCCAGAAATTTGGGCGAGGATTCTATTTTTGACCTTGCCGACTATTCAGACTTTGACGGCGTTATTATCTTTTCTAACATGCTTAATTCTGAAACGACCCCGCAACGCCTTGTTAAAAGACTTGTGGAACAAAAAGTATGCGCGGTGAGCGTTGGCATTCACTATGAGGGGCTAAGTTACGTCGGCATAGACAACTACAAGGGCATGTACGAAATGGTCGATCACCTTGTAAAAGAGCATCACATCAAAAATCCGGCGTTTTTTGCGGGTGCAAGGAATAATGCCGACTCCAACGAGCGGCTTGTAGCAACACGCGAAGCGCTTGCAAAGAACGGAATTGAGCTAAAAGAAGAAAACATTTGTTATACGAACTGGGAATATCTTACAAGCATGCACTACGCAATGGAGTATTGCAAGAAGCCTGATCCGCCCGACGCTTTTATTTGTGCGAACGATCATAACGCGCTTGCGGCTTGTATCGGTTTGAACAAGATGGGATATTCCGTACCGGATGATTTTATCGTCACCGGTTTTGACAAGCTTTCGTATGCGGAAACGTTCTATCCTTCAATAACGACGGTTTTTCAGGATTACGAGAAAATCGGATATATTTCGGCATGGCAGCTTGTAAATAAGCTTGACGGCGTAGCTGACTCGGAAGATCTTATTGTTCCAACAACGTTCGTCTGTAACGAAAGCTGCGGCTGCCCGAAAACAGCCGAGGCGGAGATAAGAAGACATCAGGCTTGTATAGAGGCATACTCAAAAGAGATGGAGAACATCATGTTCCGTGTTCAGGAAGCGGACATGGCGACATCAGTTTTCTCGTGCACTTCGTTCGATGAATTCAAGGAAAATCTTGTTTCGTTCTATTCGCGCGAAAAATTCAATCCGTTCGGACAAAGCAATGAGTATTATTTTGTCCTTGACGATAATACCCGTAAACATTTTATGCAGTCTTCGAATCCTGTTCATCATACTTATTCCGATAAAATGCACTGCCTTGTTGCCGTAAAGAACGGAAAGTTTTCTGAGCCCGGCGAGTTTAAGCGTAAAGAGCTTATTCCGGGCTATGGAAAGAACAAGAAGCCTGCCATCTATACATTTACGTCAATGCATTTTGATGATGACCTTTTTGGCTACATCGTGACGGGCAACTCTTTGGAAAGCATTCAGGACCGGACGCTGAGCAAGTATATGATTCAGCTCAACTACAACATAGAGCAGTACCGCAAAAACCGCCGCATGGAAGAGATGAACCGCGCTCTTTTGAGCATGTCGAACACCGACCGGCTTACAGGACTTAACAACCGTTTTGGAATGGAGCAGAACGCCGTTCCGCTTTTTGAGGAAGCTCATAAAAAAGGAAAATCGTGCGCCGTCGTATTCATAGACATGAACCGAATGAAAGTGATA
>JAEEGI010004033.1_pt1 | contig 34660 bp, 28 predicted proteins | sample 8958751 | NCBI WGS metagenome assembly JAEEGI01 (sample SAMN16246545, study PRJNA631951) | gut metagenome | biome: gut microbiome; feature: rumen; material: KS-attached | host: Bos | place: Iran: Karaj | collected 2018-10
CAGACAGTCCGGCTGTAGCATTTCTGGAACCACTCTGCGTCAGAAACTTTGATCCGAAGGTGAGCAGGAAACTGTCACCCTGATGGAACGATGTATCAGCCTTTTGCGTAAACTGAGCAATATGGAAAGGTGGAATCGGCATGAGCACAAGTTGTCGACGTCCTTCCCAAACATCCGTCGTGTCACCCGACAATGACTGGAAGGTATAGCGTTCAACCTCTCCTTCCGATGCGCCCAGTTCAAGAGCTTCCTTACTCAGACGTTTTTGGATATTCGAGTAGATCGTATTCAACAACTCGACATTGTTGTAATAATACACCAGCGAAGAGTCGAACTCTGCTGCGGTAATGTTGTATTTTCTCAACACAGCCTCCTGATGGTAGAAGTTCTGGTACTCAAGATTCTTCGATTGGTCGTTGAGTCCCCGAGACACATAATAATCGTATAACAGGTCTTCCATCTCATCCGGCTGAAGATACTTTGAAGGTATCGTAGGCTTGCAGGCCGACATAAGCATCATGTAGGTCACCAACGCCATGATAAGATGTAAGACGGGCCTCTTCATTCTTCTTGCTTTCCTTCGTTTGGGGATTCTGGTTTTTGATCCTTCTGATCCGCCACTTGAGTGAAGGAGATTTTGCTGATTTCCTGATGATAGAACAGCAAGAGCCACACGACACTCACACTGATACAGACATCGGCGAAATTGAACACAGGACTGAAGAACACGAAGTGGTCACCGCCAACAAAAGGCACCCACGACGGCCAGTCAGTTTCAAATAGCGGAAAGTAGAACATGTCAACCACCTTTCCCATCAGAAACGGTGCATAACCGGTGCCGAAAGGTACGAAATACGAAAGATAGAACGGTGAAGAAGCATTAAACACCAAACCATAGAACATACAGTCAATCAGGTTGCCTGCTGCTCCAGCAAGTACCATCGACAGACAGATAATATAACCCGTCTTAGCATGTTGCCTCACCAGATGCCAGATGTAATAACCCAACAGGGCGATGGCAGCAACGCGGAACAGCGACAGGACAATTTTACTGCCGAGCTGCATACCGAAGGCCATACCGTTGTTCTCGATAAAGGTGATATAGAACCAGTCAGTCACATGGATACTCTCGTGAAGGGTCATTGACGTCTTCACCCATATCTTGATGACTTGGTCTATCAAGAGGATGGCAAGTATCACAAGTACTGCCATCCTGCCATTGGTCAAGAAACGCTTTGACTGACTCACTTCTTGTTCTGGTTCATCTTCGACTCCACGCTGAGGGTTGCATGGGGAACTGCACGCAGACGCTCCTTAGGAATCAGCTTGCCTGTGATACGGTCTATGCCGTAGGTCTTGTTCTCGATACGTACCAGAGCAGCCTTCAGTCCCTGAATGAACTTCTGCTGACGAGCAGCCATCGAGATCAGTTCCTCCTTCGACTGCGTGGCACTACCCTCCTCCAAAGCCTTGTAGGTGGGCGACGTATCATCGACATCATTGGAGTCCTGATTCGTCAGCACTCGCATCATCTGTTCGTAGTCACGTTTGGCAAGGGCCATTTTCTCGTTGATAATCTGACGGAACTCCTCGAGCTCCTCGTCAGTGTAGCGGGTTTTCTCTGCCATAATAGAGTAGTTTAAGTTATTTCGTTTGTTTGATTTATAATTTAGCAATCTTAATATTCAGCTTGAAGTCGTCAAAGTCAAGTTCCTGTCCATCATTGGGTTGCAGCAGGATATCATCTGCCAAAACCTGAGTTTTGATATAGTCGCCAAAGCTGGCTACAGCCTTCTCAACCTCAGCATTCGGAGCCAGCTCCACATGGATGCGGTCGGTGATCTCCAGACCGCTCTCCTTACGGATGTTCTGGATGCGGTTGATAAGCTCACGGGCCATACCTTCGTTCTTCAGCTCCTCGGTCAGCTCCACCTCAAGGGCGACGGTCAGGTTGCCTTCATTGGCCACCAGCCAGCCCGGGATATCCTCAGAGATGATTTCCACATCGACAGCTTCGACGGTGAGGGCCTGACCCTCTACCTCGATGCCGATGGTGCCCTGCTGTTCGAGTTCTGCAATCTGCTCCTGAGAGAGCTGGTCCATAGCGGCAGCCACACCCTTCATAAGCTTACCGAACTTCTTGCCCATCGTACGGAAATTGCACTTCACCTTCTTCACCAGTACACCGGCTCCCTCCACGAAACGGAGCTCCTTCACGTTCACCTCGTTCATGATGAGATCCTTGACAGCCTCGATATGCTTCTGCTGTTCAGCATCAACAGCAGGAATCATGATGGCCTGTAATGGCTGACGCACCTTGATGTTCACTTTACGGCGCAGAGCCAGCACCATCGATGTGATTTTCTGGGCCATCTCCATACGAGCCTCAAGATCCTTATCAATCACCGATTCATCAGAAACGGGGAACTTATCCAGATGTACGGAGTCGAGCGCACCGCCCAGATCTTTATACAGCTGGTCAGCATAGAACGGTGCAAACGGAGCCAGGAGTTTTGCAACAGTCATCAGACAGGTATAGAGGGTCTGATAGGCCGAAAGCTTATCGTCGCTCATCTCCTTACCCCAGAAGCGCTTACGATTCAGACGGACGTACCAGTTTGAGAGGTCGTCGTTCACGAAGGCGTCGATGAGTCGTCCTGCACGTGTCGGATCATAGTTGTCAAGCTCTGCCTCCACACCCTTGATGAGCGTATTCAGACAAGAGAGGATCCATCGGTCGATTTCTGGTCTCTTGTCTAATGCAACCTGTGACATAGAGGGGTCGAAACCATCTACATTTGCATACAGCGCAAAGAAACTGTATGTATTATACAAGGTGCCGAAGAACTTACGGCGCACTTCATCCACACCCTCCGGATCAAACTTCAGGTTGTCCCAAGGCTCCGAGTTAGTCATCATATAGAGACGGACGGCATCCGAGCCGAATTTTCCGATCATATCAAACGGATTCACCACATTACCCACATGCTTCGACATCTTGTTGCCTTTCGCATCAAGCACCAAACCTGACGAGATTACATTCTTAAAGGCCACAGAGTCGAAGATCATTGTGGCGATAGCGTGCAGGGTGAAGAACCAACCACGCGTCTGGTCGACACCCTCGTTGATGAAGTCGCAAGGGAAGGCGATGCCCTTATCTATCAGATCTTTATTCTCAAACGGATAGTGAATCTGTGCGTAAGGCATAGAACCAGAATCAAACCATACGTCGATCAGGTCGGTCTCGCGCTTCATGGGCTTACCACTCTCAGAAACCAGTACGATATGGTCAACATACGGACGATGCAAATCAATCTTATCGTAGTTCTCCTTACTCCAGTCGCAGGGCACGAAACCGTTGTCCTTCAAAGGATTGCTCTTCATGAAGCCAGCCTTCACAGACTTCTCGATCTCGTTATAGAGTTCCTCAACGCTGCCGATACAGATTTCCTTGCCGTCCTCATCGCGCCAAATGGGCAGCGGTGTGCCCCAGAAACGGCTGCGCGAGAGATTCCAGTCGTTCAGGTTCTCCAGCCAGTTGCCGAAACGGCCTGTACCTGTCGACTCCGGCTGCCAGTTGATGGTCTTATTCAGCTCGAACATCCGGTCTTTCTTGGCCGTTGAGCGGATGAACCAAGAGTCGAGGGGATAATAGAGCACGGGCTTGTCCGTACGCCAGCAATGAGGATAGTTGTGTACGTGCTTCTCAATCTTCAGCGCCGTACCCTCCTGCTTCATCTCCATACAGATCACGATATTCAGGTCCTCAGCCTTAGCTGCAGCCTGCTCGTCGTACTTGCCGTCCTTGTTGAACTCAGGGGCGTATGCGTTCTTCACATAGTCGCCTGCATGATGGCCATAGGCCTCCTTATTCACGCACTTGGCAATGAAGTTATCATCGAGTTCGTCCATCACATAGTACTTGCCCTGCAGGTCTACCATCGGACGGGTCTCACCTTTCTTATTTATAAGGAAGAGGCTTGGGATGTGTGCATCCTTGGCCACCTTCGCGTCATCAGCACCGAATGTAGGTGCGATATGCACGATACCGGCACCGTCCTCTGTCGTCACATAGTCGCCAGGAATCACGCGGAAGGCCTCACTCTCCATCTCTACGAATTGGTCCTTACCGTTCTCGCCCATAAAGACCTTCTCAGGATGAGCCTCTGCATACGCCTTCACGTAGTCGGCGGCATTCTGGTCGAGCTTGGCCGAAGGCTTCACCCAAGGCATCAGCTGCTGGTACTTCAGGCCCACCAGCTCCTCACCTGTATAACGGCCTACGATGCGATAAGGCACGAACTTCTCACCCTTGTTATATTCAGGCATCTCGCCGCCATCTGTAATCGCACCCTCAGGAGCGAGATAAGCGTTCAGACGACTCTCAGCGAGGATGATGGTAATCTTCTCACCGTTGTACGAATTATAGGTCTCAACAGCCACATAGTCGATCTTCGGTCCTACGCAGAGGGCGGTGTTGGAGGGGAGTGTCCAAGGGGTCGTTGTCCAAGCTACGAAATAAGGTGTACCCCACTTCGTCCACTCTTCTTTCGGATTCAAAGCCTTAAACAACGCCGTTACCGTCGTATCCTTCACATCACGATAACAACCGGGCTGGTTCAACTCATGAGAACTCAGTCCTGTTCCTGCTGCAGGCGAATACGGCTGGATAGTATAGCCTTTATAGAGCAGTCCCTTCTTATAGAACTGTTGCAGCAACCACCACAGCGTCTCGATATACTTGTTGTCGTATGTGATATACGGGTTGTCCAGATCCACGAAGTAACCCATCTTCTCGGTAAGGTCGCGCCACTCCTGGGTGTACATCATCACATTCTCACGACACTTCTTATTGTAGTCCTCCGTAGAGATATACTTTGCACTCTCCTTGTTGTCGATGTCGGCTTTCGTGATACCGAGTTCCTTCTCCACACCCAATTCTACGGGCAGTCCGTGAGTATCCCAGCCAGCCTTACGCTTCACCTGGAAGCCTTTCATCGTCTTATAGCGGTTGAAGGTATCCTTGATGGTGCGCGCCAGCACGTGGTGGATGCCTGGGTGACCGTTAGCCGAGGGAGGTCCCTCGAAGAATACAAACTGCGGACAGCCCTCGCGCTCTTCCACCGAGCGCCAGAACACGTTCTTCTCACGCCACATCTTCAGGATGTCGTCGTTCACCTTTGTCAGGTTCAAGCCATTGTGTTCAGCAAATTTCTTGCTCATCTTATAATGCCTTTTAAATATTCAATATTCGCTTTTGCTTTATTTGGGGTGCAAAGGTACATAAATATTCTGACCTGACAAAATAAATAATTAATTTTAATATTTTTGTCCAAAAAACTTTTTGTTTCAAAATTATTTCGTATCTTTGCAGCCAAAGAGATCTAGTCAATAACTAAATTTACAGTTCTATGGTATTAATGATTATTCAGCTCTGCATCGTTTTGGGAGCTTTGTGGGTAGGCTCGCGCTATGGCTCGCTTGCCTTGGGTGCCATCTCCGGTATAGGTCTGGCCCTTCTCGTGTTCGGTTTTGGCCTTAAGCCTGGTACTCCTCCTACGGATGTGATCTACATCATCATCGCAGCCGTCACCTGTGCAGGTATCATGCAGGCTTCTGGTGGTATGGATTGGTTGATCCAGATTGCCGAGAGACTATTGCGCAAGCATCCGGATCGTATCACGTTCCTCGCTCCGCTATGTACATTCTTCCTAACCGTTTTGGTTGGTACAGGTCACGTCGTATACACCTTGATGCCAATCATTTGTGACATTGCATTAAAGAAAGGCATCCGTCCTGAGCGTCCCTGCGGTGTGGCCTCTATTGCTTCCCAGGTGGGTATTACTTGCTCGCCCATCGCTGCTGCCGTTGTAGCCTTCGTCACCATCTCGAATGCCAACCATTTCGATATCACCATTCCTCGCGTGCTGATGGTTTCCATACCCGCCTGCGTCTGTGGTCTGATGGCTGCCGCAGCTGCCTCCTACCATCGTGGCCTCGACCTCGACAAGGATCCCGAGTTCCAGAAGAAGATTGCCGATCCTGCCCAGCGTGAGTACATCTACGGTAGTGGTGCCACCACCCTCGACAAGGAGATTCCGCAGTCGGCAAAGAACGCCGTCTTTATCTTCCTCGGTGCCCTCGCTATCATCGTGATGTTTGCTGCACTTCCCGAGTTGCTGCCGTCGTATTCCACCATCAAGGCTGTGAAGGGTGCTGGCGATCTGACATTGGCCAGTGGTGTCACCATCTCGGCTTCGGCATTGGCTAAGGCAGGTGTTGTGGCAGAAGGATTTACGGAGAAGGGAATGGTTGACTTGAAGATGAACCTCGTCATCCAGATTGTGATGATCTCCGCTGCCGCCCTGATGATCATCTTCTGTAAGGCCAAACCCAAGAAAGCCGTCGCCGGTCCTGTGTGGCAGTCGGGTATGGTGGCTGTTGTCGCCATCTACGGTATCGCCTGGCTCGCCGACACCTATTTCTCCAATTATATGGCTGAGATGCAGGAAGGTCTGGAAGGTATCGTTGCAGAGTACCCCTGGTCTATCGCGCTGGTATTCTTCCTGGTATCAGTACTGATCAACTCTCAGGGAGCTGTGGTTGTGGCCATGTTGCCGCTGGCTTATAAGTTAGGCATTCCTGGCCCCGTGCTCCTCGGTGTGCTGCCTTCTGTCTATGGATACTTCTTTATTCCGAACTATCCTTCGGATATCGCTACGGTGAACTTCGACCGCTCAGGTACAACGGTGATCGGTAAATACCTGCTGAACCACTCGTTCATGATGCCTGGACTGATCTGTGTGATCACCTCAACGATTGTTGCCTATATCCTGGCAACGCTCATCTACTAGACTAATCCGCTGATAAACCTTCGGGGGGAGCAATCCGTTCGGATGCTCTCCCCTTTTTGTTGTTCCCAAATGATTCTTCCAGCTTAATACCCATTCCGCATCTGTTGGAGCAGCGATTTCTGATGTTCCGTCAGATTCGTGGGCAGTGTCACTTGATAGGTGATGATCAAATCGCCGAAAGTGCCGTCTCCCCGATCGTAACCCTTCCCACGCAGACGAACTTTCGTGCCAGGCTGCGTTTCGGGCTTGATCTTCAGTTTCAGACGCTGGCCGTTCGACAACGTGACGATCACCTCTCCACCCAACAAGGCCGTATAGAGGTCGATGGAGACGGTGGCGTTCATCTCACCAGAATGCGTTCGTGCCTGACGGCCGAAGCCGGTGCCACCCGTCGAGAATCCCTGGAAGCCACCGAAGCCGCCACCCTGATGCCCCTTTCGTCCGAACAGATCCTCAAAGAACGAGCTGAAACCTCTGCCGGAGCCAGAGGTGAACTGCGAGAAGTCGAAGCCGCCAAAGGGATTGCCTCCACCGGCTCCGCCGCCGAAACCTTGGAACTGCTCGGCCTGCTTCCACTGCTCACCATACTGGTCGTATTTTTTCCGTTTCTCAGGATCGCCAATCACATCGTAGGCTTCCTGAAGGGCTTGGAACTTCGCCTGTGCCTTCGGGTCGTCGGGATGCAGGTCGGGATGGAACTGCTTGGCCCTTTTAAGGTAGGCCTTCTTCACATCCTTCTGCGGAATCGTCTTGTCGACGCCTAAAATCTTGTAATAATCAATAAATGCCATAATGTTTTCCTCCTATTCTTGAATTGTTTTCTGTACAAAAAACTGCAAAAAGTGTGCCTAAAACACGAAAACGCTTGGTGAATTGGAATATTCTTCGTACTTTTGCCGAAAAATTGATGTATGATGAGACAAACTATACTCCTAGCCCTTGGCATGATGTGCCTGCTGCCCGTGTCAGCCAAACAGACCAAGACCGTCAGAATGAAAGTCATCGAGACCAGCGACGTTCATGGTCACTTCTTCCCCTACGACTTCATGGAGCGCAGACCCCTGAAGGGAACCCTCGCCCGGGCAAACACTTATATTAATAAGGAGCGTGCGACCTACGGTGACCACCTGCTGCTCATCGACAATGGCGACATCCTACAGGGACAACCCTGCATCTACTGGTCTAACTACGTGATGCCCCAGGATGAGAATCTCGCCGCCTCTGTCATCAACTATATGCAGTACGACGCTGAGACGGTGGGCAATCACGACATCGAACCTGGCCATAAGGTCTATGACAAATGGATCCGTGAGGTGCGCTGTCCGTTGCTGGGAGCCAACATCGTGAAAGCCGGAACAACGAGTAAGACGAGTCCCGCCAGTCCTACTAGTATCTACGACGGCCTCCAGCCCTACTCCATTCACATCATCGACGGTGTGAAGATCGCCATCATCGGTATGCTCACACCCGCCATCCCCAACTGGCTGACCGATAACGTGTGGAAGGGCATCGAGTTTGAGGAGATGACCAGCTGCGCCAAGAAATGGGTGAAATACCTGAAGGAGGTGGAAAAGCCAGACCTGATCTTCGGACTCTTCCACTCCGGCAAGGACGGCGGTATCGTGACCGATACCTACGAGGAGAACGCCACAGCCGCCGTCGCCCGTGAGGTACCCGGCTTCGACATCATCTTCTTCGGGCACGACCACCAGGTGCACAACGAGTGGATCACCAACAAGGAGGGCCAGCAGGTGCTCATCATCGACCCCTCGTGCTATGTGAAGAATGTGGCTGAGGCCGAGATCGAGCTGACCTTCAAGAAAGGCAAACTCGTAAAGAAAGAGATCAAGGGCGAGATCGTCAGCGTGAACGACGAACAGGTGGACGAGAAGATGGTTGCCCATTTCCAGCCGCAGATCGATGCCGCTAAAGCTTACGTCAATCAGAAGATCGGCACCTTCGAAAACAGCATCTACACCCGCGAGAGTTTCTTCGGCAACTCGGCTTTCACCGACCTCATCCACAACCTCCAGCTGGAACTCACTAAGGCCGACATCTCTATCACGGCACCTCTGTCGTTCAATGCGACCATTCGCGAGGGCGATGTCACCGTAGCCGACATGTTCAAGCTCTACCGCTTCGAGAACCTGTTGCTCGTGCTCCGCATGACGGGTGAGGAGATCCGCAAGCATCTGGAGATGAGTTATGACATATGGACGAACCAGATGAAGTCGCCCGACGACCATATCATGCTGCTCAACGATGAGATGAAGGGTGACCAACAACGCGCGGGCTTCAAGTACTACACCTTCAATTTCGACTCGGCTGCCGGCATCGACTACGAGGTCGATGTCACCAAACCCAATGGTGAGAAGGTCAGGATCCTACAGATGAGCGACGGCACCCCCTTCGACGAGAAAAAGTGGTATAAGGTAGCGATGAACAGTTATCGCGCCAACGGTGGCGGTGAGTTGCTCACGCACGGTGCCTGCATCCCCAAGGACTCGCTCGCCAGCCGTGTGATCTACTGCAGCGAACTCGATCAGCGCCACTATCTGATGGAGGAGATCAAACGTCAGGGAACGATCAACCCGCAACCCAATAAGAACTGGAAGTTTGTGCCTGAGGAATGGGCGAAGCCAGCCATCGAGCGTGACAGGAAACTATTGTATGGGAAATAAGTAATTAATTCTCCCCCTGATGACCTATTATTTCGTATTTTGTAAAGAAGAACTCCTGTTGGAAAAGAAGTCCGATGGGAGTTATACCATACCCCTTTGTGAAGAACCGCCAACGGAGGTGAAGCCTTGGACACACCAGATGAACATCACCCCGATGGCCGACGGCACACCCGTCATTACCTATCGTATCGACGCCCCCATTACAGATGACGCGCGTTATGAGATGATTGGTCTGCGGAAGAGTTTCTATCACCTGGAGAAACCCCTCTACCTGAAGGCCGGAAAATGTCAGGAACTGCTCTACTGGGACCAGAACACGAAATACTGTGGTGTCTGTGGTGCTCCCATGCGGATGGATACCGACATCTCGAAGAAATGTACTTCTTGCGGTAAGGAGATCTGGCCGCAGCTGGCTACGGCCGTCATCGTACTCATCCACAAGGGCGACGAGGTGCTGCTCGTCCGTGCAAAGAACTTCCGCACAGATTTCTACGGTCTCGTGGCCGGTTTCGTCGAGACAGGCGAAACCCTTGAAGAAGCCGTTGCCCGTGAGGCTTTCGAGGAAACGGGCGTCAGGATCACCAACATCCGTTACTTCGCCTCGCAGCCTTGGCCCTACCCCTGCGGACTGATGGTGGGCTTCAATGCCGACTACGTCAGCGGCGATATCCACCTGCAGCGTTCGGAAATTGCCAAAGGCGGCTGGTTCCGCAAGGATAATCTTCCGACCATCCCTGAGAAACTATCCATCGCCCGCATGCTCTTGGACGCGTGGATAGAGGAAGCCTAATATTCCAGTAATTTCATCGTCATCTGACCCTTGTAGGAGATGACGTTCTCGACGAGATAACAGCTGGCTCCGTCGGGGACACAGAGCGTAGCATTAAAGTGCAGGCCCGCTGCATCGGCCTTTTCGAACTCCATATTGGCCAATACAGCCTCTTCGAGGAACTTTGCCGGCACCAGCTTGGCATACTGCTGTTTGCGGAAGTCGCTGGAGTACAACCGCTGTGCACCGTTATAGATGCTGATGTGCATGATATTGTCGTAGTACACGTTCTCTACCTCCATCCCGTCTTCGTTATAGGTCCGCAGCACCACCTTATATTTCGTGGGGTTGATGGCGATATACCAATGGTATCGCGCATTGTCATAACTGACGACGGAGTCCTTCTTCACCTGATGGGTATAGGTCATCACCTTCGGCGTAGTGTCGGCCACAAAGACGGAGTCGGCCTCTTCACCCTCGAGTTTGTTGAGAGTGATCTGGTCGCCGTTCTGGTTGCGGAAACAGAAAATATGCTCGGTCTGTTTCTCGATGGCATAGCTGGTGCCCGAGGAGAATGTCAGCGAGTCGCCCACGATCCTGAAATAGGCTGGCATACTGGTGGAGTCGTTGTAGAAGATGGTGTCGCCCTTCACTCGGAAGGCCACATCCTCCGTCTCCGCGTCGACCCAGACACCCTGCATCAGGGCCTTGGCCTCGCGATCCTCCTCCTGCTGACTGCCTTCGGACTTCTGTCCTCCACATCCTGCCAGCAACAGAACCGCCACCACTATACCGCCATATCTAATCATCTGCAAACTACTTTCCGATGCAATGATACTCAAAGTTATTCTCGTCGAGCTCCTCGATATCGAAGATATTACGTCCATCGATGACCAGCGGACGCTTCATCGCCTTCTTGATGACGCCCCAGCCCGGCAGACGGAACTCCTTCCACTCAGTGAGCAGCAGCAGCGCGTCGGCATCGAGCACCGCGTCGTACATATCGCGGCAGTAGGTCACCGTCTCACCGATCCTGCGCTTACACTCGTTCATGGCGATGGGATCATACACGCGGATGATACAGCCGGCCTTCAACAGTTTGTCGATCATCACGAGGGCCGTCGACTCACGCATATCGTCGGTCTCAGGCTTGAACGACAGACCCCACATGGCGATGGTCTTGCCCTTCAGTGCCTCTTCCGAACCGAACGCCTTCACGAGCTTCTCGTAGAGCACACCCTTCTGTCGTTCGTTCACACGCTCTACAGCCTTCAGCACCTCCATCGAGTAGCCGTTCTGGTCGGCGGTCTTGATGAGTGCCTTCACGTCCTTGGGGAAACACGAACCACCATAACCGCAGCCGGCATAGAGGAACTTACGACCGATACGGGTATCTGAACCGATTCCCGCGCGTACCATATTAACATCTGCGCCCACGCGCTCGCAAAGGTTGGCGATGTCGTTCATAAACGAGATACGCGTGGCGAGCATCGAGTTGGCGGCATATTTGGTCATCTCGGCCGAAGGGATATCCATGAAGATCACGCGGAAGTTGTTGATCAGGAAAGGTTTGTAGAGCTTCGTAAGCACCTTCTTGGCGTGTTCGCTCTCGACACCCACCACCACACGGTCGGGACTCATGAAGTCCTTGATGGCGTTACCCTCCTTCAGGAACTCGGGGTTCGAGGCCACATCGAACTCAATGTCGACACCACGCTTCTGCAGCTCTTCCTCGATGGCCTGGCGCACCTTCTTCGCCGTACCCACAGGCACCGTCGACTTGGTGACGACCACCACATAGTGGTTCAGGTTCTGACCGATGGTGCGGGCCACCTGCAGCACATACTTTAGGTCTGCCGAACCGTCCTCGTCGGGAGGCGTACCTACGGCCGAGAACACAATCTGTACATCGTCAAGCACCGAGGCGAGGTCGGTCGTGAACTTCAATCGTCCTGCGGCCACATTCTTCTTCACCAGCTCGTCGAGACCCGGCTCATAGATGGGCACCTCACCCTGTTGCAGACGCTCGATCTTACTGGCGTCCACATCCACACACGTCACATTGGCACCCGTATCGGCGAAACACGTTCCCGACACCAGTCCCACATATCCTGTTCCTACAATCGCTATGTTCATTTCTCTATTTGTTTACTGTAAACAATTCCTACTCAAATACTTCTGCATCTTTCAGCAAGGGTTGCTTTAAGTCCTTCTCACTCGTCTGCACCTTCGCCGGGTCGATGGGCCACTCGATACCCAGATCGGGATCATTCCAGCGGATGCCAGCATCGGCTTGTGGCGCATAGGGGTTGTCCACCTTATACGTGAAGATGGCCTCTTCGCTCAGCACGAGGAAGCCGTGTGCAAAGCCGCGGGGAATGAAGAACTGACGCTTGTTCTCCTCGCTCAGCTCCACCATCACATGCTGTCCGAACGTGGGACTCGACTTGCGGATATCCACAGCCACATCGAGCACCTTACCTTTTATCACACGCACGAGCTTGGCCTGCGAGGCATCACCCTTCTGGTAGTGCAGTCCGCGCAGCACACCGAACGACGACTTCGACTCATTGTCCTGGATGAACACCGTCCGTCCGACATGCTCATCGAACTCAGCCTGCTTCCAGGCCTCCATGAAATAGCCTCTGGCATCGTTGAAAACCTTAGGCTCAATGATGAAAACACCCTTGATTTTGGTCTCTTTATATTCCATAATTTGAGAAATTTTGTGCAAAGGTACACTAATTTTTTCACTTAATAATCATTTTAAGTTTCTTTTATTTGTTTATTTCCAAAATTTGCTGTAATTTTGCATCCGTGATTGAACTGGAAAGACATATTGAGATACTTCTGCTCAGCAATGACTGCGTCATAGTGCCCCGTTTGGGAGGGTTTATGACGCACCATATCGAGGCGCGCTACGACGAACATGACAGCATGTTCCTACCCCCGTTGCGCACCCTCGGCTTCAATGCCCAGCTCAATATCAACGACTCGCTGCTCGTACAGTCTTACATCGAGGCTTACGACATCAGCTATCCCGAGGCTTTGCAACGCATAGAGGACGAAGTGGAAGAGCTCAAGCAGCATCTCCAGAACGAGGGATCCTACGAGCTCAACGACATCGGCGTGCTCACGCTTAACGACGACGGCAACTACGTCTTTACCCCCTGTGAGGCCGGCATCCTCACGCCTGCCCTCTACGGACTGAGCTCGTTTGAGATGAAGCCCCTGCAGACAACCGCCGCCCAGGTGGTGAAAGCCGTCCCCCCAGTGACCGAGCAACCCGTCGAGACCCCGCAGCAGCCAGCCGCCCAGATCTTCGACCTCGGTGACCAAACACCCGAGGAAGAGGTTGAGAACACCGAAGACAACGATGTCGTGCGCATCAAGTTCTCATGGATCCGCAATGCGGTGGCCGTTGCCGCCATCCTGCTGGCCGTCTTCTTCCTGGCGATGCCTACGGGCAAGACCGACATGATGCAGCGCACCATCAGCAATATCAACAACAGCCTGCTCTTCGGCATGATGTCTGAAGACACGAACATGAGTAAGATCGAGATTCAGAAGAAAGTCACGAGGAAGGAAACTTCGAGGAGTGAGAATACTCAGAAGACAGATTCTATTGCAAAATCAGTAGCCGACGCTCAAGCTAAATCAGTAGCCGACGCTCAAGCTGAATCTGTGGCAGACGCTCCTCGAAAATATTGCATCGTCCTGGCCAGCTGCGTCTCCATACGCAATGCCAACTCATTCATCGAGCGTCTTCAGGAAAAGGGTTACGAACAGGCCGAGGTCTTTGAGCGTAATAACATCCGTCGCGTCATCTACGGCCACTATCCTTCTGAGGAAGCCGCCCACGACGACCTCCGCCGTTTCCATCGTCACAGCGAAACCGCCGAGGCCTGGCTTATGGAATTATGAAAAGAGTCCGTTGTCCTAAGTGCGAAAACTACATCACCTTCGATGAGACCCGTTATACCGACGGTCAGTCGCTCGTGTTCCAGTGTCCCGAGTGCGGCAAGCAGTTCGCCATCCGTATCGGCGTGAGCAAGCTGCGCGAACGTCAGAAGGATGAGCATCCCAACGAGCAGGCCGACGAACAAGGCTGCGGCTCCATCGTCGTCATCGAGAATATGTTCCACTACAAGCAGGTCATCCCCCTCCGGATGGGCGACAACATCATCGGCCGCTACCAGAAGGGCAACCCCGCCAACAGTACTTTCGAGACCGTTGATCCCAGCGTCGACCTGAACCACTGCACGGTGACCGTGAGCCGCGACAAACGAGGCCAGCTGCGTTACACCTTGAAAGACAACAACAGCAACACCGGCACCTTCGTCGACAACGTCGAACTCACGCCCCGTGAGCGTCGCGTCATCGCCGACGGCACCCTCTTCACCATCGGAGCCACCAGCATCATCCTGAGAGCCTCCGACAGCGAAGAGTGAATTCACTCACATCTAAAACTTAAACAGGTTGCAGAAGATGATGGCAGCCGTCCACACGTGGTTATTGCACTGGCAATAGCCTAAGGTCTTAGAATCCTTCGACATGTCGATACGGCCGTTGCCCTTCACCTCGGCCACCGTTGCGTTCGAGCCCTTCACGGAGATGGAGCCGCCCGAAGTGACGTGACAGAGCAGATTGCCTGACGAATCCTTGATGTCGCCCGACCATACGGAGCCGATCCTGTGACCCACATCATCGGTAATGTCGCCGCTGCTGCCCTTGGGCAACTGACCTAACTTCTTGTGAGCCCAGTTGTACACCACACCGTTCTCGTCGACATAGCCGCGGGCACTACCCTTCTCGATCGTATATTCGCGCACCTTTTTCTGTGTGTTGCTGCTTGAATTGCCAGAGCTCTTGGTGGTGTTCTGGGCGGCTTGGGCCCTGCGCTGGGCAGCCAGTTCCTGCTGACGCTGGGCCTCTGCCTCCTGTTTTTTCTTCACCTCAGCCAGCTCCACCTTCGTCTTCGCCAGAGACTCCTTGTTGTGGTAGATGCCTAAGTAGAGCAAGGCGGCATATTTCTTGTCAAGTCCTTTGGCTGTACCGATCAGCACGTCGTAGATATACACCTGACCGTTGTCGTTGATATAGGCCACCTTCTCGCCGTCCATCACCACCGAACCGTCGTTCTGCACTTTCAGATAACCCTGTTCCCCGTGGAAGTTCACAGTGCCGTCCTTCAGCACCTCGCCGACCTTCCGGCCATCGTCATACATCACGTCACCGTTTTTCTCCACCTTGAAGATCACCTTCTTGCCCTTGCGCTCACCGTCGGGATGCGTCTTGTCGAAGATAAACTCACCCGTCCTCGTACGGAAGAAGCCCTGTACGGTACCGCCACGAGAGAACTCGATGTCGCCATTACGCTTCTTGTTCACGTCATCCACCGTCTCCTTGGCTTTCTTGATGCCGGATACGATATTTCCGAACTGTGCCTGTGCCGTTGTCGCTCCCAGCAACATCGCTGCCGAAACGGCTAAGATTCTAATGTTTTTAATCATAATTGTATGGTTTTGGTTGATTTTGTTTGCAAAGGTACGAATAAGCGTGCAAAATACAAAATAAATCAGGATTATTAACAAAAAAGGGCGACCACCACTGCGATCGCCCTCTCTTCATCTGTAAACCGTAGACTGTAAACTAAAACGGTCCTACTCCCATGCAACTGGTCGTTCCCAGTGCCGTAAGGAATGCCGTGAGCGCAGCTACTATCACCTTCACCGCCAGCTCAATCACACGCTGCTTCTTCATAAGCCGTTAGCCGTTGCCCTGCTGGTCGGCTGCGGGAGCCAGCACATAGGTGAGCGGAGTCTTCTTCTGGAAGCGCTTCTCCTTGCCACCGACGGTGCGCTTCTCGCTCTCCACGAGATACCCGAACTCGAAGATACACTCATCCTTGAAGGCTCTCGAGGTAAGCTTCTCACCCTTCGTGTTCTCAGGGATGAAGTTGATCTTGATGCCGTTGATCATCGCGTCGGGACCACCAGCCACAGCAGCGGCGAGGTTCGCCTTGCCCAGCTTCTGACCGTCGACTGAGGGCGAGAACGTGCCCAGACCGTCGAGCTTCACGGGCTGACCCTGCGACAGCAGCTCACTCATGCAGTCCACCACCTGTCCGAGCACCAGCACGCACATCTGGTAGTCGGCAATCTTGCCGTGCCCGGTCATGTGCTTGGCGAAGCCCTTGAGGTTCAGGGGTTCCTTCGAGTCCACTTCTGCGAAATACTTGCCGTAGGCGGTCGAGTCGTCGTTCTTGTTCTGACGGAGATTGATCACCATTGGAATGTTTGATCTTGCCATAATTTAAAATCCTTTCTTTTCTTCTGCACTGCAAATTACACAAATATATTGACACCTGCAAGCTTTTTCCTCACCCGAATCAGGTTCTTTCAAGTTCTCACAAGTTGTTTATAATTAAGGTCATAAATATTTGCGTATCTCAGGAATTTTTCGTACCTTTGCAGTGCAGAAGAACATCAATATTTATGTCACAAAACAATCCTGATTTATCCATTATCCGTTGTCCATTATCCGTTAGCCTCGGCCGTGCGGAGCTCGCAACACGCTATTTCCCCAACATCCAGCCGATGTCAGCCTGGCTGAAATTGAAGGCTCTTTTACAGGAGAACCCCGATTTGGCACACCTCGCGCAGCTAAATCGCCGGACATTCTTACCTGTAGAAGTCAACAAAATTTACCAAGCACTCGGGCAGCCTTAACTGCCCGTTTTCCGTGCTTTTCAGGCACTTTGACTCTTCTTAGCCCAAAGTCCTAGTTTCATTAAATGAAAGCCGCACTTTCCATAGCTCAAAATCTGAGTTTCCACAGCCTTCAAATAGCATTAATATTTATATTTGTGTTTTGTAAACTATTATTACCAAATCCGTTACAGCGTTACAGCGTTACAGTTAGAATTCTCCATTTGAACTTCTCGAAATTATATCTATATATTATATATATTATAATATATATAATATATAGCTTTAAAATTCCTCCATCAATCACCTGATTCCGAACTGTAACGCTGTAACGCTGTAACGGCAATGTGTCTTTTCTGAACTAACAAACTATTTCGAGAATTTTTTCAATAAAACCTTAATTATTTCAGGATTTATTCGTACTTTTGCAACGTCCATACTCACGCCTACAGGCGACATTGCTACCAGAGGGATGCAAGAATGGGTGGGACGGTTACATAGAAAAAAGCGTCATTGATGCTTTGTTTTTGACCATTTGAACTACCACAATCAAATCCAAATCAAGGACAAATGCGGAGGTGAATGCTACGGGTGTAGTATATACTCCCGGAGTGTGCCGAGGGCAGATTATGCCCTCACGCACACTTTTCGGGGCGTACAATACTTACCGGCGTGGGTATTCAGACTTTGCCAGTTTTATTTGGAAGGCTGTGGTAGGCCGAAATGGTGGAACAGGCAGATGAGGATACCCCGCTTTTTTTATGTACCTTACCAATAAGAAGAACCGTCTGACAAATGGGTATCAGTCAGAGATAAAGACAACGACTGATGCGCGATAAACTACAGAAGGCGCTTGATTTGTGCAATGAAAAGAGATTTGATGAGGCCTTGCCTATCTTGGAGAGCATCACTAATGAAGACCCCAAGAATTCGGAGGCGTGGCGCACTTTGGCACAACTCCATTGGTATCACAAGCATGAGCCTGAAAAAGCATACGATGAACTGATAGAAGCCCTGAAGTGCGAGCCTCGTAATCTTTGGGCTCTCATATTGATGGGGAATCTGCTGACAAAGGAGAAGAATGACTTAGAAGGAGCCAAGTCTTATTATGACAAGGTGCTTGAGTACTTCCCTGATAATGCTATTGCCATCAACAATGTGGCCGCGACCTATATGGAAAGGAAAGATTATGATGAAGCGATCCCTCTGATGAAAAAGGCCATCAGTATTGATGACACCTATATCAATTCATACTATGGCCTGGCTCTCTGTTACTATAAGACCGATCAGTTGGAAAATTGCTTTGAAATATGCCATCAAGGAGCAACGAAATTGCAGGATCGTCCAGAAAACCCAGGTGTAAGGGATGAACTTCTGAAGCTCTACCTTTCAGTTGCAAAGGATCTGGCCAAGAAGATTAATTATATCAATGTCTGGAAAGGCATCAAGGATGAACTGGAGGCTGTAGACCATATCAATATCAAGTTTGTAGAGGATAAGAGCATAAATGTGCTGGCTAAACTGGAGTATGCACCTTTGCATGCAGCCAAAGAACATATTCTCAGGTATAATCCTGACAAAGAATATGTCGACCATCTGTTCATCCATGAGATGATGCATCTGAAGATGAATCAACAAGCAACTCTCGCAAATAACGGAAAAGCGACTGTCAGTTCCGGGAATACCAGAAAGGCATTCAGAAACCGTTATCTCAAGTTCATGAAGAAAACTCATAGTCATCTTCCGACTGCAGAACTGGAACATGTGATGTCAGGATTGGCTGACGGATTAGCTCTACAATTAATGAACTGTCCGCTTGACCTGTTTGTTGAACATATGATTTATACGACATATGAGGCAGTACGTCCGATACAGTTGCTTTCACTTTTCCATATGGAAGTTGACAACATCGAGGGTGTCAAGCAGGCAACAAAAAACGGATTCTTCCCCAAAGAAATCGTTCACGCCAATAAGGTTATGAATATAGCCACCTCTATGCACTTCAAGGAGATCTATGGTATCGACCTGATACGTGAATATCATCCCACAAAGCAGGAATATGATCAGGCGAAAGACCTCTATGATGAATTCAAAGCTTATCTCGATACCCACAAACCGGGTGACGAATATGAAATGATGGAGTATTTCGTAGAGTCGTTTGGAATGGAAGACCTAGTTGAGATAATCGATGAGCGACAGGTATCAGGAGGCATGAAAGCAGACCTCTCTCTTGAGAGTGATCTGAAGGAAAGGGCTGTGGACGCTCCGTCAAAAGAGGACGTAGATGTGGCTAATGCCCAGTTTGCACTTAACCACCAAGACGGAGCAGACGCTACAGAGACGATGATGATGTCGATGTATATGCTTGGAGCTATGGAGTATTTTGACACGCTCGAGCCTCATGATGTTCATCGGATAGCCTTGGAGATAGCAACCGTTGGTGTCAACGGAATCAGTCCAAAGGGGAAATACAGCATCAAGTCGATACCGGATAAAGAATTTGGTGGATACCAATTCCTCGCATATTACTATGTCAGCTGGGCAAGAGCTATCCCTCATATGCTTGATAAAATAGGATTGCCATTCTCAAAGGCATACGAGGCAGCCTTGAATATGTATAATGCAAAACATAAGAAAGATGAGTGATCTGGAAGAACTTCGAAAAGCCATCGTGCAATTCACCCAAGAAAGAGACTGGGATCAGTTCCATAATGGGAAAGATCTTGCTTTGGCCTTATCCATCGAGGCTTCAGAACTAAATGAGGCTTTTCTTTGGAAGGATGCCAAAGACGTGAATGTGGAGAAGGTGAAAGAAGAACTGGCCGACATCATCAATTATGCCATTCTCATTGCAGATAAATATGATCTTGACATCAAGCAGATTGTCTTGGATAAGCTAAGACGTAATGCTGAGAAATATCCTGTAGCCAAAGCCTATGGGAGTGCAAAGAAATATAACGAACTATAAAATATATGCACTATGGTTAATAGAGTCCTTTACCAAGCCCCTCAGGCGCAATTTATTAGTGATGTTGAGCGTAAATTTGTTGCACCCAAAATGAGGCATACAGCAGAACAGGCCAGAATTCATTCTGCTGAAAATGAAATAGCCTCATGGGAGAAAGAATCACGGGGACGGTTCTAGTGATCATTTCGAAATAATTGTTTAACTTTGCAAACAAAATATGAATCAGGAAGATAAAGGACAAATACTATTATATCAGACTCCAGATGGGGAGTCGCGCATTGAGGTGAAGCTGCAGGACGAGACGGTGTGGTTAAACCTTGATCAGATGGCAGAATTGTTTCAACGTAACAAATCAACCATCTCCAGGCACATTAAGAATGTGTTTGAGGAGGGAGAACTACAGCAGGAGGCAACTGTTGCATTTTTTGCAACAGTTCAAACAGAAGGTAAAAGAAAGGTAGAGCGCGACATCGCATATTATAACCTTGATATGATCATCAGCGTGGGCTATCGCGTACATTCCTATCGTGGCGTTCAGTTCCGTCAGTGGGCAACGGCTGTTTTAAAAGAATATATCAAAAAAGATATTCTATCGCAAAGTACTCGAGATATATGCACTCAGCATCGACTACGACCCTCGTGTAGAGATGACCAAGCAGTTCTTTGCCACAGTCCAAAACAAGATGCATTATGCGGTTCATGGGCATACCGCAGCAGAGATAATATATAATCGTGCAAATGCCGCCAAGGACTTCATGGGACTGACCACCTGGACGGGAATGATGCAAAGAACAAAGAATGAATTGACACCAGTTGAAATCCATTTCCTGGAACAGTTTGAACGAGAACAGAAGAAATTGGGAGATAAGAAATGAAGACTTATATTTTGTTTTGGAACCCTGCAATTTCCAGCTATAAGTTAGAAGACTTTCAGAGAGAGATTGATGACTACGAAAATGCAGACATGAACTGGGGTGTATGGGAGTATGAGAAAGCATGTGCTGGTGATCGCTTCTTCATGGTACGTTGCGGTAGTGGTAAAACAGGAATCTGTATGAGTGGTTACTTTTCGTCAGATCCATATCGTGACGAAGATTGGTCTGGTAGAGGGCGTGTTACTTATTATATGGATCTGGAACCTGATTTTATGATTAATCCGGATTATCTGCCTATTTTGTCGACATTAGATTTGGTTCGTGAAGTTCCTGGATTCGATTGGAATGGAGGCCACTCAGGACGATTGTTAGATGCTAAGCTTGCAGAAAAGCTCGAAATAGTATGGGAGAAATTTACTGAAGATCATGCTGATATGTTTACCATGCGAGCGATACATCTGGATGTTGATCCTGATAGTTACTCGTCTAAGAAATCTGATGAACAGATTGTTCGTCTCTATTTAACAAAAGAAGGTAAAATAGGGGCAGATGACTTTGATATTGATTTTGAGATACAGGGAGATGATCTGGATGACGTGAAGAAGCAAGCAATTGATGCAGTTTATAATGAGTTAGGCAAGAAAACAAAAATCAAATTTGAGTACTATGATGTAGAAGAAAAGGATTATCCAATGTATGAGAAAGCCCTTAAACTTGTGCTTGCCAACAAAAAAAATGGAATGGTATTTGATGACTCATATTTGGATTTTGAAGATAAAATTGTTTATTTGTTACATAAGGTAGCTGTTAATTCCCGGGAATTGCAGAAACAAGATTTCTCTGATGAAATAATTGAAGCTGTAAGAATTTTAGAAAGAAGACCCTCAGAAGTATTTATGGACTATGTAAAAAGAGTAGCAAGAAATGAAAATGTTATATGGATTTTAAGGGGGGAAATATATGAGGCTCTCTGCATAACTAAAAGGGAAAGCTTAGATGAAGATGACCTCAAGTCTTTGAATGAAAACCTTGCAGCACTACATTATCTGAAATCATTGGGAAAAGAATAGTGCTCACAAAGTTACTATGCCTGTTGTGATACGTGTGAAAAGACAGGTAAAGGCTAACTTTCTGAGCCTCTGAGGCTTGACATTCATTAACATAAAAATCTTCCTGCAGAATGATTGTTTCTGCAGGATTATTTATACCTTTGCATCCGTTTGGCTAAAAGCCTGGGATATCATGTCGACACTACGATTGCACATAGTAGGATTCCCTTACCGAAAGGACATCGAGGGGCACGTCAGCGAGTTTCTCGCCGACGCTCCCGGGCATGCTATGACGCTTCGGCCTCACAGCGGAAACGATCACGACAAGAACGCCATCCGGGCCTTCGACTGGCAGGGGCGTTTCGTAGGCTTTGTGTCCCATAAGGATCTGCCGAAGGCTTGGGGCGCACTGCGAAGCAGCGGAAGTGAATCGCTTCGTGGCGTGATCGTCTCGACCAACATAGAGCATCCGTGTGCGGTGTTTGAGTGCGTGGTGGCCGAATATGACGGTCCTGCCGAAAATCTCTATCCCCAGAACCATTTCCTCAACTGGCAATATAGTGGCCCCATTTTGAATCTGCCCGACGAACTGGACAACCTGGACTATATGATGGGTGAGATACGCGACCGACTGGCAGAACGGGATGAGTGGTCTGACGACGACCTGCAAGATTTCCTGATGCTAACAGAGCGCTTTGCCAGGTACTCCAAATACGACATATCGGGCGAGATGAATGACTATCGCCGGAGTCTTATCATCAAACTGCGCGACACCGACCTCGAAGAGCTGGAGGCGGTGACAGAGGAGCTGGAGATGGCTTACGGACGGTCGGGACGAGAGGCGATGGGCGGTGAAGTGCTTGATTTCTGGATGCGTCAGATGCAGTCGACAGAGACAAAGCGCCAGATGATGGTTCACCGCAGGGAATACGATGTGGTTGCGATAGAGCGCGAACTGGAATTGTTTCCCGAGTCGATGTACTACGTATGGAAGGAGAATCGTGAGCTGTTCGTGTCGAAAGTGCTCTATATGCACATCCCGCGCAAGGCACTGTGGCGTTTTGTGTCGGGCATCGCTTTTGTAGAAATGGCTCAACCATGCGCGAAGTGCGTTGATATGTCTGCCGTATCGAAAGTGGTAGATACCGTTCTGCCTTTGGATGTGAATGCGATGAAGGAAGCGGAATTGATGCTGAGCAGGGTCAACGATCGGAATGGGCATGTCTTTGACGCCGAGCTGGAGCGTCTGCGAAATGCAAGGGATGCCAAGGTGGCACAAAAAGCGGAGCCTCGCAGGGTTGGCCAAGTGATAGGCCTGCAGAACAACTTGGGTGACGTCACTGGTCTGGAGTCACTCTTGCAATCAAAAGAAATCATGAAGTTATTAGAATAGCTATGGCGGAAGGAGAGAATTTGGATCAGGTGTTTGACGCAATGGGCAAGAGCGGAGCGCGTTTCGTCATAGGTCAGGTAATCGGTTCGCAAACCAATTATTTCGGAGGAAAGCATGCTGAGGAACCGAGTGAAGCCGATGCTGTGAAGCCGGGAAACGACAATGGAGCAAGCCTGCATACAGATGTGTGTGATGAGGAACTCTTCAAGTTCATCCACCCGGCCATAACAGGCGAAGAGGAACGGATGATCCACGAACAGATCAAGAAACTTGTGACCCGCCAAGGAATACAGGAAATATGTCTGTATCTTTCGAAACTGGAATCTGAGGAAAAGATCTTTCTGCCGCAGAGTGCCGACGCGGCTTATACGGAGTTGGTACGTATGGGGATGCCCGACGGCGAGGGATTCAGCAAAAAGACATTTATGAAATACTATAGGAAATAGGCTGCGCGCGAGAGCCTTACAGCCTTATGTCAAGCATCAGAATCAACGCGTTCTGATGCTTTTTTTGTGTCTTGACGGAGAGAAAAACGGAGCATATCAGGGAAAAACAGAGAATTCCAGAGAAAGTCGGAGAATGTCAGAGACGGCCATTTTAAAAGCCATCTGCCTATAAAACTTTGTGTCTAACTTTGCATCGTCAACGAACGGAAACAGCGGTTGACAGCGTTCATTGAGACTGCGTCTCGAAAAACGGCATCGCCTCAGCAAAGCCTGAAAACGAGTTTTCACTTTGCATTCGGCTCGCGCGTTCTTTGACATATTGGTACAGAAGGTTGGAAAAACGATACGGCAGTTTTTTTACGCGAACATTATTTATTAATTACAATAGAAGAAAGGATTAAAAAAAATGACAGAAATTCAGAATTTACAAGCGATGGGTGCGCAGCGCATGACATCGCTGGAGATTGCCGAGATTACCGGCAAGCAGCACAAGAACCTGATGCGTGACATCAGAAACATGGAAGCTGCATGGGAAAAAACCACTGGGCTCAAATTTGAGCTCAGTAGTTACCAAGACTCTACGGGGCGTACATTGCCCTGTTACTCTCTCAACAAAACAGAATGTCTCTACATCGCCACGAAGTTCAACGACGAGGCTCGTGCCAAGTTGGTGATCCGATGGCAGCAGCTGGAACAGCAACGGCTGAAGCATCAGGGCATCCGGCATCTGCTGGTGACAGATCAGGACGTGATGCACGAAGCGGAGCGTATCGTGGGCCACGAGCTCACCTGCGACAACAAACACGCCGACGGTTGCATTACCACGACTGACATCGCCAAGGTGATCGGAATGGAGACAAAGGATCTGAACTCATTCCTGAAGGATCAGGGCGTTCAGAGATGGAAACGAGGTCAGTACAGGCTGACCGAGAATTACGAGGGGCGCGGACTGGCTCAGGACAGGCTCTTCGTCTACTACGGGAAGGACGGGAAAACGAAAAGGAGCACCTATCTCGTCTGGACTACAAAGGGTGCGGAGATGATCGAAGAAATGGTCAAACCCCAAAAAGACAAAAGAACAAATTAAAGACGCAAGAACATTAGGACATAAAGTTATGAAGAAAATTTCAGACATTGGCCTTAACAAGATTAAGGAATTTGAAGGATTGAGACTCAAGCCGTACTTTTGCCAGGGACATCGATTGACCATAGGGTACGGACACACGGGAGCGGACGTGAATCCGGGAGATACCATCACGGAGTACTGGGCGGAGCATCTTTTGAAAGCGGATCTCTTTGAGATCGAGAAACAGGTGGCGAAGCTCGGGGACTGGAACCAACCGCAGTTTGATGCATTGGTAAGTTTTGCTTACAATATGGGGTTCTACAAGCTGAAGACGAGTACGCTCTTGAAGACGATCCTGGAGGGTGGTAGTATGAGGGCCATCAAGAAGGAATTCAAGCGGTGGGTGTATGCTGGTGGGAAGGTACAGCCGGGACTGGTCAAGAGGCGCGAGTGGGAGGCCAGACGGTTCTTCGAGCCGGACGAGATGGAGCCGATGAAGGTCAGAGACTGGAGCGACTTCCATAAGACAGAATAACAGATTTTAGACAGAAGAATAGATATTTTTTAGACAGAAGAACATAAGAACATATTTAAAATTATGGAGAAATTAGTAAGAATTAAGAGCCAGGGGGCGCTGCAGCAGCGGAACTGGACAAAACAGAATGGTGAGACCGTAGTGATCTCGAGTGTTGAACTGACGATGACGGACGGAATTGATACGTTCGTAGGGGAGGTGACTGACCAGCAGGCGATTGCCATCAATCAGCAGCCTCTCGACCAGGACAGGATGTACGGCGTGAGGTGCAAGCTTGACGTGAGGGAGTGGAAGTCGCAGCAGAGCGGCGAGACGCAGCACGCGAACAGCATCAAGATAGTCACAATCGCCGGGGTGTAGTTTATGTCACACAGATTGCACAGATCGCATAGATTATTGCAGCAAAAATGCTGCGCTTGCGCAGAAAAAATCTGTGAAATCTGTGAGATCTGTGTGAGAAAAAAGAAAATTGCAGATGATTTATTATAAGTAATGGTTAAGAAAAACAAGATTAAGAAGAATGTGACGCTGGAAGGGCTGATGACGCTGGGACAGTTGGACGATGGCAGACACACGGCGGACTTCGCCTGCTGCGAGGATGTGCAGCTGGAGCAGGTCAAAGGGACGTTCAGGGTGCAGATCCAGAGGGACGGCAACGTCTACATGACGGAGAACAAGAAGCGCATCAGGAACAGTCCGATCTTCCGAGAAGACAACAGCTCCCTGTCGCACGGACGGAACAAGAGGTACTACTTCGTGTTCTCTCTTGAAGATGACCGCATCGACGAGTTGGCGGAAGAGCTGGTACGTCAGGCGATGATGATTGCGCAGAAAATCTCGATGGAGCTCAACGGCTGATGAGTGTACATGTAATCTACTTGAAGGATGGGGCGAAGATGATGCGCCCCGTCCTTAACCGTGAGGAGTACCTGAGGCTGAGGGACGGCGGCCAGCAGAAGACCAACCTGAGCCGCATCAGACAGGGCGAGGTGAAGCTGAAGGGCGACCTCGTGCAGATGAACTACTCGTGCCTGCCGAATGAGGACGGGTCGCTGAAGGGCTCGAAGACGGCCTCGATGTCGGTATGTATGGATATCGACTTCAAGCCGCCCGAAGGTCTCTCTGAGGATAAGCGTAAGGCTTGGCTCTCGGAGCAGATGGCGCGGGTGCCCGAGCTGGTGCTGAGCAAGAAGGACGAGCTGGTGCCGCTGATGCTGGAGCGATCGGCCACGAAGGGGTATCACTTAGCGTTTCGTCGGCGACAGGATCTGGATCAGGAGGGGAACCTCAAGTGGGCCAGTGATCTGTTGGGTATTAAGTATGATGCTCAGGCTAAGGACATTACGAGGGTGTACTTCACAACGACGGGCGACCCCGAGGAGCTGCTGTATCTCGATGACGAAATCTTCAGTTCTTCTCCCGCTGTTACAGCGTTACAGCGTTACAGTTCAAAAGCAACGGACAATCACGGACAAACACGGACTGAACAGTCCGCAGCAGAAGAAGTCCGAGAAAGTCCGAGTCAGTCCGATGCCAAATATCCCGATGCGTACAAGGGTATTCCGTATGCAGAAATCATTGCCAAGTACTGGGAGCTGCACAACGAGGGCAAGGAGCCCGTAGAGGGCGACCGCGACACGCTGACGTTCCAGCTGGCCAGCGACCTGAGGCACATCTGCGGACGTAATGCGGACTGGCTCGACCAGGTGATCCCCTGCTACGACAACTTCCCACAGGAGGAGAAGCGGAAGAAGATTGAGAGTGCGCTGACGCTGAAGATGGAGGGTATGCCCTATCGTCTGAAACAGGTGCTGCAGGCGCTGAAGACTCAATCGGGCGTGAAGGCCTGCGGCGGTACGCTCACTACCCCACCCCCGATGCCGAAACGGCTGCCTCCGCTCATCAAGCTGCTCACGAAGAACGTACCTTGGTTCTACAAGCCCGCTGTCGCCAGCGCGGTATTCCCAGCTTTGGGTGCCCATCTGCACGGCGCAAAGTTCCGCTATTGGGACAACGTGGAGCATGAGGCGACATTTATGAATGTGCTCATCGGTCGGCAGTCGATCGGTAAGGGTACGATCAAGAAGCCTATCGAGTACATTATGGAGGACATCCGTCTGCGCGACCTGCCCAACCGTGAGCGAGAAGCCGAATGGAAGCAGAAAAACCCGGGTGCGAAGCAGAAGAAAGATCCGCGACCGAAAGACATCTGCATCCAGATGCTCATTGACAACATGACCGATGCCGTCTTCAACCAGCGCGTCATCGATGCCCACAACAACGGCCAACGATTCATCTACACGATCGTCGACGAGATCGAGGCACTGAAGAAGGTGACGTCGCGGGGCACAAAGGATGAGGTGGGTCTGTTGATCCGTAAGGCTTTCGACAACGCGTTGGCAGGACAGGATCGCTATGGTGCCGACTCGGTGTCGGGTCTCGCCCCGTTAAGGTGGAACTTCAACGCTTCATCGACGCCGCCCAACGCCCGGAAGTTCCTGTGGAAGATGGTAAACGACGGTACCGTAAGCCGACTGGACATCGCAACGATCATCCTCGGAGACGACGATGACGACATCGCCCCCATCCTCGGCATCTACGACCACACGTTCGCTCAGGAGCTGAAGCCCTATATCGACCGTCTGGACGCAGCCAACGGACTGATAGAATGTCCGCAGGCGAAGAAACTGGCTCTCGACATGAAGCAGGAGAACCGCGATGCGGCCAAACTCTACGAGAGTGAAGCCTACAGGGTCTTCTCCTATCGTGCCAACGTGATCGCCTGGCTGAAGGGAATGGTGCTCTACGTGGCGCACGGGAATAAGTGGTCGAAGGAGATTGCAGATTTCGTGCGCTGGTCGGAGCAGTATAACCTCTGGTGCAAAATGCTCTACTTCGGTCAGCAGTTGGAGAAGGAACTGCGCGAGGAGGTGGAGATCCAGCGGCAGTCAGGGCCACAGAACCTGCTGGAGCTGTTGCCTGATGAGTTCACCCGCGACCAGTATTTCCAGATGCGTCAGAGTCAGGGGCGTACCGCAGACGGTGATTCCACCCTTCGGGTATGGACAAAGCGCGGGCACATCGTCTATGATGTGACGACCGGCCGCTATTGCAAGACCGAGGCGTATAAACAGAAGTACAGCAAGGCCATCATCTAAACACGCGAACAGGACTCGCAGTCATTGGCTGCGGGTCCTTTTTTGTGTCCAAACGAGCCCGACTCCACCGAGCCTAGTCTTTTTTCCACATTTTCTTGTTTGTTTCAGAAATAATATCTATCTTTGCCACAGAATTTATATAAAAGAAAGATGGAACAAACAAACATAGCTAATCAGATGTTTTATGTTAATGGAGAGCCAGATACTGTGGTTAAGGCTCGAAAGCTCATTCTGGAATCATTTGCCGATTTGGAGTTCTATGAAGATGGGCATATATATTTGCTTCATGGAAAACAATTGAATTCTGTTTCTGGCATTGGGCATCGTTTTATTGCAAGCCCATTCGACGAAGCTGTTCAAGCTATAAAATATGCCCAAAGACATGGAGAGACAGCAGACTACTGGATAAAAAAATGGCGCTGCAACTCTTTCAGAGCCACTACGTTGGGAACAAAGACACATGAGTTTGGAGAGAGTCTTGGCTATCTAAAAGCCGGACACCCTGAATTGATCAGAGATTCAATTCGCGCGCAGTATAATGAAACATACAATTATCTGGCTCCCATCCATCCCAAGGAAGAAGCAGTTGAATTGTTTATGAAGGAGCTCCCCTCGTCATACCATCTTGTGTTGAACGAGGCAAAAGTCTATAGTGGCAAGAATCCTGATAGCAGCAAGAACTTAAAGGAGCAAATTTGCGGAACCTTCGATATGCTCTATTGGTATGACGGAAACGGAGACGAAACAAAGGCAGGCTTTGTAATACTGGACTACAAGACAAATGGCAATCTCTATAGCGAGTATAACAGAAAATACAGAAGAATGCTTCTCTCTCCGTTTGACAATCTAGTCGAGGAGGACTACGGGCTTTACATCATACAACTTAATCTGTATGCCCTTATGCTAGAGGACATTGGACTTCCTGTTATTGCGAGAAAAATTGTTTGGCTGAAAGAAGACGGCACTTACGAAATCATCGATACACCAAGTATCTCTGATATTCTTAGAGGTTGTCTGTGATTTTTCGTACCTTTGCGAATAAATTAAATATGTTTTGTGATATGCGGAAGTTAAAACTATGATAATCCATCAACAAAAACAACCACGAATATGAGCAAGAAGATCATGATTATAATGATGCTGGTCATCGCAGTATTGAGGGCATCGGCACAGACAGAGAATACAAGAGGGTTTGATGACCTCTATCATTACATCGAGAACCTTGATGTGTTTGAATATGGTCAGGAGGAATCGCGTGCGTACTACATTCCGGGGCATCACATCCTGCTCAATGGCAAGTGGAAGTTCTTCTATGGCGATACGCCGCAGGAGATACCAGGCAACTTCTACGAGGAGAAGTTCTCCGACGCGAAGTGGGCGACTATCGATGTGCCGTCGAACTGGGAGATGAGAGGCTACGGCGACCCGCTGTTCCGCAACGTGGCTGCGCCGTTCCAGGCCAACCCGCCGATGACCCCGCGTGACTACAACCCCACGGGAGCCTATCGCACCACATTCACCGTTCCGTCTGACTGGAACGGCGAGGAGGTCTTCCTGCGCTTCGAGAAGGTGGCGTCGGCATCATTCCTGTGGATCAACGGTCAGGAGGTGGGTTACAACGAAGGAGCCCAGGAGCCTGCCGAGTACAATATCACACGGTATCTAAAGAAAGGTCGCAACACGCTGGCCATGAAGGTCATCAAATACAGCGACGGCTTTTATCTGGAGGGACAGGACTACTGGCGCCTGGCCGGCATCTTCGACGATGTATGGCTTTATGCTACGCCCAAGACTCGTCTGTTCGACTGGTACGTGACCACCGATCTGGATAAGGACTACCGCGATGCAGAACTGAACATCGAGGTGACCGTGAGAAGCTATGACGCGCAGCCCGTCACAACACCCCTCAAGGTGCAGGCCGTACTGACCGGTGCCGACGGACGGGAGACGGCGCGACTGGAGAGCCAAGCGGCGACTTTCTCTAAAGGCAGCAGCACGCTGACGCTGAACATGGGCAAGCACATCAGTAACCCCTTGAAATGGACGGCCGAGACGCCGAATCTGTATGAGCTCAAGATGTATCTCGTGGATGCCACAACGGGCAAGCGATTATCGGAAAGCACACCTGAGGACGCCCGTCAGGACGTGGGCTTCAAAGAGACCGAGATGCGTGACAATGTGTTCTACCTGAACGGCAAGCCCTTGAAGGTCAATGCTCAGTGCTCACACATGCAAGATCCCGACAACGGCCACGCTGTCACAGACAAACTCATCAAGAAGGATATGACCATCCTGAAACAGTTTGGCTTCAACGGTGTGCGCACCAGCCACTATCCTCCTGTGCCGCGCTATCTGGAATATGCCGCCCGCTACGGACTCTACATCATCGACGAGGCCGGCGTAGAGGCGCATGCCACCGAATGGGTTTCAGGCGACAAGCGCTTTATCCCGATGTACCGTGAGCGTGTGCGCCGCATGGTGCTGCGCGACCGCAACCAGCCTGCCGTACTCTTCTGGAGTGCCGGCAACGAGAGCGGCGAGGGTCCTAACATCGGCGAGGTGATAGCCGAAGGACGCAAATATGACCACACTCGCTGGTGGATGTACGGTGGCAATGCCTACAGCCATCCCGCAGAGGACATCATCGGTCCGCGCTATCCCACTGCTCTGGCCCTCGACCTTAGGGTAGGCCGTCACGGTGATGGCGACGTACGCCCCTCGTTCATGGATGAGTATATATCAGTGGCCGGCAACAGTGGCGGCATGTTCGACGAGATGTGGCGCGCCATTTATACCCATGAGCGCTGCATCGGCGGTGCCGTCTGGGACTTCGTGTCGCCGGGTCTTACCCAGCCCGCCCGCAGGCTTACGGACAAATCGGACCATCAGGTGATGACACATATCATGGGCAATGCCAAACTGGTGGCCGACAGTCGCAATCGCAAGAATCATGTGATTGACCTCAGCGGACATGACGAGTGGGTAGAAGTGTATCGTGACGACTGCTTGGAGATTACGGGCAGCAACATCACCATCAGTTTTGATGTCTGTCCGCGCCAGCTCATCAGTTCTTGTGGCTCGTTCGTCACCAAGGGTGAGTGGCAGTTCGGCGTCGAGCAGAAGGGCAAGGAACAGCTGATGTTCTATATCAATACCGACAAGGCTCCTGAGGGGGCACAGAACGAAGCCCGTCCTTTCGGCAGAAGACCTGCGGCCACGAACCACAAGTATGAACTCACGGCCCCGCTGCCCGGCGACTGGGAGAACAAGTGGCACCATGTAGAGGCCTGCTACGACGGCAAGCAGATGACGGTAAGCATCGACAACGCGCAGGTGGCCCAGATGGAGGCACAGGGCAACATCATCAACGCGCCTTTCCCCGTGAACATAGGCCGCAACGAGCAGACCCACGGACAGGATACCCACGTCTATATCTGCGATGCACTGATGGACAACGTTATCATTGCCGACGCCTCAGGCCAGTTGCTGAACCTCGACTTCGAGACGGAACAGCAGGAGGGAACCTATTTCAGTTATGGCATCGGCGCACGAACCTACGGCACGATATGGCCCGACAGGACTGTCCAGCCGGAAATCTATCAGATGAAGAAATCAGCACAGCCCATATCCTGCACATTGCTGAGTGCCGATAACGGTACGGTAGAGATATGGAACAGGAACCATTTCCTCAACACCTCGTATTACGACATGAAATGGGAGCTTTACGAGGACGGCGTCTGTCTGCAGCAGGGAACGCTCAGTCCTGATGTCGCACCGTTGGCCAAGAAAATCATCACCCTGCCTTACAGCCGCCCCGCTCTCAAACCTGGCTGCGAATATCGCCTGATGATAACCAGTAGCTTGAAGGCCGACGAAATCTGGGCGAAGAAGGGTCACGTTATGGCCTGGGATCAACTGGAACTTCCTTGGCGCCAGTTGGCAATACCTTCTGACAAGACCATCGGAAAGGCTGTGCTGAGCCAGACAAATGATGCCATCACGGTCAGCGGCGACGGATTCTCCTACACCTTTACCCCCGACGGCCAGCTCTTCAGCATTAAGCAATCTGGCAAGGAACTGCTCAAGTCGCCGCTCCAGATCAACGTGTGGCGCGCCCCGCTGGCACTCGAGGTCGACGGCTGGGATCAGTGGAACATCGCTTACAACAACCGCAAGGCTTGGAACGGCGCGCAGATAGCCAACGAGTTCTATAGCAACAATCTGAACGCCATCACCCGCATCCCCATCTCTTGTCAGGCCTTCGAAGCCGACGGACAGGTGTATGTCAATGTGCACTGCTTCTCGCAGTTCGGTGCCCCCGTCAACACGACGCTCGATGCCTATATCACTGGGCTTCGCTATTCTGGCTTCTCCGAGGTATATGAGTATCGCATCAACGGTGACGGCACCATCGCCCTCCACCATATTCTAGAGCCCGAGGGACAGATGCCCGCCCTCTTGCCACGCATCGGACTGACGATGACGCTCTGCGACGAGATGCAGCAGGTGAAGTGGTACGGTCGCGGCCCGGAGGAGAACTATCCCGACCGCAAGACTGGTTATGCCATCGGTGTCTATGAGAACCGTGTGGATGATATGTTCGAGCCCTATCTGATACCGCAGGACTGCGGTCTGCGCTGCGACAACCGCTGGCTCGACATGAGCAACGGCTCCGGTCAGGGACTGCGCTTCGCGATGGACGAGCCGTTCAACTTCAACGCCTACCACTATAGCACTGACAACCTGACGAAGGCCGTCTATACCTACCAGCTCCAGCAGCAGGACGGCATCACCCTGAACCTCGACTACAACACCACTGGCGTAGGCTGCACGGCCTGCTATGTCTTGCCCGGCTATCAGGTCAAGCCCACCCGCTACGAGCGACATTTGAGTATAAAACCAATATCAAAGTGACCGCAAGGAAAAAAAGTGAGAACATGATTGCTCGAAAAAACCCAAATAAATTTGGTTTTTTGCTCGCTTATTCGTACCTTTGCACCCTGAAAAAAGAAAATAGACACAAAGAAAGACCAAATGGACACAACAGCAATACTGCTTCTGCACTGCCCTGATCAGCAGGGTATCATCTCGGAAGTAACGAAGTTTATTACAGACAACAAAGGAAATATCGTCTACCTTGACCAGTATGTGGATAAGGTGGACGGTATGTTCTTCATGAGGATAGAATGGGAGCTCGAAGGGTTCTTGATTCCGCGCGACAAGCTCTACGACTACATCACGACGCTTTACGCCCAGCGCTACAAGATGAAGTTCTCGCTCTACTACAGCGACAAGCGCCCGAGGATGGCGATCTTCGTCTCGAAGATGAGCCACTGTCTCTACGACCTGCTGGCCCGCTGGAAGGCGGGAGAGTTCAACTGCGACATTCCCTGCATCGTGTCGAACCACGAGGACCTGCGCTATGTGGCCGACCAGTTCGGCATCCCCTACTACGTATGGAGCATCAAGAAGGATCACTCGAACAAGGAGGAGGTGGAGAAGGCTGAGATGGAACTGCTGAAGAAGGAGGACATCTCGTTTATCGTGCTGGCGCGCTACATGCAGATTATCTCGGACGAGATGATCGCCGAGTATCCGCACCACATCATCAACATCCACCACTCGTTCCTGCCGGCATTCATCGGCGCCAAGCCCTACCATCAGGCCTACGAACGCGGTGTGAAGATCATCGGTGCCACTTCGCATTACGTGACGGCCGAGCTCGACGCAGGACCGATCATCGAACAGGATGTGACGCGCATCACGCACAAAGATACGCCGGAGAGTCTGGTGCTGAAGGGTAAGGACCTGGAGAAGATCGTGCTCTCGCACGCCGTCTCGAAACACATCCAGCGCAAGATACTCACCTATAAGAACAAGACCATCATCTTCTCATGAACGTAGCAATCGTAAAATATAACGCGGGGAATGTGTACTCGGTGGTGAATGCACTGAGGCGGCTGGGTATCGAGCCGATGCTGACGGACGATGCCGAACAGCTGAGGACGGCCGACAAGGTGCTCTTCCCTGGTCAGGGCGAGGCCAGCGGGGCGATGGCGTACCTGAAGGCCCGCCGACTCGACGAGGTGATTCGCGACCTGAAGCAGCCCGTGCTGGGCATCTGCATCGGCCAGCAGCTGCTGTGCCGTCACTCCG
>JAEEGI010004034.1_pt1 | contig 34658 bp, 21 predicted proteins | sample 8958751 | NCBI WGS metagenome assembly JAEEGI01 (sample SAMN16246545, study PRJNA631951) | gut metagenome | biome: gut microbiome; feature: rumen; material: KS-attached | host: Bos | place: Iran: Karaj | collected 2018-10
ATTAATTCTAATAGTTTCAACAAATTTACTTTCTTTTCTAGTATTTTCATTTAATAAATTAGAACCAGTTCTATTAGTTCTATTAGTTTTCATTTTAAAAGTAATTCCACTTTCTGCAAGTTGAAAATTTAATTTTCTATTTGAATTATTTCCATTATTATTATCTTCAAAACTTCCTTTTAGATTATAAGTAGGAGTTTGAAGTCCTTTTAAATTAACACTTGAATAAGAAAACTCATCATCACTACTTTCCATTTCTAAATCAGCTCCTTTTGAATTTGAAATTAAAGTATCAATATAATGATCAATCTTTTCCTTTTTTTTCATTGAAGAAACTAAATTATCAACTTTTTCATTTTGTCTTTTATTATCAGTTATTCCTTGTATTGTTCCATTTAATTTAACATGAATAGTTCGAGATGAATTTGATTCTTCATCATCATTGTTTAGTTTTTCAAGTTCAGAAATATCATTATTTTTATCAATATTTATATTATTACTTTTACCTGTTATTGGAGAACTTTTTGAATTTTTTGAAAGAGATGAATAATTATATTTATTTGAGCCATCATTATTATATAATTCTTCAATTTCTTCAACACTTGAAGAACTTAAACTATCAGTAAATGAATGATTTTCTTTATTATTATATAATATTTGATTTAATTTTGGTATTTTAGATGAAATATCATCATTTGATTTATTACTTTCTTTTTCTTCAACACAAGTTCCACGTATGATTTTTTTTTCTATTTTAAAAATTTCTCTAATGTATTCTTTATCTTCTATTAACCAATCAAAAAATAAAGTTTCTTTAGTTAAACCTAATTTATTAGCGTATAAAGTAATACCTCTAACAAATAATTTCTTTAAATAATCATAGTCAGGTCTATCTTCAAATCTTAAGCTTTTACAATAATTTAAATAAGAAGCAATTTGATTAGGTAATTTATAGCATAAAATTTCAGTAGGAATCTCAAGTTTTTTACTCCTAACTAATTGAAAAGTTTTATCATTTGCTAAATTTTGCCAAGGTAAATTCCCTTTTAATAATAATATTAATACATAACCAAGACTTTCTAAATCATCTCTTCTACTTTGTTCCACACCCAAATGAGTATTAATACTTACATATCTAACAGTTCCAGTTAATTTCCTACCATCTCTATAAGGAATATGTTGATGATTTTTATTATTTTTATAAAGCTTTGATAAACCAAAATCAATTAAATAAATAATATTTGATTTCTCTCCTTGTCCAATAATGAAATTTTCTGGTTTAATATCACGATGAACATAATGAAATTTATGTAAATATTCAATACGATTTATCATTTGAATTGCCATTAAAAAAACAGTAACAACAGTGAATTTTTTATTACCACAAAAAGTTAGTAATTGACTTAAATTAGGTCCTAAAAATTCTAAAAGTAAATAATTAGTATTTTGAATTTTTCCTGTACCAAAATATTGAGGAACTCCAATAACATTCTTTTGAGGAATTGGATATTTACCTGTTAAATCAGCATTTTTATGAATGCTTAATAAAGAATTATATATTCTATTTTCTATTTTTATTTGCGAATTTTGTTCAGGTGTTATTGTTTCTTTTTTTACTGCTATTTCTAGATTATCTCTTATGCTATAAGCATAATAAATTTTTCCAAAAGTACCATTTCCTTCTTCTTTAAATAATACAAAATTATTTAAAATTATATCACTGTATTCGATTATTTTATTTTTATTGTGCTTTTTCTTTTTAGGGTTTTTAGATTCTTCTTCTTCTGAAGATAAAGAAGGAATAGAATCTATTGATGTGGTTTTTTTTTAAAAAAATTTTTTGAAAATTTGGTTTCTTTTATATTTTCTTCATTTTGACTTGAATCTTCGGTTTTTCTTTTTTTTATAGTTCCACTTAACTTTAATCTATATTTTTTTGGAAATTCTTCTTCCTCTTCTTCATTATACATTACTTTATTATTTTATTACTTTATTATTTATATATCTAATAAAATAATAAAATGCAAGACAATATAAAAAAAATAAATAAGAAAGATATTAAAATACAAATAAAATGTAAGGATAAAAAATTAGATTCAATAGAAGAATCTAAAATAAATAATAAAGAAAAAGATATTATTTATTTAAAAACAATATCAAGTTTTAATAAAAACGGTAAATTATCAATAAATCCAATAATCACAAATGTATATCCAATATTAAACTTAACATTTGTTCAAAATTTAAATACAAAATTAAATATAAATGTTCCTCAAAAATATAAAATTCCAACTGAATATGAAAAGCCAAATATACAATTAAAAAGTTTAGATTTTAGAACTTATGAAGAAAAAACAATATTCTTTGAAGAAGAAAGAGATTTAGTAGATGATATGATTAAATTATCACATGAAGATTTTTTCAGAATGAAAAAAATAAGTGCTTTCTTTAGATATGGTAATTTAGATAGTTTTCATCATTTTAATTCTCATATATCTAAGTTATTAAGGAATTTTTATAATAAATTTGAAAATATTGTTAATTTCAGATATGATATTTATACTGTTCCTTTATTAAAAAATCATTTATATTTTTTAAATTTTAGAAATAAAGAACAAAAGAGATTTAACTTTTATAAACATAATATAGAAAAAATAAATTCATATGTTAATAGAAATGATGTTAATATGATAAATAAAATTAATTTAATTAAATTAAATACAACAAGAGAATTAATGTTGATATTAAAAACTTATAAAAATTTAGGTGAGAAAGTAGATAGTTATGAAAAGTGTGATTTTATTTATTATTCTTACTTTAATAAAAAAGATGATTCTCAATCAATAAAAATTGCTAATGAAGAAGAAAGAAAAGCTATTTTAATTTTACCTGATCATAATAGTAGTAGTAAAAAAGAAACAAGTGTAATAATGAGAATCTTTGGTTTAAGAAAAAAAACAATAAGAAAACCTATTTTTGGAGTTGATATTAATGATATTATTATGAAACATTTAAAATGTCATTTAATAAGAAATCCTTTTAAATTTGAAAAAAGAGATAATTTACTTGAAAAAATTTTAAAAAGAAATAAAAGAACTGAAGATGAATATGAATATGAATATGATTAATTCATATTTAATATAAGTAGTTAAATTTTTAAATATTTGAATTTATATTTTTTATCTAATATTTAAGTTTGTTATTATAAAATGAAGAGAAATAAGTTTTTATAGTAATAATAATAAAAAATTTTGAAATAATTGTTTAATTAAAAATTAATATTATGAATATATTTAAATATTATTAATTAATATTTATCAATTTTTAATATGAATTCAAATATTATTTTCAAGAATCAAAAAGTATTTATTACAAATAATAAAAATGAAATGATAAATAATGAAAAACCTAAAGATGAAATAAAAATAAAAATAGAAGAATTAATAAAATATTTAGAAGAAATTTTTAATACAAATGATTTAAGTGAATTTAGTTATGAAAAAATATATTTTTTAGTATTAACAATAACAAGGGAAAAAGGAGGTAATTCTTTAAGAGAAAATATAATAAATTTAATTAATAAAGTTTTAAACGATAATATAATAATAGATGATAAAAATTTTGACATAGAAAATATTATAGAAGTATATGAAAATTTATCCGAAAAAATTTTAAAAATAAGTAAGTTATTATTATATTATGAAAGTAATTATCTTAAACCAAAAAATTATCCTTCGACTTTACAAGAATTTAGATTAACATTTTTAAATAATATTATCTTAAAAAATTTAAATCAATGGCAAAATTTTATAATAAGTAAATTAAATTCAGCTAAACAAGTTTCAATGATTTTATTTGATTTTATTGGTATTATAAATCAAATAGATGAAAAAATTTATTTTGAATATTTTGAAAAAGAAATAATTGAAAATGAAATAAAATTTTATTCTTTTTCTTTAGAACAAATTCTTCAGAATACAAAATCTTTTGATATTATAATAACCAATATTATAAATTTATATAAAAGAGAATTAGAAAAAATAAAATCAAACAATTTAAATAAAAGTTTAGATATTTTAATAACACATTTTTTAAATTTAATAATTAATAATTTCCTGAAAAAAGAAGAAACTTTTAAAAACTTTAAACAATATTTCCTTAATAATTTTAAAATATTATCTGAATTATATTCTTTATGTTCAATAAGTGAAAATGTAAAAAATGAATTTTTATCTATTTTATGTGAATCAATAGAATCAATTTATTTAGATTATTACACTTTATATGATAAAGAAGAAAAAAAAAATAAAGAAGTAACTTTTAAATTTCTTCAAAACATTATTAATTTATTTTTAAAAATAGATGAAAATTTCCAATTATTAAATTTAATTTCTTATATTGAACCCAAATTAATTTATTTAAATAAAAAGAAAATAATAAATAAAAAATCAGCAATTTTTTCTAAATTAATTCCTAAGTACATTGATGACTTAATTAAATCTCAAAATTTTAACAATGAAGAATTTGATAATATAATATCATTAGTTAAGTTCTTAAATGATAAAGATATTTTTGAATTTAATTACAGAGAATATTTTAGTCAAAGAATTTTAAAAAGTAATTATAATGAAGAACAAGAAGTTTATTGTTTAACAAAGTTAAAAAGTGAATTTGGGAATTTCTTTATATCAAAATGTGAAAAAATGATTTCTGATTTAAAAGCTTCTGAAAAGTTTTTAGAAAATTTAAACTCATTTAACTCTGAAATACTATCTCAAGATTATAAAGTTAAAATGTTAACAATGTCAAATTGGTTAAATATTAAAAAAAATGATTTAATGATTGAAATGAATAAATGTTTTATTAATGAATTTCAAAATTATTCTTTTTTTAAATTTTATGATGAATTTACTATTTATTATAAAAGTAATCATATTAATACTATTATTTATTATAATTTATTTTCAGGTGATTGTGAAATTATTTATAATTTAAATTTAAAAAAATATACTTTATTTATGTCTCCTTTACAAGCTATGATTTGTTTTCTTTTTAATAAAAATAAATTAAGGAAAGTTTCTTTAGAAGAAATTTTAAATATTTTTAATATTAAATCCAATCAAAAAATAATTGATTCAATTGAGCCTTTAATTAATAATAAAATTTTAATTAAAGAAGAAAGTGATAAATTTATACTTAATAATAATTTTACTTCTAATCAAAATAAAATAATATTTAAAACAAATTTTGAATATAATATAAAGAAAAATGATGAAAGTAACAATCAAATAATACAAAATCAAAGGAAATTTATTATTGATTCTAAAATAATGACAATAATGAAATCTAAAAAAAGATTATCACATAATGAATTAATTAATTCTATATTATTATCTCTTCAAAATGATTTTATTCCAGAAATTTTGATAATTAAAAACAGAATAGAAAGCTTAATAGAAAGAGGTTATTTATCTCGTAAATCTGATTATTATGAATATATAGCATAAAGAGAATATAAATAAAGTTATAATTGTTTATTAATTATATTAAAATATTAAAAGAGTTAAGTGAATAAGCATTTAAAAAATATTTTTGAAATATTATTTTTTTTATTTATATAAAAGATTAAATAAAGCTCCTGTACCACCAATAAAAATTTTATTATTTGTATTAAAACTTAAGTGATTATCTAAAAGAGGAGGATGATAAAAAGCAGGTCCAGGAACTTTAAATTCATATTTATTTATTTTCCATCTTGGAGAAGCTAATTTCATTAAATCATCTTTTTTATCAATATTAATTATTTGAAATTGTTGTTTAACTTTATTAGGATCGAAATTTTCTTCTAAATTATTAATATTATTCTTTTTATTCTTTTTATTACTTTTTCCTTCATTATTTTTATCACTTTCTAAACTATTATCAACACTAGTTAAATAAAAATCTTTTTGTCTTATTCCAGTAAAGGACATTGGATTTAAACCGCTATTTTTAAATTTTTTTTCAATATATTCTTCATTTATTTCTTTATCAGTTTTAATATTTAATTTTTTTAACACATCAACTCTTTTATTAAAAGGTTGTCTAAACATAAAACTTTCTCCTTTATCACTTTTAAAATTTTCATTAAAACTATTATAAGTCCCAGGACCAGGATTACTATTAAATTTAATTTTAAATCTTTTATCATTTCCTTTAAAAACACTTTCATAATTATAACTTTCACTATTTATTCTTTTAGGTTCATAACTAAAAGGATCAGGTCTAACTTCTTTATTTTTTAAAGATTTATTTTCTTTTTTATTATATAAGCTTTTACCAATTAAGGAATTTTTAACTTCATTAACTAAAGAATTTTTATTATTATTATATTCTCCAGGTCCAGGTTTATATTTTTCATAATATAATTTATTTTCATCGATAAATCTTCCTTCTTTTGATAAAAAACCATTTCCAAAGCCTTTAGAAGAAAAAGAAGTTTTTCCCGCTGTTGAAAACGTTGATTTAAAATTATAAGTTCCTGGTCCTGGATTTTCAGGATCAGTTGCTTCTATAAAATAAGTGTTAAATCTTTCAGACGTTGATGTAAATGCTACTTGAGGACTTCTTTGAGGATACATTGTCTTTATGGAACGAGGAGAATTTAATGTTTGAGTTTCTGATGATGATGTCCTTGCCTTTCGAGATTGAGGCATTGTTGTTTTTGGAACTTTCTTTTTACGAAGACGATCTATTTCTATGTTTGATATTTGTGAGGAATTTATTGGAATATCTGTCAAATAAGGAGATAACATTTTATTTATGTTTTTAAATTATTTTTTTTTATTTATTTAAGTTATTTTTCAAATAATAATTAAATTTTTTCTTTTTTTTGTTTATTACAAATTACATATAAAACTTATATATTACTCTGATAATCGTTTATAAATAAAGAATAGTTTTTTTTTATTTTTTTTTTTTTTTTTTCAAAATCTATATATTTAAATATTATAATATTTCAATTAAAAAAATACAATAAAAAATAAAATAAAAAGAAATAAATAAATGTCATATCAACATTCCCAAAAGCAAAATCCAAAACCTCAAATAATAGGAAGAATAAATTTAAAATACTCACCCAATAGTCAAATTAAATATATTTCTCAATCAAAAAAAAGAGGAATAAGTGCAAATGCAAAATTAAAAAACCAAAATTTATCAAAATCAAAAGACTCAAATTCCATAATAAATAATATAATAACCCAAGTAAAAAAAGACCAAAAGCTTATATTAAAAAAACCCTTAAAAAACCAAAATAAAATAAATAATGAAATAATAATAAATAAATCCCATTCACATTCACCTAATCGATTATTAAATTCTCAAATAAAATTAAATAATGGTCTTTTGCCTCCTAAAATATCAGATAAAAAAACCTTAGTTTTAGATTTAGATGAAACTTTAGTTCATTCTGGATTTATTCCTTTTAATTGTCCTTCAGATGTAATAATAAAAATAGAATTAGATAATAATATTCATGATATTCATGTATTAGTAAGACCAGGAGTTAAAGAATTTTTAGAAAAAATGTCAAAAAGATATGAAATTGTAATTTTTACTGCTTCTTTAAGTAAATATGCCGATCCGTTATTAGATATTATTGATAAACAAGGCTTTTGTCCTTTTAGATTGTTTAGAGAACATTGTACTTTAATTAATACTGCTTTTGTTAAGGATTTAAAAAAATTAGGAAGAGATTTAAAAGATATTATCATTGTTGATAATTCTCCTATTTCATATGCTTTAAATCCTGATAATGGTATTCCTATTTTAAGTTGGTTTGATGATAAAAATGATAGAGAATTATATAATATAATGCCAATATTAGAGTTTTTATCTTATGTTAATGATGTTAGAGAACATATTAAGAAATTTGTTATTGGAAATGAAATTAATTTTAATAAAGTAATGAATGATATTAATTCATATAATTCAATGTTAAAGAAAGGAATTGATACTAAAAATCTTTTAGATAATAAAGGAAATCAACAAGTAAATATTAATATTATTAACAATCAAATAACTAATATTATATGCAATGATAATAATGATGTAAGTTCTTTTACTAATCATAGTTATAGTGAAAGTAAGAAAAATGATAGTAAAGTAAATAATTATTTAAATAATGAAAGAAATCCTAAAAATTTAAAAAATATGATAAATAAAAATAAAAAATATAATAATAGTTTAAGACTATATCATCCAAAAAAAAAAGACAATAATTTTCAATTTCCTCAAACAACAACGCATAAAAAGAATAATTTTTTAAGTAGTTATTCTTATAATGTAAATACAATGAGAAGTCATAATTTAAGTAATTTAAATCAAAACCAAAGTAATCAAGTGAATTTATCAGATATTGATTTTTCAAAAGCAAATAAGAAAAAAAACCCAATGAAATATTCAAATAATAATTTAAAACATTCTATGAATAATAAATTTAATAATTTTCTTCATTCAACTTCAACACAAGAAATAAATACAAGTTCAAAAAAAGAAAATAAAACTTTTTTAAATATTGAATCAAATTCAACTAAAAATCATCATTCAAAAAGTTTATCTTATAATTTTGACATGTTAAATCCAAGACCTAAAAGTTCTAATAAAAGATTTGTTAATTATATTAAAGATAATAAAAATTTAAAAGATTTAAAATTTGAATTAAATGAAATAATACAAAAAAAAAGTAATAGTAAAAGTTCAAGAATAAATGATTTAAAAGGAGGATATATATATAATATTCAAAATCCAATAATTGTTTCTAATAATATGAAATATACTAGTAAAATAGTAAATGATAAGTTTTCAAATTAAATATAATTGATATAATAATAATATATTCTTTTTATTTATAAATAGAAAATGATTTTTTTTCAAATTGTTATTTTATTTATATAATTTCAATAATGTTTTGAGTATTAATTCATTAATTTATTTAATATTTTTTTAAAAAAAATTAAATTCATTTTTATTTTTAAATGAAGGTATAAAAGATTTAAGTTTATTTTTTTGAAAATAAATCGTTTCAAAATAAAAAATAAAAATCTATAGGAAATATATGTAAAGATTATTTTATAATTATTTATAATATATTCTATTTGTACTTATTTAATATTTAAAAATATTATTTTAGAAAAATAATTAACAATTTCTTGAACTATCATCATTTTCACTTATATTTTTTATTTCCAAACTATTATGAATTATATGAGCAATTTTTTTTGGAAATTTTTTTACAATATAGGTTTTGATGTGTCTTATATCTTATTTTTTTCCTTGTTTTCTTTTGAGTAATTTATTATAATTTGAATATAATTTTTCATTTTGTTTTTTTTTAAGAATGATTTTTATCTTGAAAAGATTTTAGTCTATTTAACTTCTATTTTGTGTAGTGATTTAATTATATAATTTAGAGTATCATTTATTTCAGCTTCACATCAGGTTTTTTAATTTAGATTCACTACAAAATATTTTTGATAACAATTTTTTCATTTGTTTTTTATTAATAAATCAAATATTGTATTGATTTAATCTTTGTTTTATAAAGAGAAAAATTATTCATCATCATATCATCATATATATTTAAAGAAATAATTAATATGAATACTTTCAATTTTTTATAATAATACATATTTTAAAAAAAAGGAAAATATTATCTTTATTTATTTTTAATGATTTTCCAATTATTGATTATTTAAATAATCTTATGATAAAAAATAATATTCCAAATGGAAACCAAAAAAACAAAATTTAAAGATTGGACCATTAGAGAAATCGAAGAAAAAGACAATAAAGAATTAGAACAAGTAATAAGAACAATACTAATAGAATTTAAATGCAATATCGATGGAACAATTTGGGTAGATCCAAATTTAGGTAAATTATCGACAGTATATAATAAAGAAAAAACAAAATATTGGATTGTTGAAGACAAAGAAGGAAAAATTTTAGGAGGATGTGGAATAGGAGAATTAGAAGGAGAAAAAGAAGTTTGTGAATTACAAAAGATGTATTTATTAAGTGAAGTAAGAGGAACTGGTTTAGCTAAAGCTTTATTAGATGTTGCTATTAATTTTGCTAAACAATATTATAATAAATGTTATTTGGAAACTATGGATCAATTAATGAGAGCACAAAAGTTTTATGAAAAAAGTGGATTTAAAAGATTTTATGGTTCTTTAGGAAATACTGGTCATTTTTCATGTCCGATTAAATTTATAATGGATATTAAATAATCTATTATTAGTATTTAATTTATAAATAAATATTATATTAAAATTAATTATATATTTAAATCTTTATTTAGGGCCTTTTTAATATTTGAATGATTTATAATTTCTTATATTTTTTTTTATTGTTGACTTAAAAAAATATTTCCTTAATAGTGATTATTTTTACATTTTCTTTTGAGAAAAACCTTTAAATTTTTCCTCATAACTTAACAAATTTATCTTCATCAACTTCAAGAGGAATTTCTTCAGAAGCTTTAGGAATATCATATTGAAAAAAAAATTAATAATAATTTGAAATCCTTTACATCTTTCTTTATTTATTTTTTTTTCTTATTTCAAATCAATAATTTAAAAAAATTTCTGGCTTCTTCTTTATGTAAAAATCTACCTCTTAATCCTTTATTTTTTTAATTTTCTAATCTTTCTATTAAAAATCTTTTAAATTTTCAGGTTGACTATAAACAAACTTCAATAGCTAAATTTTCAAATAATTCATCTAATCAATTTTTTAAATATATTCATCTTCTTCATTTACTAAATAATCATCATCTAATTAAAAAGCATTTAAAGACATTTCATAAAAAGTAACTATTAAATAAAAATAATAAATTAAAAACAATTCAATCAAAAAAAATAAAATTATTTTAAAAATAAATGAACAAAATCAAAGGTGAAAAATTAAAATATCGAATAATATATGTATCATGTAAAATAAAACTTTATATAAAAACAAAATAACAATAGCTGAATCAGAGCATAACTCAATTATTTCATTATTAAATCCAAAGCCAACAAGTAGAGGATGGCAATCATCACCAAATTCTTCATATCCTCAAGACATATACATTGAATTAGAAAAACCTTCAAGATTAAACTTCATAAACCTCTTATCTCATCAATCAAAAATTTCCACAAAAATTTCTATTTCCATTAATCAACCTAATGATTATTCTTTAACTAAATTAGGAATTGTTAACTTTAAAGATAATAAAAGATCTAATTATCAAGCAAGAGAAATGAAAAGCGTTAAAGTAGATTGTGCTTGTGAAAAAATAAAATTTTCTTTGGATAAAAATTATCCTAATGAATTAAATAAATATAATCAAGTTGGTTTAATTTCTATTGAATTATATGGTAATTATATTAGTGAAAATCAAAATCAAATAAATGAAATTAAAAATGAAATTATTACTTTAGAAAACGAAAAAAAAAAAGCAGTTGAAAAAGAAGATTATGACAAAGCAAAAGAAATAAGTTTAAAAATTCAAAAAGAAAAATTAAAAATAAAAAACTTAGAAGAAAAAGGAACAATAACAGAATCAAAAATTTCTCAAATTAATAACAATGATAATACTAATAATAATACTAATAATAATAATAATAACATTCCAAAAAAAAAGGAAAGTAAAAAAACTAATGAAATAATTGATGTTGATTCTCAAAAAGTTGGAAATACAATTAATCCTTTAACTTTTAGTCAAATGGTTGAAAAAGAATTACAAACAAATTCTCAATTTTCTCCTTATCAAGGCGATGGAAATGATAAACAAAATAATGAAGAATATTCAGAAATTAAATTAGATCCTGAAGAAGAAAGCCAAGCTCAAAAATTATTAAATTTTTTACCTCAAAATATCGTATATCCTCTTTTTGGAAAAAATTCAAAATTAATGGAAGAGAAAATAATATTAATCTTAGATGATTTAAAAAAATATCCTGATACTTCTTATTTTTCAAAATCAATAGATAAAAATGATTTAATTGGAACATGTTCTCAAATAGCTTTTAAAATATTACAAACAAGTTTTATACACCCGATTATTAATTGCATTGATATTTTAGATATTTTAGTAAATAAATTCCCAAAAAATATAAATATAACAAATTTTTTTTTATGTATTGAATTATCGTTAAATTACTTAGGAGATTCAAATGTTAAATTAAAAGAAAAAGTAGATAATTTAATATTAGATTATGTTAAAACAACAAATTCAAGTTCAAAGATGATAAGTATGATTATTAAAAACCCAATAAAAAAAAATTTAATGAAATCACGAAATCATTATAATGGAAGATATTTAATGGTAAGTAACTTAATAAAATTATACAATTATGAACCAAAGAATTTTGAACAATTAATAACATATGCTGTTAAAGGATATGCAATGAATAAAATAAATATAAGAGATGCTGCTTTAGAAATTATAATAACTTTATATAAAAATGAAGGAGATAAAATACATGAATATTTTCAAAAAGAATTAAGACCGGCTCAAATAAAAACAATTGAAGATAAATTAGAAGAAATAAATGATAATAATAATAATGAAGGAGATGATGAACATACTTGTGAATTTTGTGGTATGTTTGATAAGAATATTAATCAAGATCAATTAACTCTTCATCAATATAGAGAATGTCCTATGTTAATTCAATGTAATAAATGTAAACAAATTATTGAAATTTCTAAAAGTAATTTTCATTTGTTATATGAATGTGATTTTAAAGAACAGTATAAAAAATGTGATAGATGCAAACAAGCGATTGAAGTTGATAAATTTAATGATCATGTTAATAATAAAGTATGTGATGAAGTTAATGAAGATAAAGAAAGAATTTGCCCTTTATGTCATATTAATATTGAACCTGAAGATATTTGGAAAATACATTTTTTATCTCAAGGATGTGAAAATAATCCGAGAACTAAAATTTAATTTATTTTTTTAATATATCTATTAAATTAAAATCACTATATTTTTAAATTGGCTTATGTATTAGAAAAAATTTATATTGTATTTTAAGATTATATTATTTATTTTAAATTTGGGTTGAATCAAAATTATATAAAATGAATAAAACAACTTTTATATAATTAAAACATTTATAAATTCAAATCTAAAAATTATTCAACATTTAAGAATGGATTTATTATTAATAATATTTACCAATTATTCCAAAAAAAAAATAGAATATTTAACTGAAAAACAAAACAAAGAATTAAATTAAATTAAAATAAAAATAAAAATAAATAAACTAAACTAATTTTTAAATATTAAATATGATTATAATAATTTTTGAACACCTTCTCCTTTTTCATCACTTTGTGTTATATAATCATAGCTATCTTCTAATTCATTTGCTCTTTTTCTTCTTGGTTTATTAATTATATGATAATATAAAAATCCTCCTAATACAATAGCAATAACAATAAAAGAAAATAACAATATGTAAAGAAGAGTATTTGTTGTTTTTTTTTTTTCAAAATAAAATCCAATTTGTTTTTTATCAACATCAAAAACTAAAATATACTTACTAAAAAAATTTTTTCCAAACGACCATTTATTATCTTCTTTCTCATCAAAATACATTAAAAAATAATACTTTCCATCTTCTTCTTTAAATAATTCATTTTTAGATAAATAAAACACCATTTCTTCTTCTTTTAAAAGAAAATCAATATCATCAAAGTTTTTCATTGCTTTTTCACTATTACAAACAAAACTATAATATTTATCTAAAACAACCGTTTTTTCACAGTCTTTATATTTACTAAAGTAATTATTAAATAAATGCTTTCCAAACTCACTTGATCCTTTAAATAAATCACTTTCAACTGTTAATTCAATTATTTTATCTTTCTCAACGTATTTATTGTAAGTAATTTGATCAAACATTATATCAAAATTTTGAGCTAGATTATCTATATAAGATTTAACACTTCTAAAATTAATTTCTTTATATTTATCTCCATAGGTAATATGAGGATAATCATCAAACATTAATTTATTATCTTCAAAATTAAAATAAAAGGTTTTATTCTTTATCATATTATAACTTTTTAATTGCCCAATAAGATTAAATTTACTTATTTGATCAGTTTTATAAAGACTTAATCCTAAAATTCCACTGAAATGTTTTTTAGCTTCTCTAACTAAAATAAAGTTAAATCTATGAGAAGCACTTTCATTACCAAAAGAAAAATTATCATAAACTCTAAAACCAGAAACAAAATATTCTTCATTATAAATATCACGTTCTCCCCAATATTCATCATAAGTTCTGCTTTTAACAGGATCATATCTTGGAATATCTTTTCTAATATTTGACATTATATCTGCTAATAATAAAGGATATTGTCTTAATTTTATTGTTAATGGAAATTGTATTATTGGGTCTCCAATATATACATTTGTTGATATGTTATTGTCTATGTGTTTGTTATAAAATGTTCCAGTTAGATTTCCTATTGAAAAAGGGAATGTTAATTTTTCTTTGGTTATTGATATTAAAAGGAAAATAAGTATTTTCATCATTTTTTATTATTTTATAATCATTATTTTATTTAATCATAATTTCATAATAATTAAAATGATATTTAATATTATTTTTTTTTAGGAGTTTTAGATAAAGTTATTATGATGAAGAAATTAAGAAGAAAATCTAAGATTTATTATTGTAAAATAATAAAGAAGATTATTTAATTTAATAATGATTATTTTATAATTTTTTAAAGAATTTAAGTTATTTTATAATTATAAATTAATTTTTTTAAAATGTAAAATTAGAATTGATTAAAGTTATAATTTTACTTTCATTACATTTTCTATTACCAGTAGCTTCAGAATCTTCATGTTCAATGGAATTAAATGATAAATCTAAAGCAAAACCAATTTCATACAAAAGTTGAGTGTTATTATAATTAAAACATGATATATAACCTTTTTTACCATATTTTTTTTTAATTACATTATTTAAATCAGAATAATTAAAATGATATAAACCCTTATCATCAGGATTAAAATTATTAACAATTAATTTATCAAATTCTAATTTATTATATAAATTTAAAGTATCATTGAAATAAAAAGTATAATTATTTTCATTATAATTCTTTCTTACATTATAACAATAACCATGTTTTTTATATTCATGTTCCCAAATATCAATATTGGATTCATTAATCCAATAAACTTCTAAATTTTTAAAAAGCTCACTTCCATCATTAATAACTTTAATATCTTTTTCTGTGCACATAACATACATATAAGACTCAACAGGTCTACTTAATATTGAAGGCCATAAACCATGAATTGAAAGAATTCCATTTGGTAATTTATCATATATTTTCATACATGAATTTCCCTTATTATATCTTAAACATTCTATTCTTGGATTTCTTATTTGAAAAACATAAAAATCATATTCTTTAATCATATTTATTTCACTTTCTTTATTTAGAAATAATATTAATAGTACAATTAAGACTATTATTATTAGAGGAATTGTTATTATTAAAATGTAAAATAACTTTGATTTTTTGTTTTCGTATTCGGTTGATTCTATACTATTGTTTTTTATTAAATTATCGTTCATTAAAAGATTAATATTAATTAATTATTTTTATTTAAAAATTTATATAAAGAAATAACAGAGAAAATTATTATTTAAAATGAGTTATATAATTTACAGTTTTTAAGTATTAATTTTAATTATTTATTTGATTTTTAATTGAGTTAATTATTCTGTAATTATTTAAAAAACTAAAGAATGGGTTTTTTAAAGATATTTGGTAGAGCATTAGAATATAATGAATCAAAGCAATTTCATGAAATAATAAAACAAGGATTTATCAAATACACAATTCAAACAATCAAAAACGAGAAAATTTGTAGAAAACCACTTTTTGGTACAGAATTTGAATTTCATAAAATAAAAGTAGATGATTCAAATAAAAAAGTATTATTAGACATTACTGCACAAAATGATATAAACAATTACGGTTCAAAATTAATATTAAAAGACACAATAATAGCACATGAGTATGGAGGATGGATGATTGAAGCATTACCAATTAAACCTTTAGATATTTTTGATATTTCTCATTTAGAAGAATCAATAAATAAAGTATATAAAGAACTTCAAAATACTTTTGGTAATGAAGGAATATTATCTTTTGCTTCTTTCCCAATGATTTCTTGTTTTAATTACTTTTCAGAAGATGATTATTATAAAGGATTAAAAGAAGAAAAAGAGGAAAATTCCCAAAATTTAAAAAAAGAAGAAAAAGAAGATAAAAATGATATAAACAACAACCCTTATAGTTTATCACAATTTTTAAAAGACATGATAATAAATCGTCATCCTCGTTTTGGATGCTTAACTAGAAATATAAGATTAAGACGTGGTAAAAAAGTAGAAATTAAAATTCCAATATTTAAAGATATTAAAACTAATATAACACCATCAAAAGAAGAACCATTCCCAAATTTTATATATATGGATGCAATGGGATTTGGAATGGGAAATTCATGTCTTCAAATGACATTAGGTGCTTGCTGTTTAAAGAGTGCTACTCATTTATATGATCAGTTAATTCCTTTCACTTCTATTTTTTTAGCTTTATCATCTTGTTCTCCTTTTTACAAAGGAAAAATTTCTAATTATGATAATCGATGGAGTGTTATTAGTCAAAGTGTTGATGATAGAAATGACGATGAAAGAAATATTAATAGTGATAAATATATTTATAAATCAAGATATAGTCATGTTTATTCTTATATTTCTGATACTAAATTTTCACATGATTTTAATAATGATTATAAAAAATTTCCAATTAATGAAAATTATTATAATGAATTAATCAATGGTGGTTTAAGTAAAAAGTTATCAATGCATTTTGCAAATTTATTAGTTAGAGATCCTTTAGTTATTTTCAGTGAAAAAGTTAATTTAAATGATGATAATGATAATACCCATTTTGAAAATATAAATTCTACAAATTGGAATTCTTTAAGATTTAAACTACCAAGACCTTCTGATGGTGATACTTCATTTAAAATAGAAGTAAGACCTTGTGATATTCAAATAACTCCTTTTGAAAATACTTCAATGGTTGCTTTTATTTTATCTATTTATTGTATTATTTTTAATTACGATTGTAATTTTATTATTCCAATTTCTAAAACAGATATTAACTTTGAAAGAGCTTTTCAAAGAGATGCTATTAATAATCAAAAGTTTTTTTGGAGGATTAATTCTTTAAACCAAAATAAAGGTTTTGGATATGATTGTTCTAAAATTAATTCTGTTAGTGAAGAAGAAAGAGAAAAAATAACTTATGAAGAAGATCAAGAAAATATTAAAGAATTAACTATTAATGAAATTATTAATGGATGTCCTTCTTATAATTATCCTGGATTAATTAAATATGCTAAAGAAGGATGTCATGAGTTTTTTAAAAGTGATATTCTTGATAAATACTTAGATTTTATTTCTAGAAAAGCTAAAGGAGAATTATGGACTGATGCTAAATATGTTAGAAATTTTGTTTTAAATCATCCTAAATATAATCATGATTCTATTCTTACTGAAGAAATTAATTATGATTTAATTAAACATATTTTAAAAATTCAAAGAGGAGAAATTAAACCCAAAGAATTATTTAATGGGGTTAATTTTAAAGGAATTTAAATAGTTTTTATAGTTTTAATTAATTTTTAGTTTTGAAATATTATTTGTATCATTTAATAATATAAATTAAGAAAATTAATTAATAATTATATTTGTTATTAAAGTCAATTATACATTTGTTAAGATATTAAAACGATTAGTATGAATAATAAAATCATTTAAAGTAATCTTTTTTTTAAATAAAAAATGGAACCTAAAAAACAAATTTATAAAAAAAAGCCTATAAAAATTGGAGCAAGCCAAATCATTTTTCCAAAAAAAAACAATAATATCATAAATATAAGAAAGCATTTAGTATTAGATGAACCAAAAAAAAAAGAAAAGAATTATATTTTTAAAGACAATCCCTTATGTCACAGAGCAATAATTCATTTTAGAGATAATAATAAAATTATTTTAGAATATAACTTTAATAAAAAAGAAATAGAAAAAGAAATAGAAAAAGAAAATGAAAAAGAAAACGAAAAAGAAAAGAAAAATTTAATTAATTATAATTTCCCTTTAAAAAAAGATAAAAGTATTAGAAGTAGATCATTAATTCATCAAGAAATAAGAAAAGAAGAAAAAAAGAATATAAAAAAAAAAGAAAAAAAAAAAAAATATAATATCGATGAACAATTAATATCAGAAATTGATGTAATAGCTCCAATTCACTCTATAAATACTAATTCAGGAACTATTCAAAGTTTAGATGTTTTTCCTTCAGGAAATATAGTAGCAGTAACATCTCAAAATGATATTATAATATGTAATACAGAATTTAATATTATTCAACAGATAAAAAATAATGAAGGAAATGAAGATGGAATTTCATATGTTTTAGTTAAAGATGAAGAAAATTTTCTAACAGCATCAAAGCATATTAAATTTTGGAAGTTAATAGGAGATTCTTTTGAGGAAATTAATAAAATTGAAAAGCCTCATGATGGAAAAATTTTTTGTTTAAAATTATATAATCATTATCAAAATTTAGTTTCTTGTTGTTTAGATCATTGTATTAATTTTTATGAGAAAAATTATAATAATTCTTATAAATTTATCACAAAAATTGAAATAAATTCTACTTTAACTTTTGTTAGAGTTAATGAAAAGAAAAACATTTTAATCAATGGAAGTTATAATGGAATTTATATAATTGATTTAAATAATTATACTATTATAAATTATAATACTTTAATTAAATGTATGTATTCTTATTCATATTGTTTTATTAATGATGAAAAATTTATAGTTGCAGATTCATTAAGAAGTTGTATGTACGTTCAAGATATTTCGAATAATAATTTTAATCAAGAAACTATTATTCAATTTGCTAATGAAATTATTTGGGGAATTACCTATTTAAAATCTTTAAATCTTATTATTGTTGCTGGAGATAGAGCTACAATGAAAATATATGAAAATGTTACTTATAAATTAATATATTCTATTGAAAAATCACATAAGAATAGAGTTATTGGAGTTGTTCAATTAGATAATAATTTAATTGCAAGTTTTTCAGAAGATAGTGTAATAAATTTTTGGTGTATTAATTATAGAAATAAAATTAAAGGTTAAATTTAAATACTTTTTTTTTTAATGACTTATACAACTACAATATCTTTTCATATTATCAAAATCTTTAGGATAATTTGAACAACTTCTTTTTAAACCATCAACTTTTTCAAATAAAGTTTGGCCACTTCCAGAATAATAATCACATTCATCGAAAAGAATATTAATTAAAGTATCATGAATATCATAAGGAGTAATAAATCTTTGTTGATTAATTCTAATATTATCAACATTATAATTGTAAAGCTTATTATTTTCAGGTAAAATTAAAAAGAAAGTTCCTAAAGTAGTTTCATATTGGAATTCACTTCCCTTTAAATAATGATGTAAACTAACCATATTTTCTCCATGATCACTGACAATAAAAAGAGCAGTATTATCATTCATTTTAAAAAGAATAAAGTTTTTAAGAAACTTTTCTAAATAATCATCCATATATTTAATAACTTCTAAAGAACCTTCATGAGCATCAATAAAACTAATTCTAGCAAATTTTCTTTCATTAGGATAAGCATCCCAAAACAAATCAGCATAATCATAAACATATTCAAAAGTATCTCTTCCATATAAGCATCTTCTTAAAATAGAATATTGACCATGAAATTGACCAAATCTACTACTTAAAGTAGAGTAATTAATATCACAAAATAAAGCAAAATTTTCATGATCTGATGATTCATAATGCATTTTTGTAGTACAATATTCTTGAATATCAAATACTTCTCTTGAACATAAATTATCAGATGCCATTGTTATAAAACCTTTTTCTTTATAATATTTAGTTAATAATACTCCTCCATCTGCTGTTCCTGGAACTCCATATAACATTGGCTTAACATTTTCAAAAGTACTTCCTCTGAAATTTGAGTATTTCATAAATTGAAATGAATTATATTTTGGTTTTTTATTCTTATTATCTATTAAATATTCATTTATTATTTTAGATGTTTTTTTTAATTTTCTAAGAAAATGATTCCTTGAAATTGCATCGATATATATTATTAATACATTATCAAATTTTACTTTGTTTTTCTTAGATATTTCTCTTCTTTCTTTTATTAAAGTTTCGTTCGGTGTTATTTTCATTGATATTGTCCCTTTACCTTCTTTATCATATGAAACTATTACTTCTGGAATTTTTTCTCCGGGATCATCAGCATTATATATTCCATCAAGAACTAATGAATGAAAAGAACCTAAAAAAGATTGATGTCTAAAAGTATATTTTGAAGTATCAGGATAAGCATAATTAGTAAAATTTTCTCTTCCTTTTAAATAAGGTAATAAGAATTCTTTTTTATTTCTTGTATCTTTACAAGTTTTAATTAAATACCTACTTAAATCAAATATATTATCTAAAGTTTCAATTGTGCAAAATTTAGGTTCTCTAATTTTACAAGAATTATATTGTTTATTATTATCAATTCTAACACCACTTAAACCTTCAGTCCAAGTCCTACAAGAATATAAAGAAACAATAATAAAATATATAAATGGTAATAATACTATTGATGCTAATATAAAACCTTTTTTAAATTTTCCTTTTGTACATGTGGTAAAAACCCAGTATGAATATTCTAAAAAAGAAAATAAAATCACAAATGTTAAACAAAAAACAAAAGTATTATAATTTCCATGTTTTCTTAAATCATTTCCTTGATTGAAATAAAACATAATAGGATAAATAGTTACTATTGGAATTAATATTGTTCTTGTTATATATTTGTGAATAGCACAAAAAAATAAAGAAGTTGCTGCTAAAGAAGCAAAAACACATTCGTCTTTTTTTGATTCAAAAAAAGCATATCCTTTTCCCCATAAACATCGATAAAAAGCATATGAACATCCTTGTAAACTTTTTATATAAAAAGCTAAGGAAAAAGCAAATAAAATAAAACTATTGAAATTTATTAAATGCTTTGTATATGGAGTTATTTTTATTTTTCTTAATTTCTGTTCTAAAGTTATTAAGTAGATATTATACATTATTTAAATGGAAATTTAAATTTTTTTAAATTTTTTATTGATTTAATAATTGCGTCATATTAATTTAATATTTTTTTATAATTTAGAAATAAATAAATGAATAATTATGAACAACAAATACAAAATAATAAAATTGAATATCAACAAAATAATAGTGATTTTATTCAAAATAATAATAATCAACAACCTAATTTAAAGAATAATAATAATTATTATATTAATCAAGAAGGAATAAATTTACAAAATAATATAAATTACCAAAGTCAAAATAAAATATTGTATTTAACAAAATTAGAGTTTTTTCAAAGAAAATGGGTTTTTTTTGGTTTAATTTTTTTTGCTTTTTTAGCAATAGTATCAATAATAATAATAAGTGTAAGTAAAAAGAGTAGATTATTTTTTATAATATTATTAATAATATTTATAATAATAGTAATAATATTTCTTTTAATTCCTTATACAATAATAGTAACATTTGATGAAAAAACAAAAATAATTTCAATTTATAAACAAAATACAATAAGATGTTCAATTAATTATTTTTATATAAAATTTAAAGCTAATAATATTAAATTTTTTAGAACAACAAAAAAGGTTAGTTGTTGTTATGAAGATTATTTTATTCATGCTAGTTTATTAACAGGAGGAGATTTTATACTTTTTCAAGTTGGGAAAGATACAAGAAATGTTGATTTTGAATTAGATTTAAAAAATAAACTTTCTCAAATGAATGCTTGGTTGAGACATTGATGTATTATATTATAAATATCTAAAGATTTATTTGAATATGTGTTAATATATTAAATTTTTAATATGTTTTTATAATTATTTAATCAAAAAAAAAGAAATATTAATTAATTAATAGGAAATTTTTAACCGGTTTTAAAAATATATTTTTAACTTGTAAATTTTCATTAAAATTAATTAAACCAAAATTTAATTGAATAAAATACTACTTTCACATTTATAAAAAATGATAATTATTCTAATATTTGTTTTTTTTAAATTGTTTATTAGATTCAATATCAATAATATTAACTCAAGATTTAATTTTATTTTCTTTATCAAGTCATTTCATTTTTTTATTTAAAAAGGAGCTAATATATATTTTTTGTCTGTTAACAATAAATCATTTGTATTAATACTTTATTTATTAGAATAAAAAGAATTTTTTATTTTTATTTTTATCATTATCTTTTAAACTTTTATCATTTATAGTCATATTTTCTTAAAAATAATTAGATTAAAATATAAATCCTTAAGTTTTTGAATTATATTATATTTTTAAATATTATTTAATTGATTTTTAAATAAAATTACATTAATAATAATATATCAAATAAAAAATTTTTTTATTTTGCACATCTTATCATTATATTAAAATTTTCTCAATAACAATTTTAAATTCATTAAAATCAATAACTCCATTTTTATCTAAATCACATTCTTTAACAATATTATAGAATTCATCTTCAGTTATTTTTTCTTTATAATTTTTAAAAGTTTTTTTAATTTCATCAACAGTAATTTCTCCATTTTTATTTTTATCAAAATATTCAAAACAATTTTTTAAAATAGACTCATTTAACAAATCATTCTTATTAGCAGCAGCTCTAATAAATTCTTCATGTTCAATATAACCAGAACAATCAGCATCGATTTTATCAAATAAAGTTAAAATATAATTTTCATCAATTTTTTGATTTTGTTCTTCAAATAAATTAGTTAATTCTTTTATAAACTCATTTTTTTCTATTACTCCATTATTATTATGATCTATTTTTAAATATAATGAATTAGCAATTTTTATTCCTTCAATATGAGGAAAGTTATGAATTAAAAAAGCAATTGATGCTTGTTGAATTACTTTATCAGGATTATATTTTTTTATATTATTTAAACATTCATTTATTTGTTCTGTTGTTAATTCAGATAATTTTTCTTTAATTTTTAAATTTTTAAACCAAGAATGATTTAAAGCTTCATTAACTGAAATTCTTTCATTAATATTTTTTTTAAATAACTGATGAATTAAATCCTTTAACTCATCAGAAGCTTTTTTTAAAGGACCTAAATTAATATTATAATTACAATTCTCAATAGAATGAATTAATTTAGGTTTAGTAGGACCTTGAAAGGGAAATTTTTTAGTAAATAAATAATATAATATAACTCCTAAAGACCACATATCACACTTTTCAGTATATTTCTTATTAAAAACTTCAGGAGCCATATAAAATAAAGTTCCAATGACTAAATTTTCATATTCTTTTTCATAAATTTTAGCAGTTCCAAAATCAATAACTTTAATAAAAGGAAGACCGAATAAAGTTTTATCATTTAACATAATATTTTCTAGTTTTAAATCTCTATGCATTATATTTTTTGTATTACAATATGAAATCGCACTAAATAATTGAAACATTATTGCTGCTGTTTCAATTTCTGAAAGAAATTCATTTTGAGTTATTTTTCTTTTTAAATTTCCTTCATTACAATATTCAGTTACGATATAAAAATTATTTTTTCCTTCGTAAAATTCATATATTTTTACTATATTTTGATGTTCTAAAGTTTTTAAAATATCAATTTCATTTACAATTTCAGAATTTATATTTTCTTTATGTGATTTAGTTTTTGGAAGAACTTTAATTGCGACTTTTTTATTAGTTTTTTTATCTGTTGATAAATAAACTTCGCCGAAAGAACCTTTTCCTAATTTTCTTCCTATTTTATATTTTTCTCTTATGTCTCCATCGCCTTTTCCTATTATTATTGATTTATCTATTTTAAATGATTGTTCTGATAATAATTGCTTTGATTTTATTTCTTTTAAGGGAATTTCATTTATTGATGATGTTTCTTTTTCTTTCTCTTCTTCTTCTGCTTTTTCTGTGTTTGAACAATCACAGAAATAAATTCCCATTTTTTATTTTTTAATGTATTGTTAGGTTTTGCTTTATTAAAAAATGTTTTTTTGGAATGAATTATAAAAATAAATAATTAAAAAAAAATATAAGTATTTATTCATTTATTTAAATGATATTTAAAATATATATTTAAGGAAAGTTGATTTTAATTTTAAATTTATTAAAGAAAATACTTAATAATCAATGTTTTTTTAAAATTAATGTTATATAAAAAAATAAATAACCAAAATAAAATATTATAAATAAAAAGAATTTTAAAGTATCTCACAAGTAATAATTATATTTTATTGAAATTTTATATTATAAAAGTCTATTTTTAATAATAATAATATATTATTTAAATTAAGCATCAATATCAAATTTTTCAGGAATTAAAACTTCATTATTAACATTTTGATTCACAGAATCAACTCTTAAATATTGAGTACTTTTAAAATAAAACATAATTCCTAATCCAATACAAACCGCAGTACAAACTAAAAAAAAAATAATAATAAACAATCTCCAACTATAATAAGAAGCATTTCCTTCAAAAACTTTTTCATAAGAATTAATTGAAACAGAATACTTTCTATTATACAATAAAACAGGATAAAAATCATTATTTTTTAACAAAGTAAATATATTTCCTAAATTTTTAGTATAGATTGAATAAACTAAATTAATATTACTTTCTAAAACCATATTACTAAGAGGATCAACACAAATATAATTTTCATTTTTATACTCACCAACATTAATTTTATTTTTAATATTTTCATCATTTAAATTAGAAATAATAAAAGGTTTATTAAATCTTTGAGAAACTAAACCTAAAGTTTCTTTTAAATTATAATTATCATCTCCATTTTCATTTAAATTTAAACTTATGTTATTATTTAAAATATAATTTTTGCAATCAACAGAAAAATAACTTTTAGTATCATCATAATCGAATTTTAATATTCTAGAAGATAATTCATCATAATAATAAATATAATCTAAATCAGAATCAAATTGATATCCATCAGTAAACCAAACATCTCCTTTTTCAATATCATATGAATTAAACAAAGGAGCTCCTATTTCAATATAATTATTACTTAAAGGATTATATTCTTTTTTCTTAACATTAAATATTGGAAAGCCATTCATTTTTACTATTCTTCTTAAGATTTGAGTATCATCATTTTGTTTTGTTTCTATTGTCATTTCGTCATAATCACTTTCTTTAAGATTTAAATAAAAATTAAATCCTGTTGTGCTTTTTAATTTAGGTTTAAATCCTTCAGAGTAATCTCCATTTGATAATATTTCTATATATTTTTTATCTTCTTCTTCATTACCTAATATTATTTTACTATTGTTTGAATATTCTTGATATATTTTATCATTAAATATTTGAGTTTTTATCATATCTTTAAATGAATTAAAGAATCTTTCACTATTATTTATATTTATTTTTTTCCCTAATTCAGAATTTGTTATTTTATTCATATATAAAGTATAAATACTTTCAATTAATACTCTATTATTATAAGCTTCGGAATTTTGAGGTTCTAAAATAGTTTTTGTTGTATTATATAAAGATAAAACAGCTCCATTTGATTTTTCATTACAATCAGTATCACAGTTTTTTTGATAAAATTTTAATTCAACAGGATTTTCAAAAGAGTGAGGATCCCAATCTTTAATACTTTCACTTTTTTTATCTTTAATTATATCAGGGGGATTATTTGTTACTCCACAAGTTGTATATTGTAATTTTGAAAGATATAAAGCAGAACAAGAACCATTGCAATTATAATGTTTTGATATTATATTCTCTGTTGATAAAATATATTTACCAAATGTATCATTATCATAAAATTTTTTTAAATCTTCTTCACTGAAATATACTACTTTATTTATTTCTTCAAATATTGTCATATCACATTGTTCAAAATCTCCTGTTAATGCACATTTATAAGGTTTTAACCAAGAATTTAATACTTCTATAGAACTGAAATTTAAATTTTTATTTGAACATATTTTTAAAACTCTTTTACCATCATCAAGTGTTCTTTGAAATATTTCTTCGCAAATATTTTGAGTTTTATATTGATCTATTTGAGCCCAAATAATTAAAGCTCTTAATATACTTAATAAATTATCATTTTTAATTAATTTCCCATAGGAATTATCCACTAAAATTTGAAGAAAATTTGTAAAAGCTCTTGCGTTTTCATCAATAGTATATTCTTTACCTGATTCCTTAAACTTAATATATCTAAATTCACTTGGTAAAAATTCAAATATATAATTAGTAATAAAATACATTTGTTTTTCTTGTAATAAGTAATATTCATAAGCCATAAAAGTATTTTTAGTTTTATTCATATTTAATAAATTAATAGCATTTGAAGGAGAATAAATAGAATAATTACCATAAAAAATAGAATTTAATTGATTAACATTAATTGCATATTCATTATATTTTCCTTGGAAACTTTTACTAAAAATATTATCGAAAAAAATATCCATTTCAGGTGATAAGTCAATTTCAAAATTAGGTTCAAGTATTTTCATTAAATCTTTTAAGTTTTCAATTCCTATTAAACGAGTTACATTTCTATAATTTAATTGATAAAAAATTAATTTATCTCCACAATCATTATTATCACATTTTAATTCATTTCCTATTTTATTTGAAAAAGCATTTAAATATCTATGTAAAAAAGTATCATTTCCTACAATAGAATATATTTCTTCTTTTGATAAAGAAAATTCTTCATTTATCCAATTTGAATTTTCAATTAAATTATCATTTCCTAATATTATTATCCATTTATAATAACCTTTTATTGTTTTAAAACCATAATTTTCATCAGAATATAATTTGTCTTTAACCTTTTCATCTTTAATTTTAGAGAATAAGATTTTTTTTATTCTTTCTTCATCATATACTAAAGAATCATGTGAATAAACAGTGAATAATTTCTTAGTAAAAGATTCTGAATTTCCTATTATTTTATCAATTAAATATTTTATTCCATTTATTCCTCTTTGATATAAAGGTTGATTAGTTAAAGTTTCTAACAATTCAAAAAGTCCCATTGACACAGAAGTAATATTCTTATATTCACTTTCATTTAGAATATTATAAATTTTTTTTGAATCAAAGAAAATATAATCTTTCTTATCATCAAAATTAGTAATATTATAATCAATTAATTCATTTAATATTATTTTAGAGTTGCTTAATGGAATTCCATCATTGGAAATATTTACTTTTGAATAATCAAAAAATTGAAAAGAGTGATTTAATTGAGTTTCTAATTCTCCTGGAAATTTCGCCCAAAGTTTAATATTATCACTATGAGGTGTTGATTTATTTCTTGATGTTTGTTTTTTTTTTGCTTTTAATATCATAGGAACAAAAATTGCTATTAATAGAAATAGCACTGATAATATTAGGAAAAATATCATCCAACTTTTGGATTTCATTTTTTAATATATATATTATTTTTTTAAAAGTAATTTATTTATTTTATTGTTAAATAATATATTTTCAAATAAATAAATAAAATATACATATTATTTTTTTTTTTTTTTTGAATTTTTTATTCTAATCTTTTTTGAATATCTCTATGAATTTCACAAAGAAAATCAACATAATTTGAATATTTATTTAAAGAATCTTCAATTAAATACTTTAATATAATATGTTTATTAACTTTCCAAGTTCTTTCATTTAAGAAATATAATCTTAAAGGTTGTGTCTTCCCATAATTTTCATTTCTTAACTCATTAATAATATTTAAAATTCTTATTTTTAAATCACTTTTATTTTTATTATTATCTTCAGGCTCTTCTTCAATTGTAGTTATATAATGTTTAATACAATCATCCCAATCTTGACAATTAAAGACATTATAATAAAAATCAAATTCAATATATTCAAAAATATAAATATTAATATAAACACCATCATCAATTAAATAAGCACAATCAAAATCAATTGAATCTTTTGATAATCTTAACATATATGGTTTTTCAATAATATTTAATGATTCATTTATATAACCTAAATTTTTTCTTATTAAAGTTTTATCTTTTACATTTTTAGATATATAAGTTTGATCTGTTTGAATATCATCTATTCTATAAAATTTAGGATATAAAATTTTAATAACGGAATAAATAGGTAAAGAAAGAATTAGATAATTATAAAAAGAATCTTTATTTTTAATAAAAGAATTAATAAAAATAGGAAAATATTTTAAAGTCGAAGGTAAAATTAATCTACTCATATCTTTATCATCACTTCCTTTATCTCTGTAAAAAACAAAAGAATCAACAATTCTTTTATATAATTCCTGATATTCTTTTGTTATTTTATTAGGATCATCTTTAGGATTAATAATACTTTTTCTAACTTCTCTCATTAAAGTTAATTTAATAATAGCATCAATATCAATAGAAGAATAAATTTGATTAATATCTTCTTCAGCAGTTATAGTATAATTAAATAACCTTAAATATTGATTACCATAATTATCAATAAACAAAGCAGCAATTTGAAAATGAATTCTTTGATTATTAACTAAATTCTCAACTAATCTAAAAATATAAGAAAAAGAAATATCATTTGAAAAACCTCCGAATTGAATTGCTTCTTGATTTTTATTTAAGAAAGAACCTATAATTTCAAAGCAATCTATTTCTTTTGAATGTCTTAACATAAATTTAGCATCGTAATAATTATTCACTGATATTATACTATTTAAATCATAATGTATTTTTTCCAAAGAAGAATTAATTTCTATATTTGAAAATAAATTATCGGTTTCTACATTAAATAAAGGATAATAATTAAAGTGACCTCCTGTTTCTGAAGAAAATTTAGAAAATAAATTAAAATTTAAATCATCGTATTTTCCTTTTGATAATATATCATAAATAAATTGATCTATTGTTATTTTATTATTATTACATTTTTCTATTATTGTTTCTGTTTTTTCTTTTAAAGCTTCTTCATTTAAATTTAAATCATTATTGTAATTATGAAATATCATTAATCTTCCTCCTTTTTCTATTAAAGAATCCATTCCGCTTTGGATTATATTTAATAAAAGAAAAGGATTTTTCTTATTTGTTTTTTTAGGGTTATTTTCAAATTTAGTTGAAATTAAATTATTTATTTTTTCAATTAAATTTAATATTTTATCTTTATTTTCAAATATATTACAATATAATTTCTTTGAATCAATAGGACAAAAAGCATCATTTATATCTCTTACTTTAACTATTTTAACTTCTTCTTTATCAATATAATAGAAGTTTATTTCTATTTCATTATAAGTTCCAAATCCAATATAACTATTTTCTATATTATGAAAATTATCTAAATTAATAGTTAAAGAATTTAAAATATAAGTAAATAATCCATTTGAAAAACTATTATAAGATTCATCAATCATAAATAAATAATAAGGTTTAAAATCTGTTTTTTTAATTAAATAATTTATAGTCGGTCTATTAATAATATTACTGTCTTCAATAAGAATATCATTTAAATGATTACAAATATTACATTTAAAATTTTTAGAACCAAAAGTATATTTATTATTAATATAAGATAAGCAATTTTTACATCTTACAATATCAAAATTTTGAGATAAATCAACGTTAAATATATCATCATCATAAGAAGGAATTATTGTAAAAGGTTGAAAATAAATTCCAAATACTAAATGTGTTTTTTGTAAAATTGATTGTGTAATTGGTATTTTAACCATTGTACTTCTTATAAAACGACAAGAAGAGTTTTCATTTTCTATTACTTTGAAAAAAGTTGATGAAAAAGGTGGTATACTATTAATAAATGAAAAATAAATTGGTTCTTTACTTTCATTTGAATATATTTCATTAAATGAATTTGGTCTTGGAATGCTTTTAGGATCTATTTGATAATTTTCTCTCTTTGTTTTATGCTTTTGAGATGTATTATGTTTTGTTGAGTTCATTTTTTTTTTCAAAAAAATAAAAATATTAAAAGGGAATAGTTAATAAATTTGAATTTGATAAATATATTAGGATTTAATATAAGAATTTTTAAAAAAAAATAAAATGGAAAATTTAATAAAATAAAAAAATAAAGAAATAAAGGAAATTAATAAATGAATAAAATAAAATTTTTAAATGAAGAACAAATTAGTATTTTTATTTTTTTTAAAATCCTAAATGAAAAAATATTTTTGTTATATACAAACACAAATGATTTTAATTTTACACAATTATTGATTATTTTCTACAATTTTTTCCAATTCTATAAAATCAGGTCGATTTTTTTCATCAACTTCAAGCATTTTAAACAAAAGATTATTAAATTTCCCACTATACCTATTTAAATATCTATTTAAAATCATTTGAATTTGAATAGAATCGAAAATTTCTCTAATATTTATAAGTGAATTATAAGTAAGAGAAGCAGCAAATAAAAAGCATAATCCAAAAGAAAAAACATCACTTTTAAAAGTATTATGTTTAGTATATCGAGAATGAACTCTATTTTGAAGAGCTTGAAATAAAATAGGACTCATATATAATTCAGTTCCTCTTATTGTTTGTTTAACTGTTGTTCTATTATTTGTCATTAATTCTTTTGCTTCTCCAAAATCAGAAATTTTAAATTTATTATCTTTAAAGATTAATATATTTTGTGGCTTAATATCTCTATGAGAAATATTATGTCTTTGTAACTCTGCAAAAGTTCTTGTTAATTCATATAATATTTTTAATAATTCGTCTTCACTATAATATATTTTTTTCTGAGAACGTAATAATATTTCTTTTTCCCAATCTCGATTTGCTAAATCCATTAAGACATACATTACATAAGTTGTTTTATCTAATTGCTTAGTTTCCATACCATAAATATCTATTAAGTTTAATTTGTAATTACTTAAAGAATTTAACATTTTATATTCTTTTTCTAATGCATCTATTTCTACTTGAGCATTTGCTAATATTTTTTTCATAGCATATTGTTTTTTATTTTTATCTTCTACATAATAAATTTTACCAAAAGTTCCTTCGCCTATTTGTTTAATTATATTATAATCATCTGCTTTAAAAATTATTTCTTCATTATTATTATTATTATTACTATTAACTCTTTTAATATTAATATTTTGATTATCATTTATTTTTGGACTTTCATTTATACTTGAATCGTTTCTTGAAGGAGAATTTTTTAATGGACTTTTTCCTCTTTGCATTGGCATTGGTATTTTTCTTATTATTGAAGGTATATTATTATTACTGTTATAATTATTAAGATTTATTACTCCAATATTTATATTTGAAAATTTCCTTTTTATTTCTTCATTATTATTATTTTTAGGAGAATCTTTTCTAAAAGGAGAAATCATTCTTCTATTTATTCTTCCTCCTACTATTCTATTATTTCCATTATTTGAATCTTCAGTTGAAATCTCATCTGAAGAAATTTTAAATATTTTAATATTTTTATCACTACTATGTTCTCTATTATTATTATTATTTTTTCTTCCTCTTTCACTATGAATAACATTTTTATTATTTTCATCATTTGATTTCATATCAGGTTTAAGAACTCTAATAATTCTATTAGAAGATAAATCTCTAATTTTCCTAATAGGACTTTTAGATTTATTATTTCTATTTAATTCATCTTGTAAAGAATGAACAACTCCTTCATTATTATTAAAGATATTTTTTTTATTAACATTTGGAGTTTTAGGTTCATCATCTTTATTTAAATCATAATTTAAATCAAAATGATTTCTTGAAAGCGATCTTCTTTCTTCATAATCTTTTAATTTAAATCTTTCTTTGCAAATTGGACAAAGCCATTGATGATAATCATATGTATTTAACATATGACATTTAGAACAAACAACAATTTGTTTTTTATTTAATAATCCTTTATACATAATACCATTACATTCTTTTTTATGTTGAAATTTATAATTTTTGATTTCACTTTGTGATATATCATTACAAGGTAAAAAATTAGGTTTTGCTTCGATTGAATTAAATAAAGTTTCTTTAACAGCCATTTTCATTATTTTAAATTCATAAGGATTATAAACTTTAGCTTCGGATTGAAATTCATTTTTGCAAATAACACAAGTCCATTTAATACTATATTGTTCATATTCATTTTTACAATTTAAACATTTTAAATTTTTATTTTTAATATCTAAATATAAAATATTTTTACAATTAGGACATTTCATATAATCATTAATCACAGCATTGCAATGATATTTTAACCACGTTGCGGGTTTTAAAATTTCTTCATTTTCTTTACTTTCAGTTTCAATACTTGAATAATAATCTTGATCACAATTTTCACAATGAAATAAAACACAATTACTATGATATATTAATCTACATTGTAAACATAAATAAAATTTTCCATTACATAAATCAATTAACTTTGAATTACATTTATGAACTGCTTTTGATGTTTTATTACAATGAGGAATATAATTAATTCCTTCATAATATATACATGAATTTATATTATTTATTGATTTTATTAAAGAATCTATTTGATCATATTCTATTATATATATTTGATTTTCTATTATTTTTAAAAGCCTATTTAATGTTTCTCTTGGAAGAAAAACATTTCGTGGAACTAATGTTATTTGGAAATACCTTTTTAATTGAGATAAAAATTCACTTTTTGGAAGAATTAATATTTTAGGAAAAAGATCATTATATTCTTCTATTGCAATATTTAATAATTGTTCTTCTTCTTTACTTAAGTAAAGTCCTTTTATATTTAAATTAACTGTACTCATTTTTTTAAATTAAAAAGTATTTAAATAAACAATTAAATTTTAATTTTTGTTGAATTTTGATGTTTGATTTTTTTATTTTTTTAAAACATTAAATGGAAGAATTTTTAGGAAAAGAATTTGATTCCGAAAATAATATTCATTTAATAGGAAATTCAAATTTACAAATCGTTTTAACTAAAAATGATAATATTATAGTAAATAAAAAATTTATTGTTAATTCTTCATCAAATCATTTAGATGAAGTAATTTATAAAAATGTTAATTCTTTACTTTATTATGATAATGAAAAGAATGAAATGGAAAAAAAAGTTTATGACTTAAATTTAGTGAAATTAAAAAATAAAAAAGATAATTTTGAATATATAGGACTTAAAAAAGGAAATCAAATAATGAAAATAATTCCTTTTTTACATTCTAATTTTTTAATTAGAAACGATTGTATTTTAGCTTTTCATGAAAATATTCTTTTAATTTATCCTCCTAAAGAAATATTATTAAATATATCATATGAAAAATTATTATTCATGTTAAAGAAAATCCAGATTACAAGTTATCAAAATGGAAATTTATTTTCAGAATCTAAAGATTTTTATTACTTAAAAAAAAAAGAAAATAAAAATTTAAATTCTAATAATTTAAAAAATGATTTATCATTAATGAAAGAATTTATTTATTTAAGTTCAAGTTCTAATAATATTTTAATGGAAAAAAGATTAGGAAAAGATGAACATATAATTATTTCTTCTTCTTGTCTTCTTTTATTTGAAGATACTATTCATTTTAATAATTTAGAAGGAAATAAAAAATATGTTTCTCAAGAATTTTTTATTGATGTTGTTGGACCTGGATTAATTGTTTATGAATTATTCAGTGAAAATAAAATAATGACTGAAGGTCATTCTCAAAATTTAGAAACTTTAAAAAAATGGAAAATATTATCGTTTATAATATCGGTGTTAATAATCTTATTCCATATCCCTTTTTTTTTCCACAAGCAAAAATTAAAATTAAAATAAAGTGAAAAAAAATATTAATTTTTAATATATATATTTAGAGATATTTTCAATTGTTTTTTGGAACATTTCATCAAATAATTTTTTAAAAGCATCATTAACCTTATTTCTACTTTTAGGAGAACTTTCATAAAAGAAATATCCTTTTGCTTTAGTCCATTCTTTAGCAATATTAGTTTTAATTTCTTTTTTCTTAATATTATTTTTATTAGCAAAAACAACAACCACACATTTTTAAATATCTAAGGCATTATTATAAGCTTCTTTTTTCCATTTATCTAAAGAATCAAAAATTGCTTTTATATTTGAATCATATATCATTAATATTCATATACTATCTTTATAAAAGTGAATTCTTACTTCTTTGTAATCATCATCTCCATTTAAATCAAATATGTTTATTGCTACTAATGTGTCCCTAAAGGATATTTTCTTCAATTCATAATTTATTCCTATTGTTTTTATATAGTCACTCATGAAACTTCCTTCACAATATTTTTTTATTAAACAACTTTTTCCTACTTCTACGTCACCGACACTTTTTATTTTTATATTTAGTTTATTTGTATATTTCCTATTACTCATTTATTTTTTTCTTTAAATTTGTATTTTTTTTCA
>JAEEGI010004035.1_pt1 | contig 34641 bp, 39 predicted proteins | sample 8958751 | NCBI WGS metagenome assembly JAEEGI01 (sample SAMN16246545, study PRJNA631951) | gut metagenome | biome: gut microbiome; feature: rumen; material: KS-attached | host: Bos | place: Iran: Karaj | collected 2018-10
AGTCCCTGATGGTGTACCATTAGGCGGCCCGTTGGTCAAGTGGCCTAAGACTCCGGCCTCTCACGCCGGCAACAGCGGTTCGAATCCGCTACGGGTCACCATGATTTAGGCAGGTACCTAAACAAAAAAATGCTTTGATCAGAAATTCAAAGCAAGTCGGTGTCTATCGCGATGAGGGTCCACCCGTTCCCATCCCGAACACGGCAGTTAAGCTCATCAGTGCTGACAATACTTGGCTGGAAGCGGCCCGGGAAGATAAGGCGACGCCGACACAAACACCGGTTAAGGACTCCTTGACCGGTCATTTTGCCTCCTTAGCTCAGTCGGTAGAGCATGCGGCTGTTAACCGCAGGGTCGTTGGTTCGAGTCCAACAGGTGGCGCCAAAGAAAAAACCGTTCCAAAAGGAACGGTTTTTTCTTTGGCATTTTCAGTTTTACCCGTACCAACGACCCTTGCGTACAAGGCAGCCACATCGCGGCTGTTAACTGTCGCAGGCAAAACAGTCCGATGGACTGTTTTGCCGTTGCGATGTAATCTCGGTGCGGCAGCACCGAGCACCTTAAAACGGAGTTGGTTCGAGTCCAACAGGTGGCGCCAAAAAAATCAGCAACTTCGGTTGCTGATTTTTTTATCCAAGCCGCCTTGGCGGGTTGGTATGTAATCACGGCGCGTAGTATACATTTTCGGCCTGGAGCACACAAAAATTGGAAAAGAGAGAAAAAGCGCCACTGTTTTGCTTTCGCTCCTTGAAATTCCATTTATAATAAGATATACTGTAATTGATTTGAGAACGCAATCGGTATTCCGTTTTCAAAGAAAAAACCATTGATTGTTAAAAAGGAGCTGATTCTATGAACCCGTTTTCACTTGCATGGGAATCTATTCTCCATTTCAGTTTGGCAGATACCCTTGCGCAAATCTCCGAAGCCCTGCACAATCTGCATTTTATTCCATGGTATTCGCTTTCACAGTTGAACTGGAACGATATTATCAAACTGATCTCCAGCGGGGATGCCTTTGCAGCAACGCCCTTCGGCGAATACTGCGCCCAATATGCTGCCGTTATGACGAACTGGGCATATACGATGGCAGCCGTCGTCAGCATCATTATATTGTTGTGCAAACGCAATAAAAAATGGTTTTGGTACGTTTTCTTTGCAATCGTTGCCGTTATGAGCGTTACCTCTGTTGGTATGCATACGGCGGATTACGGAGAGTTTGTTCCTGGAACAATTACGACCAAGCTGCTGGCGAGTTTTGTGGATATGTCCTTTACGGAATTAATGGCGTGGTCAGGCGTGCTGTGCTTTATTTTTGAGTTTTATACAGACAAAAAAGCACGCAACCGTTTTGCATGGATCGTAACCGCATGGTCGGTTTTCATCTTGCTGATGCTCGCATTTGAGGTTTTTGTTCAAAAGAACCGTCCGCTCTGGATCGGCGGCAGGGACGCGCTCGGCTTGCCGTATGATATGGGCGGCGATCACGGTGGCCTTTCCTTTGCGGAATTCGGTTGCTTTATTACCTGCCTTCCGTTGCTGTTCATCCTGTTTACAAAATTCAAAACCATTCCGAAAAAAGAACGCGGGTTGGTAATCTTACTGCTTTCCACTTTTGCTCTTGCTTTTGTGATTACTTCGCTTTGGGGCGACAACGAAGTTAACTTCCTGTTGCAGGGTAATCTGCAGGGACATTCGCTTTGGCACTTGCTGACTGCGATCGGCACCATGCTGGCTGTGATCTGGGTGGATAACCGTACGGAAAATCAAAACCGTCAAAAGGAGATCGATGCAGCTGTGGAAAAAGCGCTTGCGGAAAAGCAAAAAGTGAATGCCGGAACAGTATAACGCAGTTTCTTTGTGCTGGCAATGATCCCTCGGACGGAGTCAGATTGATCTGGATTATCTATCCATGCAGAAAAAGAGGTGTGTTTTATGACTGAAAAGAAATCCTTTGTTGAAAGTAAAGCGTTTGCTTGCTTTGCCCTGATCTTTGGCATTTGCGGATTGCTCCTCATGGCGCATCATATCTGCAGTTATGAGAATATTTTGCGACCGTTTATGGATTACCTGATCGAAAACAAGGTCATTACCAACGACAAAAGCGGCATTGCGTTTCTCCGGATGTTTACCAATGAATCCAATATTTTGGTGGATCTTTATTTGATCCTGTTTGCGATCGGCGTATTCGGCAGCAAAAAGCTGTACAAATTTACGCATAATGAGCTGCTGCGCGGCGCGATCACGCTGAATATCGCAGTAACCGGCATTATCTATTTCACCGTGTTGCTGCCGAGCAGTTCTTCTTTTCCAACGGAGGTCAACGGTGTCAGCACAGGCGGCATGTGGCTATCGACGGTCGTCAATACTTGGGATCATCTGATCACGCCGGTTTTCTTTACTGCCTTCTGGTTTTTCCCTGTTGAAAACAAAAAGGTTCCCGTTGTAAAAAACGCGCTATGGTTCCTGATCTATCCCATTTGTTACTTTGTTATGTGCATTATCCTGGGCGCGATGGATGGGTTCTATCCGTATCCTTTCCTGAACGGCAGGCAGATGTGGGAGTTTATTCCCGGCTTGAAGGGAACGCCTTATAACTCCGTGATTGGTATTCTTCTTCTTGTGGCTGTTGTGGTGATCCTTTCCGCTGTCTTCTTTGGGGTCGGCTGCGGACTCAATGCGATCCACAACGCTGTTGTAAAGAAAACAAAGCGAATCGCTTCAGAGTAAAAAGAGTCCATATCCAAAGGAAAAAGCAGGCTGCTATATCAATGGGGCCGCTTTTTCTTTTTCCGTCGTATACGCATGAAACTTTGCTTCTTGTTGTGCTGAATATGATAAACGTCCGTTTTTGAGTTCAAAAAAAGGCATAGAATTGCAACGTCCCTTTATTCGAACCATAAGTGTTCAATTAGTTGGACTTTCGTCACCCAATCACAAAGGAAAAACCGTTCCAAAAGGAACGGTTTTTCCTTTGGCCTCAGATATTTGCCCCGAACCACCGACCCCGCGGTTGTGCAAAGCCGTGGGCGGCGCGTCAGCGCCCGCATGCGTGCTGTTTTTTGCCTATCTCCGATGGGCGGGCGGCTCGTTCTCTTTTGCAGGCGGTTCCCCGCGCCCCTTGCATTCCGCCCCGCCGTTTGCTATAATGAAACCGAAGCCAACAAACGGAGGGATCCCCTATGCTGAAACGGTTTTTGAGCGCGTTCTTTGCGCTGGTGACGGCGCTGCTCGGCCACGCGCCGGCGGCGCAGAAGCAGACCGCGCCCGTGTTCACCGGCTCGTTTTTGCAGGCGTGGTACTGCGTGGACTGGGACGAAAGCCGCTGGGACGCGGAGATTGACGCGATGAAAGAGGCCGGGCTCGACAAGCTGATTTTGCAGGACACGGCGCAGATGGATCTGCGCGGCGGGTGGACCGTCTATTACCCCACGGAGCTCGACGCCCTGCGCGGCCACGGCGGGTACGGCGACGTGATCGAGGGCGCTTTGCGCGCGTGCCGGAAGGGCGGACTCCGGCTCTTCGTGGGCCTTGCGGGCTTTGAAAGCTGGTGGGTGCTCGGCGGGCTGTTCGGCCAGTATGACAAGGTCTGTTCCGTGATGGCCGACATGCAGCGCGAGATTTTCGCGCGCTACCATGAGCGCTATCCCGAGGCCTTTTACGGCTGGTACTTCACGCCGGAGATCAGCAACGTTCCAACGATGAAGGCGAGCGTGCCGAGCCTTGCGCGCGGACTGAACCGGGTGCTGGACACCGCGACCGCGCTCGACCCCGCCATGCCCGTGCTGCTGAGCCCCTATTTCACCGAATACCTCGCCGTGCCGTCGGTGCTCGCGACCCTGCCGCTGTGGCAAACGCTGCTGGAGACGGCGCATTTCCGCGACGGCGATATCTTCTGCCCGCAGGACGCCGTGGGCGCGCAGTGGACGCCGCAGCGCGATCTGGAGAAGGTCTGGCAGATGTACCGCGAAGCGGTGGACGGCTGCGGCAAGGAGCTTTGCCTCTGGGCCAACTGCGAGACCCTGACCGTTGCGCGCAAGGCGATCCCGCTGATGCCGCCGGCCACGGTGGAAACCGTCAACAGCGCCGCCACGCTGGACCGCCTCGTCTGGCAGATGCAGATTGCGGCGAAGTATTGCGACGAGATCGTGGCGTTCTCCTATAACCACTACTACTGCCCGCTGACCGGCACGCGCGTCTACCACGACTGTTATCTCGATTACCTCAAAAACGGCTGCACGTTGGAACGGGAGGCGCCGACCGCGCCCGAAAACGTGCGCACGGAGGACGGCGTGCTGCGATGGGAAGCGGCGAGTGACAACGTCGGCGTAGCGTATTACCTCGTGATGAAAAACGGCAAGGCCGTCGGCCGCGTGGAGGCCGGCGCAGACCTCGCCTTTGCGGTGAAGCGCGGCAGCTATGCCGTGACCGCGGTGGACGCGGCGGGGAACCGGTCGGCGGCAGTTCCGGCGTAGGGGGGCGTACAACAGAACAAAAAAGCAGTCGGGAAAAGGGCTGCTTTTTTGGTTCATATTTCTTTTTCAAATTTATGATACTTTTATGAGAATCCTATGATATAGTAGGTGGCGTGAGAGAAGGGGAGATTCCATGTCCGGCAAAAAAAGAACTTTCAAGGATTACGCGGTGCTGTGCCTGTCGGTGCTGGCGGGCAACGCGCTTCTGGCGTTTCTGGTGGCGGCGTTCGTGCTGCCGCGGGGCATCCTTATGGGCGGCACCACCGGCATCGGTATCGTGCTGTCTAAGGTGACGGGGCAGGATACGGCGCTGTTCGTGTTTTTGCTCAACGTGGCGCTGCTGCTGTTCGGGCTGTTCGTGCTGGGCCGGCGCTTCTTCTTTTCCACCGCGGCGAGCTCGGTGCTCTATCCGGCGTTTCTGGCGCTGTTTCAGCGGATCCCCGGCATCGGCGCGCTGACCGACAACGACCTGCTCGCGGCCATCTTTGCGGGCTGTCTGCTGGGCGTGTCGCTCGGGCTCGTGATGCGCGTCGGCTCCTCCACGGGCGGCATGGACGTGGTCAACCTCGTGTTCCACAAGTGGTTCCATTTCCCCATCGCCGTGCTGGTGTGGGTGTCGGACCTCGTCGTGATCGGCGGACAGGCGATCTTCGCCGGGCCAGAAAGCACGCTGCTCGGTATCCTCGTGCTGCTGCTCGAGACCATCGTGCTCGACCGGGTGATGCTGCTGGGTCAGTCGCAGCTGCAGATCTACGTGATCTCCGACAAATTCGAGCAGATCCGCGCGCGGCTGCTGCATGAGCTGGGCCTCGGCGTCACGATGACGCTGATTGAAACGGGCCTTTTGGGCAAGCAGCAAAAGGGCGTGCTGTGCGTGGTGCACCCGCGCCAGCTTTACGCCGTGACGGCCTGCATCCGCGAAGAGGACCCGCTCTCGTTTATCACGATCACCAAGATCAAGGAGGTCCACGGCAAGGGCTTCACGCTGGAGCGCACCGCGGCGCAGATTGAAAATAACAGCTCCGAACCCGGAGCATGAAAGGAAGATATTTATGATGAAAGCATTTTTCGCCAAGATCACGGCCTTTTTCCTCGCGATCCTCGCGTTCTTCGGCATTGCGCCCAAGACGCCCGCGCCGGAGGTCACCATCGGCAACGACGGCTACGCCATCATCGAGCACGGCGTGCAGTTTTCGTTTGACGCCAACGCGACCACGGGCTTCAGCTGGACGCAGAAGACCGACGGCGGCAGCGTGATTCTGGAAAAGGAATTTTACACCTCTCCCAAAACGGAAGAGCACGGCGTTGCCATGGCGGGGCAGGGCGGCACGCAGTATTACAACTACCGCGCCGTGACCCCCGGCACGACCACCATCACCTTCACCTATCAGCGGCCGTGGGAGCAGGAGCCGCCGGCGAAGACCTATGTGGCGGTCGTGGTTGTGGCGAACGATCTGTCGGTACAGGTTGCGAGCTTTGAGGCGAAGTAAGCATAGCCCCCCTTCGTCCGTTCCTGCATTTTTCTGCGCATTGGATCACACGCCCTTTGCTTTTTCGGGGCGGATATGATACACTGAAAGCGCCAAACAATAAACGGATCCCCCGCATATCCAAATACAAAACGAGACACACTCTGAAAAAAGTGCGTCCCGCTTCTTCGTTTTGTATTTGGAACAAGGGGTTTATTGTTTGGCGACAATGGGACGGCATTTTTTGTGCGTCCCATGCGGACGCATTTTTTGTTGTAAAAAGGAGATTTGGTTATGAAGAAAATCAGTATTTGCATCGCGGCGATTTTGCTGCTCTGCTGTGCACTTTGTCTTTCCGCACTTGCGGCGGAAACACAAACGGTGGACGGCGTGGAATATCAGTATGAAGTCGTTGACGGCGCCGCCCGCATCCTGAGCTATACGCCCGCCCCGACGGAATGGACCGTGCCGGAGACGCTCGGCGGCGCTCCCGTCGGGACCGTTGCCGTGCTGATGCCGCAGACCCGCAGCCTGATTTTGCCCGCCACGGTGAAAACCGTTACCGAAAACGTGCGCAACGGGTCCTCCATGCTGCTGTCGATCTCCGTCAGCGAAGACAACCCGGCGCTTTGTCTCGTGGACGGTGTGTTGCTGAACAAAGAGAAGACCCAACTGGTGCTTTATCCGAAGGCCGGCGGCCCTTCGTCGTTTTGCGTGCCCGAAACCGTGACTTCCGTTCCCGCCGGGTTCTTCCAAAGCTGCAATCTGCTGGAAGAAATCAGCCTGCCTGCGGGCGTCACTGAGATCGGGGCCAATGCGTTTGCCTATTGCGAAGCCCTGCGCAGCGTCGCCTTTGCCGGCGCGCCCCAAAAGATCGGCAAGGACGCCTTTCTGCGCTGCAGCGCGCTCGCCGGCGTGGACCTCGGCGACCCGGTCCATTGGTGCGAAACCGATTTTGCCGACCGGCAGGCCAGCCCCATGCATCTGAAACCGCAGGTGCTTTCCGGCGGCAGCCCGCTGACCGCGCTCAGTGTGCCGGAGCCCGTTGCAAAGGTTTCCGCCTGGGCGTTTGAAAACTGCGCCGATCTGCAAACGCTGACGATGGCCGACAGCGTGAAGTCGATTGGGGACTACGCCTTCCGCGGCTGCAGTGCGCTGCGCGACCTGACCATGCCCCGTTATCTGGAAGCGGTCGGCGAAAAGGCCTTTGCCGGCTGTGACGCGCTGGAATCGTTCCTACTGCCGTTGAGTCTGAAAACGCTCGGCAAAAACGTGCTGACCGCCGCCAGCCATCTGAAGGTCCTTGCCGACTGCAGCGGCCTGATGGAGCTGCTCGGATTTGAAGAAATGATGCCCGCCGGTTCGCGCCTGTTTGCGCGCGCGGGCGCCGTGATGCCGGATCTGTTCCTTTTCCGCGGCATCTCGGTGACGGAGCTGCACCCCGAAGACTGCGCGCGCGGCATCCATTGTCTGGACTATTACACGCCGACGGTCATCCGCAAGCCCGCCTGCACGGTTAGCGGGCAGGAAGCCGTGGAGTGCTTGCTTTGCAACGAGATCGTCACCCGCGACACCGGGTATGCGCATCACGAGATGGAATATACGACCGTCCCGGCAACGACCGAAGCCGACGGCGAGCTGCATTATCACTGCAAAAACTGCTCCTACGCCGCCGTGGACGTTCTGCCGCGCATCAAAACGATCAGGCAGCAGGGCACGGTCTGTTCCTATACCGGCAAGCCGACCGCCATTTCGTTTTACATCGTTCGAACCGACGGACGACAGCTTTATTTGGGCGAAAACTACACGGTGCGTTATGAAAACAACACGGAGGTCGGCACCGCCACGGCGACCGTCGTTTTCAAGGGCCTTTATGCCGGCGCCCACCGCTTCACCTATCAGATCGTGCCGGCCAAGACGGCTTTGGTGAAGCAAAAGGACGCCTCGGCCTCTTCCGTCACGATCGCGTGGCGGAAGGTCAAGGGCGCGCAAAGCTACAAGGTGTATCGCTACGACAAGGCGCAAAAGTCCTACGTTCCGGTTTTGGAAACGGCCAAAAACAAAGCGAAGCTGAAAAAGCTGGAAAGCGGAACGACCTACAGCCTGCGCGTCTATGCCGTCCGCAAGGGCGTGCAGGGCGTGAGCAGCGCGGTGCTGAAGGCGGCCACCGCGCCGACCGCCCCGCAGGTCAAGCTCAAAGCGCTGAAGGGCGGCGTGCTGCGCGTTTCCTGGACGCGGCCGAAGGGCAGCAGCGGCTATCTTTTGCTGATCGGCGTGGATCCGACGATGGAAGAAGCGGTTGTGGCTGAAATCCCCGACAAAAAGACCAACCGGCTCGACCTGCCCGGCTTGCCGCGCGGCGAGACCTATTACGTGCAGGTGCTCGCCTACCGCGCCGTGAACGACGACGCGGTGCTCTCCAAGCCCTCCGGGCTCGCAAAGCTGCGGCTGGCATAACAAAAAGAACGCCGGCCGGCAAAACAAGGAGGCATTCTCATGGATTTTGAATCTTTGTCTTTGTTCCACATCGGCATCCCGCTGTTTCTGCTCTTCGGCGCGGTCCAGTTCGGCCTTTCCTTTCTTCGTGCGGCGCGGCTGCGTAAAGCGCTGCGGGTCGCTGCGTTTTTGCCGATTGCTGCTGCTGCGGCCTATGTGGTGTTTGCGCTGCTGTGGCCGCACGGCGGCGGCTTCGTTGACGACGGCGCCTTTGCTGCTGCGCTGATCGGCATTCCCGCGCTGTTTGCGCTGGGCGGCAGCGTCATCGGGCTGCTGGTCGGGCGATTGGTGAAAAAGAAACGGGAATGATTCCCGGCAATCATATTTGAAACACAGGAGGAAAACGATATGGCAAAACTCACGGCATTTTTCATGGCGGTCTATCTGTTCCTTGCGGGCTTTTTCTATGGCGACGCCCCGACGCAGATTGAGATTCGGGAAAGCCCGTTCGACAACGGCCCCGTTGTTGTGCAGGTGCCGCACCACCCGGGCGGCGTGTTTGAGGAAGACGGCAAAACCGTCACCTATTATCACGTCAGCCAGAATTGGACGTTCCGCTGCAAAAACACCGGTCGCCCGGTCAAGGGGGAGTCGCATTATTATGCGACGCTTTCCCTGCGTCCGACACAGCCGGATCAGGCGCCGCTGCGGCTGCTTTATGTTTCCGACGATGCGCTGGGCCGCGATGTGCTGATCAAGCACGGAGAAACGTTCAGCGTATACAGTTCCTTTGAAATCCCGGCGGATGCCCCTGCGGGCGTCTGGACGGTGGCGGTCAGCGTTTACGGCTTGCCGGAGGTCGTGTACGAGAACGCGCTTGTGATTGTGTAACCGGAAAACAAAGAACGCACACCTCGGTGTGCGTCTTTTCTTTTGTTCGGTTTATTCCGCCGGGGCGTCTTCGTCTGCGGGCGCTTCTTCTGCGCCTGCTTCGGCTGCCGGCTGCTCTTCCGGCCACGGGGAGTTATACGGCTCTTCCTTCTGGAACGCGCCGTTCTGGGCGGCCGCGTCCTTGAACTCTTCCACAAACGCCTTGGCCTTGTCGATCACGATGTCCTTGAGCTCTTCGAGCTTCGTGCCGGTCGGCGTTTCGTTCAGGTTCAGCACCGTGCCGTCCTGCTTCGTGATCTCGATTTCGCAGTCGAGCCCGAACGAGACCAGCGCCGTGGTCAACACCGCAAACGGGGCGGCGCCCAGGCCCACGATGGCGCCGAGGATGCCCGCGCCCAGGGGCAGATTGACCAGCGTTTCGCCGCGGCGCTTGAGCGTGACCTTGCTCGCGCCGCCGTCCTGCACCAGCGCCTTGATTTTTTCCACAATCTTTTCAGCCTGCTGCTTCAGTTGTTGTTCGTCCATCTTGTTTCACCTCAAAAAAGTTCTTGATTCCTGTTGCGGAAACTGGTATGATTATAGCAGAATCCGGCTGCGAATGCAACCGTCTGAAAGGAAAGATGCATCATGTTTGACGCACAGAAGGCAAAGGACGCCTGCGTGCAGTGGGTCCGCGATTTTTTTGAAAAGAACGGTAAGGGCTGCAACGCCGTGGTCGGCATCTCCGGCGGCAAGGACAGCTCCGTGGCGGCGGCGGTCTGCGCCGAAGCGCTCGGCCGCGACCGCGTGATCGGCGTGCTGATGCCCTGCGGCGAGCAGGCCGACATCGACTGCGCGCTGGCGCTGGTGGAGCACCTCGGCATCAGGTATTACGTTGTCAACATCAAGGACGCGGTGGACGGCGTGACGAACGCGATTCCGTTTGCGCTTTCGAAACAGAGCACCACGAACCTCCCCGCGCGCATCCGCATGGCGACGCTCTATGCCGTGTCGCAGACGCACAACGGCCGCGTGGCGAACACCTGCAACCTTTCGGAGGACTGGGTGGGCTATTCCACGCGCTACGGCGACGCCGCGGGCGACTTCAGCCCGCTGTCGCGCTTCACGGTGACCGAGGTCAAGGCCATCGGCCGCCTGCTGGGGCTGCCGGCGTTTCTGGTGGACAAGGTGCCCATCGACGGGCTCTCGGGCAAAACCGACGAAGAAAACCTCGGCTTCACCTACGCCGCGCTGGACCGCTATATCCGCGAGGGCGTGATCGACGACGAGGAGGCCAAAGCGAAGATCGACCGGCTGCACAAGCTGAACCTCTTCAAGCTGCAGCTGATGCCGGCGTTCGAATACGACGGCGATATCAAAGCGGAATAAGGGGGCGCGGACCATGGCGTTTCAGTGGGTCTATATCGGCAGCGGCCACATTGCCGAAAAAACCGCAGCCGACGTCACGCGCGGCGAGCACAGAATCGCGGCGGTCTTTGGCAGGAACAAAGAAACCGCGGCCGCGCTGGCCCAAAAGTACGGCGCGGCGGTCTATGACACCGCGGAGGACGCGATCCGCCACCCGGGCGCCGACGCGGTCTATATCGCAACGCCCCACACCTCGCACGTGGAGTACGCCTGCCTTGCCATGCGGCTCGGAAAGCCGGTGCTTTGCGAAAAGCCGGTGGGCGTCACCGAAGCGGACGTGCGGACGCTGATCGCCTGCGCCAAAGAACACGACGTCTATTTTGCCGAAGCGATGTGGACGTGGTTTTCCGACGTGGCGCAGACGGTGAAGAGGTGGGTGCAAAGCGGCAGGATCGGTACGCCGACGCACGCGGAGCTCTATTACTACTTCCCGGGGCTGATGAAGCCGCGCACCTCGCGCGTGCGCAAGCCGGAAACCGCGGGCGGTTCGCTTCTGGACGTCGGGATCTATCCGATCACCTATTGCTACAATCTGTTCGGCGTACCGGACGAGATCCGCTGCGACGGCACGATCAAGGACGGGATCGATATTGAAGAGCACGTGACGCTGCGCTACGGCGCTCTGACGTGCGAGCTTCATTCCGGGCTCAACAACCTGCGCGAAAGCTGTCTTGTGGAGGGCACGAAGGGCACGGTGAGCCTGCCGGTGCTGTTCCACGTGGCGAGCAAGGCGACGCTGAAGACCGAAACCGAAAAGGAGGTCTTCCGCGGCAAAACGGATTATCTGACCCAGTTTGACCACGTGGCCGCGGACATCCGCGCGGGCAGAAAGGAGTCGGCGCTTGTGCCGCACGAAGCCACGCTGCAGTGCATGAGAATCATGGATGAATGCCGCCGGCAGATGGGACTGCGGTATCCGTTTGAGGAATAACAAAACAAGCCGGATGACGGGACCCCGTCATCCGGCTTTGCTGATTGCTGACAGCTCAATATTTGCCAAGATAGTTGTCGATCTCCCACTGCGACACGCGCGTGCGGTATTGCTTCCACTCTTCCTCTTTGGCGTCGATGTATTTTTCGAAGACGTGCTGGCCGATGCAATTGCGCATGAAGTCGCTGTGCTTGAACTCATGCAGCGCTTCGCCCAGCGTCTTCGGCAGCGAGTGGATGCCCTGCGCGTGGCGCTCCGCCGTGGAAAGCGAAAAGATGTTGCTGTCCTTCGGCTCGGGCGGGGTGAGACCGCGCCGGACGCCGTCGAGACCGGCAAAGATGGCCGCCGCCATTTCCAGATAGGGGTTGGCTGCCGGGTCCGGGTTGCGCAGCTCAATGCGAGTGGCGCTCCCCTTGGCCGAGGGCACGCGGATCAGCGGGCTGCGGTTCTTGGCCGACCAGGCGATATAGACCGGCGCTTCATAGCCGGGCACGAGACGCTTGTAGGAATTGACGATCGGGTTCGTCAGAATCGTCATTTCCTTGATGTGCTCCATCAGCCCCGCGATGAACTGATAGGCGACGGGGGAAAGGCCGTAGGGATCCGCCGGATCGTAGAAGGCGTTTTTGCCGTCCTTCATCAGCGAGATGTTCGTGTGCATGCCGGAGCCGCATTCGCCGAACAGGGGCTTCGGCAGGAAGGTGGCGTAAAGGCCGTGGCGGTTCGCCGTGGATTTGACGACATACTTGAAGGTCATCACGTTGTCGGCGGTGCGCAGCACCTCGTCGTATTTAAAGTCGATCTCGTGCTGGGCGCGGGCGTTCTCGTGGTGCGACGCTTCGATCACGAAGCCCATGTTTTCCAGCGCCAGGCAGATCTCGTTGCGGCAGTCTTCGCCGCGGTCGGTGGGACCCAGCTCAAAGTAGCCGCCCATGTCGTGCGACTGGGTGGTCGGCTTGCCGTTTTCATCCAGCCGGAACAGGAAGAATTCGCACTCGGGGCCCACGTTGACCGTGAAGCCCATGTCCGCCGCCTCTTTGATCGCGCGGCGCAGCACGTAGCGCGGGTCGCCCTCAAAGGGGGTGCCGTCGGCGCGACAGACGTCGCAGATCAAGCGCGCGGTCTTGCATTCCTCGCGCCAGGGCAGGATCACGAAGGAATCGAGATCCGGATGCAGGCACATGTCGCTTTCCTCGATGCGCACGAAGCCGTCGATGGAGGAACCGTCGAAGCCGCAGTCGTTATTGAGCGCCTTCTGCAGCTGGCTCGTGGTGATCGACACGCTTTTGAGCATGCCCAGAATGTCGGTGAACTGCAAAAGCACGAACTTGACGTGCTCTTCCTTGGTGATGCGGACGATATCGTCTTTGGTATATCGGCTCATGGGGGACCACCTCTTTCTCTATTGTTAATATAGCACGCGCGGGAATATTTGTCAACAAAAAAGGGCGCGCGTTTTTGTGCATTAAGTAGATAAATCGGCCGAAACGGCGGTTTTCCTTGCAAACGAAACGCTTTTTTAATATAATAATAGAATCAGGGGCGGCGCCCCTTTTGAAAGTATTACCAAAACGTCGGGAGGCAATCTTATGTCTGAGAAAGTAGAGAAACAGGAAAAGCTCAATTACAAGCGGACGTTCCTGATCGGCTTCGGCTTCATGGGCTGCATGCTGCTTTGGTCGGTCTATAACTCCTATGTGCCCGTGATTCTGCGCGGCAAGCTCTCGCAGCTCGGTATCGCCGAGCTTGCCGGTTCCCACGCGTGGCTCGCGTGGCTGTCCGTGCCCCTGATCGTCAACGCGATCATGACCATCGACAACGTGTTCGGCGTGGTGTTCCAGCCGCACTTCGGCAAGAAGAGCGACCGCACCCGCAGTAAGCTCGGCAAGCGCATGCCCTACATTCTGATCTGCCTGCCGATCTGCGCGCTGTTCTTCACGTTCATCCCCGTGGCCGCCACCGTGCGCGCCGCCGGCCTTTCCATCCTTCTGATGATGGCGGTCATCATCTGCTTCAACTTTTTGATGTCTGTCTGGCGTTCGCCCGTCGTGTCGCTGATGCCGGACTTCACGCCCTCGGAGCTGCAGAGCGACGCCAACGCCGTGATCAACATCATGGGCGGCGTCGGCCAGATGGTCGGCTTCGTGGTCGGCACGATCGCGTCCACCGTCTGCGGTCTGATCGGCTTCAAGGTGCTCTCTGAAAACCTGAAGGCCGGCACCAACGAGCTGGGCGAAGTGATCGACGCCAACGGCAACGTGGTGCTCAACGCCGCGGGCCAGCCCACCTACGTCAACTATACGCCCGTCTTCGTGGTCGCGGCCGTCATCGCCGTGCTTTGCCTGGTCGTGCTCTATTTCTTCTATAAGAAGAACAAGCAGTATGACCTTTCGGCCAACGTCGGCGTTGTGGAAGACGGCGCCGAAGAAAAGAAAGAAAAGATCAAGATCAAGAACCTGCCGATCACCAAGGCGGAAAAGCGCTCGCTGTTCATTATGCTCGGCTCGCTGTTCCTGATCAACAACGCCACGGAAGCGATCATCCCCAACTTCACCAACTTTGCCAACGACACGCTGAAGGTGTCGCCGATCTATTCCACGCTGATGATGGCGGTCTTTGCCGTTTCGCTTGCCCTGTTCGGCATCCCCGCCGGCAAAATGGGCCGCAAGCTCGGCCGCAAGAAGACCATTATCATCGGCCTTGCCGCCATCGTTGCGATGTTTGCGGTTTATCTGGTCATTTCCCAGGTCCTGCCCGCCAACCCGGACGGCTCGGTCAACAAGTTCACCTGGATCGCGCTGTGGGTCGCGCTCGTCGTGGGCGGCGCGGCGGTCGGCTGCATCAACATCAACACGCTGCCCCTTGTGCTCGCCATCGGCGGCCGCGAATACGTGGGTACCTTCACCGGCTACTACTACACGGCTACGATGTCCGCTTCCGTCACCGGCCCCATCCTTTGCGGCCTTGTGATCGGTCTGTTCCATGAAGACTACAACTACATGTTCTTCTTCTGCGCGATCTTCTTTGCGCTCGGCCTGATCGCCATCAACGGCGTCAAGCACGGCGAGGTCGCCAAGGGCGAAGACACCGCCTGGCTGGACGAAGCCGTGCAGAACGCCGAAGACTGATCCGACACCACCTGACAAGCGGGGAGCCCCCCGCTTGTTTTTTTGCAAAAAAAGCTGTAAGCTTTTGCGTTTTGCGGCATTTATTACATGAAGGGGTCTTTGTTTCGTTTCATGCCCGCCACGACTTCGCTAAAAACTGTTCACGATTTCGCTATTGATTTTTGCGGCGGTTGTATGATATGATAACAATGATCCATTGACGGAAGAATTTCCGAACGAACAGAAAGGAAGACAGAAGCTATGAAACACGTGAAACAAACGCTCGCGATCCTGCTGACCGTACTGATGATCGTGACGGCCGTGCCGTTCGCCGCGTTCGGCGCCGGAAACGACCACACGCACAATTTCATCGACCAGGATCACACTGCAAAGTATCTCAAGTCCGAGGCCACCTGCAGCGCAAAGGCCGTCTATTATCTTTCCTGCCAGACCTGCCATATCAGCGCAAAGGGTATTGACGAAAGCAAAACCTTTGAGTACGGCGAAAAGAACGCGACCAATCACCCGACAGACAAGATCGAAGTGACGAAAGCCGCACAGGATCCGACGTGCATGAGCTCCGGCTGGACCGAGGAAAAGACCTGCAAGGCCTGCAACAAGGTCGTTGTGGCGTCCACGCTGATCGCCAGCGATCCGAACGCCCACAAGTCGGCGGACGGCAAGACGGCGGACTGCACGCACAGCATCGTCTGCGCGGCCTGCGGTCAGACGATTGCGGTGAATCCCGACAATCATCCCGCAGACAAGATCAAAGTGATCAAAAAAGGAAAGGCCGCAACCTGCGGCGAAGCGGGCGTGAACGATATTCTTTATTGCAGCGCCTGTGAAAAGACCATTCAGGAAGACACCGCCATCCCCGCGACCGGCAACCACACCGGCGGCACCGCCACCTGCGTCGAGCAGGCGACCTGCACTGTCTGCGGACAGAAATACGGCACGGTCGACGCGAACAACCACGACTTTGAAAAGGTTGCCGCCGTTGCGCCCAGCTGCACCGAAGCGGGCAACATCGAGCACTGGAAGTGCAAGCGCGAAGGCTGCGGCAAGCTCTTTGTGGAAGAGAACGGCCAGAAGAAGGAGACCACTGCCGAGGCGGTCAAGGTGAACGCCGACGGCACGACCCACAAGAGCCTGAAGCGCATCGCCGCCAAGGCCGCCACCTGCTCCGCCACGGGCAACATTGAATACTGGCACTGCGATGACTGCGGCTACTACTACAGCGACGCCGCCGCCACGCAGAAGATTGACCAGAGCGCAACGGTGATTGCGAAAAAAGACCACACCTGGGGCAAGCTGACGCTGGTCAGCGGCAACTGCACCAACGGCGGCACGGCAGAGCACGAGTGCTCGGTCTGCCATTTCAAAGAGACGGTGACCGTCGTTGCCGGCAAGCACCCCGACGAGGCGAAGAAGACCACGAAGGGCAAGGCCGCGACCTGCACCGAAAAGGGTACGTCCGACGAGATCGTCTGCGAGCTTTGCGGCACGGTGATTCAGCAGTCGACGGAAGTCGCCGCGCTCGGCCATAATTACGAAAACGGCAAGGCGACCGGCAAGAACGACGGCACCCACACCATCGCCTGCGTCCGCTGCGGCGCGGCGGGCGACCCGATCCCCTGCACCGACGAGAACAAAGACTGCAAGTGCGACGTCTGCAAGCAGCAGCTCGCCCACGTGTTCACCACCTATACCCCGGTCGGCGACGCGACCTGCGCGGCCGACGGCCACAAGAAAGCCATCTGCGACGTCTGCAAGGTCGCCGAAGACATCCAGATCGACGAGGGCTCCAAGGACAGCGCCCAGCACAAGTATGTCTGGACCAACCTGAACGACGCGACCTGCATCGCGAACGGTCACCGCAAGGGCGTCTGCTCGGTCTGCGGCGCCGAGGTGATGGAGGAGATCTCCGACACCGCGCTGGGCCACGTCGATTCCGACTGGCAGTATCCCGAAGGCTTTGACTGCGAAGTGGGCGGCAACCGCATCAGACGCTGCACCCGCTGCGGCGACATCACCGCGACCGAGCCCATCGAGGGCCGCGCCCACACGCCGGTCATCGATCCCGAGGTGACCAAGACCTGCACCGTGGACGGCAAGACCGCCGGTTCCCACTGCGACATCTGCGGCAAGATTCTCACCCCGCAGATCATCTTCCCGGCCGAGGGCCACAAGGCGAACGAAAACGGCTTCACCGTGACGAAGAAAGCCACCTGCACCGAAGCGGGCGAACAGACCGCGGTCTGCGGCGTCTGCGGCGAAACCTTCACCGAGACGATTCCGGCAACCGGCCACAGCTATGTGGATACCGTGGTTCCGCCGACCTGCGAAGGCGCCGGCTACACGCTGCATAAGTGCAAGACCTGCGGCGACCAGTTCAAGGAAAACATCACCTCCGCCACCGGCCACAAGATGGTCCAGAAGATCCGCCCGGCCACGACCGACGAAAACGGCAAGGTCGTGCTGACCTGCTCGGTCTGCGGCAAGAAGCAGGCCTACAAGGTCTATCGCATCAAGAAGATCACCCTGTCCCAGACGACCTTCGCGCGCGACAGCAAGGCGCACAAGCCGTCCGTGACCATCACCGACGCCAAGGGCAACAAGCTGACCAAAAACGTGGATTACAAGCTGAAGTTCTCTTCCGGCCGCAAGAAGATCGGCACCTACAAGGTGGTCATCACCTTTATGGGCGAATACAGCGGCAAGGTTACCCGCAGGTTCAAGATCGTGCCGCCCGTGGTGAAGGGCGTCAAGGCGGTTGCCGGCAAGGGCAGCGCCAAGCTCACCTGGACGCAGAACAAGTATGCTGATATCTATGTCGTCTATTGTGCCACCGCGAAGGACGGCAAGTACAAGAAGCTCGGCTCCACCACGAACCTGACCTATACCGCCGCGAAGCTGACGAGCGGCCAGACCTATTACTTCAAGGTCGCCGCCGTGCGCCGGCTGGATTCCGGCAACTACTACAGCGCAGACTTCTCGATCAAAAAGGCCACGATTCAATAAGACGATAACCGCACCGGGCGGCGCCGAAGCGCCGCCCGCTTTCTTGAATCAGGGGGCAGAGGTCAAGGAGCAAAGCGAAAGGGCGCCTTTACTAAAACGCTTGCTTTTTTCCTGAAAATATGATAAAGTGAATACGCCAAACATTTCGCATAAATCTCTGCAATTTTCACGTATGTATTTTTACCTTTTGGTAGAAGTACATGCTCATTTTGGCATATGTGAATATTGCTGAGAGACTTGTTTGGCGACAGTTTGAGCTATGTATTTTTACAGTGCGTAGCTTTTGCTGCGCACTTTTTTTGCGCAGAATGTTTCATGCTCAAGGAGGCAAACCCAAATGAAAAAGACACAACACATTCCGGCTGTGCTTTTCGCACTGCTGGCGATGTTCCTTTGCTTCGTTTTTTGCGCTTCCGCGCAGGACGCAAAAAGCGGCAGCTGCGGCGAAGCGCTGCAATGGACGCTGGAAGACGGCACGCTGACCGTCAGCGGCACCGGCGAAATGGCGGATTATTCCCGCGATCAGGCGCCGTGGGCGGCGCAGACGGTGACCCGCGTTATCGTGGAAGAAGGCGTGTCGTCCATCAGCGAAAACGCCTTCCGGCTCCATTTCAGTCTGGAACAGGTGACGCTGCCGGCATCGCTGCGCTCCATTGGCAAGACGGCGTTCTGGCAATGCGTTTCGCTGCAGAAGGCGGAACTGGCCGAAGGGCTGCAGACCATCGGCGCGCAGGCGTTCAAAGGCTGCAAGGCGCTGCAGGAGATCACGCTGCCGCAGTCGCTGGAATCCATCGGAGACGAAGCCTTCAGCGGCTGTGAAGCGCTGCCGCTGCTTTCGCTCGGGCCGAAGATGAAAACGGTGCCGGCTGGGGCGTTCAGCGACTGCAAGGCACTGCGCACCGCAACGCTTGACGACGCGATCACCGCCGTCGGCGACAACGCGTTTTTCCGCTGCGCCGCGCTGCAGCAGATTGCGCTGCCGCAAAGCCTGCAGACGATCGGCAGGAACGCGTTTGCCGAAACCGGCCTGTCGGCGGTCTCGCTGCCGCCGGCGGTGACAGAATTGGGAGACGCCGCTTTTTCGGGCTGCAACGCCTTGGAGGCGGTGACATTCCCCGACGGTCTGACGACTATCGGCAGCGGTGCGTTTATGAACTGCGCCGCGCTGAAAGAGGCACAGATTCCAAACAGCGTGACAACGCTCGGCGGCTCCGCGTTTTCGTCCTGCGCGGCGTTGACAAAGGTGACGCTGCCCAACATGCTCACGGCGGTTCCCGAAAACTGCTTTTCCGGCTGCGCGCTGCTCAAAGAAGCTGCGCTGTCGGACGGCCTGACCGCGATCGGGACAGGAAGCTTTTCCGCCTGCGCGGCGCTGGAAAGCCTGCAGATCCCGGCAACTGTGACGGCAATCGGCGCGGCAGCGTTCCGGGGCTGCGTGTCGCTGGAAACCATAGAGCTTCCTGCCGCCGTCTCCGCCGTAGAAGCGGAGTCGTTTTCCGGCTGCAGCAAGCTGCAGAAAGCAACACTGCCGCAGCAGGCGACACAGATCGGCGACAAAGCGTTTGCTTCGTGCGGCTTGCTGAAGGACGTTGTTTTTCCGCTGCAGCTGAAGACCATCGGCAAAGAAGCCTTCCTGCGCTGCTATGAACTCAAAGTGTTGGCGTTGCCGCAAGGGCTGACCGCCATCGGCAAAGACGCGTTTGAAGGAACGGGCTGTCTGGAAGACCCCGAAAACCGAATCGACAGCTGCGTTTACGCCGGCAGTTATCTTCTGCAGGGCGATCCGGGCCGGACGACGTATGCGGTCCGAGAGGGGACGACCCTGATTGCGGATGACGCGCTGGTCTTAACGGACAAGCTGGAGACGATCACGCTGCCGGAAACGCTGACTTCGTTCGGCAATGCCGACTTTTCTGCCTGCACGGCGCTGCAGAAGGTAAACTACGGCGGTACGGAAGCACAGTGGCACGCGCTGACGGCGGGCGGCAGGAAGCCGCTTGAACCGCTGGCGGCGGCCGAAGTGCATTGCAAAGCCGCAGACGGCAGCACGCTGGTGCTGTCTGCCGTTCCGATGCCGGAAACGGAATCCACCTGCACGGTGTGCGGCACCTACGGCGGCAAACAGTGCAGCAACTGCGGCGCGGTGGTTGTTCAGCCGAAGGAAAAGGGCATAGCGGCACACGACTGGGAAGAAAAAGAGAACCGGGGCGCCACCTGCGTGAAAAAGGGCACCGTCGTCTTTGTTTGCACCGTGTGCGGCGAAACCAGCACCGTGCAGCGGCTGATGCCGGGCGTGCATATGAACACGGGAACCGTTCCGGCAACGGAACCGACGTGCAAATCATTTGGTTACACCGAGGGCGTTTATTGCTACGACTGCCACAAGTATCTTTCCGGCCATCAGCAGCTGCCGATGGGGCACCGTTATACGGAGACCCTGAAGCCGGCCACCATGGAAAAGAACGGCAAGATTGTCAGGACCTGCGTCTACTGCCGGATGAAAAGCTCAACGCTGATCTATCGCGTTCAAAAGATCTCGCTTTCCGGTACGCGCTTCGTGTATGACGGCAAATCGCACAAGCCTTCGGTGACCGTTACCGACACCAAGGGCAACAAGCTCGTGAAGAAAGTCGATTACAGACTAAACTATTCTTCCGGCAGAAAAGCGGTCGGCATCTACACGGTCACCGTCACCTTCCAGGGCAACTATGCGGGAGAAAAAACGCTGAGCTTCAAAATTGTTCCGCCCGCGGTCAAGAACCTGAAAGTGACCGCCGGCAAGAACAGCGCCAAGCTGACCTGGGCAAAGAACAAGCAAACCGATCTCTACATAATCTATCGGGCCGCTGCAAAAGACGGCAAGTATAAAAAGCTCGGTACTGCCAAAGAGCCGGCGTATACCGCGGAAAAGCTGACGGGCGGCAAGGTCTACTACTTCAAAGTAGTTGCTGTTCGCAAGCTGGATTCCGGCAATCTATACAGCGCCGATTCCGCGATTAAAAAAGTCAGAGTGAAATAACCGCAACGGGCGGCGCCGAAGCGCCGCCCGCTTTCTTTCGGAACGAAGGGCCCGAGGGCGCATGCCCCCTCCCCAAACCTCTCCACTCTCAATTCTCCATTCTCAATTCTTAATTCTTAATTCTTAATTCTTAATTCCTGCCCCCCGGCTCCTCAATTTCCCCTTTTTCCTCTTCGCTCTTGACTATTTCGCGTTTTTATTATATCATTACATGAAATGATTTGCGAAGCACAGGAGGCCCTTATGAACAACACCGAAAAAACCATGGAAAAAATCGTCAGCCTTTGCAAGACCAGAGGCTTTGTTTATCCCGGCAGCGAGATCTACGGCGGCCTGTCCAACGCGTGGGACTACGGCCCGCTCGGCGTGGAATTCAAGAACAACGTCAAACGCGCCTGGTGGAAGAAGTTCGTGCAGGAAAGCCCGTATAACGTCGGCCTCGATTCCGCCATTCTGATGAACCCGCAGGTGTGGGTCGCGTCGGGCCACGTGGGCGGCTTTTCCGACCCGCTGATGGACTGCAAGGACTGCAAGACCCGCCACCGCGCCGACAAGCTGATTGAAGACACCGGCGTCAACCCGGCCGGCTGGTCGTTCGAGCAGATGAGCCAGTACATCAAGGACAACAACATCTGCTGCCCCGACTGCGGCAGCTGCAACTTCACCGATATCCGCAAGTTCAACCTGATGTATAAGACCTATCAGGGCGTCACCGAGGATTCCAAGAGCGAAATCTATCTGCGCCCCGAAACCGCGCAGGGCATTTTTGTCAACTTCCTCAATATCCAGCGCACCACGCGCCGCAAGGTGCCGTTCGGCGTCTGCCAGATCGGCAAGTCGTTCCGCAACGAGATCACCCCGGGCAACTTCATCTTCCGCATCCGCGAATTCGAGCAGATGGAGCTGGAGTTCTTCTGCAAGCCCGGCACCGAGCTGGAGTGGTTCGCCTATTGGAAGGATTACTGCAAGCAGTTCCTGCTTTCGCTCGGCATGCAGGAGGAAAACCTCAAGCTGCGCGACCACGAGCAGAAGGAGCTGTCGCACTATTCCAACGCGACGACCGACTTCGAATACAAGTTCCCGTTCGGCTGGGGCGAGCTCTGGGGCGTTGCCAGCCGCACCGACTTTGACCTGACCGCCCACCAGACCACGAGCGGCAAGAGCCTCGAGTATTTCGACCCGGTCACCAACGAAAAGTATCTGCCCTACGTCATCGAGCCGTCGCTCGGCGCCGACCGCGTGGCGCTGGCCTTCCTCGTGGAAGCCTATGACGAAGAGGTGGTGGACGAAGCGAAGAACGACACCCGCGTGGTGCTGCACTTCCATCCGTACCTGGCGCCGTTCAAGGCCGCCGTGCTGCCGCTTTCCAAGAAGCTCGGCGAACAGGCGACCGAGGTCTATCACGCGCTGCAGAAGAAGTTCAGCGTCGATTACGACGACGCCGGCTCCATCGGCAAGCGGTACCGCCGCCAGGACGAGATCGGCACGCCGTTCTGCATCACCTATGACTTCGATTCCGTGGAGGACGGCTGCGTCACCGTGCGTGACCGCGACACGATGGATCAGATCCGCATGCCGATCGCCGACCTCGCCGCGTATATCGAAAGCAAACTGGAGTTTTGAGATAGGGATTAAGGGATTAAGGGATTAAGGGACGCGCTGAACCTTGGTTCCGTAGAAAAATCATTCCCCGCGTTTCAAACGCTGTGGCAATCCTCAGTCTCTCAGTCTCTTGGTCTCTCAACCCCTCAACCCCTCAACCCCTCAGCCCCTCAATCCCTGCCCCGGAGGTATTCTCATGCATGACTTTTTAAAGAAATTCCCGTTCCCGCTGGTCGTTGTCATCGTGTATCTTTGCATCGGCTTTCTTGCGGGCGTCTGGCATCCGACGTGGCTGCTGTTTTTGCTGATTCCGGCCTATTATATGCTGGTCTGGTCGATCGGCGAAAAGGGAAAGGGCGGCTCCACCCGCGAGGTGCTGCAGCGGTTTCCGTTCCCGGTGATCATCGTGATCGCCTATCTGGTGCTGGGCTTCGCCTTCCATCTGTGGCATCCGGGCTGGCTGATCTTTTTGCTGATCCCGCTGTATTATTCCCTGATCCCGCTGATCAAGGACGAAGAACAATAAGCATCTTGGGCAGTCCGTCGGGCTGCCTTTTTTGTCAGACGGGCGTGATGTTTTGTCTGAACGTGCGTGTAAGAAACAGAAAGAGACGTCTTTCGGAAAGGAAGGATTCTTCCATGGACAACGGTGCGAACAGCTATCGCCGCTGGCTCGAGGGCGACGAGAGCGCACTGACCGCGCTGGTGACGGCGTACCGTCCCGGGCTGCGGGCCTATCTTTGCGGCATCGTGCATGATTGGGCGCTGGCCGACGATCTGACGCAGGAGACCTTTGTCAAGCTCTGCCTCAAAAAGCCGCGCGACAAGGGCACCGCGTCGTTCAAGACGTGGCTCTATACCATCGGCCGCCGCACGGCGTTCGATTGGCTGCGCAAAGAAAAACGGCTGAAGCGCGTGTCGCTGGACGACTGCTTTGAGCTGGCCGGCGGCAGCACTCCCGAAACAGAGCTGCTGCGGGCCAGGACGACGGAACGGCTGAACGCGGCGATGGAAACGCTGCAGCCGCAGCACCGGCAGATTCTGTATCTCATCTATTTTGAAGACTTCACGCCCGCGCAGGCGGCAAAGATCCTCGGCAAAAGCAGCCACAACGTGTCTGCGCTGCTTTACCGCGCCAAGGACGCCCTGCGCCGCGCCCTGAACGAGGAGGTTCTTTTCGATGAAAACTGACCGAGAAATGGCCGAAGCCATTCTGCAGGAAGTTCACACGCGCCGCGCCGCCAGAAAGCGCCGCACTGTTGCGCTCGCCGCGGTCGCAGTCGTTGCGCTCGCGGTGACGGCGGCGGTCGCCGGATGGCAGACGGGGCTGTTTCCGCCCCGCGCCGGAGGAGACTCGACTCAAATGGCGCTCGACGTCCAGCAGCAGCCGGTTTTGCCCGCGCCGGGAACGTCCGGCGTGCAGCAGCAGGCCGCGCAGGTGCCGGAACCCTCCGGCGACGGCGCCGCGCAGACGACAAACGGCATCACGACGACCGCCAACCTGACCACGAGCGCCCCGGCGCAGCAGGGACAGGCCGGCACCACGCAGGGCGCTTCTATGCCAAGCGAAGAGTCCGGCGGCGAAAGCTACGGCGGTCCGGTCGGCGGCGTGCGGATCCCCGCCCTGCCGCGGGACCGCACGATTCAATACACCGGCGAAGCCGTCACCGACGAAGAGGCCGCGGCGTATTTCAAAGAGAATACGTGGCTGCAAAGCGCGCTCACCTCGAGCGGGGTGGACGCAGGCGGTCTCCGCTTTGCCGAACACGGCTACTGCCACGTCAGCTATGACGGCACAGAGGGGAAGCCCCTTGAGGTGCGGCAGAACTTCCGCGACTATCTTGTCTGGAACGGCAGGGGCGACCTGGTCGCCATTGTGACGCTGACGAAGGAAAACGGCGTTCTTTCCGCCACGCCGGCGTTCGGCGGCCCGTGGTTCGGCGACTACAGCGCCTTCTTGCAGCAGCACCGGGGCGAGGCGCTCGTCTTCGTCTATGCAGGCTGGATAGAGCTGGTCATCACGCCGGACAACCGGGTCTGCAACCCGCAGGGGACGGACGTCAGCCGGTATCTGGAGGGCATTGAAAACCCGTATGAGATCTTTCGCTGCGACGCGGCGACCTACACGCCATAAATCAAAAAGCTCTTTTGGTTCCTTTTCTCTCGAGAAAAGGAACGCCCGCGCGGCGAGCGCAAAAAAAAAGAACGGAGGGAACACCATGAAACGAAAACTGAAAACCGCGCTGCTTGTCGTGCTTTGTATTGCATTGGCAGTCGGCGGCGGATTCGGGTATTACGCGCTGAAAAAAGCGTGGTATCAAACCCACACCTTTCCCGTTCCCGACAAACCGGACGAGCTGGAAACCGAGCCCTACGTCATAGACTATCTCTTTGACCCGGACAATCTGCAGCAGATGACCGCCGCCGTTGACGATATCTTTGTCGGGCGCGCGGAAGCGTGCATCGGCACGACATATGAAGACGCGGACCTTCGCCGCGGAAAATGGGTCGGCACCCCCGCGACGCATTACCGGATCACGAATCTCGGCAATATCAAGGGGAACCTGCGCACAGACGTGCCGCTGGAGGCGCAAACCTTCGGCGGCGTGCAGATCGGCGGCAAAACAGCCATGGCGCCGCCGGGCGGCTTTTTGACCGTGGGGCACTGTTACATTCTTCTGATGAGCGCGAATCCGGAGGGCGACCTCTGCTTCGGCCGGAAAGCGGATCTCGGCGCGCAGATCGACCGGGGAGAGCTGGCCGCCTATTTTGACAGCTTGCAATCGGAAGGAAACCCGACACTGCCGGACGGGGCGTCGCCCGCGCTGCAGACGATCGACCGCTATGTGCAGGCGTATCAAAACCGGGACCCTGCCTTTGAAAGAGCCGAGCGCTATCCGTCGAAGTATGAGCAGGACTGATTGTATCATGATGTTATAAACCGCAGCGCCTCATGAAAACGAGGTGCTGCGGTTTCTTTTTTTGCCCTTCCCGGGCGCTTTTCTATTATATATATGTCTGTTTTCCGCATCCGTTCCGGCAAGCGGCGGCATAGCCTTGTGTCCGCTGCGGTTCCGACGCCCACATTTAGTGAAAAATCCCGGCGCGAACACCCGATATAGTGGTCAAAAATCGGCCGAAAAAAATCTGCATTTTTCACAAACTTTTTTTCGCAAAATCGTTGACATTTCACAAAGACTATGGTATCATATCGAAGTCTGCGAGTGGGCATAGGTGGGTATAACTATGCCATCTTGCAACCAAACGATATGCGATGATGCGGGAGGTGGCTGCCCTCTGAGGCAGGGAATTTCCGCGGAGTATGTCCGATTCAAAACCGGGCGATCAATATGTTGCGCGATCAGCCGCTTCTTGCGTGGGCTCTGCCCAGCGGCCGACAGGCGTAAACTGCGCTTTTTTGGGCGCCATGCCGGAAATATTGCCTTTCCGGTTTTTCAATGGGAAGGCAGGAAACACCCGGACAGGTTGACAAAAATCGCGAATGCCCGCCACACAATTTTTATGGAGGCGAACAATCAATGGCAGTGAAGGAAAAAATCCGTATCAGACTGAAAGGGTATGATCACAACCTGGTCGACAAGGCGGCTGTGATGATCGTGGAAGCTGCGAAGCGCACCAACGCGACGGTTTCCGGTCCCATCCCCCTTCCGACAGAGAAGGAAATCGTGACGATCCTGCGCGCGGTACATAAGTACAAGGACAGCCGCGAACAGTTTGAACAGAGAACACACAAAAGACTCATTGACATCATCAGACCGACACCCAAGACCGTGGAGGCTCTGACAAATCTTGAAATTCCGGCAAGCGTTGAAATCGAAATCAAGAGATAACTGCTCTCTGAACTTCTGATTTATACCCGCACCGCTACCAGAAGGTCACGTTGGCGAAAGGTCCAACCAATAACCAAAGGAGGAAACAATCATGAAAAAAGGTCTTATCGGCAGAAAAATCGGCATGACGCAGATCTTCAACGACGCAGGGAACGTTGTCCCCGTCACCGTCGTGGAACTCGGCCCGTGCGCAGTCGTCCAGAAGAAGACGGTTGAATCCGACGGCTACGACGCCGTTCAGCTCGGCTTCGACGACAAGAAAGTTACCAGAACCACCAAGCCCGAAGCGGGCCACTTCAAGAAGGCGGACGTCGCCCCGAAGAAGGTCCTCAAGGAGTTCCGTCTCGACGATATCAGCGCGCTGAACGTCGGCGACATCCTCAAGGCTGATCTGTTCGAAGTCGGCGAAAAGGTCGACGTCGTCGGCACCAGCAAGGGCAAGGGCACCGCAGGCTCCATCAAGCGCTGGAACTTCTCCCGCCTGAAGGAATCGCACGGTACCGGCCCCGTCGCCAGACACGCCGGCTCCCTGGGCGCCTGCTCCGATCCGTCCCGCGTTTACAAGGGCAAGAAGCTCGCCGGCCACCTCGGCAGCGAACGCGTCACGATCCAGAATCTGGACGTTGTGAAAATCGACGCGGAAAACAACCTCATCGCGATCAAGGGCGCCATCCCCGGCCCGAAGAAGGGGATCGTCATGGTCGTCAACAGCGTGAAGAAAGCGTAAAGAAAGGAGTTGTTCTGAATGCCTAACGTAACAGTATTCGACGTCAACGGTAACAAAGTGTCAGAGCTTGCGCTCAACGAAAGCATCTTTTCCATCGAACCGAACGTTTCGGCGATGCATCTGATGGTCAAAGCGTATCTGGCAAATCAGCGTCAGGGCACACAGTCAACCCTGACCCGCTCGGAAGTTTCCGGCGGCGGCAAAAAGCCCTGGAGACAAAAGGGCTCCGGCCGCGCAAGACAAGGCTCCACCAGAGCGCCCCAGTGGTATCACGGCGGTATCGCCCACGGCCCGAAGCCGAGAGCTTACGGCCTGGCGGTCAACAAGAAGGTCAAGAGACTTGCCATGAAGTCCGCGCTTTCCTCGAAGGTGCTCGACGGTGAAATGATCGTCCTCGACGAGCTGAAGCTCGACGCGATCAAGACCAAGGAGATCGTCAAGGTGCTCGCCGCGCTGGAAACCGGCAAAAAGACCCTCATCGTGCTTCCGGAGAAGGACGACATCATCTACAGAAGCGCAAGAAACATCGCGGGCGTCAAGGTTTCCCTTGTGAACACCCTCAATGTTTACGACATTCTCAACTGCAACAGCATGATCGTGCTGAAGGATGCGGTTGCCAAGATCGAGGAGGTTTATGCATAATGGCACAGTTCGCACATGACATCATCCTCAAGCCCGTCATCACGGAAGAATCCATGACCGGGACCGCGTTCAAGAAATACACCTTCAAGGTGAAGAAGAACGCGAACAAGGCCGAGATCAAAAAGGCGGTCGAAGAAGTCTTCGGCGTCAAGGTCGCAAAGGTCAACACCATGAACTGCAAAGGTCATCTCAGACGCTACGGCCGCTACGAGGGCTACACCCCGTCGTGGAAGAAAGCGATCGTCACCCTGACCGAAGACAGCAAGACGATCGATTTCTTCGACGGTCTGCTCTAATCCCTTAAACTATTAAATCCAAGTGGTAATGTATGGAGGCCGACATCCTCCGCGAAACCACTGACAGGAGTGTGAATCAAATGTCAATTCGTGTGCTCAAGCCCGTCACGAACGGCACGAGAAACATGTCGTATACCGACTACACCGGTCTTTCCAAGAACGGTCCCGAGAGAAGCCTGCTGGCTCCCCTCAACAAAAAGAGCGGCCGCAACAGCTATGGCCGCATCACGGTTCGCCACCGCGGCGGCGGCAACCGCAGAAAGTATCGCATCATCGATTTCAAGCGCGACAAGTTCGACGTCAAAGCGACCGTCGCCTCGATCGAATACGACCCCAACCGCTCCGCGCACATCGCGCTGCTGCAGTATGAGGACGGCGAAAAGAGATACATCATCGCGCCCGACGGTCTGAAGGTCGGCGACGTGGTGGAAGCCGGTCCCGCGGCGGATATCAAGCCGGGCAACGCCCTGCCGCTTGTCAACATCCCCACCGGTACCTTCATCCACAACGTGGAGCTGTATCCCGGCCGCGGCGGCCAGCTTGCAAGAGCTGCCGGCAACGCCGCTCAGCTGATGGCGAAGGAAGGCGGCTACGCGCTGCTCAGACTTCCCTCCAGCGAGCTTCGCAAAGTGCCCGAAACCTGCATGGCGACGATCGGCGTCGTTGGCAACACCGACCACGAGAACGTCAAGATCGGCAAGGCCGGCCGTACCCGTCACATGGGCATCCGTCCGACCGTCCGCGGTTCCGTCATGAACCCGTGCGACCACCCGCACGGCGGCGGCGAAGGCAAATCCCCGATCGGCCGTCCCGGCCCTGTCACCCCGTGGGGCAAGCCTGCTCTCGGCTACAAGACTCGTGCGAAGAAGAATCGTTCCGACAAGCTTATCGTGAAGCGTCGCAACGACAAATAACGGTCGATGAAAGGAGCTATGAATCATGAGCAGAAGCACTAAAAAAGGACCCTTCGTGCAGGAAAGACTGTATGACAGAGTCGTGAAAATGAATGAAAAGGGCGAAAAGATCGTCCTGAAGACCTGGAGCCGCAGCTCCACGATCTTCCCCGAATTCGTCGGCCACACCTTCGCCGTGCACGACGGACGCAAGCACGTCCCCGTGTATATCACGGAAGACATGGTCGGCCACAAGCTCGGTGAATTCGCGCCGACCCGCACCTTCCGCGGCCACGCCGGCTCGAAGACCTCGAACAACGGTAAGTAAGTCGAAAGGAGTGTATTGAAATGGAAGCAACCGCAAAAGTTACTTTTGTGCGCATTGCACCGCGCAAGGTGAAGATCGTTCTCGATCTGATCCGGAACCAGCCGGCCGACAAGGCCGCCGCGATCCTCAAGTACACGCCGAAGGCTGCGTGCGAGGTCGTTGCAAAGCTGCTGAAATCCGCTGTTGCCAACGCGGAAAACAAAGATATGGACACGTCCCGCCTGTACGTTGCGGAATGCTACGTCGGCCAGGGCCCGACCCTCAAGCGGATCCGTCCGCGCGCCCAGGGCCGTGCGAACCGTATCAACAAGAAGACATCTCACATCACCCTTGTTCTCAAGGAAGCGGAATAATTAAGGAGGAGGTTAAACAATGGGCCAGAAAGTCAATCCTAACGGCTTAAGAGTCGGTGTTATCAAAGACTGGGAATCTCGTTGGTATGCAAAGAAGCATGACTTCGGCGACACCCTCGTGGAAGATTATGAGCTTCGTGAGTATCTCCTTAAAACACTCGCTCCCGCCGGCGTACCCAAAGTTGAGATCGAACGTGACGCCAAGCGCGTTCGCATCAATATCCACGTTGCGAAGCCCGGTATGGTGATCGGTCGCGGCGGCGCCGAGATCGAAAAGCTGAAAGCCACCCTCGAAAAGAAGGTCGGCAAAGCGGTTTCGCTCAACATCATCGAGATCAAGAACCCCGACGTCAACGCGCAGCTCGTTGCCGAAAGCATCGCGGGTCAGCTCGAACGCAGAATTTCCTTCCGCCGCGCACTCAAGCAGTCCATCGGCCGCGCCATGAAAATGGGCGCCAAGGGCATCAAGTGCCAGGCGTCCGGCCGTCTGGGCGGCGCCGAAATCGCGAGAAGTGAAACGTACAAAGAGGGAACGATTCCCCTTCAGACGATCCGTGCCGACATCGACTACGGTTTCGCTGAAGCCAAAACCACCTACGGACGCATCGGCGTCAAGGTCTGGATCTATGCAGGCGAAGTGCTTCAGGTTTCCAACAACGAAAACCGCCGCCGTCCGGACCGCCGTCGTCCCAGACAGCGCAGAGAAGATCGTCGGGAAGGAGGCAACAAATAATGTTATTACCGAAGCGTGTCAAACGTCGTAAAGTGCAGCGCGGCCGTCTGAAAGGCACAGCGCATAAGGGCAACCAGGTCACCTACGGTGATTACGGTCTTGTCGCCCTCGAACCCGCGTGGATCACCTCCAGACAGATCGAGGCGGCCCGTATCGCCATGACCCGCTGCATCAAGCGCGGCGGTCAGGTCTGGATCAAGATCTTCCCCGATAAGCCCATCACGCAAAAGCCGGCAGAGACCCGCATGGGTTCCGGTAAAGGCTCGCCCGAATACTGGGTGGCCGTTGTCAAACCGGGCCGTGTGATGTTTGAAATCGCAGGCGTCGACGAAGCGCTTGCCCGTGAGGCGATGCGGCTTGCCGCAAACAAACTGCCGATCAAGTGCAAGTTCGCGACGAAAGCAGATCAGACAAAGGAAGGTGAACAGTCATGAAAGCTAGCGAAATCAGAAAACTGTCCGCCGCAGAGATGGACGAAAAGCTCGCAGAGCTGAAGAAGGAGCTTTTCAATCTTCGCTTCCAGCAGGCTGTGAATCAGCTGGATAACCCGATGAGAATCAACGCAGTGAAAAAGGATATCGCCCGGATCAAGACCGTTCAGCGCGACATCGAGCTTCACGGCGCAAATTCCTGAGGAAAGGGAGGTACATGACAGATGGAAAGAAACCTTCGTAAAACACAGGTTGGTATCGTGACGAGCGACAAGATGGAAAAGACCGTCGTCGTGACGATCAAGGATAAGGTCCGTCACCCGCTTTACAAGAAGATCGTGAACCGCACCGTCAAGGTGAAGGCGCATGACGAAAAGAACGAATGCGGCATTGGCGACCGTGTGCTGATTATGGAAACCCGCCCCCTCTCCAAAGACAAGAGATGGCGCGTGGTCGAGATTATTGAGAAAGCCAAATAATTTGGTGCAGCTTAAAGGAGGCCAAATACAATGATTCAACAGCAGAGTTATCTGAAAGTTGCCGACAACACCGGCGCGAAGGAACTGATGTGCATTCGCGTACTGGGCGGCACCGGAAGAAGATATGCGAATATCGGTGACGTCATTGTTGCTTCTGTCAAGAAGGCAGCACCGGGTGGCGTCGTGAAAAAAGGCGAAGTCGTCAAGGCGGTCATCGTCCGCTCCGCGACAGGCGTTCGCCGCGATGACGGAACATATATCCGTTTCGATGAAAACGCAGCCGTTATCATCAGAGATGACAAAAACCCCAGAGGTACCCGTATCTTTGGACCGGTTGCGAGAGAGCTTCGTGAGAAGGACTATCTGAAGATCCTCTCCCTTGCTCCCGAAGTACTTTAAGGAGGTGTCACGATGAGTAAGGTTCACGTGAAAACAGGCGACCAGGTCGTTGTCATCAACGGCAAAGATCGTGGCGCCAGAGGCAAGGTCCTGCAGGTCAGCCCGAGCGAGGGCAAAGTGATCGTGGAAGGGATCAATGTTGTATCCAAGCATGTCAAGCCCCGCAAGATGGGTGAGCCGGGCGGCATCATCAAGGCGGAAAGCGCCCTGTATGCCTCGAAGGTTCAGCTGATCTGCCCCAAATGCGGCAGACCGACCCGCGTCGGCCACGTGATCGTGGAAGAAAAGGGCGGACAGAAGAAGATGCGCGTCTGCAAAAAAGCGGACTGCGGCGCAAAGTTTGAATAAGGGAGGCACATGACGATGGCAAGATTGAAAGACACTTACGTCAACGAGGTTGCACCCGCGTTGATGAAGAAGTTCGGCTATAAGAGCGTGATGCAGATCCCGAAGATCGAAAAGGTCGTTGTGAACGTCGCCTGCGGCGAAGCGAGAGATAACTCCAAGATCCTCGACGCGATCGTTTCCGATATCAGACAAATCACCGGTCAGCAGCCCGTGCTCTGCAAGGCGAAGAAGAGCGTTGCGAACTTCAAACTGCGCGAAGGCATGACCATCGGCGCGAAGGTGACGCTCAGAGGCGACAAGATGTATGAATTCATCGACCGCTTCTTCAACCTGGCGCTGCCCCGCGTGCGCGACTTCCGCGGTATCAACCCGAACGCGTTCGACGGCAGAGGCAACTATTCCGTGGGTATCAAAGAACAGCTGATCTTCCCGGAAATCGACTATGACAAGATCGACAAGGTCCGCGGCATGGACATCTGCTTTGTCACCACCGCGAAGACCGACGAAGAAGCAAGAGAGCTGCTCACGCTTATGGGCGCCCCGTTCGAGAAACAGTAAGGAGGAATTACTTATGGCAAAGACTTCGATGAAAGTAAAGCAGAAAAGACCCGCCAAGTATTCCACAAGGCAGTATAACCGCTGCAAGATCTGCGGCAGACCCCACGCGTATCTTCGTAAATACGGTGTGTGCCGTATCTGCTTCAGAGAACTCGCGCACGCAGGCCAGATCCCGGGCGTGAAAAAAGCAAGCTGGTAAGCAGTTGCAATCAAAACAGGAGGTAAAGGAATTATGCAAGTTACAGACGCAATCGCTGATATGCTTACAAGAATCCGTAACGCAAGTTCAGCAAAACACGATTCAGTGAAAATTCCTGCATCCAACGTGAAGAAGGCAATTGCGCAGATTCTTGTGGATGAAGGTTACATCAAGAGCTACACCGTCGAAGACGACGGCAAGCAGGGCATGATCACCGTACAGCTCAAGTACGGCCCGAACAAATCGCAGGTGATCACCGGTCTCAAGCGCGTCAGTAAGCCGGGTTTGAGAATTTACACAAACTGTGAAGATATGCCCAAGGTGATGAAGGGTCTCGGCATCGCGATCCTCTCCACGTCCAAGGGCATCATGACCGACAAGGACGCACGCAAAGCCAATGTTGGCGGCGAAGTTCTTGCGTTCATCTGGTAAGGAGGTGCCCACATGTCACGAATCGGTAAGAAAGCGATTACGATTCCCGCCGGCGTTGATGTCACAATCGAAGGCAACACCGTGACGGTGAAAGGCGCGAAGGGTACCCTCACCAATACCTTTAAGCCCAACATCACGATCGAAAAAGACGGCGCGGAGATCAAATTATCCCGCCCGGACGATCAGAAAGAAAACAGAGCACTTCACGGTCTTACCCGCACGCTGATCGCCAACATGATCGAAGGCGTGTCCACCGGTTTCAAGAAAGAGCTTGAAATCAACGGTATCGGTTACCGTGCCGAGAAGAAGGGCTCCGACCTTGTGATGAAGATCGGTTACTCGCACGACGTGATCATGTCTGAAACAGACGACATCACGATCGACGTTCCGGCTCCGAACAAGATCGTCATCAGCGGCCCCGACAAGCAGAAGGTTGGCCAGTTTGCCGCGGAAGTCCGCGAAAAGCGTCCGCCGGAACCCTATAAGGGCAAGGGCATCAAGTACGCCGACGAACACATCCGCCGCAAAGAAGGCAAAGCCGGTAAGGGTAAATAAGATTGGTAAAGGAGTGAAATCACAATGGTTACAAGACAAGACAGCAATAAAGCCAGACAAAAACGCCATAAGAGAGTGCGCGCGAAGATCAGCGGCACAGCAGCGTGTCCGCGTCTTAGCGTCTACCGTTCACTCAACCACATCTATGCCCAGCTCATCGACGACGTCAATGGCGTCACGCTCGCATCTGCGGCAAGTGTTGAAAAAGAGTTTGAGTACGGCGGAAACCAGGAAGCCGCGAAGAAGGTCGGCGAACTGCTCGCCAAGCGCGCTGCCGAAAAGGGCATCGAAGAATGCGTTTTTGACAGAGGCGGCTACATCTATCACGGTCGTGTTGCAGCGCTCGCCGAAGGCGCGCGTGAAGGCGGCCTGAAGTTCTAAGCAAGGAGGAAAATCAAAATGACGAAAATTGATGCATCGGCTTATGAACTTACAGAACGCGTTGTCACGATCAACCGTGTTTCCAAAACCGTAAAGGGCGGTCGTATTTACAAATTCGCGGCCCTCGTGGTTGTCGGCGACGGCAACGGCATCGTCGGTTTCGGCCTCGGCAAATCCGGCGAAGTGCCCGACGCGATCCGTAAGGGTATTGAAGACGCGAAGAAGAATCTGATGAAGGTTGCGCTCAAGGGCACGACCATTCCCCACGAGATCGTCGGCAAGTTCGGCGCAGGCGTCGTCCTGCTGAAGCCGGCTGCCCCCGGTACCGGCGTGATCGCCGGCGGCCCGGTCCGTGCGGTCGTGGAAACGGTCGGTATCAAGGATATCCGTACCAAGGCGCTTCGTTCGAATAACCCCTGCAACGTCGTCAGAGCGACGCTCGACGGACTTTCAAAGCTGCGCAACGTGGAAGAAGTTGCTGCGATCCGCGGCAAGTCCGAGCAGGAAATCTTAGGGTAAGGAGGGCGCTGTCATGGCAGATGTAAAGGTAAAGCTTGTGAAAAGCCTGATCGGCTGCAAGAAAGATCAGATCGCCACCGCCCATGCACTTGGTCTTCGCAAGATCGGGGACGAGGCTATTCAGCCGAACAACCCACAGACACAGGGCAAGGTGAA
>JAEEGI010004037.1_pt1 | contig 34630 bp, 26 predicted proteins | sample 8958751 | NCBI WGS metagenome assembly JAEEGI01 (sample SAMN16246545, study PRJNA631951) | gut metagenome | biome: gut microbiome; feature: rumen; material: KS-attached | host: Bos | place: Iran: Karaj | collected 2018-10
GTAATCGCCATAAATTAATTTATCGTTATCATCTAATATTGCTATTTTAACTGTAGTGGAGCCTACATCAATTCCTATTCGGATAGGGAGAAGGTTATTTTTCATAGCTCTAATTTAATAATTTACCAACTTTTATTCAAGGAAAATTACAAAAATTGATATTTTGTCAGTTATTTTTTCACCGTCAGCTTAACTATTAAACCAGGGGTAACGGTTGCCAAATCAAAGTCAATAGCAGCTCCGTTTTTGTCTTTGGCAGGAGTAAACTTAAAGTATTCGCCGTCGGCCTTAATTGAACCTTTTACAGCTTTTGCGGCTTTAATTTCGGCAGGGACTTCGGCAGCACCAATAAGCTTTTTGATTTCAGGAGTTACGTATACCTGAATATCTGATTTTGAACTTGCAGAAATTACGGCTGCCATTGCCTTTGAACTTGTGATTACGCCGGAAACAACGCTTTCGTAGAATTGTTTCTGTTTGTCGCTTTCCTTTGAAAAATCGTTAAGCATTTCAGTTTTGAGGTGTTCTTTTTCGGTTTCGCTCTTCTGCAGGAGTTCCTGTTTTTCAGCTTCAAATTGAACCTTCATCTGCTTTTTTTCGCCTTCATACGAATCACTCAACTCATCATACTCGTCAACAAGCTCGTTATATTCATCAATTAAATCATCAAAATCCTTTGTTAAGCCTTTTACTTCGGTAGAAAGATTGTTTACCTGCCTTGAAAGGGTTTTCTTTTCGTTTTCCAAAGCAACTGTAGTTTCGGTAAAGGTTTCGCCCATTGAGTTTACGTAAGCTCTGGAAGCAGCCACATAAGAAGGAATTGAGTTTTTCTGAGGAAGGGCAGCCACAGCATTTACAAGATAATTGTAGTTATCATATTCATCCTGGAACTTCTTTAAACCATTTACAGCTGTCTCACCTGAAATACCGGAAGCTTCTCTTGAGCTGTCAAAATTACCAGGATTGCTCAAACGGGCTTCTGCAATTAAATCTTCTGCCTTAATGTCGTGAAGTTTAGGGTCAAGTCCGTTTATTTCTGCCTGATATTTTGAAGAAAGAGTTGTAACGGAACGGTAAACATCTTCTGAACTTGAAGAACGGAGCAGTTCGATTGTCTGTTCAAGTTCCGCAATTCTGTCTTCATACTGCTGGGCAAGTTTTCTGCGTTCAAGCTCCTGTACACGACGTTCACTGTTTATAAGGCGTTCCTGTTCCTGTGCGGCCTGGATTTTTGAAGCATCATATTCTTTAAGCTGATTTTCATAGCCTTCGATTTCTGTTTCAAGAGCTTTAATTTTAGGGTTATATTTATCATTTATGCTTTTTACAGATTCATCATAAGTATTTTTTGTTTCTGCAAGCCTGTTTTTCTCTTCAGAAGCAGAAAGCTTAAGAGATTTAATCAAATATGTATCCTGGCTAAACTTAGTTTCGGCATTACGAAGTTCAACTTCCCTGTCGTTTATTAAATCTGAACGGTTTTTTACGGCTGTATCATAGTTATCCTGGATTTTAGAAACGGTGTCCAGAAGATTTTTCAGGTTCAAATCATCAAAAACACTCATTTCTACAGAGATACCTTTATCCTTCTGGTCAATTACCAGAGACATAACAACTACCGTAGAAAGAACAACAAGGAAACAGATTCCAAGAAGAATCATTGCAAGCGGAGATTTATGCTTTGCAGTTTCGGAAAACTCTTTTTCAAGATTATAAGCCTGAACATCTGCACGAGATTTATGGAGAACTTCAAGCTCCTCGTCCAGGAACATTCGAACTTCTTTGTGAATCTCTTTCTGAGGAATAAAATCCTTTGCAGTCAATTCCTTTGAAAAATCATCTTCTCTATTTAATCTGGCAAGTTCTTTTGAGTCTTGAGAGTTTTGAGTACCGTCGTCGATTATTTCGTCTTTTACTTTGTCGTCATTGTCCATATACCACTCCAATCTGACGGTGCATTCTCATTTCCTATTCTTTCAAGGAAAACCTGTGCTACATCAAGTCCACATTCTCGTAAATTGAACCTTGCAGCATCCCAATCGCCTTCATAATAAGCCTGCAGTGCCATTTCAAAAGTCTTGAACTTCATAATTACAAGCGGATCAGAGGCAGCGGAATCAAGAGGGAAGAAAATCTTTTTTCCTTCTGTTTTGCCTTTTACAAGGACTGTATCTATTTCAAAGAACTTATATCTGTTTGTTTCATTTTCAACTTCATTTTTTACATATTCCGAAACTATAACTGGAAGATGATAAATGCGTGTTAAACCTTCAAGGCGAGAAGCAGAGTTTACTGTGTCACCAATTACGGTGTTTGTCATGTGAGCATCCTTTGGATTTGCACTGTCATCTCGACCAATTGTTCCATAGAATACTTCACCGCCATCAATACCAACACCAACATCAAGAAGAACTGCTTCGAAAACCTTGAGCTCTGATTCGGTAAGCTCACGTTTCTTTTCAATTTCTACCTTTCGGTCGTTCATAAGACGTCTGAGTTCTGCTGTTGAACGGGTTATATCCCAGGCGGCTTCTACTGAATTAAGTGATTTTGACTGAGCTGTTTTTGAGGTTCCGAAAACTGCAAGAATTGCATCGCCGATGATTGAGCCTACAACACCTTCATTAGAGTGAACATTCTGAATTACTTTGTTATAGTGAACATTCAAAACATCCATTATATCGTTACCAAGGGTTTCTGTTCTGAAAGTAAAGCTCTTAATATCGGAGAAGAGCATTGTAAGCTCCTGCTGACGGCCTTCAAGTCCAACTTCCTGTCCTGAATAAGCCTTTGCAACAATATCCTTTGAAACGAACTTCTGGAAGGTTGTAAGAAGGCTGTTTACTGCTACAGAAAGAGAGTTAAAGGAAGCGGCAAAATAGGTAATATCATCATTTGGAGCCTTGGAAAGGTCAATTACGCCGAGCGATTTGTTGTTCTGCATTTCAAGAAGGGCTTCTGTAAACTGATGGAGTGGGCGGAACTGCTTTTCAAGGATAAGGTAGCCCATAATAATGAAGAAAACAGTAAGGATAATAATAATGATTGAAATTATTATAAATACCCTGTTCACCGATTTATTCATGTCGCGGCGCAGCTCAGCACGAATGAGAAAATAATCCCAATCTTCCTGATACTTGTATACGCCGAAATATTCGCCTTCGTAACCCTTAAATGAAACAGAACCTTCCATTTTACCATCGCTCAAATCATCAAGAAGAAGATTGAGAGCTTCCTCATCTATAAAGCGGGTCCAGACTGTTGAAGAATTATTACATGCTACAAAATCAAGCTTACCGTCGCGTTTAAGTGCAAGAGCAAGGCTGTTTTCATTTTCAAAGCCTGCTTTTGCAACCTTTATAAGGGCTTCTACTGTATTTTCCTTGCTTTTTGAATAGCTGTAGATTTCGTACTGATTAACTGAATTGTTATAGAGTTCCTTAAGCTGTTCAATCATGATTGTATTGTTTAAGGTAATTACTTCGCGTTTAGACAGCTGTAAAGAGATGTAATTAGTGGCAAAATTGGAAAAAAGTATCAGGCACACAAAGATGGCTAGAATTTTCAACCCTAAAGGCAGAATTCTTGTGTGACCAACCTTTGTAAAAAACGTTTTTTCACCCATTAACAGAAACCCTAGATTTATTAATTATAAATCAATTGATAAAATTCCGCAACTTAGATATTCTTTATTACAATGAAAAAACAAAAATCTTTAGTACGTTCAGGCATAATTCTTTCGCTCATGACCTTTGCTTCCCGCATTATGGGGCTTGTACGAGAAATGACAAAGGCTTCTTTCTTAGGAACAGGACTTTTTGCCGACTGTTTTTCGGTTGCCTTCCAGATTCCTAACCTTTTACGCCGCCTTTTCGCCGAAAACGCAATATCAGTAGCCTTTATCCCCACCTTTAAGGAGTATCTTGAAAAAGGCGACAGTGAACAGAACAAAAAAGAAACTCAGGAGTTCATTTCCTCCACATTAACGCTGGTAACCTTTCTTACAGCCTGTATTGTAGTGCTTGGCATTTTCATCGCCCCCTGGATAACCCCAATTTTCTGCAAAAAGCCCGCACAGGAAATAACCCAGCTTTTACCAAACTTCCCAAGCTTTATTCCACTTTTTGGTAAAGTAAACCTGAATATAGAACAAAATGAATATTTGCAGCAGGTTCAGTACTGGATGCAGCAGAAAAACGAGATTACGGTACTCACAAGGATAATGTTTCCTTACCTTTTCCTTATTTCTATTGCCGCTTTTTTCCAGGGAGTGCTGAACGGCTGTAATATTTTTGCTCCATCTGGCTTTACACCCGTTCTTTTTAATTCCATTGTAATTATTGCTACCTACATTCTTTCTCCTCATACTTCAAACCCGGCAAGAGCAATGGCTATTGGTGTAGTTACAGGCGGAAGCATTCAGGCAATTTTCCAGTGGCCCTTTGTACGTAAAACCGGTTGGAAAATGCGCCTTACCTCACTCAGAAAAACCTTCCAGAACCCGGGCACCAGAAAGGTTATATCACTCATAATTCCTACAATCATTGGAATTGCCGCTTACCAGCTGAACGACTTAGTTTCTACCTCAATGGCAACCCGCGCCGGAGAAGGAATTGCTTCGAGCCTCCAGTACAGTCTGCGCCTTCAGGAGCTTATTCTCGGTATTTTTGCCGTTTCAATCGGAACAGTAATTCTTCCGGATATGAGCGGACTTGCCAACGAAAAAAACTGGGAAGGCTTTAATACAATTTTAATTCAGGCAATAAAGATAATGACGGTGATTTCCATTCCGGTAACCGCCTACTCCCTTGTAACCGGCAAGGAACTTATTTCCCTGCTATACAAAAACAAAATGTTCGATGATGCTTCGGTTGCCCTTACACTCGGTGAGTTCCGCTACCACATTGCGGGGCTACTTTTCATTGCGCTGAATAGAATCATCTCTCCGGCCTTTTACGCCCAGGGAAACACAAAACTACCAACAACCGCCGGAATCATAAGCTTTGTTTCCAACATTATCCTTGTTTTTATTCTGATTCGACCAATGGGCGGACGCGGAATTGCCCTTGCCCTAAGTCTGGCAAGCTTTATTAATACCGTCTTCCTCATCATCTTTATGCGCAGAATGCAATCAATTCAAATCAAAAAACTGCTTAAAGATACCTGTCTATATATATTGAAGATTACAGTTTTTGCAGTGATTGCCGCTGTACCGTGTTATTTCCTGCGCCCGGTTCTTGTTGAAGCCTTCAGCAGTTACGGACGACTGGTTGCTTATGGTCTGCCGGTTATAATTCTTGCGGTGATTTATTTTGCAATCGGTGTACTGGAGCTTGTAATCACAAAGGATGATATTGTTAAAGCAATTTTGAAAAAAATCAGGAAAAGATAAAAGAAGGTGAAAAAATGAAAGAATACACAAAACCCGAACTTGAACAGATTTATAAAACAAGACGCGAAGCCCTGCGTGAATATCTTGAAGAAACAGGAACCGGAGCTGCCGTTTTTATTGACAGCGAAGAACACCGTGACCCGTCCATTGCTTACTACACCGGTCACGCAAACGATGCAGTTCTTTTTATTTTCAGTGACGGCTACACCATTCTTGTTCCGTGGGATGAGATTCTGGCACGTAAAAACGGATTTTATGACAAGCTTATTCCATATACCCGCTACAAAAATAAAGAAATTGATGCCGTAAAAGCAGTTTTGAATCTTACCGCTTCTCACAGGAAAAGCCAGAAGATTGAGCTGCCACCTTATATTACATATCCACAGTATCTGCGTTTTCTGGATGCTTTAAGTAATTATGATTGCAGCTGTAAGGAAGATGGTGCCCACAAGTTTACGGTAAACAAACGTCTTATAAAGGATGAATATGAGATTGAGTGTACCAGGGAAGCAGCCAGAATTGGTGATTTGATTATTGATAAGATTGAGCAGCAGATAAAATCGGGCGAAATAAAAACAGAAACTGATGTTGCACTTTTGATTGAACGCGAATGCAGGCTGCACGGCTGCGACCGAACAGGCTTTGATACCCTTGCTGCCGGTCCTTCAAGAAGCTTTGCAATCCACGCCTTCCCGAACTACACTGCAGCAGAATGGCCTGGAAAAGGTCTTTCCATTCTTGATTTTGGCGTAGTTTACAGGGGCTACACAAGCGACACAACAATTACAATTGCAAAAGGCAAGCTTTCCGAAGCACAGGAAAAACAGTTGTCACTCGTTCAAAAAGCCTACAATGAATGTCTAAAGCTTTACACCAAAGAACACACAATCCCGGAAGCTGCAAAAAAAGCCGATGCAGTCTTTGCAACCGGAAAAATGAAAATGCCTCACACACTTGGTCACGGAATCGGTCTGGAAATCCACGAGTTCCCGCGCGTAAGTACTAAAACTTCCCCGGACCTCTACTTTACTCCAGGAATGATTCTCACTCTTGAACCAGGCCTCTACGACGAACAAACCGGTGGCTGCCGTCTGGAAAATGATATCCTCATCACAGAGAACGGTAACGAAGTGTTAACGAGGGCTAAAATAATAAGAGTGTAAATATAAACTCTTGTTATGTGGACGCCCGCACTGGGGCACTTGTGGGTAAAGGAAATCAAAAAACATATTGTTCTATTGACATTACAACTAATCTGCTGTATATTCTTGGTTGTAAGTTGTATAGAACAACAGCTTGCATAAATCAATTTGGCGATATGCCACAAGGAGTTACATATGAAAGTAGCAGTAATTTGTTCAAACGGAAAGGTTGGGAAACTGGTTGTAAAAGAAGCTTTGGCAGCTGGTTTTGAAGTTACGGGATTCGCACGAGGCGAAAACAAGAGCGAAGCAAAGAACTTTGTTCAGAAAGATATTTTTTCAGTCACAAAAGAAGACCTCGCATGCTTCGATGCTGTTGTTGACGCTTTCGGTGCATGGACTGAGCCTGAGCTTCCTAATCATGGAAAATCACTTGCCCATCTCTGCAACCTTCTTTCTGGTAAAAAAACACGCCTTGTAATTGTTGGTGGAGCCGGAAGCCTTTATGTGAACAAGGAACATACAGTCCGTGTTATGGATACACCAGATTTTCCAGATATATTCAAGCCTCTTGCAAATGCAATGGGCACAGCTCTTGAAGACTTAAGAAAGCGTAATGATGTTCAATGGACATACATCAGTCCCGCAGGAGACTTCCAGGCAGACGCTCCAAAAACAGGCAAGTGGATTTGGGGTGGCGAAGAGCTCACACTCAATTCAAAAGGCGAAAGCATCATCAGTTATGCAGATTATGCGGCGGCATTGGTTGAGGAAATCAAAAACGGTAAGAATTTTCAGAAAAGAATTTCTCTAGTAAGAGAATAAAATTTAGGGGCGGTTTAATCCGCCCTTTTCTATGGTTGATGCTATAAAGGAGTTGGTTATGAAAAATAAACTGTCAATAAAAGACATAGCTGCATACTTAGAGGATCTTGGACTACAATATCTTGCATCAATTGGATTGGACGGAAAACCAAAGATTCGCCCTGTTCAGTATATGGTTCTTCATGATGAAAAACTCTGGTTCTGCACGAACAGTGAAAAAGCGATGTATGCGGAATTGCAGAAAAATCCTTTTATTGAGCTTTGCGGAAGCCAGCTTCAAGAAGATGAAATTACTACCGCATGGATTCGTTTTAGTGCTGAGGTCATTTTTCCTGATGAGAGTGAAGAAACTTTCAGAATAAAAGAAGCAATTATGCAGAAGAGTAAGATAGTTAAAGAACTATATAAGAACAATCCTCAAAATCTGATTTTTAAAGTGTTTTATCTTAAAAATATTCGAGGCTCACTTACAAATCTGGGCCATGTGAAAGGTTTAGAAGAAAGAAAAGATTTTTCGCCAGTTATAGTTTTTGAATTTTAATTCAAGGAGGCACCTGTGACCCAAGCCGAACGAAGGAAATATTTAATCAAATATCTTCTGAATGAAAACCCAAAGTATAAGGGTATTGAAATTCCGCAAACTGACGAAGAGCAGAAATATCTTTTCCGTTCACTTGTCAATGTTCGTCCTCCACTCCCTGCAGGCGATGACTTTTTGCATATTCAGAATGCTTATTTACAGGAAGAAAACAAATCACGAGGAATCACGGATATTTCAGATTTGAATCCTGTTGCCAACAAAGATGGTTTCGGCAAGCTCAACTACCACGAAGATTTGTATCTTTGGTGTGGCGACATCACGACTCTTAAAGTGGATGCAATCGTAAATGCGGCGAACAGCGGAATGACTGGTTGCTGGCATCCGAATCATGCTTGCATTGACAATTGCATTCACACATTCGCAGGAATCCAGCTTCGTGCGGTATGTTCGGACATCATGAAAAAGCAGGGTCACGAAGAACCGATAGGAACAGCAAAAATTACGCCAGCATTTAATCTTCCTTGCAAGTTTGTTCTTCACACCGTCGGCCCACTAATCAGCGGAAAACTCACTGAATGTGATTGTGCTTTGCTTGCTTCGTGCTACAAATCATGCCTGGATTTAGCAGTAAAGAATGGCTGTGAATCAATTGCGTTCTGTTGTATTTCTACAGGTGTCTTCCAGTTCCCACAAAATAAAGCGGCGGAGATAGCAATTGAAACGGTTCGTAAATGGAAAGAGCAGACAGAAAGCAAATTGAAAGTCGTGTTCAATGTGTTCAGCGAGAAAGACGAAGCGATTTATAGGGAGCTTTTATATGAAAGAGAAAATTAACAAGCTTAAAAAAGCATTAAATGAAGCAGATACAATTATCATCGGAGCTGGAGCGGGCTTATCTACTTCGGCGGGTTTCATGTATACAGGCGAACGCTTCAACAGATATTTTTCTGACTTTTCCAAAAAATACGGTTTTCGCGATATGTATTCGGGTGGCTTTACGCCTTTTAAGTCTCTTGAAGAGCATTGGGCGTACTGGTCACGCTATATTATGATAAACCGTTATATGGATCCCCCTAAGTCAGTATACAAAGATTTGTTTTCTCTTGTGAACGGCAAAGATTATTTTATAATTACGACGAATGTAGACCACTGCTTTCAGAAAACTGGCTTCGATAAAAAAAGGCTTTATTACACGCAGGGCGATTACGGTTTGTTCCAATGCTCAGAACCTTGCCACCAGAAGACGTACGACAACGAAGCGCAAATCCGTGTAATGTGGGAAAGTCAGCTCGATGAAAATGGAAATCCTATAAAAATGATAGTTCCTACGGAATTGGTTCCACATTGTCCTGTATGCGGAAAACCTATGAGTATGAATCTTCGTGCTGACAATACATTTGTTCAAGACGATGGCTGGTACAAGGCGGCAGAACGGTATGAAAATTTTTTATGCACAAGGCGGGTGGCAGACGGTGGAAACCTCTTGTTCCTGGAGCTTGGTGTCGGTGCGAACACGCCCGGAATCATCAAATATCCGTTCTGGCAAATGACGGCAATAAATCCACATGCAACCTATGCTTGCGTGAATTACGGAGAAGCAGTTGCCCCACAAGAAATTGCAAACCGTTCAATCTGTATAAATGATGACATTGGCGAAGTCTTAAAGAAAATGATATAATAAAACTATGAAAATCAGTGTTCGTTTTACCGCGGCAGTACACACGCTTTTGTGCATCGAATATTTTGAAAAAGACATGCGTGTTACTTCAGATTTTATTTCTGCAAGTACTGGTGTGAATGCCGTTATCATAAGAAAGATTCTCCTTCAGCTGCAAAAAGCCGGTCTTGTAGAAACTGCTGCTGGTGTTGGAGGATCTCATCTTGCACGGACTACGGACAAAATTACACTGCTCGATATTTACAACGCAATCAATGAAGGCGTAGAAGAACGGGACGTTTTTAATTTCCATCCTAATCCAAATAGCAAATGTCCTGTAGGAAGAAATATTCATAAAGTTTTAGACCCTGTTTTGGATGCTACCCAGAAAGCGATGGAAAACGAAATGAATAGAACAACTCTGGCTGATTTACTAAATGGAATTAAAGATAATTAGAACAATCAATTGTTCCGAGCCATTACGGGAATCAGCAGAATCATCAAAATCAAAACAACAGGAAAAATGCTTCCCGCAAGTAATCCAGCCTTAAGGTTGTTGCCAAAGATTTGAGAAATATTTCCCACAAGAGCAGGACCGGCAGCGCCACCTAAATCTCCAGACATGGCCAGCATTGCAAAAAGTGCAGTCCCGCCTTTGGGGATTCTTGGAGAACAGATGCTGATTGTTCCCGGCCACATGATTCCGACTGAAAATCCGCAGATAATGCAGCCCAAAAGTCCCAGTATCGGAAGAGCAGAAAGAGACGCCAGAAGATAACTTGCAAGGCACAAAAGCCCTGAAAAAATCATAAAACGCATAAGACTTATTTTTGGACCAAACTTGCCAAAGAAGGCTCTGCTGAGCCCCATCGTAACTGCAAACATACAAGGGCCCGCAAGATCTCCAATATTTTTGGAAAATCCCAGCGCAGATTCTGTAAAAGCCGAAGCCCATTGCGCCATAGAAAGCTCAGAAGCCCCTGCACAAATCATAAGGATTATAGCAATCCAGAAAAGTGGCTGTCTGAACAAAGCCAAAAGTCCCATTCCCTTTTCGCCGTTATTTGGCTGTTCAATCGGACAGGTCGCAAAATTATAGATATTAAAAAGAGGCACCACAGCCCAAATGCAGGCAAGAATCTTCCAGTTGCCCATGCCAAAAAACTTAAAGAAGATAGTAGAAATAACAATAACTCCCACAGAGCCCCAGCAATAAAAAGAATGCAAAAGACTCATTACCGCTTCTTTATGTTCAAATGGACATGCCTCTACTATCGGGCTTCCAAGGACTTCAACAAGACCGCTTCCAATTGCATAAACAACAACACTTATGATAATTCCAACATATGGATCTGAAAAAAGCTCGGGCAAGAAGGCAAGCAGAATAAGACCCGCCGCAGAACAAAGACAGGAAGTCACAATACATTTTCTGTATCCAATTTTATCCACGGCTCTGACACAAATAATATCTACAATCAATTGGGTTATAAAAAATACCGCAGGAATAAGCGCAATTTTTCCCAGCGAGACCCCATAATTTTTGTTAAACATCAAAAATAAAAGCGGTGTAAAATTTGCAGCAATCGCCTGAGTTATAAATCCAAGGTAACACGCAATCAGTGTCCTGTTGTATTTCTTTATGCTATTTTCCATGAAAATCTCCTTAATAATTATAAAATATCACAATTAAACCTGCAAAATAATATATAAAATCAATTATTTATTGTAGAAAATCACAATAATCAAAGAAATTAAATGCTTTTTTCTAAAAATTCTTATATAATTTCATAAGAAATGAAATATAATGATGGATATTCCAAAATAATAACAGACGAAACTCGCCGGGAACTTGCCGCTCATGGAAATGCGGAATATCCTTTTAAGTATTATCTTGAAGACATCTGGGATTTTGACCTGCATTGTATAGACTGGCACTGGCATTCAGAGCTGGAGTTTGTCCTTGTGGAAAAGGGCCTTGCAGAATGTTTTATCGGAAGTGAAAAATATGAGCTTTCCGCCGGTATGGGGATATTCATCAACTCAAAAGTAATCCACCGCTTTGAAGCCAAACAGAACACAATAATTCCGAATATAGTTTTTTCTCCAGACCTGCTCGCAGAAAAAGAGTCTTTGATTTATAAAAAATACATTCTTCCGGTTTTAGATTCCGATATTGAGTGTGTTATTCTGAATCCCCAAAACCTGATGCACAATGAAGTGCTTTGTATGTTGAAAGAAATCTTCATTGCTCAGGACAGTCAGAGTGAAGCTGTTACAAATGAATGTAAGTGCACAGAGCTTCTTACAGTGCAAAAGCTTTTGAAACTATGGGGTATTCTTTTTGAAATATTCAGTGACTTATCCCGGAATAATAAAATGCACCTTGCTGTCGGAAATAAGAAATCCGTCAGGACAAAGTTCCAGCTTCAGATGATGATGCAGTTCATTCATCAAAACTATACCAATCAAATTTCTTTGGAAGATATTGCCACCTCCGGAGGAATGAGCCGGAACAACGCGCTTTTAGTTTTTAAAAATAATCTTCACACCAGCCCTATACAATATCTGAATAATTACCGTCTCTGTCGTGCAGCAAAATTGCTCAGCGAAACCGAAAAGAAAATCGCCGCAATCGCTTTTGACACAGGCTTTGAAAGTCCCGCATATTTTTGCCGCCAGTTCAAAAATCTTTTCCAGATGACTCCAAAAGAATATAGGGATAGATAATTACGCGGTTTTAAATTTACAAATAATTATATTGAAAGTAAAATTACAAGAGTAGTAAGAATCTTGTCTGGAGAAAAATAAAACACAAACAAAGGTTCGTAGCCGACAGTGGGTCGGGCCCGCTGCGGTACAACCAGTTGTTATCCCGTTTTACAGTAGAGTTTTATACAATTATTCTAATCAATCCTTATACTCACTGCACGCGAACAGGTGTTAAAGTTGTATTACTGTTCTTATTGTTCTTGGAGGGCAATTATGAAGAAAAACACAGCTTTTTCGTGGGTATGGTCTTATGTGCGCCGTTATCGTTTTTTAATGATGACAGGCTTGTTTTTAAGTGTTTGCGTAGCTGCACTGAATATGATAAACCCTCTTGTTACCGGCAACATTGTAGATAAAGTTATCCGCGGCGGAAAACATGAGCTGCTCATAAAGTTTATTCTTATTATGGTAGGAACAACCTTAGGAAAATCAATTATCCGCTACACTTATCAGGTAATTTTTGAACACTGTTCTCAAAATGTAATCTTAAAAATGCGAGAGGATTTGTACGACCACATCCAGAAGCTTGACTTTTCCTGGTATGATAACGCACAAACCGGCAATGTTATGACTCTCCTTACTTCAGACCTGGACAAGGTTCGTCATTTTGTAGCGTGGGTTCTTTATCAGATTCTGGAAAACTCGCTGATTTACATTTTTTCCATCATCACCCTTTCTACAATAAACTGGAAGCTTACCGTTGCCTTTATGGTAATTGCACCACCTGTACTATTTCTTGTACAAAAGTTCAAAATCCATATCCGCCCGGCACACCTTGCTGTCCGAGACCAGTTTGCTGTTTTGAATACCCGCGTTGGCGAAAACATTGAAGGTAACCGTGTTGTAAAGGCTTTTGTTCGCGAAGGCTACGAAATAAACCAGTTTGATACAGAAAACGACAAGTTCCGCGATGTTGCCGTAAAAAATGCTGATGTCCGCGTAAAATACACTCCTTGGATTGAAGCCTTGTGCGGAATCCTTCCAGTTATTCTGATTCTTTTTGGCGGCTATCTTGTAATGACCGAAGAAATGACAATAGGACAACTTGTAACATTCAACGGCCTTATGTGGGCTTTTACTCAGCCAATCAATATGTTTGGAATGCTTGTAGACAACATGCAGAACTTTGGTGCTTCTCAGGACAGACTTTACGAATTGTGGTGCGCAAAACCAAAAATCAACAATGATGAAGCTGCAATTAAACGAGATGTACCGATTATTGGCGAAGTTGAATTTAAGCATGTAAGCTTTGCCTATAACGAAACACCAGTTTTGCAGGATGTAAACTTTGTAATTCCGGCTGGAAAAACGGTAGGCATACTTGGACCAACCGGGTCTGGAAAATCAACAATCGCAAATCTTCTTTGCCGCTATTATGATGCTGTAGATGGAGAAGTTCTGATTGACGGAATAAACGTAAAGGATTACGACCTGCAATACTTACGCAAAAATGTTGGAATCACCATGCAGGAAGCTTTCCTCTTTAGCGATACAGTTGAAGGAAACATAGCTTTTGGCAATATAGATGCTCCATTCGAGGATGTTGAAAAAGCCGCAGAACTCGCACGCGTAAAAGAGTTCATCGGAGATTTAACAGAAGGATACGACACAATTGTTGGTGAACGCGGTGTTGGTTTAAGTGGCGGACAGAAGCAGCGAATTGCCCTTGCAAGACTTTTCCTTGCTGACCCTAAAATTATGATTCTTGATGATACAACAAGTGCAGTTGATAACGATACCGAAAAGAAAATCCGTGAATCAATTGCAAAAAAGAGTGGCGGACACACAATGTTCATAATCAGCCACAGAGTTTCTTCCTTTGAAAACGCAGATATAATTCTTGTAATTCAAAACGGAAAAATCACTCAGAGCGGAACTCACGAAGAGCTTATGGCTCAGACTGACGGTTATTACAGACAGGTTTGGGAAGAACAGAACTAGATTTACAAAGGGAGAAATAATTATGGCACGAAATAAGTTTGATGCAGATGAAGAAATAGAACGCAAGTTTAATGCGCACATAATAATGAGACTTTTCAAATGGATTAAGCCCTACAGCGGATGGATGGCATTTTCCTGCCTTTTGATGCTGCTGTCTTCGGCAATTTCGCTTACAAGCCCTTACCTTATCCGTATGGCAATTGACCAGGCAATGCCGGCTAAAAACTTCCGCATGCTTGTTATTCTTTCAGTGATTCTGCTTGTTTCTACACTTTTAGTACGTATTCTTCTTGCAGAAAAGCTTAAGATTATGACAAGGGTTGCCCAGAAAATCATCGTTAATATTCGAAAGGATGTTTTTACAAAGCTTCAGAGTCTTCCGTTTACATACTTTGACAGCCGTCCGCACGGAAAAATCCTTATTCGCGTTGTAAACTATGTAAACTCACTTTCAGACCTGCTTTCCAACGGAATTATCCAGCTGATTTCAGACCTTTTTACGCTTGTGGTAATCATTGGCTTTATGCTTGCAATTGATGTAAAGCTAACTTTTGTCTGTATGGCTGTTCTTCCGGTACTTTTCATCATCCTTTTTTCCATGAAGAAAAAGCAGCACGAAGCCTGGAAGCAGGAAAGCTACAAACGTTCAAATCTTACGGCTTACATTTCCGAAAGTCTCAATGGTATGAAAATTACTCAGAGTTTTGCGCGCGAAAACGTAAATCAGGGGATTTTTAACGACTTGTGCCAGAAGTGTAAAACTGTCTGGATTCGTGCGGTAAACATTAACAATATTATCTGGCCGGTTGTAGACAATCTTTCTACACTTGGTGTTGCACTTGTTTATATGGCTGGTATTGCCTGGCTGGGTGATGGAATGGGCGGTACAGTTACAGTTGGAACACTCGTTGCCTTTGCGGGTTATATCTGGCGATTCTGGTTCCCAATTCAAAACCTTGGTAACTTCTATAATTCAATGGTAACAACCGGCGCCTACGTTGAACGCATTTTTGAGCTTCTTGATGAACCTGAGGATATTACAGATAAAACAGGTGCAACTGAGCTTCCACCAATCCGCGGCCATGTAGCTTTTGACCATGTTACCTTCTCTTATGAACCAGGAAATCCGGTTTTGAAGGATGTTAATTTTACAATCACTCCGGGTATGACTGTTGCAATTGTAGGACCAACAGGGGCTGGTAAAACAACAATCGTAAATCTTCTTACACGCTTCTACAATCCGGATGAAGGTAAAATTATGATTGACGGTCTTGATCTGCAGGATTTACAGATTAAGTCAATACGTAAGCAGGTAGGCGTAATGCTGCAGGACAGCTTTCTGTTCAGCGGTACAATTATGGAAAATATCCGCTATGGTCGTCTTGATGCAACTGATGAAGAATGTATTGCCGCTGCAAAAACTGTTCAAGCTCACGACTTTATTTCTGCTTTCCCTGATGGCTACAACACAAAGCTTTCTGCAAATGGTGGTGGTCTTTCGCAGGGACAAAAACAGCTTATAAGCTTTGCGCGGGTTCTTTTGAGTGATCCTAGAATCCTTATTCTTGATGAAGCAACTTCTTCTGTTGATACACATACAGAAAAAGCTCTCCAGCGTGGTTTGGGAGAGCTTTTAAAAGGTCGTACAAGCTTTATTATTGCGCACCGTCTTTCTACAATCCGTAATGCCGATGTAATTTTCTACGTTGACCACGGAGAAATTGCAGAAAGCGGAAACCATGACGAACTTGTAAAACTAGGTGGAAAATACGCCGCTATGGTAAACATCCGAAGATAAATCAGTCTACAAAAATCTGCGCCTTTTTATCTTCAAGTTCAATTTTTTCAAGAACGTTATCCGCACTGCTGCACAAAGCTTTTGCCAGATTCTTATCATCAAGACTGGCAGAAAGCTTTTTCATTATTCCAATAACATCCTTTATTTCCTGATTGCTTACATTTCCGCTTTCGCCTGTTCTGAGATTATCAGCAACTTCTCCCAGAACTCCTGCTTTTCGCAGAGACTGACTTGTCTTGAGCAATCCCGGTTTTCCGGACATTTTGGAAATAAGATACTCCATCTGCATTCGCTGCTTTCCAGTGCGGAACTTTTCTTTTTCATCATCAGGCAGATATTCGCTTAAAGAAAGAAGCTTTCTGAACATATCAATCTGTGGTGCATTCTCAATTGCTTCTTCATCATCTTCAATAACCTTTTCTATAGTCGGTAGTAATTCTTTTGCAGAAGACAAGAGGCTGTTGGCATCGGATTCATCTTCTTCAACTGCTTCAACAGATTCAGTTTCGACTGTATCAGCTTCAACAGGTTCTGCTTCTTCAACCGCTTCATCTTCGATTGCATCAAAATCAATATCCGCAACATCATCAACTTCCGGAATTAAATCTTCCGCTTCCTGAGAAAGCTCTTTAAGCATTTCATCTACAGTCGGGAACTGAATCTCTTCCTGGCTTTCTTCAAGCAGAACTTCGGCTTCATTATCTGTTCCAATAAGAGATTCGGTTTCATCATCGGTGAGCATTTCGTTGCCGACAAAAGTACCGGTGTCTGGTTCTTCAAGGTCGAGCTCTGTATCTTCATCGATTGCTTCATCGGTAACCGGTTCTTCAGCAATTACTTCATCCGCAACTGGTTCATCAACCATTGGTGCAGCTTCAACAACAGGTTCTTCTTCTGCTACAGGCTCTTCTTCTATTACAGGTTCACTCGGCTTATTATAAAAACCAGATTCCTGCTTTTCTTCCATATCGTTCAGGCGGTTCTTGAGCACTTCCTGTTCATCTGCAATCTGACGTGCAAGCTTCTGCGCCTCCATAGCCGTATCCATTGCAAAACGTGAAGACTGCATCATTGCATCCTGCATTCGTTTCTGCATTTCTTCTACATAAGGGTCTGGCTGATACTGCGGCTGGTATGGTGGTTCCCTGTACGGTGGTTCAAGTGGTTCATTCTGGTTATTAAACGGCGATTGAGGCTGCGGTTCTGGTTCAGGGGCGGCAGGCTCTTCTGTCTGTGTACCATAAGGGTTGTCCCCATTACCATAAGGGTCATCATCAAAGAAATCATCCCTGTCTTCAGGTTTTACATTACCCTTTTCATCAAACTGACCAAAATCAAATGCATCAGGATCTTCTTCATCATCTAACAAATCAGAGGCAAGGTTGTCCCCGTTTGCAGCAGGAGAAGAGTTGTCCCCACCTGCACCATTTGCATCATTTGATATATTTGCAGCAGGGCTGTCCCCATTTTCACCAGCTCCAGCAACAGGTACACCGGCAGCTTCCCCGTCATCCGCCGCAGGACCGACCGCTTGAACCGCAACTGGTTCAGGTTCTGGTTCTTCTGACTCAGGCTCTTCTTCGCCCATCATTTCATCAATGTTTTCATCAAGATTATCAAAGAACTCTTCTTCTTCCTCTACAAGAGCTTCCTGCATAGGAACATTTCCGCCAAGCTGACTGAAATCAAAATCATCTTCCTGTGGAGCTTCAGCTTCTTTGTTTTCAACTACAGCTGGAGTTTCTTCAACCGGCAGACTTTCAACAGGTTCTTCTTCAACCGGTTCCGGCTCAGGAGGAACTTCTCTGTGCATCATTTCTGAAAGCTTTTTTATCTGCTTGTCTGCCAGAATATTCGGCTTTCTAAGATTGCGGCTCTTATCATAAGAATCCATTGCATTTTCCAAATCTCCAGTATTCGTGTAGATTCTTCCAAGCATGTTGTAGCCGGCAGGATTCCTGATTTCGCGGGCAACAAACTCCTTGGCTTTTTTCTCTGCCATTTCATTGTTACCAATCTGGGCATAACGGCCTGCTGCTTCAATAATATGATTTTTATAATGCTTGTTCAGTTTATTAATCCGGTCTGAATATTCTTTTGCCTTCTGTTCATCATTAACACAAATGCTGTACTGCTCGCCTAAATCAAGAACCTGCAAATCCTTAGCACTATCAGGCTCGCTTTCCAGCTCCTGCAGATTAATTCCAGCCGATTCGTATTCTTCTGCAGAAAGAAGCGTGTGAACATACTGCTTTTTCAAATCCTTGTTATCCGGTTCAAGTTCCATTGCCTTTATAACCGAATCAAGTGCTTCCTGCGGCTTTTCACCTTTTTCAAGAGCATCTGCCAGCCCCGAAAGAATACGGATATCGTTTTCTGCAAATATGGCAGCTTTTTTGTAAGTTTTTATTGCAGAATCATAATCAAACTGACTTATATAAATGCGTCCCAAAAGACACAAAAGTTGAGAATCATTAGGATAAAGCTCTATTGAACGGTGAACAAGATCAGAAGCTTCCTTTGTTCTCTGGCAGGTTATAAGAAGATTACTGAAATCTCTGATTGCGTCTACCCAACCTGGTTTAGCTTTTAATGCAGCTTCATAACAACGGATTGCTTCTGTATACATTTTTGCTTCATCATAACAAACTGCAAGGTTGTAATTCAAAATAGGGTGATTCTGATCAACCTGCAAGCCTTTTTTATAAGACGAAATTGCCTTGGCGTAATCCTTTTTTTCATAATAGATTTTTCCAAGATGATTGTATGCCAGTACATCAGAAGGGTTTTCGTTAATTACAATTTCAAACGCTTCTATGGCATCATCATAATTGCCCATTTCCTTGTAGGTAAAACCAAGATTGTAGTTTACGCTGCCGGTCTGTCTGTCTTCATCCAGAGCTTTCTGCAGAATATTGATTGAATCTTCATATCTCTTCAAACGTCGGTATATTGCACCCAGACTGTTCATTGCCTCAACATAATGAGGATAAAAGGTGATAATCTGCTCGTAATAAGGAATTGCCTTTGCATCTTCTCCGTTTTTTACGTAGATTGAGCCAAGTTCCTTAAGATAATCAACATTGGAAGGATCATTTTTTAACAGCTGCTTATACAAACGTGCTGCCGTTGCAAAATCCCGGGACAAAACTGCCGATTTAGCTCTTGTCAGAATCAGGTTTTTTTCATTTAATGTATTTTTTATTTTATTCATTTTTCTTCCTTAAATTACCTTAATTATTTCTTCAATCTGTCCAATGGTCTGGCAAAAACTTCCTTTGACATAGGTCCTGTTATTCTGTCATCAAGCCTTGACCAGGCCGCAATTGCAAAATAATAGATTTTCCCATTTTCCAATCCTGTCACCTTAAACGATGTCTGATTTCCAACTTTTATTGGGGATGCTCCTTCAACTGCAATTCTTCCCAAGTATTCTCCAGGACGACTGCCATAGTAGATATAATAACCACCGGCAGTATCATCAACTGAATATTTCCATTTTAAAAGCACACAACCATTTCCTGCTTCGGCCTTTACTGTAAAAGGCGGCAGCGGTAAAGGAAGTTCTGTAAAATCCAGCTCAATGGTAGTTACAGAAGGAGTTTTTTCTCCATCCCCATCCGGATAAAGATTACAGGCAACCTGGAAATACAGGCCTGTTATACCGTCAAGGGTGTCCCCATTTTCAACTGGCTTCCATTCAGGATAAGTGTCTGTCCAGTTATAAAAATTGTCTCCTGAACGCACAAAATAGCATACATCAGTCTGAGGAGGAATACTGTCAACAGCCGTAAGCGAATTAAGCTTTGCACCGGTAGAAACCTTAATCGGTTTAGTTTCAAAACGTCCGCCTGTTGGTGCATAAATCAGCCGTCTCAGGGTTCCTGCATATTCTGCAGACTGGTATTCCGGTGGAGAATATGGCCGTCTTAAAATACGGATATCATCAATTTTTCCTGTATATTCAGTACAGAATTGAAGTTCAGATGGAGTTCCAAGAACAATAAACTCAATTTCGCCATTTGCATCGCCGGTAGAAGTTACGTACAGCAAATCCTCTGTAACTCCATTTACAAGGTACTCAAGTATTCCGGTTTCACAGTCATAAGAAAGAACGTGACAGCTCCATTTATCAGGAATAATGTTTGAAGTTCCTTTCAGATTTATTTCATTATTTCCGTATTCGTTTTTGTAATTATCAAAAAAGTTAGATAAAGTCCAGCTGAGGTGACCTCCGTCAAAAATACAGTTCATAAGCTGGTAGATGAGTCTGCCCCGTACATTTTTGGAAGATTCCCATTTGATTATTACTTCACCATTTTCTGCAATCGACGGACAAAGCCAGAACTCTATGGAAAAAGACCCCAAAAGTCCTTCCGTACCGAAAAATGCTCCAGGTTTACCAAGAACACTCAATCCTCCAATATTTCTGGACAAACCGGCACCCTTTTCCATTATTGCATCAGTAGAAATCCGAAGATTATTCGTCAAAATATCATAAGCACCCGTAGAAACAGGCATTGCAGGATTTTCAAAATCAATCAGTAAGTCGGTAACCTCATCCGAAGCAAAGGAATTAGTTGCAAGCTCAATACAATCATAACCATAGCGTCCTGTTCCCGTAGTTACACCATTTGAATAACTGAATGCAGACCATCCTTCCTTTCCGCCAAGGACAATCTGAGTATTCTCTGCGTATACATAATGAGAAAAAAGGAATAAAATGCAGAGCAGGAAACTTACCTTGCAGGACACTTTATTAATCTGTTTTTTTAACATATAGTTCACCTAAATAGTCTATCGGCATAAATTTAAAAAAGATTAATCAAAACTGCGGTTACACGGTGGCAGAAATGGCAAAAAACACTACCTGGGATACTTTACACGAAACAGCTCTGAAAGCACCTCAATCAAGCGGGGTTTACCTGTGGCGTAATTCCGAAAACACCGTAATTTACGTAGGAAAAGCTAAAAACTTAAAAAACAGGCTCTGCTCGTATTTTTCGGGGCAAAAAAACATAAAAACAAAAATGCTCATTGCCCATGCAGTCCTTATTGAATACATCACTACAACAAACGAGTACGAAGCCCTTCTTCTTGAAAATAATCTGATTAAAAAATACAACCCACGCTACAACATCAATCTTAAGGACGGTAAATCTTACCCTGTTCTGCGCATTACTAATGAAGATTTCCCGCGCATTTTCCGCACAAGAAGGATTTTGCAGGATGGTTCACAATATTACGGCCCGTTTCCCAATGTTGATGCGGTAGACACTTTTCTTGATACAATTTACAAGCTTTTTCCAGTCCGTCACTGCAAGGTTCTGCGCAAAAGGGACACTCCCTGCCTGTATTATCACATGAAGCAGTGTAAGGCTCCCTGCTGCAATAAGATTTCAAAGGAAGATTATGGCGAATATATTGAAGAAATTGGCCGTCTTTTAGAGCAGAAGGATGATGATGCAGCCAAACGGATGACCGAAGAAATGAAGGCGGCAGCGGCAGAGCTTAATTTTGAAAAGGCAGCACGGCTTCGCGACGGAATAAAGGCTTTACTTGTGCTCCAGAACCAGAACATTGTGGAAGCTTTTGATTCCGAAGACAAAGATTATATTGCATACTGGCGCGAAGGCGAACTTGTAAGCTTTACCGTACTGAAAATCCGTCACGGAAAGCTTCTGGGACGCGAAAATTACCGTGTTGAAAGCTTAAATGAAGATGATGAGCTTACCGGCGAGTTTATTTCCGCCTATTACGAGGATGAAAAGCAGATTCCTCCAGCAATTTACGTTACTACAACCACCGAGTACGAAATTATTTCCAAATGGCTAAACGATGAAAAGCATGGAGAAACAAAGGTTTTCACTGTTTCCACCGGCGGGGTTTCAACTACAGACACTTCATCTGAGGGCACCGCATCATCATCACCGCAAACCTCATCATCACCGAACACATCTTCTTCTCCACACGATATTGCCGCAATCAATATGGCACTTCAAAATGCCCGTGAAGATATTATCCGCCGCCTGCGTGAACGAGGGGACACTCCTGCTCTTGAAGAACTCAAAACCCTGCTTAATCTGGATACGCTTCCAGTTCGAATTGAAGGCTTTGATATTGCACATATCGGCGGAAAGTTCCCGGTTGCTTCCCTCATCAGCTTTTACAACGGCAACCCGGACAAAAAGAATTACCGCTATTTCCGGCTTAAAACAACGGACGGTATAATAGACGATTTTGCTTCCATGCGGGAGGCAACCACCCGGCGGTATACAAGGCTGCTCAATGAACAGGCAGAGCTTCCAGATTTAATTATGATAGACGGTGGCCTGGGACAGGTAAATGCCGTAGAAGGTGTCCTGCAGGCACTTAATCTTGATATTCCGATTGTCGGTCTTGCTAAAAGGGATGAAGAGCTTTATCTTCCGGGAAACAGCACCCCGATTTGTGTTCCACGCCGCAGTGATGCACTAAGACTTCTGCAGCGTGTGCGAGATGAAACTCACCGCTTTGCAACAAGCAGAAACCAGAAGCTCCGCACTAAAGAAAATACAGACAGTCTGTTCCTTGAGCTGCCGGGTGTTGGTGAAAAACGGGCCTTAAAGCTGCAAAAAACTTTCCTCACTCTGGAAAACCTTGCTGAACAGGAAGAATCCGCAATTGCTCAGGCTCTAAATATAAAAAATGCTGATGAAGCTGCCACTATTCTTTTTGCGGCAAAGGAACTTTTGAAAAAGCGCAACGAAAAGAAAGAGGCGCAGAAATCATCACTTGGAATTGCAGGCACTACAAAAGAAAAGGCTGCGGAAGCCAAATATATTGATGATCTGGCCGAACTTGCATTGTCAGCAGCAGAAGACACACCAGATTATGGTTGATTTCCATGACTAAGCTTTACCGCAATATAGAAATTAAATCTTTGCGGCCAAGCTTTTCCAATGCTTCGTGGACTAAGGCTCGGTTTGCGGGATTTTTGAACTGTATTAAGGCACGCTGCAGGCGGCGTTCGCGGGCTCCTTTTGGAACATAGATGCGAGCAAAGGTGCCGTCTTTATTGCGGGTATATGGATCAAGCTCGGTGTAGTACTGGCATGTGGAAAGGCTGCCGGGAGTCGGATAAAAGTCCTGGATCTGGTCGGGGACAAAGCCTGTTTTTTTAAGGTACATGGCAGTGTCCAGGGCTTCTTTTAAGCCGCAGCCGGGGTGGGCAACAATATAATATGGAACAATGTACTGTTTTAGATTGAGTTTTTTGTTCATCTGCGCATATTCTTTTTCGAACTGAACATAGGTGCTGTGATTGCTTTTTCGCATTAAGGCAAGAACCTTGTCGTTTGTATTTTCCGGGGCAACCTTAAGCTGACCTGAAATATGATAGCGGCACAAATCTTCAAGAAAATGCTTGTCTTTATCCATAATCAGATAATCAAAACGAATGCCGGAACGAATAAAAACCTTTTTTACACCAGGGACAGCCCTGAGTTTTCTTAAGAGCTCAATATAATCTTCATGCGAAACTTCAAGATTCGGGCAGGGCTCGGTACCAAGACACTGCCTGTTTTTACAAACGCCCGCTTTAAGCTGCTTCTGGCATGCAGGCTGACGGAAATTAGCTGTAGGCCCGCCGACATCGTGAATATAGCCTTTAAACTGCGGATGATGAGTAAGGGCTTCTGCTTCCTTTACAAGAGATTCGTGACTGCGTGCCTGAATGCGCCTGCCCTGATGAAAGGTGATTGCACAGAAAGAACAGGCTCCGTAACAGCCCCGCACCGAAGTAAGGGAAAAAAGCACCTCCGCCAGAGCAGGGATTCCTGTTTTTCCGTTTGCAGCGGGTTTGTCGTAAATTGGATGCCACCTTCTTGTATACGGCAGCTCCATCACGTCATCAAATTCCTTAGTTGTAAGTGGCAGCGCAGGAGGATTCTGCACTACAAAGCGCGTGTCTGCTTTTTCTACAAGGTAATCTGCATTTAGGGCATCGGTATTCTGCTCCTGAATCAAAAAGCTTTCGGCAAACTTCTGCTTTGACAGAGGGTTGTCCCCATTAATTTCTTCAAAGGAAGGCAGAATAATTACTTTTGCATTCGGATTTATTGCTGCAGCATTGATTTTTTCCAGCTTTACCTTTTCGGCAGGGTCGCCACTCCCCCACCAGCAGGTGCCCCGCACATCGTGAATCTGACGAGCGGGGATTCCATCTGCAAGCTTTTGGGCAATTTCAAGCATTGAATGTTCGCCCATTCCGTACATAAGTAAATCGGCTTTACAGTCCAGAAGGATTGATTTTCGCACTTTATTTGACCAGTAATCGTAATGGGTAAAACGGCGCAGGCTTGCTTCTATACCGCCCACAAGAACATCCACACCTTTATAAGCTTCGCGGATTTTGGAAACATAAGTTATAAGGGCACGGTCGGGGCGATGTCCGGCTTCTCCACCATGAGCATAGGAATCCTGGGAACGGGGTTTGTTATTTGCGGTGTAGTTGCTCACCATTGAATCCATGGCACCTGCACTTACCAGAAAAGCAAGGCGCGGACGACCAAGCACCTTAAAGGCTTCTACATTTTTGTAATCGGGCTGGGCAATTATTCCAACCTTGTAGCCGTGGGCTTCCAGCAAACGACCAAGGAGGGCGGCGGCAAAGGAGGGGTGATCCACATAAGCATCGCCACTAACAAAAACAAAGTCGCACTGATCCCAGCCACGTTTTTTCATATCATCTTGAGAAATCGGAAGAAAAGAACTGGCAGAATCATCCATTCTTCACCTCATAAGCTGCGGAATTGGTCAAAGGTTTACAGCCAGGTTTATTGTCTGAGTTTTTTTTCTCTCCTGCTTTTTGATTTAAGCCCGCAATTTTGGTGAAGATTCTTTCCAGATACTGGGCTTCGCTTTCGGAAAGGCTTGCTCTTGAAAGAAGGCTGCGCCAGAAGTTTTCCATATCTTCGCGGCCGGGCATTTTGAAAAAACCGATTTTCTGCATGTTATCTGTGATTATTTGTACTGATTTGTCTATTCTCTGCAAAGAAAGAGGTGTGTAACCCGCAAGCCGTTTATTATTCTGGCGCAAGCTTTCCCTAAAAAGATGGTAGCAGATTATCTGTACTGCATGGCTCAAATTAAGTGAACCAAAATTATCTGAAGAAGGAATTGTTACGCCAAGGGTGCACTGATCAAGCTGCTCGTCGGTAAGTCCTGTGCGTTCGTTCCCAAAAACTACAGCAACCTTTCCGCCAGAAACAACTGCATCATCATCACTAACACTATCTGCCGGGCTTCCAGTGATATTTCCAGTGATTTTTCCTGCCATTTCTGCAAACTCTTCGGGTAAAAGCAGCTTTCCGCGTTTTTTTCCTGCACGTCTTGTTGTTCCTGCACAAATAGCACAATCGGCAGTGGCTTCTTTAATTGACTTGTAAAAGCTGGCTTTATCAAAAATGGGGACGGCGTGTATGGCTAGAGTGTGGATATGTTCAATATCATAATCTTCTTTTTTACCAACAATTCGTAATTCGCTGATGTCGTTGTTTGCCATTGCACGACAGGCAGCTCCAATATTGCGGCTTTCATCGGGGTGGTCAAGTATGATTATGATTTTATTAAGATTCATGATTCCTCAAAAGATTGCCGGATCAAGTCCGGCAATGACATTGTTACCAGTAGAAAGACTTTACGTAGAGCCAGATAAAAAAGGCTACGGCTATCATCTTCATTCCAACACCAAGCAGAAAGCCTAAAAAAGCTCCCCAGGCAGATTTGAAAGAAGGTCCAAAAGCTCCCTTTGTATTTATAAGCTCAAAAATCAGGGCGCCTAAAAAAGGACCAAGAATAATTCCTGCCGGTCCTGCAAAAAAGCCGATTATGAGTCCAAAGGTTGCTCCTCTTGTTGCGGCCTTACTTCCACCTGTTTTGTTAGTCATATATACCGGCAAAATGTTATCCAGAATGGAAACTAAAACTGCAATAACAGCTGTTACAATCAGCCAGACAAGAGAAAGCCCATTATAAGAAGAAAAATAACAGAGCAAGAGCCCTACCCAAGCAAGCGGGGCTCCAGGAAGAACCGGAATAAAAGTTCCAAGAAAACCTATGGCAAGAATCACTCCTGCCAGAATAGACAGCAACAGACTTACATTCATAACTCTATTGTACTTGTTTTACTGATTTTTTAATACTCCCAAACGCAGATATGTCCTAATTTCTTCTGCAAACTTATGTGCGGCTTCCTGATTTGTCTGGAAAACTGCATCACCAAGAGCAGGAAGTGGACCATCTTTACAGGAAGCGGCAAGGAAACGCACATCATCGGCCTGGCGGTCGTAAGCCTGAGAGCGGGAAGAAACCGGGCCAAGCTTGCTGAGCATTGACAAATCCTTTTGAGAAGTATCTGTTACCAAATCCTTTAAGATTTCATCAAAATAAGGATACTTTGTAAGCTTCATTGCTACATATGATGGGGCTATAAGTCCGTGGTCAATTCGTGTGCTGAATACAGGAACCCGGTCTGCATCAAACTTTTTAACAGAATTATATGGAATTGTTCTGTGAACCGAAAGCGAAGTGAACATTACGCCAACCTGATTATCTTCCATAAAAGCTGTAAGGTCGCCGTGTTTACCTGCGTACCAGTTAGGATGAACTAAACCATCGTTTTGCCAGCCCCGCAGCATATCTAGAATTGCACGAAGAGTAAACTTATCACTTGAATTTTTGGAAACCGAAAGCTCTTCATCAATATTCTGTGCAAGTGAAGGCTTTTTCAATAATAAAGAAACAGCTTTGTTATAGCTTGCAGTTCCACCAAAGCCTTCTACCATAGCTCCAACAAAGGCCAGCAATACTTCATCTTCACCACCCGCGCAGAAGAAAGGAGAAAAAACATAACCTTTCATTGTTTTAAGATAATCCTGAAGCTCTGGAATGCTCATTGGAAAATCAAGGCCTGCTTTTTCTCTGCCATCCTTATAGTAAGCCATTTCGTAATGGTCCAGAGCAAAAGGAAGAACCTTTCCGGCAGAACGTCTTAACGATGTTGGCATTCCAGCATACCATTCAAGAGGTAAATCTTCTGCATATTTTTCAAGGCGAGCTGTTGCTTCTCCATTTTTAGTAAATATAAGCTCGTATTTTTTTCCAATATCCTTTTCGTTGAACTCTACATCAGAAATATCTGTAAAGGTTATTGCTCCATCATAAAGGGAGGTTACGCGCTTTTGTATTTCGTCAACCAGATTTTTTGGCATTTGATAAAAAGCTACATCAAGATTTTTTGCACTATTTGCTTTATAATATTCTACAAGGCTGATTATTTCAAAAAGCCCTAGAATAAAACTTAGAACAAGAATTAAGATTTCTTTCCAATACTTCTTTAGTTTATCTTTAAATAAAAGTAAAAATTCCTGAAATTTGTTTGCTTTTTTTCCAGAGTTTTTCTTTTTTCCAGTTTTTTTGTTTTTTGAAGTCTTAGCCATATCTTTATTATCGCCTATAAAAAGAAAAATTAAAAGACTATATTGTCTTCATCAATTATATTTCCGTTTGAAAAATAAATTGCACGTTCAATACACTGTTCAAGCTGCCTCACATTTCCCGGCCAGTTATATTCTTCCAGCTTTTTTAGGGCTCTTTCTTCTATGATTTTGCCCTTTTGTTTAGCAATTTCATTTGCAATTTCTATAATATCGCAACGACGTTCCCGTAAAGGAGGAATCTTTATAACATTTGCCGAAATTCTGTAATACAAATCTTTTCGGAATAAACCTTCTGCTATTTTTACTTCAAGTCTTTCATTTGTTGCAAAAATTGTACGCACATTCACCTTTATTTTTGAATGCGACCCAACCTTATAAATCTCACCGGAATCTAAAACCGTGAGCAGCTTTGACTGAAATTCAAGCGATGTAGAAGAAATTTCGTCAAAAAAGAGTGTGCCTCCGTCTGCATCCTGAAAAAAGCCCTGCTGACCCTTACTGTCTGTATAGGCACCTTCTACAGCCCCAAAAAGTGCTGCATCTGCCAGGCTATTGGAAATTACCGAAGAATTTATTCCAACAAAATTTCCGTTTTTGCGCGGAGACAACTGGTGTATGAGGCGAGCAATAGTTGATTTACCCGTTCCGCTTTCGCCGCATAGAAGAAGAGGTGTATCAAACTTTGCGTAATTCATTATCTCTTTTTTTAATATGCACATTGCTTCAGAGCTGCCAAAAAGAGAATTGACTACATTGTTATAAACTGCCGACGCTGCCACTTTTTTAATTGAATTGTAGGTGACCTCCTGCATATTTTCTGAAAGAAAGTTCTTTATATAATTTGTAAGAAACTGTTTTTTACACGGATAAGGCAAAGCAAACTTTGAGATTTCAAAGATTCCGCTTTTTATTTCAGGAAGAGTTTCAATAGGTACAATAAAGATGATTTTTGAAAGCCTTTCCTTGGAAAAATTAACTGTTAGATTTTCAAAATCACTAAGTATGGCATAGGAACAATCATACAAAATCAGGGAAAGAAAATAGTCGTTGACCGGTTTAAGTTCTGTTACAATACTTACAGGCATAATTTCGCTTAAATAAGTTTTGGTAAAATATGAAATATCCTTCCGCTTTGAAACGATTATTATATTTGTGTAATTTACAAACATCTAAATAAAATAACCTTCTTTTTCTCTCTGAGTTTTTGTAACTATTTTTTAAATAATTTTGTCCAAAGTAGAATAAAAAGATATGAGATGTATGGGAAAATTAAGAAGATTTTAAAAGGATTATGAAGGATTTCTACAAAAATCTCATTTCCTTTATCAAAGGTCTTTTCCCTGATTCTTTTTATTCGTTCTGAGAAAATACCAAAGGTGTCTGTGTAATACAAAAAGATGCTTGATGAAAACTGATTGCGTCTGCGGTATGGCCAGCAGTTTTTTTCTTTGATTCCGTCGCTCAATAAAACAAGCGATGGCTGTGCCTTAAAAATTGCCTGTACAATATCAGGTTCAACCTGTTTTGAATAATAACCAACGTATCTTCCAACAACCCTGAGTCCCGGGAAGGTTGCACGAACATTTGCTTCGGCTTTTTGCAGTGTTGTTTTGTTGGAACCAAGCATATACAGGGATTTATAATGGCTGTCGAGGATTGAAAGAATCTGGATTATTGCCTTGAACTGATTGTATCTCACAGGAATGTCTTTTTTTAAGAACTTTGCTCCCTTAAGAATGCTTTTTGAAACAGGGAGAATTAAATCTGCATTTTTAACACAGTCTGCAAAATCTCCACGGCGGCGTGCCTTTAACAAATCCCAGATAGAAAGAAAAATAATCTGCTTTGTTCCGGGTTTTGCAAGCAGTTCCAGAATCTCGTTTTCCATTTCTTCCGGTCTGCAAATATCAACAGGAACACCAATCAAATTAATTCTTTGAATACTCATACTTTATCCTCTTCATTGGCACAGCTTTGAATAGCTGCAATACCATACAATGCGGCCGTTTCGCACCTTAATATATTTACGGAAAAATGAAGGGGATAAAATAGACCTTTTTTTACTAAAAAATCAACTTCCTGCGGGCTAATTCCGCCTTCGCTGCCACAAGCTATGCCTATTCTTGCAATTTTACCTTTCAATTCCTCTTTTTGCAGGATTTTCCGAATGTTTCCGTCGCCATCATTTCTTTCGGAAAGGACAAAAGCAAGAGAAGTGGCAGTTTGTGCTTGTTCCACATTTTCTTCCGGCTGACCACCCTTGTTCTCTTCCAGCCTTCCACCTTGTTCCAACCAAAGCTCAAGGGCCGCCTCCAAAGAAAGAGGCTCTTCCACAAGTGTATTTACCGGCGAACCGCTCTGCTGCCTTGCTTCCTTTATAATGCGTTCAATCCGTTCTTTTTTTGCACCCTGCCCCTGCAAGGCACTTATACTGCTTTTTTCCGAATATTCGCCAATAATGGGGACAATCCTCTTTATTCCACACTCAGTTGCCTGCCGTACAATCTGTTCAAACTTTTGAGGCTTTGGAATAAATTGGAAAAGCCAGTATTCAATATTGTTTTGGACCGTCTGCTGGATTTCTTCTGCCTGCACTCCGCGGGTTAGTGATGATGAAGTACCTGCTCCGCCAGCTGCAAAACCAAAGGTGTCTGCGCAAAGCTGAAGTGTTACAATCCGCTGATTTTCATCAACCTTTGCTACGGTAGAGTTTTTTAAACTTCCGTCGGGGAGTCTGACACTAACCATGTCGCCAGTTTTTACCCTTAGCACCTGCCGTAAATAACGGTAGTCTTTTCCGCTCAGGCTGATGATTCCTTTTTTGTCGGGATTTTTTTCTAATACAAACTGGCGCATTTATGACTGTTACTGTTCCTGTGGCTGAGTTTTCTTTTCTTCCAGCGCAACTTCATCCTGAAGCTCTTTGAGAGTTTTGGTAGAAGACATAAGAGCTGTATATTCTCCGCTCTGTACAATACGAAGAGCTTCGTTCAACTGTAAATCGTAATCCAGATCATAAAGAGGAGAACCCTTTGAACGCAAAACCTGATTGCGGATAAGTCTTCTTATTATACGCTGATCAATAGGATACTGAGCATACAAGTCGGCAGCGGCCTTTGCAATTGCTTCTTCATCCATTTCCGGGTTATTTTCTACAGTCTGGGTGATTATGTCTGATTTTACAAGCTCAACATAAGTTTTTTCTTCTTCATCTGTGAACTTTTCAAGATTTTTGATTTCTAAATCAGGCGGAATACCAATTTTATCAATATTAACATCGCTTGGAGTGTAATAGCGTGCCATTGTAATCTTCATTCCATCAACATTGCTCAAGGGAATTACCTGCTGTACAGAACCTTTTCCGTAAGTTCTTTCGCCAACAAGATAAGCAAGGTGATAATCCTTTAATGCACCCGAAAGAATCTCGGAAGCACTGGCGGAACCTCTGTTAATTAAAACTACAATCGGCAGCTTTTTTCGTACAGTTGTATTGTTTCTGCTTGCCTTAAACTCCTGGTTTTCAAAAGCAAGGCGGCTTTTTGTAGAAACAATTATTCCTTCATCAATAAACTTGTCCGCAACATCGGAAACACTGTTAATAAGTCCACCAGGATTATCGCGCAGGTCAAGAATCATTCCTGTGTAATTGTTCTGATCAAAGAAATCAAGAGCGTTCTGGAGTCTTTTTGGAGTTTCCGGTGTAAACTCAATCAGGCGAACGTAACCAATGCTTGTTCCTTCTATCATACCAAACTTTGCGGTTGGAACTTCAATGAGCGCACGAACCAGCTTAACATCGAAACGCATATTAGTTCCGCGCAGGATAGAAACGGTTACCGGAGTGCCAACTTCACCACGCAAATGTGAAAGAACATCATCCATTGTCATATCGGCGGTAGGTAAACCGTCAACGGCAACAATATAATCACCGGACTGAATGCCTGCTTTTGCACCCGGTGTATCTTCAATTGGGGAAGAAACCTCTACATAAGCGGGTTTTTCAGGTGTTGATTCAAGCGGTTTTGTAATGGAAAGTCCTACTCCGCCAAAATTACCAACGGTTGTATCATTCAAAGAACGCATTGCGTTTGCATCAAGATAAAGTGTGTACGGATCGCCGATTGCATCAAGCATTCCCTTGATTGCGCCTTCGTACAATATTTTAGGATCTATTTCTTCTACATAATTCTGCTGAACAAAATCAAAAACCTGATTTATTTTCTTCATGTACTGGAAGCCGGAAGCTTTATCTTCCTTTTGAGAAGCCGAAAAACATGAAGAGTTTAAGCATATGGAAATTATTACTGCTGCTACAAAAAGTTTTTTGCCTGAATGATTAAAATGTGTTTTCATACTGCTCATTTTACTTTACTGAACTCAAAAAATCTACTACGAAAGCTGCTGCTAAATGGCTGCCAAACACTTTTTCTGCTTTCGTTGTCAGTTTAGCAAAGCAAAACTGACATTTCCTTGAATGACAAAAAGTGATTTCCATTGTATAATTACAGTATGGCACAGATTATTCCAGTAGCGAGCGGTAAAGGAGGAGTTGGAAAAAGCCTTCTTTCTGCCAATTTAGCAATTGCTTTGGGACAGCAGGGCAAACGTGTTGTTTTAGTAGATTTGGACTTGGGAGCTTCTAACCTTCATCTGGTTATAGGACAACACCCGGGCGTGGCAAGCCTTGGTTCCTGGTTTACAGAAAAATCTCAGTTTAAGGATATTATTCAGCCGACTGATTACCAGAATGTAAGCTTTATTGCAGGCGACAGCCAGATTCCAGACCTTACCTCCTTAAAGCACGCCCAGAAAATCAAACTTATACGAAATCTTAAAAATATTGATACAGATTACCTGATTCTGGACTTGGGTGCGGGGACTCATCAGTTTATTCTTGATATGTTCCTGCTTTCGCCACAGGGAATAATTGTTTCGGCTCCGGCTGTTACTGCCACTTTAAACGGTTATCTGTTCCTTAAAAACGCAGTTTTCCGCCTTTTGTACACAACTTACAAGAAAAATACTCCAGGCCGCGAGCTTCTTGATAATCTTAAGAAAAACTCAACTTCCATGCAGAAGCTTTATATTCCTCAGCTTGTTCAGGCTCTTGGCCGTGTTGACCCTGACACTACGCAGCTTTTTGTAAGCCGCATGCAGCAGTTCCGTCCGCGGCTTGTTATGAATATGATTGAAAACCCGGCTGACGCAAGTAAAGCACAGAGAATTAAGACTTCCTGCAACCAGTATCTTGGACTTGAAATTGATTTTCTTGGCATTATGTACCGCGATATGCTTCAGGATAAGGCACTTGCTTCTCAGTTGCCGCTTGTTGTTTATAAGCCGCAGTCTGTTCTTGGTCAGGCAATTTACCGCATTTCCGATAAAGTGATTGAATCTGTACCGCGCACTTTTGATGCTGACTTTAACCCTGAAACGTTCAATACTGATACATTTATCAGTGCCGAAGAAGAAGCCAATTCCGATTACGACTTTAAGCTTTCCGGCATTGATGACCTTGTTGCCGGTGGCGAACTTACAATAGGCGAGCTTGCCGAAATGATAAAAACCCAGCAGTACGAGCTGATTCAGCTGAAAAAAGAAAACCAGTTGCTTAAATCTAAGCTGATTAAGGCTGCAGCAATGGGATTTAAGGTTTAACACACTTTAATTGCCGTGTTAGACACGGCACTCTTTATATAAAAAAGGATTTACTATGTTTTTGTACATTAATTTTCCGTCGTGGATTCATCCGCAGATTTTTCCGGGAGTAAAGTTTCTTGGACTTTTGCGCTGGTATGGCTTGATGTATGTTTTTGCCTTTACCACCGCATATTTTATTTTAAAGAAAGTTGCAAAGGAAGGTGCTTTAGATACTCCATCCTATAAAATTACCGAAGATGATTTGTTCAGCTTTATTGCAACAGGCATAATTTTCCTTTTACTTGGGGCAAGAATTGCTTCTACACTTATTTACAGTCCGGGTGCCGGTTACTGGAAACATCCCTGGCTGATTTTCTGGCCATTCTACAATGGACATTTTGTTGGTTTTGCAGGAATGTCGTACCACGGTGGATTTGTGGGCGGGCTTCTTGGAATGATTATCTGGTGCAAAAAGCACAAGCAGCCGGTTGCAAAATGGGTTGATGCGATGGTTTGTGCAATTCCTCTTGGCTACACCTTTGGCCGAATCGGCAACTTTATGAACGGCGAGCTTTTTGGCCGCATAACAACTATGCCTTGGGGGATGGTTTTCCCTGCTGCAGAAACTTTTTCTTCTTCTCTGCAATGGGTTCAGGATTTTGCCGCAAAAATTGGAATGGACATTTCAACTGTTCGCCTGGTAAATCTTCCACGCCACCCAAGTCAGCTTTATGAAGCCTTTTTTGAAGGCATTGTTTTATGGTCTATAATCTGGTTTACCCGCAAGCACAAAAAGTTTGACGGCATGCTTTCCTGCATTTACACCGGCGGTTACGGCTTGTTCAGGTTCTTTATTGAATATTTCCGCGAGCCGGATGCAGATTTAGGCTTTAGAATTGGTGATAAATCGGCAAATATTTACGAAAACACTTCGCTTACTAATTTTTCTACAGGACAGATCCTGTGCTTTTTGATGATTGCAGGCTCAATAATAGTGGGACTTCTACTCTGGCGCAAAGAAAAAAAACAGTCTGCTAGCGTGGCAAAGTAAAACATCGACTAAAAAGTCCGTAATTACCGGTTGTTGATGAGTCAATAACACCTAGAATTGACTGTGAAAGTGCATTCACTACGGACAAAATGATTAAAATTATAAAAAAAGTCCGTAGAAATTGGCGGCTGAGGAAAATATAACAATAAGAATTAGCTGTGAAATCGCTTTTACTACGTACCAAAAGACTAATTTGCTGAAAAAAATACGTAAAACTGTCAGTTGATGAAGAATTTCCCACCAAGAATTGACTGTGAAACTGCATTCACTACGTACCAAAAGACCAATTTGCTGAAAAAAATACGTAAAACTGTCAGTTGATGAAGAAATACCCCCAAGAATTGCCTGTAAGGTAAGTAAATAAGTTTTTAAGAAGGGGTGGGACGTTGCGGGG